>Ga0182021_10005984_pt1 | contig 14443 bp, 8 predicted proteins | sample 612E3MmetaG_FD_120493 | JGI IMG/M metagenome (GOLD analysis project Ga0182021, IMG submission 120493) | Permafrost microbial communities from Stordalen Mire, Sweden - 612E3M metaG (Illumina Assembly) | ecosystem: Environmental > Terrestrial > Soil > Wetlands > Permafrost | place: Sweden... | reverse complement strand
CCCACAGTCGGGAAGCGGAGTGAAGGCTAAAGGCGGGACCACCGAAAGGCTGAAATCGGGAAAGCGAAGGGGCAAACGCTGAAAAGCTGAGATTGAGAAAGCTGAAAGGGGAAAGCGGAGGGCGGAGCTCGCGACACTGGCGCCAAGCCAGCATTTTCTTGCTGCGTCTTTTCTCCGGCCGGCGCACTTTCCTGCGACTTGTTGATATGTTCGAGCCGGTGCCCTCCGAGATCAAAGGCGGCCTCAAGATTGAAGGTCTGCCGCCGCTGTCGCCCCCGGCGTCCGAGTGCGGCGGGAATTAGCAAAAGCCATTCCCCTTCGGTTACGCCACTTCCAACAGAACCTCCGGATGCTTCGCCGCAATCCTCAGCAACACCTTTGCCGGGCCCGTCGGGCTGCGCCGTCCCTGCTCCCAGTTCTGCAACGTATCAGCACTGATGCCCAAAATCGCCGCAAATTTTGACTGCGACAAGCCCAGCTTGCCCCGCACGCGAACAATGTTGGACTCCGGGTTAACGTGAAACACGCGCCCAGGCTTCAGTTCTCCGCGCTTAATGAGGTTTGCCTCGCGCAGGCTCTGCTTCAGCTCTTCAAAAAGTTCCTTTTTCATAATTCAAACTCCTCAACCAACTTCTTCAGTTGCTTGATTTCATCATGCGACAAGTCTTCGCGCTCGCTTTTCGGATAGGCCACGAGCAGCCAGATTTGATCGTCAGCAGTCTGCCAGTAGTAAATGGCTCGCAGGCCGCCACGCTTGCCACGCCCGCTTCCCGCCCAACGCAGCTTGCGCAGGCCCCCGCCACCCGGTATGACCTTTCCCCAATCGGGGCGCCGGGCCAGCGCGAGTTGCATCTTCGCATAGTCATCGTCATCCAGCAGCTTCCCGATCAACCGTGTGAACGTCGGCGTCTCAATAAATTCCGCACCCAGCACAATACGCCACTGGCGGATAGTGTCAACCCCTCTCGCTCTCAACCCTCAACCAATAAACTCAGCTCGCTGGCGCTCGGAGGAAAGTCAGCCAGGCCCGCAGGCGGTCTGCTGGGTTGGACCAGCCGAGCGGACCGAACATCGGGCCGGCAGCCTTGACTGGGCGGGCTGGGCCATGCCGACCTGCTTTCTGACTCCGCCACGCTGCATGCTACATTCTTCATTCTGCCTTTACATCACGCTTCCCGTTTCGCAGCCTCGGGCCATGACCGGTGAGACGCCAAGCCAATTCTCCCTCGCCCTCGCCGCGTCAATGAATCGGCCGGGCGCAAAAGCCAAATTATCAATGCCAATGGCTCTGATATTTCTGGCTGGCTTCACCAGGGCTTCTGGCGCCAGCCCGCCGTTCACCGACGCGGACTGGGTTAGCCTGGGCGCGATGCCCGGCGCGGACGGCTCCGTGTATGAGATGCTCCAAGACCCGAGCTCCGGCGCGCTGTATGTCGGCGGCAGTTTCAATGTCCTGGGCACTGGGGTCGCCGGTGGGGTGGCGAAGTGGGACGGGACGAGCTGGTCGAGTTTAGGCTCAGGATTGGGAGGGACGATCCGGGCACTGGCTCTTGACGGCGTCGGGAATCTCTACGCCGGCGGCGCGTTCACGAATTCCAGTTTGCAGGCCACCAACATTGCCCGATGGGATGGGAGCAACTGGATCGGCTTAGGCACGGGTTTCCCGCAGGGGCAGGTTCTGGCTCTGGCCGCAGATGGCTCGGGGACGGTCTATGCGGGCGGGGCGTTCACCAACGCGAGCATTAGCGCAACCAACGTAGCCCAATGGTCCGGAAGCTCCTGGTCAGCTTTGGGTTCAGGCATGAACGGCACCGTCTCTGCCCTGACCGTGGATGGAGCAGGCAAGCTATACGCAGGAGGCAGTTTTACCAATGCAGGCGGCGCGTCAGCCAACCGCGTGGCGGTGTGGAACGGGAGCAGTTGGCGGGCAGTAGGGATGGGAATGAACTCAGTAGTCTATAGCCTGGTCTTCGGCCCCGACGGGAGACTTTACGCCGGCGGCGCGTTCACCACGGCAGACGGGGGAACGGCCAATCGCGTCGCTGCATGGAACGGGATCTTCTGGTCTTCCATCGAAAGCATAGGGCTGGGCGGCACGGTGCTCGGGCTGGCTTTCGACGCGGCTGGAAAGCTTTACGCGGGAGGCAGCTTTACCACTGCGAGCGGCGCGCCCGCGAACCATGTTGCCGCCTGGAAGGGAGGATATTGGACGCCGTTAGGGTCGGGCGTCAGTTCGATTGTCAACGCGGTGGGGCTGGACGGCGGCGGCAATCTGTTCGCCGGCGGCAATTTCACTCAGGCGGGCGGCCTGCCGGCCAACAACATCGCGCAGTGGGACGGCAGCGCCTGGTCGGCCATAGCGGTTGGCCTGAACCAGGTCGTCTCTTCAACGGCGGTTGATCCTTCAGGGAATCTTTACGCCGGCGGGCAGTTCACCGTCGCCGGGGGAATCGTCGTCAGCAATATCGTCAAATGGGATGGCACCAACTGGTCCCCCCTGGGCTCCGGCGTCAGCGGCTCGGTGCCCGCGATGTACGCGACGACGACCGACCGGGCAGGGAACCTCTATGCCGGAGGTGTGTTCACGACTGCCGGTGGCGTTGCTGTCAATAATATTGCCAAATGGAACGGCAGCGCCTGGTCGGCTTTGGGCTCCGGCACCGGCGGCAGCCTGCCCAATGTCTCTGGACTGGCGCTGGACGGCGCGGGGAACCTTTATGCGGGCGGCTTCTTCACCACTGCGGGCGGCGTGACCGTCAACGGCGTTGCGAAATGGGACGGCACCAATTGGTCGGCGCTGGGGTCAGGAATTAGCGGCGCCGATGCCAACGTGGATGCGTTTGCTTTCGATCAAACGGGCAATGTCTATGTGGGGGGCAGCTTCACCAGCGCGGGCGGTCAGCCGGCGAGTTCTATCGCCAGATGGAATGGGATCGCCTGGTCCACTCTGGGCACCGGCATGGGTGGCAGCTCCACCAATGTCGCCGCCCTGGCCATGGACGCCAATGGCCGGCTCTATGCCGGCGGCCAGTTCACCGCCGCGGGCGGCGTGCCGGCCTACTACATCGCGGTCTGGGACGGCAGCGCTTGGTCCGCTTTGGGCTCGGGAATGAATTACTACGTTTATACCCTGGCCTTCGACGCCGCGCAGAACCTCTACACCGGCGGCGGATTCACCACCGCCGGCGGCAATCCAGCCAGCAATATCGCCCGGTGGGACGGAGCCAACTGGTCGGCGTTGGGGTCGGGAGCGAATAACACGGTGTTCTCGATCGCGCTGGACGGGGCGGGCCGTCTCTACGCCGGCGGCGCGTTCACTGCGGTCGCCGGCACGAACGTCTCCGCTTATCTGGCGCAGGCCAACGTGCTGCCGATGCTTTCCAAACTCCGCCGCAATTCCGACGGCAGCATGACCTTCGATCTGTTGACGACCCCCAATACGAGCAGCCGTGTGCTCGCCACGACCAATCTCGCGCCGCCCGTGACGTGGCAGCCGATTTGCACCAATGTGGCTCCCGCCAACGGCGCCTGGGAATTCACCGACACCAATGCCAGCGATTATCGAGCGCGGTTCTATCGGTCTTCCACGCCTTAGGCCATGATGAGTGAGACCAAAAACCAATTCTCCCTCACCCGTGCAGCGCCAATACATCATCAGGGCGCAGAGAGCAGATTCCTGTGTGCAGCCTTCGCTCTTTGACATGCTTGCAGGTGCAAGTCCTGCCTCGGCAATGGATGGTTGGGCCGAGTAGTCACAGCAGACCCTGGTTTTGGTGATCATCGTGCTTGGTTTGCTGGCGATTTACGGGTTGATCCGCCAGCGCCGGAGTTGCCAACTGACCCTGCCCGAACCCTCAACCGAGATGCTGCTCAAGGCCAAAGGGTTCGATGCCTTCAACCAGAGCCAAGCTGAAGCCTTCATCCTTTCAGCTCATCAAACGGCAGGATAGAAACGTTTACGTGCTCAGGCGGTTCAGGAAATGGCTGAAAAGGGCTGAAAGTCGTAATAATCTGTCTCTCCGTTTACTCCGAAGCTAAGAGGATCACGAGCTTGGCCTTATGGCGAGCGGACGCGGTAGAAACGGCGGGCATAGCTCGTCCACTGGGGATCGCTGAAATAGGCCGAGCCGTCGGTAAGGGTGTTCGTGCTGACTGGATGCCAGGCGGGATTGGCCAGGTCGGTGCAGGCTTCCACCACGACGGGGAGGTTCGTTGCCCAGCAGATGATGAAGCCGAACTGGTTGGTTCTCACGCCAAAACTGGGGTTGTTGACCAGGATCAGCGGGTTCGGGAGGAACCATAACGCTATGGGGAGACAGCCAAACGGCGTGTACCAGCCCGTGGTCCCCGGTAGGCAATAGCCGGTCGCATCGTTGTCGCCGCAGAACACAGAGGCGCCAAGGCTGGGGGCGTTACCTTGGAAATAGACTTCTGTCAGGCTGACGCAGCTAGTGAACGCCCAGTCCCCGATGCTGGTGACGCTGCTGCCGATGGTGGCGTTGGTCAAGTCGAAGCAGCGCCCGAACGCATCTTGCCCGATGTTGGTGGTGCTGTTGGGGATCGTGATGCTGGCCAGGCTGTAGCAGCCATAGAACGCCCAGTCTCCGATGCTGGTGACGTTGGTGCCGAGGGTGGCGCTGGTCAGGCCGGTGCAGCCATAGAACGCAGAGTTTCCGATGCTGGTGACGCTGTTGCTGATGGTGGCGCTGATCAGGCTGGTGCAGAGTTCGAACGCCGTGTCTCCGATGCTGGTGACGCGGTTGGGGATGGTGACGTCGGTCAACTGGTAGCAGTTACAGAACGCCCCGAACGAGATAGTGGTGACGCTGTCGGGGATGGTGACGCTGGTCAGGCCGGTGCAGTCATAGAACGCATTAACTCCGATGCTGGTGACGTTGGTGCCGATCGTGACGCTGGTCAGGCTGGTGCAGACAAAGAACGCATTGTCTCCGATGCTGGTGACCGGGTAGCCGTTGAGCTTGTCGGGAATAGTCACTGCACCGCCCGAACCGGTGTATTTCGTGATGGTGATCGTGCCGTTAGTGGTCGTGTAATTGAATTGGGCTTGGACTGCGGCGGGCAGCGTCAACAGCAGCAGCAGCGCCAGCAGTCTCTTGGCGCAGGCGGCTCTTAAAGGCGTGGCCATCGTCTTGGGGCGGGTGGTTCTGGCGAAGTTGGAAAACTGCCTTTGGACGCACCGCCCCTCCCTGGACGGTGCGCGGGTGAGGGAGGATTGGCGGTCCAGAGGCAACAGAAGCCCGGGACGCGAGGAGGGAAGTGCATTGGTCTCCATAACGAGAATTAGTGGCTTTTGAAAGGTGTTTCCATAGCACACTTTGATGCTCTAAAGTCTATTCAGCATCGCGAGTGCCAGCCCCGATTTTGGCCCAACATGGGCCTTTGGGCGCGCGCCGGCCTCTCGTTTGGCGTGCGGCTCACTCCGCTTGCGTGAAAATGACGCATTGGAGGCTGCTATAGGTGGCCACCTCTTTGGCAAAGAGCAGACGCGCCCTCGGACAGGGGGAAGCATGAAGGTGGCGTCGGTCAGTTTGAAACCTTTGCGTGAATCGTCGTAGGCAATCCGGGCGTTTCCCCGCCTCCGCCGGTGAAGCTCCCCTCCAAGCGCTGGCGGGACCTCATACTGCGGCCCCCTTGCCATCGCTGTCCTTATCTGGGATAATCGCATTATGAGCAATCGCGAAATCGCCATTGATGTGATCAGAAGCTGCCCGAAGATGCCTCCCTCCATGACATCGCGAGGGAGATCGAGTTTGTCGCCGGGGTGCGGGACGGTTTCGAGCAGATCGAACGCGGCGAGGGCATTCCAGCCGAACAAGTCCGGGACATAACCCCATTATGGACTGTAAAGTTATTCTGTCGAGACTGCCTAACCGGTTCCCCTTCTGTTCCGGCCCGCCCCCCCGGCTTCTCTTTTTCCTGCTGGTTGCCGCCTGGTTCGCCTCTGCTCGGGCGCAGGAGCCCATGTCGGTGCAGTTGTTTGATACCCGCGCCTCCTCGCGCATCCCCTTGTCTTCCGAGGTCATTTCCCGGAAAGACAATTGGACCCTGCTCCCGGAAGACAGAACCAATTACATGTTCAAAGGCGACGCGGTCCTCGCCAATGGCAAGCTGGCGGTCGTCCTGCGGCGGAAGGGACGGGGAGCCGAGGTCTATGCCGTCAGCCCGAAGGGGTTCACCATGCGGGCTGAGCTGGTCGGCTTAGGCAAGGCTCTGGCTGCTGCGCTCTCGTCGGTCAGGATCGTCGAAAACACCCCAGGCAGCGTGGCCGTGGATGCCACCTTCAAGACGGCCAAAGGCGGTCCCATCACCATCGGCTACGAGCTGAAGCTGGGCCAGGTATTCGTCCAGACGCAGCCGCGTCCAGGCGCAGTGGGACTTCAGGTCATCGCCCCGTGCCGGTTTGCCGTGCTGCCGGATTTCTTCGCCGACGACATCGTGGCCGACGCCACCGCTCTGCCGGGTTCCGGGACCGACCTGCCCAGCGAGAACTTCCTGCTGCACCTGGCGGGCCAGGGAGATGCCATCGTCATGCCGGTCTGGCATCCTGCCCGGGACGATGTCCGGATCACCCTCTCAGGCCAGGGCCAGGCCAGGACCATCACCAGCTCGGAAATCCATTACGCGCCGGATGGCAAAATCTGTGTGGCCGTTCTCAGCAGCCCAGGCATCTGGCATGAGCGCGACATCGCCGCCGCCGAGGCAAAGCAGATCCTCCGCCTGGATTGGAAAGCCCCCTACGCCGCCCATTGGCGGGTGGACTGGCAGCGCGACGACAAGCTGATTGATAGCTGGGAAATGTTGACCCAGAAACCCGATGGCGAATACGTCAAGCACGGCTGGTATGGCCAGCCCGAGTCCTTTGGCAATGTGGACTGGCTCAAGACGGGCCGCGAGCGCTGGACCACGGTGCTGGGCAGTTTCCTATATCCTTGCTGGATAGACAAGAACGGCGAAGGCTACCTCCAACCGCTCGCGCGCGAGGTTCGTTTCCAGGGCCCGGCTCTCATCTACCCGATTAACCGCCTCGAATCCACCCCGCTGGAAGAGTTCACCATCGTGGACATCATGCGCGCCACCCTCGGCGTCGGCCCCTGCGAATACATCCTGGATGTCGAGGGGCAGAAGAAAACCTTCCAGGGCCGGCCCACCTGCGCCTCGCGAACCATCCTCGACAACATCTACAGCCACAATGAGCAGAAGGCCAAGCGCGAGGAGGTCCAAAAGACGCTCGACGAGGTCATCGCCTTTGTCCGCCACATCCGCGGGCGTATCGAAGACTACACGACTTTCAGCCATGAAGTGGTTGCCTGGCTGGAGGAGCAGAAAAAGACGCAGCCGCAACTGGCCACAAACCTCGCCGCATTGCAAACCACCTGCCGCAAGATTGACCAGTTCGTCGCACAGCGGAAAGACCACCTTAAGACTCCGGAGTATGCCACGCAACTCGTCGCCGATTTCCGCGCCAACCTAGTGGACTACGAAAGCGGCGACGCGCTGGCGAGGTGCAAGCGGACGACGGCGGCGCTAGTGGACATTGGCGGAAACCAGGATGAACTGGTCGGCGAATGCCGCATGGTGGTCAAGATGCTTCGCCAGCAAGCCGCTCTGCTCATGGCGGCCGAGCCGAGCCTGGCGCCGGTCGCCCGCGAGGTGCGCCGCCGCACCCAGCAAATGCTCCGCAACCCGGCCAGCTATGAAGCGCCCAGACACTAACCAGGGGAAATCCGAAGTCCGAAGTCCGAAATCCGAAGGAAGGCCGAATGAACCAAATCGCAAAGGTTCGTGCTTGCCGAGGTCCGGCAAAACCGATATACGTGAATTCATAATGAACCGTAGCTGGTTCAAAGACTGCTCTAAACCAAATTAGCTTGAAGCCAGACTGAACTCCAAATCCCATGAAAAAAACGTCCTCGTCAGTGTCGTGGCCACGAACCCTGGCCGTTAATCAGTCGCGACTCGCCAGAGCGATAAGGGCCCTGGGCGGAATAATGGTGCTCGCCCTGTTCACACTGCTGCTGTCAGCGTGGCAAGTCCACGCAAGTGGTTTCTTTGACGGCTTCGAAGGCTACGCTCGCGGCGCCCTGGATTCGACGCTTAGCGGTGGGCCGAACGAAGGGCTGAACGGGGGCGCCAACCCGTGGTTTGGAGCGGCCGCCCCGAACCTGCGAGTTGTCGGCGCGGAGAACGGCGTCAATCCACACGGCGGCACGAATATGATTCGCGGCTGTTACAATTGCCAGTATGACAACGACGTGGACTGGTTCAACCTGTCGTATCGCTGCGCGACCGGCGGTGTTTATTCCGGCAATATTGCGGTGGATTGGTGGTTCTATGATCCGCTGGGCTCGCTCGGTGGCGGGGACTATGTTGATTACGTTGCGCTCTGCAATTATACGAACGTGCCTCCGGATGCGGACTACGTTGACATCTCCGCCTCGCCACCGGGGTTCAACTCACAGCGCATGAGCCTGGGGGCTTATGCCTTGAGACTGGACACCAACATTGATGCGACGGTGTACCAGGCGAGAATCGTCGGGGCGACCGACGGCGTAAACCCCGAAGGTTGGTTTAATTTGACGAATGCCCCGCGGTCCAGCGGCTGGCATCATGCCCGAATCGTCATCGGCGCTCCAAACGGGGCGGACACGCCCGCCTCGTTTTACATTGACAATATGATCACTCCGGCATTGACGCACGGCATCGTGAATACCGATGGCTTCAACCTGCTGGAAGTGAACAGCGACTGGGGCAACACGAGCGGCTACTTTGACGATTTGGCCTTCCAGGACAACACGACCGCCCCAACCTTTGCCACCGGGCCAACCAATGTCACCGTGCTGGTTGGCGCGAATGCCAGCTTTACGGTGAGCGGGGCCAGCGGCAGTCCGCCCCCACTATACTATTGGCAAAAGAATGGCGCTCCGTTGAGCAACGGTGGCCGGATCAGCGGCGCGGACACCGCCGCTCTGGCCATTGCAGGCGTGGTGGCGGGAGACGCGGGCACGTACTCGTGTCTCGTGAGCAACCTCGCGGGAGTCGCGGTGGCCACGGCGACGCTGAGCGTCGTGGTTCCACCGACCATTGACAGCCAGGTGCCGTCCGGCGGAGCGTTCTCCGCGGGCAGCGGCGGCACAGTCAACCTGTCGGTCACCGCCCGCGCAACTCATGCGATCAATTATCAATGGAGCAAGAACGGCGGCCCGCTCCCCAACGGCGGCCATGTTTCCGGGGCGACGACTTTGAGCCTGACACTCACGGGAATTGACGCGAGCGACGCGGGCACTTACTTCTGCCACCTCAGCAACGCCGACGGCGCAACCGACAGCACGAATGTGGTTCTCTCGCTGGCGAGCGGTCCGACGATCGTGGTCCAACCGACCGCGCAAGCGGTAGCCCTGGGTTCCAATGCGACCTTCAGCGTGACCGCGGCGGGGGCGAGCCTGGTCTATCGGTGGAGCAAAGGGGCCAGCCCCTTGAGCAACGGCGGGAGGATTTCCGGCGCGACATCCTCGGCGCTGAGCATCAGCAGCGTGATTGATGCCGATGCCGGCCCTTACTCCTGTCTCATTACCAATGCCGGCGGGAGCACCAACAGCGCTTCGGCGGCGTTGATCGTCATTGATCCGCCGGTGATCACGACCCAGCCGGTTAGCCAGGCGGCCAATCTCGGCAACACCGTGGGGTTCCATGTGACCGCCACAGGGACCTCGCCGAGCTACCGCTGGCAGCAAAACGGGGCTCCGCTCAGCAATGGCGGGGATTTCTCCGGCACAACCACGCCCGACCTGAGCGTGCATGTGACCACCCCGGCGGACGCAGGGCTTTACACCGTGACGGTCAGCAACCTGGCCGGCAGCGTGCCCAGCGCCGGCGCGGCGTTGCGCGTGAATCAAACGGCGACAAATTTCTTCGATGATTTTGAAACCTATAGCCTGATCCAGCCGATCGGCTACGGGCGGGGCGGAACGCCGCTGGATTACAACTACGGCGCCAACGACTCCACCACCTGTCCCTGGTGGGGACCGTCGCCGCCCAATTTCTGCACCTTTGCTTCCTACCAGGACGGCGTCGTCCCCGCGTACAGTGGCGGCCAAATGATCGGTGGAGCCTACGCCTCGGTCACGAGCGGCGACAACGACGAGAGTTTCCTGAACCTGTCGTATCGGTTCAACGGCGGGCAGCTTTATTACGGGAACATCATGCTGGACTATTATTTCTATGATCCGGGGACAGCCGACGCCGGTGATCAACTCACGCTGGCTAACTTCGCCGCGCGTATGCCCACGACCAGTGATTCCAGCGGATTCCAGATCCCTGCCAGTCCAGTCCAAAACCTATTCATTGGCACTTGGCCGAACCTGGACACGACCAAATATCAAGCCGCAGTGATGGGGGCGGCCGATGGCACAATCGGCCGCATGAGCAAAAACATTACCGGGACCACCAAATACTTTGATACGACCGCGCTACGGTCTCAGGGGTGGCATCATGCGCGGATTGTGGTGGGGCCGGCCGATCCGGGGACGCACGTGGCGAATGTGCTGTTCTTCGTGGACGACATGTCCAACGCTGCGTTCAGCCATGCCCTGCCGGCGGCGAATGTCGGCTTCAACTCGATTCATCTGATGGCCTGTTCGGTCTTCAGCCCGGCCACGTCCGAAACCGCCGGGTATTTTGATGCGTTGACCTTCCAGGCGGTGAACGATCCTTACATCGTCCAACAGCCTGTGAGCCTGACCAACGACTTCGGCACGACCGCCACGTTCACGGTCGTCGCCATGGCCACGGGTTATCAGTGGCAGAAAAACGGCGTCAGTATCAACGGCGCCACCAATGCGGCTCTGACGCTGAACTCGGTCAGCCTTCACGATGCGGGCACGTACACCTGCGTGGTCACTGGGGCTAATGCCCCAGTCAACTCCGACGCGGCGACGCTGACGGTTAATGGCGGCCCGCCGTATATCACCAGCATCGTCCCGAGCGGCGTCAACTTTATCATCAACTTCATCAGTTCGCCCAGCGACCCGCCGTTGGCGTTCAAGTTGCTAAATGGGTCGGTTGTCACCGGGATTACCAATACCAACACCTCCGCGGTTATCACGGGCGGCGGTGGAGCGTATCAGGCGACCGTCCCGGCCAGTGGCCCGCGGCAGTTCTACCGGATTCAGAAATAAGTCGTCAAACGGGCTGGGTTTGGTTTCAAGGGCATTCGCCAGCGCGGATGCCCTTTTAGCAGCGCTGATATGTTTTCCTGCCATTCTTACGCACATTTTGGTGTCGCGGACTTTTAGTTGCATCTTGTTGAGGAATCGTTAACCGGCCAGTTATGAAGCGCCCAGACACTAAACGCAGGAAATCCGAAATCCGAAAGCCGAAAGCCGAAGGAAACCCTAAAGCCGAAAGCCGAAAGCCGAAAACGCGATTCCCCGCCGGTGCGGCGCTGGCGTTTGGGCTCTTCGCCGTTCTCGTACTCGTCGCCAGCGGCTGCGGCCGGAGTGACGGGCCGGCGCCGGCCGACAATCCTCCGGCTTCCCAAGGCAAGACTGTTGCCACTCCGACGGGCCTCACAATGGTGCTCCTTCCCGCGGGCGAATTCATCATGGGCGACAACAGCGGTGATGCCGACGAGAAACCCGCGCATAAGGTGCAAGTCAGTTCCTTTTACATGGACACGCACGAGGTTACCCAGAAAGCCTACGAAACGCTGACGCAACAGAACCCATCCAAATCCAAAGGTCCCGACCAGCCGGTCGAACAAGTGGATTGGTACCACGCCATCCTTTACTGCAATCTCCGTTCGCTCAAAGAGGGCCTCAAGCCCTGTTACGACTCCAAGACCCTGGCCTGCGATTTCACCGCCGCCGGTTACCGGCTTCCCACCGAAGCGGAATGGGAATATGCCTGCCGCGCGGGAACGCAGGAGAAGTATTCCTTCGGCAGCGACCCCGCCAGGCTCAAAACCAGCGCCTGGTTCAAGGCCAATGCCAGCCAGGCGCCCCATCCCGTCGGCCAGAAGGCCCCCAACCCGTGGGGCCTCTACGACATGCATGGCAACGTCACCGAGTGGTGCCAGGACATTTACAGCGAGAACTACTACCAGCAGAACGAGAGCCAGGACCCGCGCGGCCCGAGTGTCGGCGATAAGCGCGTCCTCCGCGGCGGGAGTTGGCGCGCCAGCGAGGACGCCTGCCGGTCTTCCGCCCGTAATAGCGAAACGCCCCGGTTCGCCGACGCCTGTTTCGGGTCCGACGCCTACGGCTTCCGCTGCGTCCGGCGAGCGAAATAGGCGCCAGCGGCCTCTCCACCGTGTCTCAGCGTGGTTGAGAAGCTTTGCGGCAGCGCCCAAGGCTCAGCGTGCGGAACTTCAAGCAGCACTTCCAGAGCCGCACTCGACAGACCACAAAGAGAGCAACGATTCAGGCTCTCAGGGAGAACGTGAGCGCCAGAATTGCTGGCTCGCCCCCGCCGGGAGTGTAAAAGTGTACGGACTGATCGCCCCGGCCACGTCCGCGTAAGTGCCATCCACGGTGGCCGCACTCTGCAGCACGCCGCTGTAAGTGACCACGAGGTCGCTGCCGTTGGTCGCGATGCTGAGGATCTTCGGGCTGGTCGAGATGCGGATGTTGTCCAGCCAGTGGTTTTCATTGTAGGAACCGGTGCGCGCGCCCCAACCGAAGAGGCCGCCGGCCATGCCGTCGGCCAGTCCCGGCACAGGCAGGTTGTTGTAGATAACCACGGAATTATAGATGAGACTCAGCAGGCCGCCAGCTTCCAGCCGGATGTTGACTGGCACGAAATTGGTCCCGGTTTGCATGAACGAGAGCGGCAGCAGCGTTTGCGCCATGTAGGCGCCGCCGTACTTCACGTGAATGCCCGGTCCCGGGATGCTGGCGTTGCCGTTGTAGATTTCAAAAATGACGGTCAACCCGCTGCCCGCACCGCTTTCGCCGAACGATTGGTACAGCAAATCATTGGCCCACACAAAGCTCATCCCGTCCGCCGGCGTCGTGCTGGTGTTGCCCCCGATGAGCGCATCGAACTGGACGTCGAAATTGCTCACCGTTGCGCCGGCGTCCAGGTCGTCCACGATAAACGACCCCTGCTCGCCGTTATACGCATCAGTGAGGTGCAGCGCGCCCGCCAGCCCGTCATAGGCCACGTAGGCGTTGCCGTATTCCGATGTCCCGGCGGGCACATTGCCATCGTCGAAGTTAAAGCTGGCATCCGGCGAAGCGTGCGGGAAATTCAGGACGGTGGCCGTGGCGACGGCGCTGGTGGCGCTCCGCGCCGAGGCGTCGGTCACGATGACCTGGTAGGAAGCAGCATCGGCCAGGGCAATATTGGTCAAAACAAGGGTGGCGCCGGTCGAGCCGGAAATGTTGCCGCCATCGGCCAAATTCGTGCCATTCCGCAGCCACTGATAGCTCAGCGGCGGGGTGCCGATGGCCTGGATGGCAAGGCTAAAGCTGCCGCCGGCGGCGCAGGTCACGTTTTGCGGCTGGTCAGCCAGGAAAAAGTTGGTCGCCAGATAGTTGTCGTACGTGGCATCAGTGGTGCCGGTCTTGCCTGATGACTGGTCGGATTGGGCCAGGCCGCAGTAGCCGGTGGCGTAATTCGCATCCACCGCCGAGACCCTGGCTATCGGCGTATTCGTAAAGGGCAACAGATAAACGCGCCCCTCCAGGTTGGTCTCCTGCCCGAAGAAGGCGAAGCGGTAGGTGTTGGTGGTATAAAGGTAGATCGGCGAGCTGGACAGAGTGGTGTAGGCTTCGTTGAGCAATCGGTAAATCCCCACCGAGCCCTGTCCGACGGTGGGGGTGGCATTGTTGTAGGCGAGGTAGTAACCACTGGACGTACCCAAGCCGGGTGTCTTAATGCGCGCCACCAGGCCCATCGCCTGGGTGTTGGCGTTCTGCCAGCTCACCAGATCAATGGCGGCATAGAAGTTGGTATTGTAGCTGGCATCCTTGCGCAGCGAGCCGCCGCGGCCCTGGCCAACCGTGCTCGGGCTCGGCGAGGGCACCGTCTGAATACGATAACCGTAGTTCCCGGCTGCGAGTGAGGGAAAGCTAAACGTGACCTGGGCGGGATACCCCGCCTGGTGAATCGGGTCCTGCCGGCTCCAGGTGGTGTCGTTGCCGGAATTGAAGTTATCCGATTGCGCCAGCAGCGCGACCGGAGTGACCCCGACGCAGAGCGCCAGGGAGGTGCTTTTGATCAATGAATTGGATTTCGTTTTCATGGGAATTAGGTGTTAATTGGTTGACTGTCAGCAATTTTAGCTCCTTTGCTACTGGAGATGCAAGCAAGGAATTAAGGTACTTAGGGTCTTCCACAGGGCGGCTGACAAAGTGGAGACCAAAGCCTTGTAGCATTTGGGGTTTGAGAGATTGTGCTGGCGTTCTTTCCGGCGGTCTGCTGG
>Ga0182021_10005983_pt1 | contig 14444 bp, 10 predicted proteins | sample 612E3MmetaG_FD_120493 | JGI IMG/M metagenome (GOLD analysis project Ga0182021, IMG submission 120493) | Permafrost microbial communities from Stordalen Mire, Sweden - 612E3M metaG (Illumina Assembly) | ecosystem: Environmental > Terrestrial > Soil > Wetlands > Permafrost | place: Sweden... | reverse complement strand
TTTCCCTTCTGGCAGGTATTCCGCTTTGCTGTTCCTACGATCATGGCAGGTAACACGGTTTTATTAAAGCACGCCTCAAATGTTCAGATATGTGCCCGTATTATCGAAAACATCTTTTCTGAAGCAGGATTTCCTGAATCGGTATTCTGTAATCTTGTAATAGGATCAGGGAAAGTAGAGAAAATAATCGAACATGATGTAGTTAAAGCTGTTTCTCTCACAGGGAGTGAATTTGCCGGACAAAATGTAGCCGGGACCGCGGGACGGGTAACTAAAAAAGTTCTGCTTGAACTGGGCGGCAGCAATGCCTTCGTAGTACTTGCTGATGCAGATTTGGAAAAAGCTGTTGAAACGGGGATAAAAGCGAGGATGCAGAATGCCGGACAAAGCTGTATTGCCGCCAAACGATTCATTGTCCATGAAAAAATCAGCGAAAGATTTATTGATCTGTTCGTGGAAGGATTGAAAAAACTGAAGCAGGGAGATCCAATGGCAGAAGGAACTGATTTAGGTCCGCTGGCAAGTATCAGTCAGGCTGAATGGGTAGCTGAGCAGGTAAAGATTTCTATTGATATGGGAGCAAGAATGATTGTGGGAGGTAAACCTCATAAAGCTTTATATCCGCCGGAATTGCTTACTGATGTTAAACCGGGCATGCCTGTTTTTGATGAAGAAGTATTTGGCCCGGTAGCTCCGGTAATTATTGCCGGGAATACCGCCGAGGCTGTTTCACTTGCCAACCAGACAAGATTTGGTCTTGGAGTGTCCCTGTTTACTAACGATTTGGAAAAAGCAGAAAAATTGGTCCATGAATTCAACGACGGAGCTGTTTTCATAAACGATCTCGTGAAATCCGACCCGAGGTTACCATTCGGCGGGACCAATCATTCCGGTTTTGGCAGGGAACTCTCCATACAGGGCATACGGGAGTTTGTAAACGTCAAAACCGTATACATCAAAAAAATCTGAATGTGTTGCCGTTAACTGGTATTGATAATTCTATCAATAAATAACGGAATAATGATTAATATAATTTATTTTCCGCCATATATTCCGCAATCTGAATCGCGTTTGTAGCGGCTCCTTTCCTGATATTATCGGAAACTATCCATAGATTCAGACACTTTTCCTTCGAAAGGTCCCTTCTTATTCTTCCGACAAAAACCTCATCCCTGTTATGAGCCAATATCGGCATCGGATATTTATTTTCTGAAGGATTATCATAAACAACAACTCCGGGGAACCGGCTGAGAAGTGATATTACATCATCGATATCGAATTCATTCTCAAATTCAATGTTCACAGCCTCTGAATGTCCTCCAACTACAGGTATCCTGACTACTGTGGCAGTAACCTGTATAGTCTGATCTTCAAGTATTTTCCGGGTTTCGTCAACTAATTTCTGCTCTTCAGTTGTATATCCGTCAGGCTGAAATGATCCTCCGTGAGGGAAACAGTTTTTATCAATCGGGTGAGCATAAGCCATTTCCCCTTTGATACCTGCTCTTTCATTTTCCATCTGGGCAACTGCTTTTACTCCTGTACCTGTCACCGACTGATATGTTGCAATAACAAGACGTTTGATCTTATATTTTCTGTGAAGAGGTGCCAGAGCCATTACCATCTGTATAGTTGAACAGTTTGGATTGGCAATTATTTTGTCGCCTTTTTTTATAACATGACTGTTGATCTCAGGAACAATCAAAGGCACATTTTTATCCATGCGCCAGAATGAAGAATTATCAATAACAACTGTACCGTTCTTTGCAAAAGCCGGAGCCCACTCCTTTGATGTTGAAGCTCCTGCTGAGAATATTGCAAATTCCGGAACCGCATCAACAGCTTCCCTGACACTTACTACCTTAACAGCCTTTCCTTTGAAAATGATCTCCTTACCGACCGAACGCTCGGAAGCGGCGGGAATCAATTGTGATACCGGGAAGTTTCTCTCTTCCAATACTTTCATCATGGTCCGGCCAACCATTCCGGTTGCACCTACAACAGCAGTCTTCATTTTTTATTTATTTTGTTTTGTTCAGGTAATTAGTTAAATTTACTCTTACATTATTTCGGTCAAATTTAGCTTTTTTTTCAATTCATCTCGCTGCATGAAAAAAGTTATTTTGCTCGCTGTGCTGATGCCGTATATGGCATTTGGTCAGGTTATGGAAAATTTTGAATCGGGAACTATTAACAACTGGGTGCAAAGTACTGAAGGCAGGTGGAAAGCCGACACCTCTGAAAGCCTTTCAGGTTCTTTTTCACTTCACCATATTTTCGATAATCCCGATAATGGCACTGACATGATCGCGATGCCGGTAAATAACCTTCATCTTTCAGAGGGTCTGACGAGGTGGTCTTTTATGGTCAGGCATGGATATGATCCCTCATCATCAAATAACTGGTCGGTTTTTCTGATATCAGATGTTAAACCCGCTTTAATATCACCTGATGGCAGCACCAACGGGTATGCAATCGGTGTAAATCTTACCGGATATGATGATACCCTGCGTCTCTGGAAAGTTAAGGGAAGTGCACTGACCATGGTAATAAATTGCCGTATAAACTGGCAAGCTGACATAGGGACCAGCAATCCGGTAAACGTGGTTGTTGAAAGAACTCGGGAGGGAAACTGGCAGGTATCGGTTTACCGGTTAAACGGAGATCTTATCAGATCAAATACCGGCCACGACAATGAATTATTTGTTACAGCCTGGTTCGGGATCTATTACAGATATTCCTCAACCCGGGACCGTCTTTTATGGCTCGATGATATAAAAATTGAGGGTACTTTTTATTCGGATAATAAAGCGCCTGAAGTTGTCGGATGCTCAGTATCAGGACGGAATGCGGTAGAAATAACCCTCAATGAAGAACCTTCAAAGGAATTTATGATTCCGGATAATTTTTCCCTGAATTCATGGGAAAACAAACCCCTATCGGTTACAGCAAAAAATGCACTAACCTATGTGATAGAATTTTCCTCTGAATTCGAAAACAGATCCCTAAACAATATCAAAATAAATGCTCTTTGTGACCTGTCAGGCAATTGTGTTCAAAGTATTAAAGTGCCATTTACTCCAGTCTGGGTGAACATTGCAGATGTGATAATTTCAGAAATTATGGCTGACCCCCTGCCTGAAGTCTCCCTGCCCGGGAAAGAATATCTGGAAATAACAAACCGTACAGAATATTCTTTCAATATGAAAAACTGGAGACTATCATATGACGGACAGAATATGCTTTTTCCGGAAATCACTATCCGGCCATCAGAGATCATGATAATATGTTCAACAAAGGATACTTTATTATTTTCAAAATATGGGAAAGTTTTGGGATTAAAACAATTTCCTGCTCTGACAGACGGGGGCACTATAATCTGTCTTTCTGACAGCTCTAATAATCTGATTCATGGCGTGGAATACTCCTCCGGATGGTATGGGGATGAATTAAAATCAAAAGGAGGTTGGTCCCTTGAAATGGTAGATACACGGTACCCGTTCTACTATGAGGGAAACTGGACTGCTTCCACATCGCGGAAAGGAGGAACGCCGGGTTCGGAGAATTCTGCCATGCAAAGCAATCGCGATATGTCATTCTATGGAATTCAGAATGTCTATCCGGATGACAGCATTAATATGACTATCAGGTTTTCCGAACCGGTGTTTGACCTTTCCGGATTGACTAAAAGTATTAAGGCAGGAGGGGAAAATATAACATCTATTGATCCCACCGATCCGCTTTTTCGTGAATTCCGCATAAAAGCAAAAAATCCACTCCGTAGGGGAGAGGAGTATCATCTTGATATTTCGAATGCAATTAAGGATTTCGCTGGCAACATAATAGAAAAAGGCAGTTTCATTTTTGGTATGCCGGAGCCTTCTGAACCCGGTGACATACTGTTTAATGAACTGCTTTTTAATCCATTGCCCGGGGATCCGGACTATATTGAATTATATAATTGTTCAAAGAAAGTCATTGATGCTTCACGGCTTCAGTTTGTTTCTGTTAATGATGGTACTGGTGATACTGCTCAGGTAACTCCTCTCTCAACGGAAAAAAGATGCATAATGCCGGGTTCATATTATGCTGTTACTGAAAACAAAAAAAAGATAACTGACAGATATTTTTCGTCAGATCCTGAATTTCTGTTTGAGAGCGGGTCATTACCCACGATGTCAGATAATGAAGGGCACCTCATCTTGCTTAACAGGGAATTGGACAAAATAGATGAGGTTCTTTATAATGAGGATATGCATTTTTCCCTACTGTCAAGTTATGAGGGGGTTTCTCTTGAAAAGACAGGCATCCGGAATTCATCTGCTGAAGTTATTAACTGGCATTCTGCAACTGAAAGTTCCGGATGGGGTACTCCGGGTGCTCCGAATTCAGTATATGTTGAATTTCCGGCACAAATTAATGAAGTAGCATTTTCATCGACTAAAATATCTCCTGATAATGATGGTAATGAGGATCTTCTTGTAATCCATTTCAGTCTGACCGGAAATGGAAACGTTGTCTCGGTGACGGTTTTTGATGAAACAGGAAATCTTGTGAAGAAGATTACACGGAATATGCTGATAGGACCTGAAGATTCAATTATTTGGGATGCTACTGCTGATGACGGATCTCCCGTAGGTACTGGAATATATATTGTTCTCATAACACTTTACAACGATAAGGGCAAAACAGAGAAGTGGAAAAAAGTTTGCACTGTAATCAGAAGGTAAGTTCTGGTTATTATTGAAAGGGTTATGATCCAGGTTGGTTACAGTGACGAAATCATCTCCGTCATAATGGTTGTCATACGTGATTCGGTTTTAGCTGCCTCATACTGAACCGATTCGTGCGTGGTATATTCAATTTTTCCCTCTACACCCAGATCAGTAATAACACTGACTGCAAAACATGGCAGTTTCATGTGACGGGCAATGATAACCTCAGGCGTGGTAGACATTCCGACTGCATCCGCTCCGATTATTCTGAAATATTTATATTCAGCCGGAGTTTCAAATGTTGGACCGCTGGTTGCAAGATAGATACCTTTATGTACTCGTATTTTATGCTGTTCTGCTATGAGCAATGCTTTTTTAATCAGCGATTTATCATAGGCTTCACCCATATCAGGGAAACGGGCGCCTATCCGGTCATCATTCCCGCCGATAAGTGGATTCGGAAGGAGATTTATATGATCTGTAATAATCATAATATCACCTATTCTGAAAGCGGGGTTCACGCCACCTGCAGCGTTGGAAAGAAAAAGACAGCTTATGCCAAGATACTTTAAAACCCTGACCGGCAATGCAACCTGCTCGGGCCCGAATCCTTCATAAAAATGAAAACGGCCTTTCATGGCAACGATCTTTTTCCCGCCGAAATCTCCGTAGATAAGTTTTCCCTCATGACCTTCAACTGTAGCAACAGGAAAATTTGGGATATCTTTATAATCGATTTCAATACTGTTTTCAATTTTTGAAGTCAGACCACCGAGCCCGGTTCCAAGTATAATTCCGGCAGCGGGGTTCAAAATGCCTTCAGATCTCAGAAACTCTGTTGTTTCGTTTATTATTTCTAACATAATCGATTATCATTTTATTAAACTCATTCTGGTCATTGTTCAAAAAGCATATTCCGATCGGGATATAAAAAAATGCTGATCTGAAAGGTTCCGCAATATTAGTAAATTCGCGTAACCTTGCAGCATCCTTTTCAGTCGTAAAAACATATTTCCTCTGAGATCTCAGATCCTCATACGCCTTAGAGATACTTGTAATATCCTTTTCTTTGAAACTGTAATGATCAGGGAATGAAAGATGAATTATCTCATCTGAAGTTTTTTCAAGACATTCCTTAAGTGGAAGAGGATTAGCAATTCCCGTTACAAGAACTGCTCCGTAACCTTTATTTTCCGACAAGTCCAAATGGATGTCTTCCTTATCTTTTATGTCAAATACAGGCAGAGGTGTCTTATAGCTAAAAGAAGTAAAATATAGATTCTGGTAAGGAGCTTTGTCAACTCTTTTTACGATAAGTCTTCTCTGCATTGCAGTTATGTCCTCAGGCGATTTAGTTATAAGAATAACATCTGCCCTGCTCATATTTCCCCTGCTTTCTCTCAGGTTTCCGTAGGGAAGCATATGGTCGTTCATAAATGGCCTTTCAAAATCGGAAAGCAGGATTGAAAAACCGGGTGTTATTCTCCTGTGCTGGAAAGCATCATCGAGAATTATTACCTCAATCTCAGGGTTTCGGGTTAAGATCTTTTTAATACCGTGGACCCGGTTCCTGTCTACTGCCACAAGAATATCAGGGAACTTACGGAATATCTGCATCGGTTCATCACCGATTTCCTCAACCAGAGACGATGCTGATGCGATCCTGAAGTCCCGGGTTTTTCTTTTATATCCTCTGCTGAGTGTGGCTACTTTGAAGTCTTTCCTTAGCAGTTCTGCAAGATATTCAGTATGCGGTGTCTTGCCTGTGCCGCCAACAGTTATATTTCCGACACAGATAACAGGGAAATTGAATTCCACAGATGGAAGAATTCCTGTATTATACAAAAAATTCCTTACCCGGGTTATCAGTCCATAAAGAAGAGAGACCGGGTAAAGGAAAATATTTCTATTCTTGACCATCCGGACTTTGGCAAGCTTTATATTAACGGATTTCAATGTAATATGGCAACCTGGCCTGAACGCCTGAGAATTCTTTTATTTCCTGTAATAGATTGTAGTATTTAACGGATTCACCCAGTTCCCTTTTTAAAATACTCATTTTGATGTCGCCTCCAAACTGATTAAGCAGCCTTGTATATGGGTCTTCAAGCACAGGCAGTTCTCTTACCGAATATTTATCTATACCTGCAAGAGTTGCAGCGCCTTTAATGGCTTCTGTCAATCCGCCGATTTCATCGACAAGGCCAATTTTCAATGCGCTGGTTCCGCTCCACACTCTTCCCTGACCGATGCTGTCAACCGATTCGGGTGTCATCTTCCTTCCTGATGCAACTTTACCCACAAAATCGCTGTAAATCTTTTCAATACTCAGCTGCATTATTTCTTTTTCATAGGAATTCATAGGTCTCACTATCGAAGGAAAATCAGAATTCTTATTTGTTTTTACAATATCTGTTGTCAGACCCAGTTTCTGTTCAAGAAGTTTTTGTGCATTGGGAATTAAACCAAATACCCCGATTGATCCTGAAATTGTTGTGGGATCAGCATAGATTTTAGTTGCAGGAGCTGAAATATAATATCCACCCGAAGCAGCATAATTACCCATGGAAATGACAACCGGTTTCACTTTGGCTGAAAGCTCGACTTCCCGCCAGATAATATCCGCAGCAATTGCAACACCTCCCGGAGAATTGACTCTTAGTACAATAGCCTTTACAGAAGTATCAAGTCTCTCCTTCCTGATCACCTCAGCATATGAATTTCCACCAATGCTGCTTTCGTTGCCCTTGCCACTTACAATATTTCCTGATGCATATACAACAGATATCCTGTTTTTCCCGGAAATGGATTTACCGGGATCAGGCACTTTGCTGTATTTGATCATTGAAACGAGATTAAGATCCTTCCCTGCTGCAATTCCGGATAAAGCTTTTAACGTATCATTTAATTCATCCCGGAACATAAGTCCGTCAACAAGCTTATTTTTAAGGGAATTTTCGGCTATTTCCCCTGTAAGATTATCAGCGAGCAGGTTGAGCTGATCAGCAGGAATATTCCTTGATTCGGAAATACTTTTAATTACATTATCCCATATGGATCCGGCGTAGTCTTTGATCTGTGCCTTGTTCTCTTCACTTAACTTATCAAGCATAAATGGTTCAACGGCTCCTTTAAACTTTCCGTGACGTGTTACCTGAACCTCGAGGCCTATCTTTTCCAGGGCTTTTTTATAAAACATAACCTCGCTGCTCAAACCTTTGAAATCAAGCATAGAACCGGGATTAATATAGATTTTATCTGCAACTGTAGACAGATAATAGCACTGTTGTGTAAGAACATAATCCGAATAGGAGATGATAAATTTCCCTTTCATCTTGAATTTCTTAAGAGCATTCCTTATCTCCCCAGTTGTTGCCCAGCCTGAAGGGAGAAGGCCGTTTTCAATCAGGATCCCTTTTATTTTACTATCGGAAGAAGCTTTTTCGATATTTTGCAGAATGTCATTCAACCCCGGGGAAGCCATAAATGTCAAATTAAACAGATCAATTCCTGCAAAAGGATTTTGATTGCCTCTGTCGGGGATGTCGACTCCGGCTTTCAGAACCAGTATGGAATTGTCCTTTATTGAAACGGGTTTCTCGCCCGATGCAACAAGAGCGCTGATACTCGCCAGAATAATAATTAAGAACAGGATCGAGGTAATTATTATCCCTGTTATTGTTGCCAGAGTGTATTTAAGGAAATTTTTCATATTGATTGTTTTAATGAAATAAATTATATCATGATGAATGGTTAACCCAGGGAGGCAAAAAAGGTTTAACGATGTTTCATTATGTTAATTAATTAAGCAGGTTAAATATATAAAAAAACAAAATGATTCTGTAAATTTAGGAATGTATTTAATGCTTTTGACACTTAAGAAGTTATTATGAAGAAAGTTTTTCTGGGTATCGGGACAAACCTTAATAATAGGGAAGGCAATCTGAAGGAAGCAGTATCAATGATCGAGAAACATATCGGAAAAGTAGTCGCATCTTCATCTGTATATGAAACTGAACCTTGGGGATTTCAGGCTGAGGAAGAATTTCTGAATATGGTTGTGAAGGTTGAGACAAATCTGAACCCTTACGGGCTGATAGGCAGAATTCTTATGATCGAATCAATGCTTGGCAGGATAAGGCTGGAAAAGCAGTACACCTCAAGAGTCATAGATATAGATATCCTTTTTTATGACGATCTGGTAATTAATGAAACTAATCTGAAAATTCCTCATCCTTTGTTGCATAAACGGAAATTTGTGTTGGTCCCGTTATGCGAGATTGAACCGAAGATGGTCCATCCGGTCCTGAATAAGTCTGTATCCCTTCTACTAAAATCGTGCGAAGACAAAAGCAAAGTCCGGCCTCAAATACTGGACTGATTAATTACATGTTTTCAGGATTAAACGAAAACTAGAGTAACCCGTTATCGGCAAAACTGTAATAATCCTTTTCAGATATTATAAGATGGTCAAGCAGCTGGATATCCATCAGATTACCAGCCTCTTTTATTTTCTGAGTTATCTTTGTATCCGATTCACTCGGATTAAGATTTCCCGAAGGGTGATTATGGCAGACAATAATTCCTGATGCAAGATATTCTATCGCTTTTTTCATTACAATCCTCACGTCGGTTACGGTGCCGCTGATTCCACCCTGACTTAATTTCATTCTGTTGATTATCCTGTTGGATCTGTTGAGAAACAAGATCCAGAACTCTTCATGAACAAGGTCAGACAGCAGTGGCTGGAAAATATCCGCAACATCTTTTGAGCATTTTATCTGTTGAATATCAGGAACTTCAGCCAGTTTCCTCCTCCGGCCTAATTCGAGCGCTGCGGCAATTGTAACAGCTCGTGCAGTACCAATGCCATGATGTTTCTTGAGGTCAGCTATAGTGAGTTTACCAAGGCTGTTCAGGTTATTATTTACAATACCTAATATTTCACGGCCAAGATCAACAGCCGATTTTTCCTTTGTTCCCGAACTGATCAGTATAGCCAGTAACTCGGCATCGCTCAGGCTTGAAGTACCCTTCTGAAGGAGCTTCTCCCTGGGTCTGTCTTCAATGGCCCAGTCAGTAATTTTAATAGACATGCAACGAGATATTAGAAATGCATATGCAAGTTAAGCAAAGCAGCTGATATAGCAAAGAAATAAAAAAAGGCCGTATCAATCCGGTACAGCCTTCTGAAATATTATAGTGACATTATAAGCTGCTTACATGCTTTACAAGCGATGATTTAAGATTCGAGGCTTTTTTCTTGTGAATAATATTCTTCTTAGCCAGTTTGTCCAGCATTGAGGTTAATTTCGGAAGCATAACTGCAGCTTCTTCTTTATTCGATGTTGCGCGAAGTACCTTAACAGCATTACGTGTTGTTTTTGCATAATACTTGTTATTCTCTTTTCTGACTTCTGTTTGCCTTATCCTCTTCTCGGACGATTTATGATTTGCCATAATGGTAAATAAATTATCTTGTAACTCTTGAATTTTTGTTGTCCATAGGGGAATCGAAAAAACCCAAAATAGACGTCAATTTTTTCATGGCTGCAAATGTATTGATTATTTATTTAATTACAAACAATAGTTTATTTTTTTCCAGGCTTTCTGGTCTTTGATGCAAAAGCCAGTGACCCTGACCATAGTTGGCCGGAATAAATTGACCATTTAACCCCGGAGTTGAATCCGTGATATGGAAATATATAATTAAGCTAATGCTTCCGGCTGAATGTGGTCAAGGCGTTCCGCTTTTGCACCTTAGATCCTGCCATTAATTTTTTACTGAATATTCAGGGTAATTCAGAGTTAAATTGATTCCCTTCGTTGAATTTTTTTTTAATTGAATTGGTCGCGCTTTAATTTAGTCGCTGAAGTAACAAAGCAGGCTTTTGTTTTTTGAATCAACCATTGGGGATTTTCTCCGGAGTTTTTCCATTTTGACACTAAACGGGCAATAGTTTGAAAGCGATATTAATTAAGATATGCTTCAGAAAAATCATAACAACTTTCATAATGAAGAAATCACTCATCACATTTTCCATCCTTATTCTTTTAATTCCCTGGCAGTTATCAGGACAGAAACCATTAATTCTACTGGGTCATATTATCAACAACAAGAATCAGGAGCCGGTTTCCTATGCAACAATAGAATTGTCTGATAAAAAGAACGGTGTCGTTTCGGACGAAAGAGGGTATTTCACATTACAGGTACCATCTGACACCTCTACCATAATAATTTCCTGTGTCGGTTATCTGACAGTGAAAGAGAAGCTTAATCCCAACAAACCTTTTTCGTACTACACGATAAGAATTAAGGAGGATGTAAAGGAACTTAGCGGGGTTACCATAACTGCAGAAAAGGAGAGAATCGCTCGGGTTGCTTCAGATGTAAGTTCAGTAAAGATGTCGCCTATACTTGTTTCCAAACTCCCGAATATGGGAGAGGTCGACATAATGAGGTCATTTCAGCTTCTGCCGGGCGTGAGCGCTACAAATGAGACATCGGCAGGCTTATATGTTCGCGGAGGCACACCTGATCAGAATCTTATTTTATTTGATGGTATGACAATTTACAATGTCGACCATTTCTACGGATTTTTCAGTGCATTTAATGCAAATGCCGTTGATGATATCGAACTTATCAAGGGGGGGTTCCCTGCAAAATATGGTGGAAGAACCTCAAGTGTAATGGAAATTACGGGAAGACTCGCTGATTATAGAAAATTCAAGGCAACTGCTTCAGTCAGTTTGTTGAGTTTTAACGGGGCAATGGATATACCGCTTGTAAAGGACAAGCTTTCATTGCAGATAGCTGTGAGGCGCTCTTATACTGATATTATCAGGACAGGACTTTATAACAAGATATTCAGAATTTATTCAGATAACAGCGCTACCACCCAGCAGCAGCAGCCTTCAGGCGGATTCCCGGGAGGATTTGGGAGAATGCAGACGCAGACGCAGCAGCCAAGCTTTTATTTCTACGATTTAAATGCCAAGCTTTCCTGGAGACTAAATTCCCGCAACGAGTTTGCCCTGAGTTTGTATAATGGCAAGGACAATCTCGACAACTCAAGTGATATGAATAATTTCGGGTTTCCAGGAGGACAATCTTCTTCCACTACACGACGAACCGATCTGGCAGGCTGGGGTAATACGGGCGCCAGTATCCAATGGCATGGCAAATGGAGCGATAATTTTAAAAGCTCGGCATTCGTTTCATATTCCGATTACTTCAGCAACAGGAACATAAAGAACACAACTTCGTCGGATACCTCCACTGTAACGGCCAACCGAAACGGGATGAACACACTGGAAGACAATAATGTAAAGGATTACAGCATACGTATCAATAATGAAGTGCAGCTCAGTAAATGGAACACTTTGGAATTTGGTCTCGAAAATATTTACAATGATATATCTTACAAACTCACATTCAGCGATACAATAAGGGCAAACGACAGGTTGCAGAACGGTTATAGAACAGCCATTTATCTGCAAGACAGGATCAACCTTAACAAAAAATTTGATTTAACCCTGGGAATAAGGACAACCTATTATGACGTGACCGGGAAGACATATTATGAACCCAGGTTATCTGCAGGATTCAGGGTAAACGACAATCTGAAACTTAAGATAGCTGTTGGAAGATATTATCAGTTCATTACCAGGATAATAAGGGAGGATATTTTGCAGGGAAGTAAGGATTTCTGGCTCATGGCGGATGATTCGGTCATCCCTGTAAGCTCTGCCAACCATTACATTGCAGGTTTTACCTATGAAAAGGGAAACTGGCTGTTAGACGTTGAAGGGTACTACAAGCAGCTTGACGGACTGACTGAATATTCTTCGCGAAGCACCTCTATCGGACTACGTAATGGAGCTGAAAGACAGGACCTGTTTTACAAAGGTAGCGGAACCGTGAAGGGGATTGAACTCATGTTGCAGAAAAAATATGGGTTGAATACCGGTTGGATAGCATATACCTTCAGCCGGGTAATCAATACATTTCCTGATTTGAATTATGGCAGACCATTTTATGCCTTGCAGGATCAGACTCATGAGTTTAAGGCTGTTTTTACCAGGAAGGCTGGCAACTGGGATTTGGCCGCGACATTTGTATTTGCAACCGGAAAGCCATATACAGCCCCGGTTGACCAATATCAGCTTACCATGCTTGATGGCTCCGTTAACAGTTTTATCCATGTAAGCGATAAAAACTCCCTGCGTTTACCAGATTATCACAGGATGGACATTTCTGCTTCGTACAACTGGAAAGGAGTCGTTGCTGACAAGACGCTGGCTTTCTCAATTTTCAATGTTTATAACAGGAAGAATGTATGGTACAAGGAATTCGCCATTCAGGATAACGAAATGGCAGTCACAAATGTGAATTATCTGGGTTTTACTCCTAATCTATCCTTTACTGTCAGATTTAAATAATTAGCAAATGAAAAAAATTATTTTCCTTGCATTGCCACTGATTCTGGTATTTTCGTCATGTAAAAAGCTGTCGGATTCAAATAACAATACCCTGCTGGTACTCAGCGGATATCTTTACCAAGATGAGAAGGTCGACAGCATTCACCTCCTAAAATCACTCCCCTTTTCCTCACAGGATACTGTTTATGAACCGGTTGAAGGTGCAAAGGCTACGATTACGTGGAACAATAAGAAATTTGTATTAAGCGATATAGGAAACGGATATTACAGTTATAATGGAAGCGATTTACCTGTCAGTATTGGAGAAACCTACTCAATTAATATTGATTATGATGGCATTGTTCTTACCTCCTCAACAAAAGTTCCGGCGAAAACAACTATCCAATCTCTTCCAGACAATACAATACTTATTGATACGGTCAGAACATTCGGACCACCTCAAGATGGAGGAAATTCTATGAGCGGACTTCAGATCACATGGGATAACCCCGATAAGAGCTATTTCTACATCGTTATTGAAAGCGCCGATTCCACAGCCGGCAGTATAGTATTGGACAACAGAAACTTCCCTGGTTTTCCTGGCGACGGAAATAATCCGGGGGTCTTCAGGTTAAGATCTCAGCCATTTATAGGGAGCAGCTATACAATAAATTCTAGAATATTGACAAAATATGGAAAGCATGTCATAAAAGTTTACAGTGTAAACCAGGAATATGCAAACCTCTATGAAAACAGGACACAGGATTCCCGTTCCCTGTCAGAACCTGTTACCAATGTCACCAACGGGCTTGGAATTTTTACCGCATTCAGCTACGCTGAGGCAACCTTTTATGTTAAGAACAAGTACCGGTAATAGCTTAAGTAAATATTCAGCTGATTTCTTGGAAATTAGAATTAAATTCATAATTGAATTAATTACAAGGTCTGGGCCCCTGTAAATCGGAAGAAATGAAGAATATCATTTTAACTGCAATCCTTGTTTTTGGAATTTCTGCTGTTTTGAGAGGTTTATAGTTCTATAAAAACATAAGTGTTTGATAAATAGCAAATAAGAGATTTATTTGTTGTAAATATGGGTGACTAACCATAGTTGATAACACAATTCAAGATTCATCAATACCCTGAATTTTATTATTACATTTTTGCAGGCAAATGGCAACCTACCATGAATGTTAGGACTAGAACCTAATATTTTACCTTTAAAAGAAAACCCCTCTATCTGCCTAACGTAATTATTATAAGCATATAGAAGGGTCTTGTGTTTCATAAAGGGTGGTAGTCCATAGG
>Ga0182021_10005982_pt1 | contig 14444 bp, 11 predicted proteins | sample 612E3MmetaG_FD_120493 | JGI IMG/M metagenome (GOLD analysis project Ga0182021, IMG submission 120493) | Permafrost microbial communities from Stordalen Mire, Sweden - 612E3M metaG (Illumina Assembly) | ecosystem: Environmental > Terrestrial > Soil > Wetlands > Permafrost | place: Sweden... | reverse complement strand
GCTACGCTCGTGAAGAACCGAGTGCAGCCTCGAACCGACGGCGCCGACGCCTTTGACATCATCACCAAGCCAACCCCCACCCAGAAGAAGGCGCTCGACCTCTTGAACGTGCGCCTGTAGCCAGAAACGAGTGGCTGAATCTCCTCGTCTGCGAGGAAATTCAGCCACTCACGCCTAATCGGCGGGGGAACTTCGGACTAGTCTGACCAGATTGGAGCGCGACGTGGCAAAGGAATGGCAGTTGCAAGAAGCGAAGGCCCGCCTGAGCGAGGTCATCGACGAGAGCATCCAGCGGGGACCGCAGACCGTGACCCGGCACGGGCGGCCTGTGGCCCTGGTGCTGGGAGCTGACGACTTCCGGCGTCTGTCGCGAAGCGGGCTAGATTTCAAGGCCTTCCTGCGCGCGGCACCGATTCGCGGGTTGAACTTGATGCGCAGCCGCGAGCGTGGGCGGCGCGTGGGGCTGTGAGCTTCCTCATTGACACTTGCGCCCTGGCCGAGCTGGTCAAGCTGCGGCCCCATGCCGGCGTTCTCGCTTGGTTCGAGGCGCAGAACGCCGAGACACTCCACCTCAGCGCACTCACGGTCGGCGAGATCGAGAAGGGCGTCGCGCTTATTCCCGCAGGCCGCCGACGGACCGCGCTGCGCACGTGGCCGGGAACTCCAGCTTCGACCTACTCCTCGCGTGTCCTGCAGGTTGACGTTGTCGTGGCCGCCGCCTGGGGTCGCCTGTGCGCAGCGGCCGAGCAGAACGGGCGCCGTCTGTCCGTGGTCGATGGCCTGACTGCCGCCACCGCCATCCACCATGGGCTGACCGTGGTCACCCGCAACACCAAGGACTTCGCGCCCACGGGGGCGCCGCTGCTCGACCCCTGGCGGACGTGGGGCCGGTCACCGCGTGCAGGTCGCTCCGCAGCTCTGTCATCGCAGCGAGCCGTCAGACCTGCCCGAATCGCGCGGTGAGGCGGCCCTATCACCTGCCGCGGGGCACGGCGAGCCTGCAGTTCGGCTTCGACCTCGGCGAAGACGCGTTCGGCAGGTATCAATTCAGCGCGGCCGGTTTCGACATCGCACAGTCGACGCTGGACTTCCTCCTCCCACGCCGGGCTCAATTGGCCGTACGCGCTGTTCTCCAGGCTATCGAGGATCTCGCTGGCGATCGCGGCCCGCTCCGTCGGGTCAAGCTTGAGAGAGGCTTCCAGGATCTCCCGTGGCTGCGTCATGCATCTAGTCTAGCGTGCGATCGGCGATCCGTAGGGGCTTTTCTGATTTGCGCCCCCTACTCCGAACGTTCTGGCGAGTAACGCTGTCCACCTGGACAGGGGTGGACACCCCTGGGCCTCTGTCGAAACGGGATCGCGGCCGCGGCAGCGATGTCGCTGGTTGCCTTTGAAGCCTTCAAGATGGCGGAGTTGCCTGACGATCTGGTCATGCGGCCGCGCGGCTGGACTGCGGCACGGGATCAGGCGAAGATCAGGCACGGACTGTGCAGAAGGACGGTCGTGAAATGGCGCACCCACTGAAGAAGATCATTTTGTCGCTGGCGATGCTTGCGATCCCGGCGGAGCCCATCGCGGCCCGCGCGGATTCTACGGCCAACGCTCGGGTCGAGGCGAAGAAGCACTTCGACCGGGCGATGGAACTGAACGAGGACGGGCAGGTGGCCGAGGCGGTGATCGAGCTCAAGCGCTGCTACGAGTTGTCGCCCCATCACACGGTCCTCTACAATCTTGGCCAGGCATACATCACGCTCGCCAAGCCCGTGGAAGCGGTGGCTGCTTTGCAGCGCTACCTGGACGAGGGCGGTACGGCGATCAAGCCGGCCCGGCGCGCGGAGGTGGAGCAGGAGATCGCGCGCCAGAAGACGCGCATCGCGACCCTGGAAATCCGGGGCCTGCCCGATGGCGCCGTAGTGACCATCGACGGCGAGGAGGCAGGCAAGGCTCCCCTGGCAGCTCCGGTGCGCGTGGGCGTGGGTACGCACGTGGTGGCGGTCACGGCTGCCCGGTACGAGCCAGGCGAAGCGAAGATCGAGGTTGCGGGTGAGGACCGCAAAGTCGTGGACTTGAAGTTGGTGCCACGGCCCGGGCAACCGGCCGCGGCCGCTGGGGCGATAGCGGGCCTCGGCACGCCTCGACCGGCGGCGGCACCGGCACCGACTCCGCCGCCGACACCGGTAGCGGCACCGACTCCGGCGCCGGTTCCGGCCACGGCTGCGGTTCCAGCTCCGGCTTCGGCACCGGTTCCGGCGCCGGAGCAGCCGGCCCCGGGAATGAGCCTCGCGCCAGTGCAGGGCGAGGTCGCCACGTCGGCCGAGGGCGCAAGATGGAGCGCCCTCCGGATCGCCGGAATCGTGACCGCCAGCGTGGGCGTGGTCGGGCTGGTGACCGGCGGAATTCTGTGGGCGGCGGCAACCAGCAAGAACGACGATGCCGTGAGCCAGTGGAAGACCGGAGACCTCCGGGCGCGCAGTACCCGGAGCGACGCCGAGAGCCTGGCCACGGGCGCAAACGTGTGTCTGATTGCCGGCGGCGTGCTGGCGGGGGTTGGGGCCATCACGACTTTGCTCACCTTCGTTGACGACGGCCCGTCCAAAAGCGTGGCGCTGGCACCCGCCCTGAGCCCGAGCTTCGCAGGCCTGACAATGAGGGGAACCTGGTGATGCGCCTGCCTGGCATCGCAATTTTGGCGTCTATGACCGTCACCGCCTGCAGCCTGCCTGCCTTTCCACCGGGCGGTGCGGGCGGAACCCGCAGCACGGGTGGGACAACCGTGGGCAGCGGCGGAGCAACTGGAGGAACCGGCGGCAGAACTGCAGGCAGCGGCGGGACAACCGCTGGAACCGGCGGTTCCACTAGCACAGCAGGCGCAACCGCAACGTACATGAACAGCCTCACCTTTGGCACCGGAGTCGGCGGAACCGATTTCGATCTGATCAACCCGGGCACGACCTTCTCGGTCGCTGCAGAAGGCACAACGGGGGCGATCTATTTCAAACTGGAAAGCGCAGCAGACATGGCCGGCCGCACGGTCCGCCTCTACATCAACGCTGGCACCTATGACACCCACGATTATCCAAATCCCCAATCCTACGGTCACATCCTGTTGTCATCATTCCGTATCACCGACACCGGATCGTTCACGGTGAAAGGCTACCTGGTCGAACAGGTTGGGCCTGACATCGGCAAGGAAACCTTCGTGGCCGGGGCCAACATCACGATGCAGCCATAGTGCAGCCTGTGAGGTGACGAATTCTGAGCGGCGTGCGCTGGCGACCTACTCCAAGTCCGCGCCTGTCTCACTTGCGCCCAGATCCCCGGCGTCCCCTTCCAAGCCCAGATCCCCTTCCGCGTCCAGGTCCCCTTCCACGTCCAGGTTCAACCCCACGTCCAGGTTCAACGCCACATCCAGGTTCAACCCCAGGTCCAGGTTTAACCCCACGTCCGGGTTCGACACCGCGTCCAGGTTCACACCCGTGTCCAGGTTTGCACCCAGGTCGACACCCCGGTCCACCTTCGTGTCCAGCCCTACGCTTCCGCCATCACCAAACACCAGCGGGCTATCGGACGGAGCAGCCCCGGCGTCGCCCGCGATCGAAGCGTCCCTGGCGTCGTCAGGGAAATCAGCCCCAACTGTGATATCCACCGAAGCGTCGGGCAGGTCTACCGGCTGATCCAGCGGTACATCGGCAATTCTCGCGTCCGTCACCGCGTCCGCAAGGCGATTGTCCAGATCTGGCAAGGCGCGATCGGCAAACCGAGTGTCCACACTGACCGCGTCTCTTGGTAGCGCGGAGTCGGGACTCGCGTTCGAGGGCCTCTCTTTCGCGGCGTCTATCCTCAGGTAGGCCGGATTGGATTCTCGGCATCCTGCCCCCGTCATCCCGATGAACAGCGCGAGCATAGCCCAAGGACTGCGTTTTCGTAGCAAGCCAGACCTCCGTCGGCAGGGTTTGGAGCATCTTACCAGCAATGGTGCTCTGCGGGCCGGTTCCTTGTACAATGCCCCTCTGATGCTGTCCTTGGCGCGTCTTTGCACCCTCTTCTGCCTTTGCACGGTGCTTGCGCACGCCGCACGTGCCCAGCCGGAAGCGAGCGGGACGCAAACGGTGGCTGTGGTCCGTTTGGAGTTCGAGGGAAAGATCCCCAAGGTGCTTCAACAGCTCTTCGCTCGGCGCCTGGTCGAAGGCCTGTCTGCCGTCCATTTCGAGGTGCTGTCGGAGGACGACGTCCAGAACAAACTGGTTGGCCCCTCGCTGGCTTTGGCGAGCTGTCGGGATGCCTCTTGTTTTCCGGCCATGGCCTCCGCGCTGTCGGCGAGCTACCTCATCGGTGCCAAGGTCAGCGAAAGCAACAAGACCTACGTGGTCACCATGGATATCATCAACGGGCGGACCGGCGCCGTGTTGGCCAGCAACCACGAACGTTGCGAAACCTGCGGGGTCGAAGAAGCGGGCGAGAAGATGGGGTTGGCGGCCTCGGCACTGCGCGACAGACTAGAGACATTGGCGCGAGCACCCGCCCGCTTCATCGTCAGATCGCGTCCCGCCTCCGCCACGGTGGAGATAGACGGCAAGACCGTCGGCGTCACGCCACTCGATGTGGAACTGGCAGGCGGCGTGCACCACCTACGCTTGCTCATGCGCGCCTACGACACCCTGGAGAGGACCCTCACGGTGGTGAGTGGAGTGGACGAGGGCATCGATCTGGATCTGGTGGCAATTCCTTCGCACTTCCCCCATCGCACCGCGGGTATTGCGACCCTGGTCAGTGGGGCGGTCTTGCTGGCAGCAGGCATCATCACGCTGGCTTTCGACCACAGCGAGATCGGATGCCGTGCCAGGGAAAAAGACCCCTACGGCCACTGTCCCTGGGTTCGTTCCACCAAGTGGTGGGGCGCGGCCATGGTGGGCACCGGCGCGGTAGCAGCCACCCTGGGCGGGGTTTTCCTCTACCTCGCACCACGCTCGGGCACTACCATGTTGGGCGCGGGCCTAAGCCGCACGTTCTAACTACTTCCCCAGTTTCGCCTGCGCGCGCAGGATACGGGCGTTGACCCCCTCATCCTGGGGCGCCAGGGTGTGGGCGCGCTGATAGGATGCCAGGGCTCTGTCGTAGCGTAGCAGCTTGAAGTAGGCGTCACCCAAGATGACGTGGTAGCGGGGTGCCTTGGGACGGATGGCGACCGCCCGGCGGGCGTAGTCCAACGCATCCGTGTAGCGGGCGCGTTCAAAGGCCACCTCGGCCAGTCCGGCGACCGCATCCGGATTCGCGGGGTCAGCGCGAACTGCGCGGTCGAATGCGTCCTGGGCGCTATCCAGATTGCCCTGCGCAAGGGCCTCCCTTCCTTCGTTGGCGGTGCGCGAGGCCCGAACCCGATCGCGTGGGGACTCCTCAGGTATCTCTGCGCCGGCGCCCTTGCGCGCGGGCTTGGCCAAGTCAGGAGTGTTTTCAACGGACGGTTCGGGTTCTGTGGGAAGTGCGTTCTTCGCCCTCTCCTGCGCCACAACATCCTTGGGATCAAGCTCGGCAACGACTTGATAGTAGGACCTGGCGTCGGCGCGTTTGCCGCTGTCCCATTGTTCCTGCGCACGTTTGCGAAAATCATCCGACAAGCGGGCAACCTGGGTTCCTTGCTTGTCTACCTCCAGCAGCTTCGCCAGATTGGTCCGTGCCGTGGTGTAGTGGCCGCTGACCATCGCGGCGAACAGGTTCGCGGCAGCACTGCGAGCCAGGTCTTCATTGGACGGCTTCAGTGCGGCGCCCGAGCTCTCTGCCTTTTCTCCCACTCGGCGGGAATCAGCAGCTTGCGCTGCCCGCGCGCGCAACTCCGTGTCGCCGGGAAGAAAGCGCAGGGCTTCGCGAAAACGCAGCCCTGCCAGGTCGGAGAGACCCGCTTCTAGGAGGGCATTGCCCAGGCTGCGGAACTGATTGCCATAGATGCGGCGCAAGGAAGCGGCGCCTCCAGAGGTCGTGCCCAGCCCAAGCGCCTCCTTCTCCGCCAATTCGATGTTGCGCAGGGCGGATTCTTCGATGGGCTGGAAGTAGCGTTCGGCCTCAGCCGCAGCGGCGGCCTTGCGCAGAAATGGCGCCACGGTCTCAGCCTCGTCGGTCTTGGTGATCTCCACGAAGACCGGCGTGTACGCGACGATCTCTTTGGGCCGCCGCAGACCAAAGAAGAAGGCCGCGCCCAATCCCAGAATGGCCACCAGGGCAAACCCCAGGGCCAAACGGCGCAGGCGGCGCGAGCGCGGAGACGGCATCTTGTCGGCCAGTTTCCTCTGCCAGTCTTCGTCTACGTCGGGCAGTTCCAGGTCGTCCCACTCTGTCTGCACATGCGCCGCGATCTGCGCATCGCAGAGCATGGCCTCGACCACTGCCATGCTCTGGGGTCGCCCCGCTGGATTCTTCTCCAACATCTGCAGCACCAGCGTCTCCAGCTCCCCTGGAATCTTTGCCTCGGGCGCGCGCTGTCGGAGGGACTGGGGCTTTTCCGTGATGTGACGGGCAACGGTGGTCATCACATCCTTGTCCCAGAATGGGCAGACGCCGGTGAGCATCTCGTAGGCCATGGCCCCGAGCGAATAGATGTCGCTCCGGTGGTCGTAGCCCTTGCCACGGATGCGCTCGGGGGCCAGGTAGTCAGGCGTACCGACCAACTTCTCCTCGGCGGCTCTGCCCTCGGGTGGAGGCTCGGCACTGACCAGGCCGGCGATGCCGAAATCCACAACTTTGACCAGGTCGCGCCGGCGACCTTTTGCGGCCAGCATGATATTGTCAGGCTTCACGTCCAGGTGAACGATGCCCTTGCCGTGGGCCGCCCCCAGTGCTTTGCACACCTGGCGCAAGATCGCGATGCTCCGCTCGATCCCGAGCTGCTTGTGCTCGTCCAGCTCGCCGCGCAGGCTCGGCCCATCGATATACTCCATCACGAAGAAGACCTGGCCGTCCGGCAACTCACCAAAGTCCGTCACATCACAGATGTTGGGATTGCCGATCTTCGAGGCCGCGCGAGCTTCTTGGCGGAAACGTTCGATAGCCTCGGGGTCGCGCGCGCTGGCTGCGTGCAACGTCTTGAGCGCGACGCGCTTTTCGAGATCCACGTGCTCAGCCTGATAGACCGCGCCCATGGCGCCCGTGCCCACGCGCGTCACAATGCGATAGCGCGTGCCGGGGATGATCTCGCCCGGCGGCAGCATGGGTTGCATGCTGCCGGTGGCGTGGCGGCTGCGTTGGGTGGACGTTCGTTTCACGTTGTGTCCCAGTCTTCAAAGCGCCGGGCATAGACACCGGCAGCCAGTGTCTATGTTATCACGCCAGGGCACAAACCAGCGGGAAGCCGGCGGGAGCCCAGGTTTCACGGATCCTCTGGCACCGTACCTCCGCGCGGCACCGACCTTCCGCGTGCTTGCGAGGAGGCCGCAATGGCGTGCGAAAACTAGGCAGGGCTATTGCGCGCAGCTCGGCTACAATTGCTCGTCCGTAGCCAACAGGAGTAAAGCCACGATGATGTGCGTACGAACTGCGTTCTTCTGTCTCATCTCGTTCGGTGTCCTCGCCAGCACCGGATGCGGCAGCAGCAATTCTGAATTCAAGGACAGCCTGACCTTTGGCACCGGACTCGGCGGAACCGGTTTCGATCTGATCAACCCGGGCACGACCTTCTCGGTCGCTGCAGAAGGCACAACGGGGGCGATCTATTTCAAACTGGAAAGCGCAGCAGACATGGCCGGCCGCGCGGTCCGCCTCTACATCAACGCTGGCACCTATGACACCCACGATTATCCAAGTCCCCAATCCTACGGTCACATCCTGTTGTCATCATTCCGTATCACCGACACCGGACCGTTCACGGTGAAAGGCTACTTGGTCGAGCAGGTTGGGCCTGACATCGGCAAGGAAACCTTCATCGCCGGGGCCAACCTCACCATGCAGCCATAGCGCAGCCTGTGCGACACCGATCATGATCCGTGGGTAGCGAGCGGGGATTCGATGCGATAGGAATGTCCTTCATATGAGCCTCTTGGCCTACGTCGAAACCTATGGGTGCCAGATGAACCTGGCTGACACCGAGATGGTGCTCGGCCTGCTGCAAGGGGCGGGCTACGAGCGGACCCCTGATCCCGCCGCAGCCGATGTGATTCTGATCAACACCTGCGCCGTGCGCGAAAAGGCGGTTGAGCGGGTGTGGGGCCGCGCCAGCACGCTGGCCACCTACAAGGCCCAGCGACCGCATGTGGTGCTGGGCATCACCGGCTGCATGGCAGAGCACCTGCGCGGGCAGGTGCGTGCCCGCGCTCCTTTTGTAGACTTGGTCGTGGGGCCGGACGGCTACCGCCGTCTTCTGGCGCACATCGAAGAGGCGCGCGCCGGCGCCAAGGTCGATGACACGACCCTCGACCCGCACGAAACCTACCAAGGCCTGGACCCCGCCCGCGACGCCGCAGGCACGGTCGTCGGCCACATTGCTGTCCAGCGTGGATGCGATCGCTTCTGTTCTTTCTGCGTAGTGCCGTATACGCGCGGGCGTGAGCGCGCCACGGCACCTGACGAAGTGCTGCGACAGGCGCGCGGCTTGGTCGCTGCGGGCGGAAAGGAAGTTCGGCTGCTCGGGCAGACGGTGACCTCCTATCAGCACAGAGACGTCGGCTTCGCGGATCTCCTGCGGGCGTTGGCCGGTATCGACGGCCTCGAGCGGATTCGCTTCATGTCGCCCTATCCGCTGGGGTTTTCCGCGGACGTGATCGCGGCCATGGCCGGGTCGGCCAAGATCTGCAGACACGTGCACCTTCCCTTGCAGTCGGGCTCCGACACGGTACTGGCGCGCATGCGACGGGGCTACGACTTTGCTCAGTACCGCGACCTGGTGCGAGCCTTGCGCGCCGCTTTGCCTGGGGTGGCCATCACCACCGACATCCTGGTCGGTTTCTGCGGCGAGAGCGAGGAGGAGTTCTCCGACATTTTGCGCGCCCTGCGGGAACTTCGCTTCGACAACGCCTTCACCTTCGCCTATTCCGAACGCCCGGACACCTTGGCCGCCCGGACCATGACCGACGATATTCCGGCCGACCTCAAGCAGCGGCGATTGGCCCAGGTGATCGATCTGCAAAGGAAGATCACGGGCGAGATCCACGCGGCCCAGGTCGGACGATACCAGCGGGTTCTGCTGGAGGCGCCCTCGCGCCGCTGCCCCGATGAGTTTCTCGGCCGCACCGATACCTTCCGCTCGGTGATCGTGCCGGCGGGACCAACCGCCACGCTGGGCGCGCTGGTCGACGTGAGAATCGAGCGCGCCAATCCGGCGACTCTCATTGGGAGCGTTCCGACATGAGCCAGGCGCGTGTTGCGGTCAGCTTCGTTTGCGCGGGCAACATCTGCCGTTCCCCCACTGCCGAGGCGGTCATGCGCCACCTGGTACAGGAGGCGGGCCTCGACAGCGCGATCGAAATCGACAGCGCAGGCACCGGAGCCTGGCACGTGGGCGAAGCGCGCGACGGGCGCAGCCAGGCCGTGGGACAGCGGCGGGGCATGCCCCTCTCGGGCCGGGCGCGCCAGTTCCGGCGTTCGGACTTCGCACGCTTCGACTATGTGCTGGCGATCGACCGCGAGAATCTCGCCGACCTGATCCGGCTGGCCCCCGACGCCGAGGCGCACGCCAAGGTGCACCTGCTGCGGAGCTTCGATCCGGCCTCGCCGCCCCATTCCGAGGTGCCGGATCCCTACTATGGCAACATCGACGGCTTCGACGACGTGTTCGACATATGCGAGGCGGCCTGCCGGGGCCTGCTCGAACACTTGCGTAGGACGCACGGGTTTTCGTGATGTCCGGACGGAGACTGGAGGAGGCAGTGGCGCGCGCCATGGGCAGCGCGGTGCGGTCGTCGCAGCCGGTGTCCGGCGGTGACATCAACAGCGCCCACGAGATGAAGCTGGCGGATGGGCGGGTGGTGTTCGTCAAGAGCAACTTCGTCGCGGATCCGGCCATGTTCGCGGCCGAGTCGCGCGGCCTGGCCTGGCTGGCACAGGCCCATGCGCTGCGCGTTCCCGAGGTCCTGGCGGTGGGTGAGACATTTCTCGTGCTCGAATCAATTTCGCCGGCGCGACGCCGGCCCGATTTCGACGAACGGCTGGGCCGTGACCTGGCAGCCCTGCACCGCTTTGGGGCGCCGGGCTTCGGCCTCGATCACGACAACTTCATCGGGCGCCTGCCCCAGTCCAACACGCCCGCGCCGAACTGGCCGGAGTTCTACCGCAGCCGCAGACTGGAACCGCAGCTTCGCCGGGCACGCGACGCCGGCCTGTGCAGTTCGGCCATGGCCCGCGGCTTCGACCGACTTTTTGCCGTGCTGGATGAACGGGTGGGCCCGGCCGAACTTCCCGCTCGCCTGCACGGCGATCTTTGGGGTGGCAACGTGATCGGGGATGAAACCGGCGTGGCCTGCCTCATCGATCCAGCCGCGTACGGCGGCCACCGCGAGGTCGACCTGGCCATGATGCGCCTCTTCGGTGGCTTCGGACATCACGTATTCGGCGCCTATGAAGAGGCTTGGCCGCTTGCTCCCGGCTACGAAGAACGCGTGCCTCTCTATCAACTCTACTTCCTCATGGTTCACGTCAACCTGTTCGGCGGGCCGTATGTCGCGCAGGCTGAACAGACCCTGCGCGCGATAGCGTAGCGCCGCCTCTCGCATCCATCGAAAGCCCAATGCGCCCTGCCCCACGCCCCGCATTCCTCCTGGTTCAGGCCAACCCGCGCCCACCACTTCAGCGCCATGTCATCCAAGCCGAAACGCGGTAAGAAGAAACTGCGTCGCCACGGCCGTGTAGTCCGCGACGGCTTGGCCATGGCGATTCGCCAACATCAAGAAGGCCACATTGAAGAGGCCGCGAGACGGTATCGCGCGCTGCTGGCCGCCTCTCCCTACCAGGTCGACGCCCTGCACTTTCTTGGTGTGGCCGAACATCAGTTGGGTCGTTCCGAGAAGGCCCTGCAACTGTTGGGACAAGCGCTTGCCCTGATGCCCGACCACGCCGATGCCCTCAACAACCGGGGCAACGTGCTCAAGCAGCTTCATCGCCTTGACGAGGCAGAAGCGGACTACCGACGCGCGCTGGACTTGCGCCCCCGGGATGCCAACGCACTCAACAATCTGGGAACCATCCGGCGCGAACGAGGAGATCTGGAAGCCGCGGTCGCCACGTTTCGTGAGGTGATAGGGCTGAAACCGGATCATGCGGCAGCGTGGCAGAATCTGGGAAATTCGCTGAGCGGCCTTCACCGCGTGGAAGAAGCCCTGGACGCCCATCGCGAGGCCATGCGTCTCGCACCGCAATCGGCAGATTCGTACCGCCACTTGGGTGCGGTGTTGTACACCATCGGCCGCATTGAAGAAGCTGCCGAGGTCTATCGCCAATGGCTCGACCTGTTTCCCAACGACCCTCGCGCCCGCCATCTCTTCGCGGCTTGCTCAGGAAAGGGTGCACCTCGACGGGCTTCGGACGAGTACGTTCGCGTCGAGTTCGACGGCTATGCTCACATGTTCGACGCCTCCCTGGCTCGCCTGGACTACCGCGCACCCACACTCGTCGCGGACGCGGTGGCCCAGATGTTTGGCGCTCCGCAGGCGCAACTCGCCGTGCTGGATGCCGGCTGTGGCACCGGGTTGTGCGGGCCGCTCTTGCGCCCAGCCGCCAGGGTGCTGGTCGGCGTGGACCTGTCCGCGGCCATGGTCGCCTTGGCCCGCGAACGCGGTGTCTACGACACGCTGATTGTTGAGGAGTTGACCGCGTTCCTGCGTCAGCACGCCCAGACGAGTGATCTGATCGTTTCGGCTGATACTCTGGTGTACTTCGGCGATCTCGCCCATGTCACGCTGGCCGCCGCGACAGCGCTGCGCCCGGGAGGTGCCCTGATATTCACCGTCGAGCGCGCCGAGCCACTGGACGCGCCCAGTGGCTATCGCCTCAATCCCCACGGCCGCTACAGTCACACGCGCGACTATCTCTTGCAAATTCTCGGCGAAGCAGGGCTCGGCGATCCAGCCGTCCAAGAGGTCACCCTGCGCAAAGAAGCGGAAGCATGGGTTGCCGGTTGGCTGGTCAGCGCCAGAGCCGCCGGCCCCCGCGATGTGCCCGCTCGCCCTTGAGACCGCTCCGGCGAAGCAGGCTGGCAGCCCCGCCCGCGTGCTGGACGCCGACGGAAGATCGCGATCCCACCGAGACTGCAAAGGACCAACCCCACTCCGTAGTCATTGCTGGTCGCGCGGCCGATGCTGCACGAACAGCCTGATGACGCGGACGATGCCTCGCCTGTTCCAGAGCTGACAGTGGCAGGGGCCCCACCTGTGCCGGTCGTCGCCGGGGTTCCAGCCGCGCCGATGACTCCACCGGTTATGGCAGTTCCACCCGCGGCCGTGGTTCCAGCTGAACCGGGGCTCCCCCCGACGCTGCCGCCCGCGGCGCTGGTTCCGGCCGCACCTGGGTTTCCGCCAATGTCGGTGGCTCCGCCTTTCGCCGTGATTCCGCCTGAGCTAGGGTTCGTCCCCGCACCCGTCGTTCCCGTGGCCCCGGCCGAGCCAGGGTTTCCGCCCGCGGCGCTGGTTCCGCCGGTGCCCGCGCTGCCACCGGTTCTGGTGCTTCCGCCCGCGCCAGTGACTCCCCCACTTCCCGGGACCCCGCCAGCACCGCCCGCGCCGCCAACCGGCGGGCTTTGACCGTCCTGCTGAAAAACCGTCGGGGCAGGCTTGGCCCCATTCACGGTGTTGACGATTAGGTTGTCGAACAGGGCGGTCGTCTTGGCAGCCGTGCCAAGCCCGACGTTGCCTTTGGTGCACTTGCTGTCAGTCACCGCAAACACCTGCGTGCCGTCGACTGCCCCCTTTATCGATGTCCCCTGGAAGACGAGCTTCAGGTTGTGCCAGCTACCCGCGGCCAGCGTGGCCTGCCCGCTGGTGATCGCCGCCGCGGTGGGCGATGCATAGAAATTCCAGGCCCCAGTCGGACTCAGGGACATCTGGTAGGCATTTGGATTACTTCCCCAGCCGTTTCCAACCGAAGTCACGCGTCCCATGACAGAGGCCCAGCCCGAGGAAGTCTCTATCGAGACGTCCGCGCTGACTTCATAATCCGTCCAGCCCGTATTGCCCACGATGGTATACGGATTGGTTTCCGGAGCCCAGCTCTGCGCAGGCTGAGCCACCAATTGTCGCAAACACTGTCCACTTCCATCGGGACGATCGAAAAGCTCAAACGCGCCCGCAATATCGTTGTGGTAGTAGGGCCGATAGCCGACCAACTTGGGATCCCCATAGTGATCGTAGGTTTCGTAGTAGGGAAGTGGGAAAGCTGCGGCCGGCGGCGGCGCGGCCGTGCCCTTCTGCTGACCGGTGGTCGTGCTGATGGAATAGATGGAATTCGCATCGAGTGCGACGGTGAACGATCCATCGGTCGGGGTGACGTCGGGCTGCTTTTGAAACTGGGCGGTCGCATTGCTGCGCCAGACGGACAGGTTCCCGGTGGAAAGGCCGCCCGTGACCTTGAACGTGATGGTCTGGGCCGCTGTCGCCCCCGACGTCTGCGCAATGACACTGTAGTCTCCGCCAGTGGGATCCATCATGGTCACGTAGTTGCCGCCGCCCGAAAAGGTTCCCGCCGCGCCATCCAGATACTTCCAGCCGACCCTGGTGAACTGCCCCACGTGAGCATAGCCCCAAATCGCTGGATTGATCGTATAGTTGCCGCTCCATGGAGAGCTCGCAACCGCCACCGTATTGTCGTAGAATGGCTCGTTCGAGTAGAACGCGGTGATGAGATACCAGTATATGGTCTTCGTGATCTTGCTATTGACGTAATTGGAGTTGAACGCGCCGACAATGTCTATGGCGCACTGAAATCCGTGTTCATACACGTGCTCTTCTGTGTCCCACATTGGTTTGCCGATGGCGATGACGTTCGCGGGCGGCGCCGATCCCTTCTTGCTGCCATAGGACGCCGAGGTGTGGCTGCCGAAGGCGTAGACCGCGGCCTTCAGCGTGGCGTCGTTGTTCACGTCGGTGGCCCAGTTCCAACTCGTGGCTCCCGCGTTGTCGAACGCGTGAATGCCCACGTTGGTCAGACCGTTCTTGTCGAGGGTGGTGCGGAATAGCTTCACCCAGCTCTCGTTGTTTCCCCGTTCGTTGCGGCACCCGATGTATTCGATGTCCAGGCCATGGGCGGACTTGGCGCCCATGATCCACTTGGACAGGTAGTCAGCCGTGTCCTGCGACCAGAAGTTGCCATTGCCGAGCCACGCCGGGGCTGACCACGCCGCGGAATCCAGCACGATGAGCGGATTTCTCTTCTTTGCCTCCTCCATCAGCCACCACTCGTAGCCTCGGTAGTAGTTTTCGTCCGTCTTGGTGTGCATGTGGCTCAGTTCTGAGCCCTGGGTCGAGTTGGCGTCTCCGC
>Ga0182021_10005980_pt1 | contig 14444 bp, 11 predicted proteins | sample 612E3MmetaG_FD_120493 | JGI IMG/M metagenome (GOLD analysis project Ga0182021, IMG submission 120493) | Permafrost microbial communities from Stordalen Mire, Sweden - 612E3M metaG (Illumina Assembly) | ecosystem: Environmental > Terrestrial > Soil > Wetlands > Permafrost | place: Sweden... | reverse complement strand
GCGCTTTCCTTGCGCTCGATGCATTGAACTTTGGTTGGATAGCCCATGCTCAAGTCTAGTAATATAACTAGACCATGAGTCAAGCAAGACCAGCGAACTCGACTAGTCGGCGCCAAACTCGAGAGCCCGACCAGCGGTCGGGCCTACAGGGCGGATCTGCTGGGCGTACGTTGGATGTTGTAGGCCCGGGCGTTGACCGGGCTCAGTGGGATAAGGCGAAGAAGCCCGACCAGCGATCGGGCCTACAGGTCATGCCTACAATTGGCGCGCTTTTTCCACGATCTCGTCCGCTGACAGCGGAGCGTCGGCCACTGCGGGCATCAGGCCGAGGCGGACGGCCCGGGCCCGAAGCGTGAGCCACGCGAGCGAGGCGACGGCACTGCCCGCCGTTTGCGCCCCGGCGCGGTCGAAATCCTCAGCCACGGTCGCGAGCCGCGCAGCCGGCAGGAGACTCTTGTCGGCGAGAAAGAGGCCGAGCGAAGCATCCAGCGTATCGAGCCACGCCCTGGGCGCGGTTGGGGGAGCGTAGGCCAGCCCGGCACCGGCCGGGTAGGGCGTGCACTCCATGAACTGGCGGAGCTCCGCGTGCAGCTTGGTCAGTTCGGCGTCGGCGGTGGCGGACGTCCATTGCGCAGCGAACTGTTTCCGCTCACGGATTTTTTTCACCTCCCACAGGCGCAGCACGAGTTCGTAGTTGCCGGCATCCTCGGTTAACGCGCCGGTGATCACGAAATCGATCCCTTCCTTCGTTGCGGCCACCAACTGGCGGATGTTGTCGGCCGTCCATTCGGCGCCGAAGAACGAATACTGGCTGCCGTTCTGCTGGTCGTCCAGCAGGGCCACGACCGCGATGGGCGCGTAGTGCGGGCAGAAATAAAGCGTCTCGGCGAGCCAGCAGGGCAACGCGCGCGACAGGCGGCCGAGTTCGGGCGGCGGACCTTTGGAGACAGCACCCGGCTCGATGGAGGCGGGGAGGGCGAGTGGCGCGAAGGCGATCCGGCGCAGTCGGCCCTCCTTTGGCGGCAAAATCTCCGCCGCCAGCGGTTCCAGCCCGTAAAACCAGATCGGTTTGCTCACGGTGATCAGCGAGATGCGCGGCGTCACGATGCCCGCGGCCGAACCGTCCGGGGGCGGCGCCAGCAAACCGCGCTGCTGCTCTTCGAGCAGTTCCGCGATGGCGTTGGAGAAACCGTGGAGCCGCTCCTCGAGCTCGGGCCGGTGGAGCGAAAAAAGAATGTCGAGCACGTGCTGGGCCGCGTTGGCATTGTGCAGTACGAGATAAGCCTGGAGGACGTTGAGGCCGGTGGCCGGCCCGTGGCGCTCGGCGTCGTAGCGCGGCGCGATGAGCTCAACGATTTGCTGCACCTGGCCGTGCTGGCCGAGGTCGCCGGAAACCGTCACGAGCACATCGGCCCGCTCGCCGGCCTCGGCGAGCACCTGCTCGTAGAGGGCCAGCGCGCCGGGCAGATCCTTGGCTTCGAGGCACGCGCGGGCGGCGGCAAGACGCGGCAGCACGGTCGCGGGTTCCGGTGGAGGCGCGGCCACGGATTCGGCCGCCGCCGGGGCGGGCGTGGCAGGTGCGTTGACATTCTTGCCGAGCAGGCGGTCGAACAATCCCATACTGCGAGCAAACGAACTGGAGCGCTGCTGGCGAACACGTTTTCACACCCCCGGAGCCTGTCGGACTTGCTAATGAAGACCATATCTTCTTCGGGAATTATCATTTGGATGACGGGAATCTGCCCCGACAGGCTCCTTACGCAGCGTTCCGCGCTGCGAAAACCGGATTTCTCTTCCGATTCTCCGCCGCCTCGCGGCGGTTCAAGGAGTTTGCCGGTCGGGGCGGATGGCCACGCCACGCCCGCTCAAGCTCTTTCCGGACTTTTATCCTAAGCCCGACAAACTCCTAGGAGCGATCCGGGCTGAAACCATCCGCGGACGCGGAGGAAAGGAGATGGGCGGCGGTTTGGGCGGCGAGAGCGAGCCGCGTGCCGGCCTTGTCGATGGCGCCGGCCAAGGCGTGGACGGTGGCATCGTTACCCGCTTGCGCCGCCTCCTGCAGGCGGTGGCAAAGCTCGCGGAGTTCGTCGTCGCCGAGCACATCGGCGCTGTTTTTGAGGTAATGAGCGCGGCTTTGCAGCGTGGCCCGATCGCCGGCATCGCGCGCGGATTGCAGGGCTCGACGGAGCTCCGGCCACTCGGCGGCAAAAAGGGCGCAGAGCTGCCGGCGCAATGCGGTCGGCATTTGCCAGGCCGCGGGCGCCACCATCATGGCGTGCCGCAACCGGGCCAGGAGCGCGGCGAGCTGGGCGAGTTCGACCGGTTTGGGCATGAAATCATCCATGCCGGCGGCGAGGGCGCGTTCGCGATCGGCCGCGTGGGCGTGCGCGCTCAATCCCACCACGAGCAGATGCTGACCAGGCGGTTCGTCGCGGCGCAGGGTCTCCGCCACCGCGCAACCGTCGAGCTGCGGCATCGAGAGGTCGAGCAACATCACGTCGTGTTCGCCCGTTTTCGCGTGGGCCAGCGCTTTGCTGCCGTCAGCCGTCATTACCACGACGCAGCCCTGGTCGCGCAGGAAGGCGCCGAGCATCTCGCGCACCGCGGCATTGTCATCGGCCACGAGCACGCGCAAGCCGGCGAGCGGCGTGTCGTGATCTGCCGGCGACATGGTCGGCTGGACGGCGACGGTCCCTGGCGGGGCGGCGCAAGGTTTGAGCGGCCAGCGGGCGACGAACATGGCGCCATCGTGCCCGTCGCTTTCCACGTCCAGCGTTCCTCCCAGCGCGCGACAAATGCTCTGGGCGAGCGAGAGTCCGAGCCCCAGACCCTCGACTTCGGCGCGGTTGCCGAGGCGGGCATACGGCTGGGAGATCCCGGGTTGCTTCTCTCGCGGGACACCCGGCCCGGTGTCAGTGACCCGTAGTTCCAGTTCCGGCCCGTGGCCGGGCCGCGATGCCGCGCGCAACACCGCTCCGATGCGACCACGATCGGTATATTTGATGGCATTGCCCACGAGGTTGAAAATCACCTGCCGCAAGCGCGCGCCATCGGACTCGACCCACGCCGGCAGGGCGGCATCGACCTCGCTCCAGAGTTCGAGGCCGCGTTGCCCGGCGCGCGGTCGCAGCGGGTCGACCGACTCGGCCATGACGCGGCGCAAATCGGTCGGACCGCAGCTCAACCGGAAGACCCCGCTTTGAATGGCGCCCAGATCGAGCAGGTCGTTGACCAGGCGCAACAGCAACGCTCCCTGCGTCCGCAGGGCGCCGGCGCGGCTGCGATGCGGTTCGGCCAGCGGCGCCAGGGCCAGCAGCTCGGCGAACCCGAGCAAGGCCTGCAACGGGGTGCGCAACTCATGACTGATCTGGGAAAGGAACGCGGACCGGGCGCGGTTGGCGTGGGCCTCCAGCTCGGCGCGCTCGAGGGCGCGGACCCGTTCCAGGGTTCGGAGGCGGTGCGTAAAGACCAGCGCCCAGAAAACCACCCCGAGCCCCACGAACGCGAGAGTCGCGCAACGCGTGCCCCAAAAACTGGCGCGCCATCCGTCCGTGACAAACCCCAGGGACAACCAGCCGGCCAGTGCCCAGCCCGCGACCCGTAACTCCGAGCGAAAAGCCGGAGTGCGCAGATACGACTCCGCGGAGTGACCCTGCAGCCCGTATTTCAGCCAGGCATTGCAGAACAACACGGCGGCGAATAACTGGCACAACGCCGCAGGCAGGGTGAACCGCGGCATTTGAAACGGTCCCGCCAGCGACGTAGCAGCCCACGGCGCCCAGGCAGCGACGCCGATGCCGGCGACGCCTGCGACCAGTCCGCCCGACAACCACGCCCGTTCGCGCGGCTGCATCCGCGGCAACGCCCGGCCGAGCCGCAATTGCCGGGCGAACCCGAAAGCCGCGGCGCCGGCGCAGACCACGAGCAACGCGGCGCCCGCGACCGGGCGGAAAAACCGCGCGAGCCCCAGCAGAAGCGGCGCCGCCGCAATTGCGCCGACGGCCACCCGCGCCCGCCAGCGCTTCCCGGCGGGCGGATCTTCGGCCCCGGGTTCTATTCCGGCATTCAGGGCCAGCCACGCCAGACTTGCCGCCCAAATGGCGCCGGACAGGCTCCCCCAGAAATTCGCCACGACGGCAAAATCTTCCCTGGCGTCGAACAGTCCCAGCGCCAGCTCAAAACTGGCGTCGAGCCCGCCCGCCACCGCCAGGGCCGCCATGGCCCATCTCGCGTCCCGGTCCGGTTGGTCTCGCGCGAGCCACAGAACCGAGTACAGCACTCCGCCCCACGCCAGAACGACTACGAACCAAACGTAATCTTGGTGGACGGTCCATTCCTCCAAAATGCGGAGCAGGGATGTCATCGCGCCTAACGGCGAGTTTTTGGTTTTGGCGATCGTACGCCAAGCCCGAAACGCCCCCGCCGGTCGGCCACGCCGCATCCCGGCAATCGAACCACGAAACACCTGGCGCGGCGGAGCCGCAACCAAACCGGAGTTGGATTTTACAGGAGGCCGCTGAAGACACGGAGGATCTGATTAACCGCCGATATCCCTCACGGATGTTCGCAGATTGGCGTAGGGGCGCAGTCTCGCTGCGCCCGGATTGATTGTTTTCGCCGCCGAGCGCGAAAATTCAGAATCTTCGCCCCCGAGGTGACGCGTAGATCGGATTAGCGAAGATTAGCGCTGATCAGCGATTTCCTTCTGCATTGTGCCGGCTTAGGCGCCAGCCGCGCAGGCCAAGTCGGAATGATCGTAGCACTCGGCTTCGTTGACGGCCTCCGCAATGTGCGCCGCCGCCGCCAGGCATTGGTCGGATTTGTAGGTGGCCATGAGATGCAGCTGCAACCGTGCCGCGCCCATCGGGACCTCCGGATGCTCGAGCAACGAGACCTGCACGCCGCGTTCGGCGCACAGACGCGCCGCCATGCGACCCACCTCCTCCCGCCCGAGCCACAACGGGATCATGGGGGCCGCCGCGCCCATGACGATTCCGCCCTGCAGGGCAAGCCCCGCACGTACGGTGGCCACGGCCGTGAACAACGCGCGTCGGCGCCGCTCTCCTTCCGGCGAGCGGACCAGGCGCAACGCCGCGAGCGCCGTGGCGTTCTGCACTGGCATCAACGCCGGCGAGTCCGTGCTCGCGGCCTCGTAAAACCTCAGGCGATCGTACACCTCGCGCCGTCGGGTGGCCACAAAACCGCCGCGGCAGGCCAGTGTCGGGAAAAACGAACCCACCACCAGGTCCACCTGGCCGAGCATGTGTTGCAGGCCGAGGCAGCCGGTGCCGCCCGGACCGACTGCGCCGAGATCGTTGGTCACGCTGACGCACAGGAGCGCGTCGTGCCTCCGGCAGGCTGCCTGCAAAGCCGCGAGGTCCGTGGTGTCCGCCTCGGTCGCGAAAAGTGCCTCGGTGACGACGAGAATCTGCCGGCGGGATTCCCGCGCTCGAATACCCCCGAGCACTTCGTTCACGTGCTCCACGTCGAGATGGCGGCACACATGCACCTGGCGGGTGATGGCGGCCGCCGCTTCGTAGAAACTGCCCTGGACGAGAGTATCGAAAACGACATGGTCCCCCGCGCGGACCAAGCCCGCGACCACGTTGCCACAGGCGGTCGATCCCAGCGGGTGGAACAAGACATGCGGCAGTTGCAGAAACTCGGCGAGCTCGGCCTGCAGGGCCCCGGCGTCCTGGCGGGCACGCGCGGTTGACGAACCGCCCGCTGGCGGTGCCCCAAAGTTCTCGCTGGCGGTTTTGGCCGCTTGCCTCACGGCGGAGTGGGACATCAACCCCAGATAATCGATGAACGTAAAATCGATGCCCGGGCGCACGTTCCCGCCGTAAAGGCCTAGGGCGATGCCGGGGCGCGTCCCGCCCGGCCGTTGGGGTGTAATCGCGGGTTGTCCGACCGGATCGTTCGCCGCCAGCCAGGGGACGGATACCACCGGCCAGCCACCGGGAAAAACCGCGGAGCGTGCCGGGGATTTGCGCCCGGATCTGTTCGAAGAATAGTGAAAGAAAGTCATGATTACCGAATGGGATCCCGGCGGGGGAGTACGCGCCACCGTGATCGACGGTCAATATTCTAGGGCCGCGCGTATCCAAAAAACCCGGGAGAAAGGCCCGTAAACCCGGGCATTTCTCCCGTCCCGGCGGTCATTTTTTCCCGAGTGCCTTCCGTGGCGCATCTGCTAGGCTGGTTTCGTCTTATCCCGTTCCCATGTCCAACGCACGTGTCGTCGTCATCGAAGATCATGTCATGATGCGGCAGTTTTTTGCCGCCCTGCTCCGCGATCAACTCCAGCTGACGGTCGTGGCCGAGTGCACGACCGTGGCCGAAGGCGTCGCGGCGTGCCTGCGCGCCAAGCCGGACCTGGCGGTGGTGGACTGGGCACTGCCCGACGGCAAGGGATTCGACGTGGTCCGCGCCGCCGGGCCGAAACTCCCGCGCACGCGCTGGCTTTTCGTCACCTCCAACGAACAGGAGCACATGGTGCGGGAGGCCATCGAGCTCGGCATTCACGGCTTTGTGTTGAAGCGGACCGATCTCGCGACCTTGCGCGAGGCGGTGACCCGCGTGCTCGCCGGCGAGACGTACTACTGCCCGCGCAGCGCGCAGCTCTTCGTCGAAGCCATGCGCAGCGAGGCGCTTTCGGTCGGCCGCAATCTGACCGCCCGTGAACGCCAGGTGCTCCGCGCCTTTGCCCGCGGCGAAAACCCGAAGTTCAGCGCCGACCGCATCGGCATCAGCATCAAGACCCTCAACAACGTGATGGCGGGCCTCAAGGAGAAGCTCGGTATCCACGAACCGGGTGCCCTGGTGCGCTACGCGATCAAGCACGGCTACGTCGAAGAGCCGTGAAGCGGGGCGTTCCGCCCCGCTTTAGTTGCTGAAGGCTTTGCGGGCGGCGAGGGCCAGCGGCCCACTGAGTGTATTGAGAAGGTCGCGATGATGCCTCTCTGGCCGCTCGCATTTCAGACTGACCGTGGTGGAGCGCATTGTCCCCCACGCGCTTGAGAGCCGTTTCGACGAGCTCAAGGCTCCGAACCTGTCGCGGGGCGTCTTGAGGCCAAGCCGCTCCACCCGTTTGCGTCCGGCCATTACGCGAAGAGCGAGTGTTCGCTTGTCTCGGCGCGATGAAGACCCGACGTTGCCAGGGTGACCGTGCCGGCAGTCTTAACCAAACCCTGGGTTCGCGTGAGCGTCGCGATTTTGCTGTTCGTGGCGACTACGGCGACGTGGCCACGTTGGTGGTGTGGACGCGAAGGGAACCGCTGGTTTGACGGAAGCCCGGCGTTGGCGACGGCCTTGGCCCGCGAAGTTGCGGCGACAGTCCAGCGCGGCGTTTCAGCAGCCGAGTTCACCAGCGACAGCGATCTCTTTCGCCACGAGTGGCAGTTCGGCACCTATCAGATGGCGGCGCTGGGTTTGCTGCAGGTTTGCCAGGAACATCCGGAATTGCGTTCCGAGCTTCTCCCGGCAGTCGAGCGAGCCATCGAAAAGCTGCTGTCCGTCGAGGTGCGCAGTTTCGATGCTCGGAGCTGGCGCGAAGATCCGCTCGACTCGCTCGACGGTCCCAACGGTCACGCGGCCTATCTCGGTTATCTCAACCTCGTGCTGTCCGTGCATCGGCGTGCGGTGCCGGCTTCCCGCTTCGCGGCGCTCAACGATCGCATTACCGTGGCCCTCGTCCGCCGGATTCGGAACAGCCCGGCCGGAATCCTCGAGACGTACCCCGGGGAAGCGTACCCGGTGGACAATGCGGCAGCGCTCGCCTCGCTGTTGTTGCAAGCCGGCAAAACCGAAGCGCAACGGGCGTGTGCGGCTTCGATGCTCGAACGCTACCGCACGAAATGGTGCGATCCGCGCTGCGGCCTGATCTATCAATCGGTCGGCGTGCGTGACGGCCAGCCGATCGACCGGGCGCGGGCCAGCGGGTCAGCATTGGCGGCATATTTTCTCTCCTTTGGCGAGCGGGAGGTCTCGCGCCAATTGTTCGATGCGGTGCGCACGCAGCTCGCTGGCTCGATCTTCGGGTTTGGCTTTGTCGACGAGTATCCGGCTGGCTCGGCTCGCGGACGCGGCGATATCGATTCCGGCCCGCTCATTTTCGGCATGAGTCCTTCCGGCACCGGCTTCAGCATTGCCGGCAGCCGCGTATTTGGCGACCGAGAGCTTTTCGTCAGTCTCACCCGGACGGCCAATCTGATCGGCACGCCGGTTTCTCGTGGCGACCGTCGGCTCTTTGTCACCGGAGGTCCCCTGGGCAATGCGATCATGCTCGCGATGCTGACGGCACAGCCCACCCCGCCATGAAGCGTCCGCCCCCATCGCTTCGTTGCATTGTCATCGAAACCTGCGTGTTGGTGGGGCTGCAGATTGCATTGACCCACCTGCTGGCTCGGGCGCGACTGCTGGAGCATCTGCTCGCGCCGGGGGGCGGATCGCTCGTGGCGTTGGCGGTCACCGTTGCATTCTTGCTGCTGCGCGTCGGCGTGATCGTTTTGCTCCCAGGCTGGTTCCTCGCACGGATATGGCTATGGGCGACAGATTGTAGGGGCGATGGGCGCAGGTTTTGAGCTGTTCTGTTCGAATCAAACCGAAGCAGAACCGCCGCCGCCAAATTGAAAAATCAAATCCCGGCTCCTCCGAGTGGAGAAGCATGGCGGAGGATTGCTGAAGCTTGCCCGTCAGGCATCGTTCAATTCTTTTCTCATCAGCACCATCGGAAAGCTGTTTCCTGAGGGATAGGCGATATTCCTCTCGGCGATTTTTGCAAAGCCCAACCTTTTGTAGAATGCCGGCAGAAAATCAGCCACGTCAACGCAGTCCAAATAAACGGCGTTGACGCCCGCTTTGACCAGGTATTCGCAAGCCATCTTCACTGTCACTTCGCCGAGTTTTCTACCGCGGAAGTTTTGCGCCGTCGCCAAATTGTGGAGCCACCAGGTCTCCCGCTCGGGAATGACATTAGCCCACTCTGCAGGAGTGCCCTGAACCAGGGACAACACGACGGCCAAAGCTTCGCCAATGAACAAGCCATAGTTCTCACTCCGTTTTTGCCTGCTGTCGAAAATGTCACGCCGCTGCGGAACTAACCATTGCCTGATTCCCTTGTCGTTCAACCAACGAAAGGCCGCCAGGTAAACGGCGTAGCCGAAATCAGCCTCGCTTGATGCGAGCTGGCGCAAAACGGGGATACTTTGCTTCGGGAGAATTTCCAGCGTGGAGGAATGGTCCGCATAGCCAACGGCGCGCCAGAACTCCAGGGCATCCCGGTTTGCTGCCAGGACCTCGACGGTCAATCGCTTGTTCGTCGGCCAGATGTCCGAACGCAGTATCTGCACGGCCTGGCGACCAATGCCCTGCCGGCGACGATGGCGAACCACAAAAAGCTGCCGCAAATATACCTCACCGGTCCTCTCCCGGAACAACGCATAGGCCACAACTTCGCCGCCGTCTTCAAAAACAACCGCAACATATTCGGCAGCCAGCCATTCTCTCATCCGTTGCTCCAGTTCGGGAACGGTCATCCGATTGCGATGCCCTTCGTCCTCGACCAACTGGCGGTTATATTCCGCCAACAGAGGACTGTCTTCAAGGGTAGCCTGCCGATATGTCATGCGACCGACGATGCCGAACATGATAGTGAGCTGCAAATGAAGCAGCCGGGCATGCGGCGGAGTGTCGGCGAAGAAACCGGGTCGTCAACGCGCAAAGAAACCCTCCGCAATGGCCGGGCGCATTTTCCGGTTGTCGTTCCACTCGCGCTTGCCTGTAGCGGCGGTCTATGACCGCCGAAGAATACCGTGAGTCTGCCGCGTTTTGTAGGCCCGACCGTTGGTCGGGCATCGGACCCGATGTTTTTGCCGCATTTCTTCGTGCCCGGCCATCGGCCGGGCCTACCACGGCGGTCATCGACCGCCGCTACAGCGCGGATAGAACCGCAGCGCCGCGCACGAATTGTAACCCATTAGGTTACACTTTTGCTGGCTGGTTTTGCGCGGAAAAGGAGGTCGTTTCCACTCGAGCCTGCCGCAACACCCGAGGTGGAGTGTAACCCATTAGGTTACACTTTATGCGCCGGAGCAGAGCCGGGAAATCACGGATTGGTCGACAGGGAAACCGCGGTCGCCGGCTTCCCTCGTGGGACCGGCGGCGGTCCGGCGCTAGAGCGGCGCGGCCAGGTTTCCTGGCGACACGCCGGTGCGCAAGGCGACCGTGGCGCAGACTTTGGGCACGTAGAGGCGCGTCTCCACCGGGAGCGTCCGGGCAATCCCCGCAAAAGTCGTGGCCTTTTGCGCGACGAGCGCCCGGCTCACGCGGCCCTCGCCGGCATTGTAGGCGGCGAAGGCGAGCGGCCAGTCGCCGAATTTCGCGTACAGACTCCGCAACCGGCGCGCGGCGGCGTGAGCGCTTTTCTCCGGACTGGCCCGGTCGTCGGGCAGCCAGGTGCTCAGGCCGAGCGCCTTGGCCGTGTCGGGCATGAGTTGGTAAAGCCCTTTGGCGCCGGCGGGACTGCGCGCATTGGGATTGAAGGTCGATTCCACCTCCGCCAGCCAGACCAGCTCCACCGGCACGCCCTCGGCGGCGAAGGCCGCACGTACGGTGGGCAAGAGTGCTGCGGCCTGTGGAGGCACCGGTCGGCCGCGCAGGCGTTGCCGCCAGAGGTCGTAATAGGGGAGGAGGGGCGCGGTCGGCCGGCCGGGACCGGGCGGCGGAGGCGCGGGCTTCGGCGGCGGCTGTTGCCCGGCCAATTTTGCCATTTGGATCAGGTCGAGCCGTTCCTCCAGCCAGTCGGCATAATCCTCGTAACCCGGCAGCGCGCGCAAGGTGGTGAGCGCAGCCTGCGCCTGCGGCTCGTACTCCGCCAGTTCCTCGAACGAGTTGCTTTCGAGCGCCCGTTGCAGCTTCGCGGCAAACTGGTCCCACTGTTCCTTGGAGGGGAATTCGTACTGCTCCTTGATCTCCGGCGGCGCGTATTGGTCGAAGAGCGCCTTGCCGGTTTCATAAAGCTGATCCGACGCCAGCGGTGCCGGCGCGTGTTCTGCCGATGTGGCTGCGGTGGTCGGCGCAGGTGTTTTTTGCTCCGGGGGAGCCGGAGCCGCGCTGGCGAGCGTGGCCAGCAACGCACCAAGGAAGTAAGAGCGCCAGCCGGACATGCGGGAATAGACCACGACTCATCCAACCAGTTTCCGGTCCCGTGGCGAGCCCGGCGCTGGCCATCGGGGCGCGGGCACTCTTGCCCGCGGTGTTCTCTTGGGACCGTCACGCGGGGCTCTGACCTGGCGGGCAAGAGTGCCCGCGCTCCAGTTTGGACGAACGCGGAACGGTAGGCCGTTCCACCACAATTTCAGAACAACAGGGATGCGCCTACTGGCCGGCAATTCACAGATGCGCCCTTGACCCGCCTCCGCGACGGGCTACTTAGACCCGTTCCGGTCCGACCAAGGGCGGACGTCAGTTTGTGAACCGAGTCTACATCAAAACCTACGGATGCCAGATGAACGAGCGCGACAGCGAGGCGGTCGCGGCGATGCTGCGCGCCCGCGGTTATCGGATCGTGGCCAGCGAGGACGAGTGCGACATCCTGCTGCTCAACACATGCAGCGTGCGCGACATGGCGGAGCAGAAAGCCATCGGCAAGGCCGGCCACGTGGCCGCGCGCAAGCGCCGCCAGCCCGGTTTCATCCTCGGCATCCTTGGCTGCATGGCGCAGAATCGCGGGGCTGAGCTCCTCGACCGGCTGCCCGACGTCGATCTCATCGTCGGCACGCAAAAATTCCACCAGGTGCCCGGCTATCTCGACAATCTGCGCGCTGCGCGCGCCGCCGGCGCGCCGGTAGGCGAAACGATTGTCGACATTGCCGAGGAGGCCGGTTCGCAGAACACCATCCGTGACCACGTGCTCGCGGAGCGGCAGGTCTCCGCGTTCGTTTCGATCCAGCAGGGCTGCAACATGGATTGCTCCTTCTGCATCGTGCCCAAAACGCGCGGGGACGAACGTTCGCGGCCGGTCGATGACATCGTCGCCGAATGTCGCGCTCTCGCCGAAAGCGGCGTGCGGGAAATCACCCTGCTCGGCCAGATCGTCACCAGCTACGGCCGGCACGACCGCACGCGCCCGGGCGGCGGGTCGCCGTTCGTGCGGCTCCTCGAGAGGGTGAGTGCCATCGACGGTCTGGCGCGCCTCCGGTTCACTTCGCCGCATCCGCGCGGCTTCAAACCGGATCTCATCGCGGCCTACGGTCGCCTGCCGAAGCTCTGCGAGTACGTGCACCTGCCGGTCCAGTCGGGCAGCAACCGTATCCTGCGCGCGATGAACCGCCCCTACACCCGGGAGCGTTACCTCGAGCTTGTCGCCGCCCTGCGCGCCGTACGGCCCGACATGTATTTCTCGACCGACGTGATCGTGGGCTTCCCGGGCGAGACCGTGGAGGACTTCGTCCAGACCCGTGAGCTCTTCGAGGCCGCGAATTACGACATGGCCTACATTTTCAAGTACAGCGTCCGGTCCGGCACGCCCGCCGCCGCGCGGCCCGATCAGGTCCCGGACGAGGTGAAGGAGGAGCGCAACCAGATCCTCCTCCGGCTGCTCGAGCAGAACTCCCGCCGGCGCAACCAGGCGCTGCTCGGCACGGAGCAGGAGGTGCTGGTCGAGGGTCCGGACCAGAAAGGCCTGCGTTACATGGGCCGCACGCGCGGCAACCGGATTGTGCACTTTGCCGCGACCGGGCGCCTCATCGGCCGGCTCGTACCGGTGAAGATCGAGCGGGCGACGACCAGCGTGCTCTACGGCGAGCTGGCGGGGGAAAATGCTGGGATGAAATAATCGTTCTCGTTCTCGATCTCATTCTCGTTCTCCATTCCGCCTATGTTTGGCATTTTAGACACAGAGCGCACAGAGATCCGATCCGAGGGCACAGAGAAATGCCCATCGGAGAGAATACTTCGCCGTGGACCCCGTGGGTCCGCGGAATGCTCGGCCAACCGAAGAGGGCGCAGGAGAACAAGGAAGGATTTATGAGTCTGCTTCTTGCCACGCTTCTACCCGGACTGGTCCTGGCCGCCCTCGGCGGCGCCTTGCTCAGCGGCAACTCGCTCGTCTCCTCCACGCTCAAATCGTTTCCCCGTTCCGCCAACGCCACGCTCGTCTTCTTCGGCACGGCGACCGTGTGGTTCCTGTACCGGGTGTGGAATCTCTCGCCGGCGGATTTTGGCGAGTACCGCTTGCTGCTCTTCATCGGCTTCGCCCTGGTGGCGGCGCTCTCGTTCTGGTGCGTGCCCGATTTCCTGGCCGTGCGCGGGCTGGCCGCGTTGGTCCTGCTCGCGGCCTGGCCGTTGTTGATGGCCGGGTACATGAACTTTCAGCCGCAGGTTTATCCGCTCAAGGTATTCATCTATCTCTGTATTGCGCTCGCCATCTGGCTCGGCGCCTCGCCGTACCGGCTGCGCGATTTCTTCGAATGGCTGTTCCGTACGAGCGACCGGCCCCGCGCCGTCGGCAGCGCGCTGCTCGGCTACGGCGTGCTGCTTGGCATCATAGCATTTACGTACTGATATCCCGGCGATGAATACCCCCGTGTCGCCCCCGCCAACGCCGATTCTGCTGGTTCTCGCCGGCCCGGCCGGCTCAGGGAAAAGCACGCTCTGCGATCGCCTCGTGCACGAGGGACTGGGGTTCACCCGGGTGGTCACGGCCACGACCCGTCCACCACGTGAGGGTGAGATCAACGGCGTGGATTATCATTTTCTCACCCCGGCCGAGTTCGACGCCAAACTGGCCGCAGGCGAGTTCCTCGAGTGGGCGTGGGTGCACCAGCGGCACCGTTATGGCACGCTGGCCGCCGCCGTACTGGAGCCGCTGCGCCAGGGCCGGAGTCTCGCCATCAACATCGACGTGCAGGGCGTGGACAGTTTCCGCCGCGTGGCGGCGACGGAACCGCTGCTGCGCCGATACATGACGACTGTCTTCATCGAGGTGTCGCCGGAAATCATCCGGGCGCGCCTCACCGGCCGCGGGACCGACGCCGATGAGGAGATCGCGCGCCGTCTGCGCACGGCCGAAATGGAGCTGCAGAAAAAACCGGATTTCGATCACGTGATTGTCAGCCGCTCGCGCGACGAGGATTTCCAGGCGCTCCTCGCCATCTGCCGCCAGGTGCAGGGCCGGGTTTCCGTCTGATTCTGGAAGGGAAGTTTTGACACAGAGGTCACAGAGGCAGGCAGGAGGGCACAGAGCGTTGCATCGGAGCAAATGCAACGGCGGCGTGCCTACCAACCAGCCGATCGTTTCGGACATCTACGAAAGGTAACGAGGGTAACGAAGACCCGGTCCCCGCCAACATTACGCTCTTCGTTCTCTTGGTTATCTTCTGTTCACCAAAAGTCCGAATTCAATGGGCGCGGGGTATGAGGGATAATCTTATCTGCGCTCT
>Ga0182021_10005979_pt1 | contig 14444 bp, 12 predicted proteins | sample 612E3MmetaG_FD_120493 | JGI IMG/M metagenome (GOLD analysis project Ga0182021, IMG submission 120493) | Permafrost microbial communities from Stordalen Mire, Sweden - 612E3M metaG (Illumina Assembly) | ecosystem: Environmental > Terrestrial > Soil > Wetlands > Permafrost | place: Sweden... | reverse complement strand
CGGCCTCCTCCTTTGTTCTCTCGTAGCATCCACGGTCCTGATCTCTCCTGCAGCCGCCCAAGCACGAACCGGTCGCATTCTCGGCCAGTATTCACCTGATCCGGGTCTCAGGGTCGAACCCAACGCGCCTCTGAAAGTGGAAGTCGACCTGGTGCAGACCAACGAAATCGGCCTGACCGAGAGGGGGATACGCCAGATGTGCGCCGCCCGCCTCATCGAGGCCGGAATCCCGGTCATGTCCGACTCCTCAACAGCGCAGACGAATACGCTCTACTTCAACGTCAACGTCTCCCAGGATTCCGTCGCCATCACAATGGCCTTTGCCAAGCTTGTCGTCACCGCCATCGGCTCCGAGAAATTCCTTCGCCGCACCACAACCTGGACGGACAGCATCGTTGGAGAGACACGCAACAGCCTCGACATCGTCCAGCCCGGCCTCCGGAACGCATTCGACCATTTCGTCTCCGAGTACCTTCGCGCCAATGCTGCACAAGCTCAGATCGGGGAGTGAACGTACAGACCCTCCCGCATGATCATCTCCTCGACCTCCTGTGGCACAAGATAGCGGATAGATCGCCCTTCCCTCACCAGCCGCCGGATGGCGGAGGAGGAGACTTCAATCAACGGTATTGTCACCACGCGAAACCCTCTGCCATTCTCCACGACGCCAAGGGCAACGGCTCCCGGCCGTGAAAGCGCTACCACCTCGGCGAGAGTTCTGATCTTCTCCGGCTCCTTCCAGAGGCGGAACTCCTGAAGGTTGTCCATACCGATGAGGAGGGTGAACTCGATTCCCGGCAGCTCCTCCCGCAGCTCGCGGATCGTCTCAATCGTATACGACGTCCCCTTGCGCCTCAACTCCCTTTCATCGGCGATGAATGCCGGATTCCCCTGGATGGCAAGGCGCACCATCTCCAGCCGCTTCTCGCCCGAGGTAATGTCCGGCCGCCGTTTGTGAGGCGGAACCGCGGCGGGGATGAAACGAATCCGGTCCAGCCCCAGCGACTCCCGGGCGCTCTCGGCTGCAATGAGGTGCCCGATGTGGGGCGGATCGAATGTTCCTCCGAAGATCCCTTCCTTCATTGCGCGGCCTCCGCATAGAGACGCTGCAGCGAATCCATCATCGTCCTCACACCGAACCGCTCGCGGATAGTCCCCTCGGCGGCCGCAGCAAGCACCCTTCCCTCGCCGGGGTTATCGAGCAGGCGCTCCAGAGCACCCGCCAGCGCTCCGGCATCGCCCCTGGGGACAAGAATCCCGTTCACTCCATCCTCCAAAACCTCCGGCACGCCGTCAACGGCGCTCGCCACCACAGGAACCCCGGCAGCCATCGCCTCCAGCAGGGCAAGCGGGAGGCCCTCCCATAACGAGGGGAGGACGAAGATGTCGAACCGGGCAAGGCACGAGCCAATGTCCGTCCTGCTCCCCTGCAGACGGACGATGCCCTCAAGTCCTGCATCGTGCACCATCGCCTCCAGCTCTGAACGGAGATCCCCCTCGCCGATCACATCGACTTTGAAGGATCGGCCCCTCTCACGCAGTATCCTCGCAGCGTCGATGAGATGCCGGTGTCCCTTTTGTGCGTGGAGCCGCCCCACGGTGCCGATAACCGGTACCCTCTCTTCCTTGTCGCGCCTTGCCCGGCTGCGGGCTATCCGGCCGAATGCTTCGATCTCGATGCCGTTTCTGATGACAACAGTCTTCCTGGGATCGACAACACCGGCATGGAGGCCGGCATCGTAGTCCCTTCGCGCCACACAGATCAGCCTGTGCGTAATGCGCGCGAGCAACCTGTCCACCGCCGTCAGGAGGAACTTCTTGGGGAAAGCAGCATGCAGATAGTGGATCGCGTGGTACGTGTGGACAACGCGGCAGCCTCGAATCCGGCCGGCGATCCTCCCGGCAAACCCCGCTGTGCCTCCATGCGTGTGCACGATGTCCGGCCTGAAATCCCGCATAATGGAGGCAAGGCGGCGGACCGCCCGCGGGCTCGGGAAATTCGTGAGATGCACCGCATAGACCGGCACCGACGCGCGGCGGAGCTCGTCCACGAGGGGTCCTCTTCCTTCGCATGCCACTGCGGCCTCAAAGCGGTTCCCGTCGAGGTGCCGGGCCACCAGGAGGACGTGCTGCTGCCCTCCCCCGATCGTCGCCTCATCAATCACCAGGAGGATCTTCTTCCTCGTAGCTTTTCTGTGTTCGTGCCTCGCCTGTTTCACGTCGTACCTGAGGTTTGTCGACGGCGTTCGGACCGCGCGCCGAGGAGGAGATGATATACCGCAAGGAGCGCGCGTTCCCAGGCCGGACGATGAAGAGCGTAATACCGTTTCTGACTTGTCCGGTAGGCCCCGGCCAGGAATGGCGAGAGGGATGTCGACGAGCTTCCCCCCTTCAGGTGGACGACAGAGAAGGACGGATCGAACTCCACCCGAAACCCGGCATCCCGCGCCCGCTTGCAGAGATCCTTGTCCTCAAAATACATGAACATGCCCGGATCAAAACCCCCGAGCTTCCTGAAGAGCTCGCCTCGGATGAACAAAGCCGCTCCGGTCACCCAGCCCGCATACCTCGGTTCACTGTACCTTCGTTCGAGGAGGGTGTTCACCTTCGATCCTCTCCGCCTGATCAGACGGGAGACTCCTTTGTCCAGAATCTCCCTTCCAAACGAAGGAAGATTCCCGGCGGAGAGCTGGAACGAACCGTCGGGATTTGACATACGCGGCCCCAGGATGCCAAGCCCGGGATCGGCGCTGAAACGTTTCTCGACATGAGAGAAAAATGGCTGCCGGCATTCCGTGTCGGTGTTGAGGAAAAGGAGGATGTCCCCTGTTGCCAAAGCGGCGGCACGGTTGTTCGCCCGGCCAAAACCCTCATTTTCGCCGTTCAGCATGATCCTGACGGTCGGATAGTCCCGCCGCAGCCTCTCCGGTTCGAATCCCTCGGAGGCGTTGTCGACAACGATGATCTCGAATGAGCGGTCCTGGGTCGAGACCAGCGACCCGATGGCGTTCCGCGTAAGCTGCAGCTCGTTATGTTGAACCAGGATCACGCTGATCATCGCGTCTCCCGGGGAAAAAACTCGAGAGTCCTGAGCCCGACGGCCCGGCAGTAGGCAAGCGAAATCCAGTCGACGAACCTCTGCAGCGTTGTTTCGGCGTTGGTCAACCGCCCTGTCATCCACCCTACGACCTCCTCGTCCCCCACACGCCGGTCCTTCCGGACTGATTCCCGCTTCCGTGCGATCACTCGCGGATGGGAGAGCAGCCAGGCGTACGCTTGGAGAATCCCCGACGGGGAATACCGGCCTGCCAGCGCCCCTGCCGCCTTCGCCGCGATGTTCAGCAGAAGATACGGGGAAATCCTTACAAGGGTCCACGGCGAGAAGAATACCAGGAGGTTCAGGAGCCTGTTTCGCTCCTGGAGCATCGTCACGCGGACCGCAGGGGTGCGCCCTGCGGTGGCTCCTCCCAGATGGTCCACCACGGAGCTGCCCACATGGGCAACGCCGTATCCCATGAATCTTGCACGGAGTGAAAGGTAGACATCTTCCGAATACGCGAAATAGTCCCCGTCGAAAGGCTCACGCAGCAGATCCTTCTTGAAGGCGAGCGAGGCACCCGTGCAATAGAAAATATGCTCCGGCACGTGGTAAGCCCTCATGATATTGTGGCCGAGGAAATTCAAAGATCCGTTCCGCTCGTAGTACTTCTCCGGGATGCCCCTGGTAATGACAAGCGAAGAGACCACCGCCATGCCGGGATCTTCGAGAGCGGCCATGAGCTCACGGAGCCAACCGGGGCGGACGACGGTATCGTTGTTCAGAAGGACGATACGCTGGTGCGAAGCGCACCGGACACCCAGGTTGTTACCTCCGGCAAACCCCAGGTTTGAGCCGGCATCCACGATCCGGACACCGGGAAACCGGCTCCTCGCCCAATCCGTACTCCCGTCAGTTGACCCGTTGTCGACAAGCAGCACCTCGAACTCCCCGTACTCCTGTCCGAGGACCGACCCAAGACACGCCTCCAAAAGATGGCGCCCGTTGTAGTTCAGGACGACAACCGAACAGGGCGCTGAAGGGCTCATGCGGGGACTTCCTTCCATGGATAGGCCTGCTCCACGCGTAATCCCCTCACCAGGTAGTAGCCTATCGCAATGATCGTCGAGGCGGCCGCCCCCCCCGCATACGCAACAGCGGCACCCATCACGCCGGCAGCAGGGATCAGGAGCCAGCAGAGCAGCGCGAGCGCCGCCGCCGAAGCGGCCGCCATGAAGGCAAAGACGATCGACTTGTTCAGAACGTAGAGTGTCCCGATCACCGGATACCCCAGCACTGTGGCCGCCGTTCCTCCGAGCATCATCCTGATCAAGGGAGTGACGTCGGCGTACGACGGCCCGAACAGGACGCGGACGAGCAGGGGAGCGCCCAGTGCCACCAGCACCAATCCACCGCACACCGCGCCGGCCATGAGAAATGCGTTGCGCCTCTTGCGCCTCAGCGCGTCATGCGACAGGACACGTGCGAAATCCGGGAGGAGGACGGTGAGATAGGCGTTGCAGGCCATCAGAATGAGCGAGACGACTTTCATGGCCGCCCCGTAGAGGCCCAGCGCGTGGGCTCCTGCAATTCCTCCCAGCATCATCACGTCGATCCGTCCTCCGAGCGTGTTCAGGATGAAGTAGATGGACAGCCACTTGTTGAACGACAGCATTGATGACCGGAGCGCGGGATCGCGCGCCCGCAGGTCGAACGAACGCACAGGCGAACGCCACCAGTAGATGATCAGGCTTGCCACCGCGGCAGTGCCTTCGACCCAGAGGGTGATCCCGACGGTGAGGCGGATCGCAAGGGCGATGATGGCGATCAATAGCAATGCCTTGAAGGCCGGCGCGACAAGAGAGGCGACGGCCTGCCTCCGAAACTCCTTGAATGCCTGATACACCGGTGGAAAGAACTGGGCCAGTGAGAGGATAACGACCGTGATCAGGGAGTACAGGAAGTAGGTTTCAACCCGCTCGTCCAGCCGCGCCCCAACTGCCGCCAGGATCGGTTTCAGGAGGAGCACCGAAAGAGCCACAACCCCGATGGAAAGCACCCCCTTCGCCTGCGCCGCAAGCCCCGCGACCAGACGAAGCCGCCTGCCATCCCCCAGCGCAAGGCTCTCGGATCCGAATCTCACCACCGAACCGCTGATCCCCAGATCGCAAAGGGATGCAATCATCAGGACGAGCGACATGATGAGCGTATAGACTCCAAACTCATCGACGCCCAGTGCACGCGCCAGGATGGCAGAGGAGAGTGCGCCGAACGCTCCGCCGGCAAGGATTCCTGAGCCGGCCCAGATTGTATCGGCCAGATTGCGCGACCGGAGAAGAGTGACCAGAACTTCCCGGATGTTCTTCATCGTCCTCTCTGGGCCATCACGTTGAGCATATGCCTCACGTGAACCTGCCAGGAATGGTCAAAGGCGACAGCACGCCGCCGCTGGGCGACCGTCGTGCCGCCGGAATTCCCCGCCCGGGGTTGCATCTCCCTGACCATCTCCCCCAAGACCTTGACGAACTCTTCCCCGCCGGCCATCCTCAAGAGCCCCTCCCCGGCAAAGGGTTCCAGTTCGGCGACTTGAGTGGAGAGGACCGGCTTGCCGAGTGCAAAGTACTCGAAGACCTTCACCGGGTTCGTCGTGTCCGCTATGGGTCCCTTCCGGAATGGAATGAGGCACACATCGAACGAGGCGACGAATGCCGGTACCTCCGTGTAGGGGACCCGGCCCGGGAAGAGGACATTCGGCAGCGACCGAAGGGCCGCTGCCCGCTCCGGGTCCACGATCGGTCCGACCAGTACAAACGTGACTTTCGGCAGCGACCTGGCCGCGGCGGCGAGGAGTTCGTAGTCTATCCAGGAGTAGAGCATCCCGATGTAGCCGGCCACCGGACCTGGGACTCCGGTGAGAGCCTGAGGCCGGACGGCCCCCGCAGCCTTCTCTATGAACCATGCAGCGTCAACGCCATTGGGGATCCTGACCAGAGGTCGTGCACCCGCCATAGGACGGATCTGCCCCTCAAGCCGCCTCGCGGTCACGAAGATCGCCGTGCTTCGTTCGACAAGACGCCGCTGGTATGTCACATAGCGGCTCAACTCGGCGAGCCCCGCGTAGAGGGCCAGGTCGTCTATGCAATCGTAATAGACCGGACCGGTGATCTCGTCCCCCGGGAGGGCCTCTCCGTACAGGGGGTGTTCGACGAGCGTCACGGGTTTTTCCCCCGGAGCCGCTCCGGTGTACACATCCCTGATCAAGAATTCCCTGTACACGGCAGCAGCGAGACGCTCGAAGAACGCCGAGTTCACCCGGTTGGGGGGAATCACCAGGGGCATCGTCGCAAGCTCAACTCCCGGGCGGTCTCCTGGATCGGCTGCAGGATGCGGAATCGAACGGCCGGAATCCGCCGGGACCCTTCCGGGCACCGCCGGTTGGGCCACAGACTGCCCGATCCCCCCCGAGTCCCGTCCGGCCATTGAAGAAGGAATCACCGCTTCTGCCGGTGTGCCCCCGCCAGGTCGATAACGTCTTCCGCGTTCATTCTCTCCCCTTCGTGGATGGGCCGCCATCGCTGTCAGGGCACTTGCATGGTAGAGGAGCGATCGAGCGAGCGCTCCGATGAGACCCCGCCTTCTGCCGTCAAGATACTCTCTGATGCCGGACGGCTCGACGTAGGTGACGCGAAGGGTTTCACGGACAAAGCCTTCCGCCAGCTTCTGCGGGCGCTGGTGCAGAGAGTCGAACGGTATGGGAGCAAGGAAAATGAGGTGCATCAATGCGAGGCGCGCAAGTACGAGTCGAGCGCACGGACAATGCGACCGCTTGATTTTCCGTCACCGTAAGGATTGTGCGCCCGGCTCATGGTGAGATACGTCTTCCGGTTGTGGAGGAGCCGCTCCACCTCCCGGATGATCTTCCTCGTGTCCGTACCTACAAGCCGCACGGTTCCTGCCTTCACCGCCTCGGGCCGCTCCGTGTGGTTACGCATCACCAGGACGGGTTTCCCGAGCGAGGGGGCTTCTTCCTGGACTCCGCCTGAATCTGTCAGTATCAGATACGACTTGTCCATAAGGAAGACAAACGGCCTATACTCAAGTGGTTCGAGCAGGTGCACGTTGCCCAGTCCGGCCAGGATCGACCGCACGGGCTTTTGCACATTCGGGTTCAGATGGACGGGATAGATGATCTGCACGTCCGGTTCGCGCTCGGCTATCGTCCGGATCGCATGACAGATATCCTCGAATCCCGCGCCGAAATTCTCGCGGCGGTGCCCGGTCACCAGGATGATCCGCTTGCTGAAATCGACTGCCGGGAACTGGCGCGCGTAGGCTGCGTAATGGGGCCTGATCGCAGAGCGCACGTGGAACAGCGCGTCGATGACGGTGTTCCCGGTGACGATGACTCGCCCAGGCTCCACACCCTCGCGGAGGAGATTCCGCTCGGCCTGCCGGGTCGGAGGGAAGTGAAGGTCGGCCAGGTGCGAGGTGAGTACCCGGTTGATCTCCTCCGGGAAAGGACTCCGCTTCTGCCAGGTCCGGAGCCCCGCTTCGACATGGGCGATGGGAATACCCGCGTAGTACGCGGCCAGAGCGGTGGCAAACGACGTCGTCGTGTCCCCCTGGACCACGATCATGGCCGGCCGTTCCTCCGCGAGCACGTCATGCATCCCCTGCAAAACGCGGGAGGTCACATCCTCCAGCGTCTGTCCCTTCCGCATGATGTTCAGGTCGTACTGCACGCGCAGCCTGAAAATGGAGAGAACCTGATCGAGCATTTTCCGGTGTTGCGCCGTCACACACACGTGAGCGACAAAGCGGTCCCGCCGCTGCCGGAGCGCCTGGACAACGGGGGCGAGCTTGATGGCTTCTGGACGGGTCCCGAAAACGACAAGGATTTTGTGACGGAGTGATCGTGGCGGCATTGACGTGGCTGGTTGGTGGTTGAACAGTGGGACCGGCGCAGCTCAGGTGGCGGACTCCGCCTCGGGGCCTCCCGGCTGCTCCAACTTCCTGATGCGAACGAGGCGTACGCGGCGCTGGCTTTTCTTGACGATCCCGAAGGAGAGGCCGTCGTGGACGATCTCTTCATTCAACTCGGGAATCCGGCCGGTCAGCTTCGACAGAAACCCGCTTACGGTCTCGTAATCCTGCGATTCTGGCAGCCCGGCCTGGAATTTCTCGTTGAAATCCCGAATTCCCGTGCGGGCGTTGACAAGGAATGAGCCGTCCGCCGATTGCTCGATGTCCTTCAGGACCTCGTCATACTCGTCATGGATCTCCCCCACAATCTCTTCGAGGATATCCTCCATGGTGATGATCCCTTCCGTCCCGCCGAACTCATCGATGACCACAGCTATGTGGATCCGCCGCGCCTGGAGTTCGCGCATGATCTGGCTGATCTTCTTGGTTTCTGGAACGAAGTACGCCGGACGGATGACGTCGTGAAGAATGATCAGATCGCGGTATTCCAGAATGCCCAGAAGATCCTTCGTGTACACGATCCCGATGATATTGTCGATGGTGCCCCTGTACACCGGCATCCTCGAATATCCTTCCTCCAGGACCACCTTGATCGTCTTGTCCCGGGGCATGTCGACATCGAGGGCCACAATATCCGGCCGGGGAATCATCACCTCCTTGGCGGTCGTATCGGTGAATTCAAAGACACTGGAGATCAGATCGTGTTCGGTCTTGTCGATGACACCCTGCTTCGCCCCCTCCTCCAGCATCAGCTTGAATTCTTCTTCCGAGATCCGGGACTCCGTGAAGGTGGTGCGGTCTTTGAACGGCGCCAGGAGAAAGTTGCTCGCCCACGTGAGGACGAGTGCCGGGACACGGAAGGCGACCGAAAAGAGGCGCAGGGGAGCTGCGATAGCCAGTGACACGTTGACGGGAGAATGCAGGGCGAGCGATTTCGGTACGAGCTCTCCAAGAACGACAACGAGAAATCCGATCACGAGGACGACTGTCCCCAGGGTAAACCAACCGCTGGTGTCCCGAATCCAGGGAATGAGGCTGGACTTGAAGGCGGGCTCAAGGTACTCCACACCGAGCATTCCGGCCAGTCCCGACGCCAGAACAAGCGAAAAGACTACGCCGACATGGACCGTAGCCAGAAAGCGTTCCGGGTCCTGCTGGAAAGCCAGCACGCTTGCAGCCCGCTTATCCCCCTCCTCCGCCAGTTCGCGAATGCGGCTCTTACGGCTCGCCAAGACTCCGACCTCGCTTGCCGAAAAAAAGCCGATAAGCGCGATGAGAAGAAAGATGCCGGTGAGTTCGAGCCAGAAGACGTCCATGGAGGAGTGACGTTTCCTTAGCAAAATGAACGGGATTCGCACTAATGTAAGGAAAAGAGGGGCGGAATGCCAACGAACTGCCACGAGCGAACCCGTCCCCGGCCGAATCCTGCATGGCGGGATTCAATGATCCCGTGTTCACTCCGCCGGAACCATTCCCCGGCCGTGGGGACGCAGTCGTTTCATCTTGCCGCCAGGTTCGATGAAGTCCCCCTATCAGGGCTTCATTCGGACCCAGACCTGGTTGGTTCCTCCGACGGATCCCAGGCGGTCATACAGAGTTCCGACGTGATGCTGAATGTGCCGGATATTGTAGAATTGCACCTCCAGCTTGCTGAAAGGAAGCCATGGAAAGCCCGACTCGGCATCAAGTCGAACAGCTCCGATTCCTGCTACAACTTCGGCCTGGCACACAGCCAGGTACTCCAGGACATCCTCTCTCGTGTATGGCTCGCCTATCTCGGGTTTCGTATGCGGCGGCGACGGAAGAGGTCCGAGATGTTCGTAGTGCATCCTGTGCCGCGACCATGGGACGAACGCATTTTCGGAATCCGCCAGATACAGCTGGGCGTAGAAGAGCGCATGGTAGGCGATGTGCCAGAATTTGTTCCCGGACTTGGAATCGTCCCAGAGGGAGTCGGGACAATCGGTGACTGCCTTCTTCAGCATCTCGAGCGAAGCGAGGTACTGCGAAATGATGATTTCCTTCACATCCATACGCTCACCTTTCAGCCTGGATTGCACCCGCAGAGAATGGATGATGTTTCAGACAAGCACTCGGACTCAATGAACGAAATCAGCCCCTGTCTCCCTCCTGCCCGAAAGCCACGACGTAGTCTTTCTCCGGGCAATACAATCCTGCCGGAGGCGGCCCCCCGCTATTCTCTTCGCGTGCGGGGCCGGATGCGAATTGCGTGCACGGTGCCGACGCCAATCAGATCGCGCAGTGTCTTGGGATGGACCCTGCAGATCATGTATGAGGAGAAGCTGCCCATGTAGTCCACCTTTCCATCCTGGGCCTGGACCAGGGCGGTGATGGAGTCGTAGGCAGAGGTCTCACCCAGCTCAAGCTCGATATCAATCCTGTTCAAGCTGTCGATCTGACCGCCCCTGTACTTCTCCAGCAACTGGTCCAGCATGCGCCTGCTCTCACTCGAAGAATCCGCCTGTTCCGCCAGGTGCAGGATCACCCGCAGGTCCCCCTCGAGCTTGACCTCGTCGCCGGAAGAAGTATGTGCAGCCTGAGCACTCGCCATTCCTGCCGGCGCTCCCAGGGCGATACATGCCAGAAGCAATGGGCAGAGTGCCCCGAACCGGATCAATCTGTGGATGCGAGTGTCTGGAGATGCGAGCATGTACGATGTCTCCTGGGCGTGCAGCCGTAACGCGCGTCGAGAGAGTAGCGGACACGGACTGGGGAGCTCCCGGCCTCCTGTTACAAGAGGGGAGGCGTCGCCGGCAGGACCTCAGGCCACCGCCCGGTAATCACAAAAGAGGCCCAGTGGAGAGGGAAAGCGGTTGCCTCGTTCTTGATCAAGGAGAGTTTTGTCTTGCGGAGCGCCGCATGGAAGCCTGCGCCGTGCAAAATCCGGCGGTAAAATGACTGCATCATCGTGCTGGTGCTCTGGTCCCTGACCTTCCAGAGGCTGAACATGACATGACGGGCGCCTGAGAGCATCAGCCCGCGCGTGAGCCCCACGATCCCCTCCCCCTGATTCATTTTTCCGGCCCCGCTTTCGCAGCTGCTCAAAACGACGAGATCGCTCTTCAGGCTCAGAGAGTACGCTTCCCCGGCATAGAGGAAAGCGCTGCCTCCGGCGGAGCTGTCGCCGGAACCTGCGGCGAAGAGAATACCGGAGAGTTGAGGGCGTCGCTCATTGTAGTATCCGTGCGATGCTACGTGCAGGATATCATACCCCGGAGCAATCTCTTCAAAGTTCTGTTTCGTTGCCTCGCGGCCGGTGACCGAGACCGCCCTGGCTCCGGCCTTCCTGAAAGCTCTGGCGATCCTTTCAACCTCAGCCTCAGACCCGGGCAGCTCGTTGAAGCGTTTTCCGTCGAATGTCACTGACCGGGCGCCTCCCTTCCCTCTGGCAAAGTCGGCCGACCAGAGAGGGGCAGGCTGGTCTTTGAATACCGGCGCGAACCCTGCGAACGACCTGTGCGCCCCCCCTCCTTCCGCCTCTCCCGCCTGTGCCCCTGTCATAGCCGCTGCGGGCGCATAGCTGACTTCGCATCGTGTCACAAGATACGGCAATCGTCTGAAATCCGTTCCGCCCGCACCCCCCGTTCTTACGGGATCCACAAAGAGTGTCTCAAACGGAATGAAATGAAGAGGTCCATCCGGCACGATCATCACCTTCTTGCAGGACAGCATCTCTCTCCGGAATGGAAGGATCAGCTCTCGAGATAGTTCCCTGGCTGCCCTGATATAACAGGGTCCGTCTACTGTCCTGATGCCCTTGACAAGCCGTCCGACGCTTTTCCAGAAATCGGGTGGGAGCCTCCTTTCGCGCACGAGCATTGTATCGTGGGAAATGCAATAGGCAATCAGGAACGGCTGGCTCACGGCATATTCAAGGACTGAGGCATGAAGGCCGAGCCGCTGCTGAAGCCCACGCAGCGCCGCTTCGGGCGATTCGAGTGGCCTCCCCCCTTTTTCCCGGAGGGAGTCATACAGGGTTGCGTACTCTTCACTCTTCTGAAGGAGCCGCTTCCGCAGGAAATCTTCCTTGCCCGTATCCCCGATATCGGAAGCGAACTCCACCGTCCGCGCCAGGATGTTGAGTTCTTTCCTCGATCGTGCCATCCTCGCTCCAAGACTGTCCCGCCCGGTACCCCGGTCTCCGGCGACGATCTCGCGAAGGACCGGGCTCTTGGCTCTCTCCGAGAATGCAAAGGCCAGCCGCGTGAACCGTTCGTCCCCCGTCAACCTGGTGAGTTTGAGAGCGACCCTCTGTGCCTCAACAAAGAGCGATGACCAGCGGTCCTCCAGGGCAAGCTTCGAGTTCTCCATCGTGTACTGGCTGCGAAGAAGGTCCACGAGCCGGGCCGCTTCATTGTATGCTCCCAGCGACGCCCGGAGGAACCCTTCGGCGGGGAGTCCGGCGGGAGGCGAGGAAAGCAGCCTGGCCTTTTCTGCCAGCACCCTCAGATACTCAAGGCGCAAGCCCGGGGCATGAAGCGGAGGGTTCACACTCATGTTGTCGTTCCGGAGCGTGTCGGGACTCTCTGTCACAAGTGCCGACAGACTTCCCTGGTACAAGCGAAGGGCGTCCTGGAAGTTGCCCTTTTCTGCCGCTATTCGGCCGCGGAGCATCAGCAGCTTACTCTGCAATGGTCTGTTCGACCCGGTCGCCGGCACCATGTACGATTCCCCCCGCAGGAGGACCTGGCCGGCGCTGTCTGCCCTGCCTTGATCAAGATAGGTCTCCGCCAGACGGCAGCACAGCTCCACCACTTCAGGTTGTCCTCCCCCGGTAGTCTTGTTCAACCGGAGAGCGATTGCCCTGGCATACCGGCGACAGGCCGCAACGTACTCCCCTTTCTTCCGGGCGATATCTCCCAGTGATGCAAATGAGTAACTGAGGTGCGGGTGATTCGGGCCGAGAATCCTCAGGGTTCCCTCGCTCGCCGACACAAGGCAAGTTTCTGCCCGTGCCCATTCACCGTTCTCGCTGTACAAGTGCCCCAGCCGGCGTTGAATGTCGAACGTCCCCGGATGATTCGGGCCGACAAGGTCCACCGAGACGGCCAGGGCTTCCTGATAGTAATGCAGTGCAGCTTCAACATCACCCTGGATCGTCATCAGGTATCCGAGCTGCGAGAGCGAGGCCATCACCATCGAATGCCTGTTCCCATACAGCCTCCTGGCGATCGCGCAGCTCTCCTTCTCATGCCGGAGCGCATCATCGATCCGGCCAAGGTGTCCCTCATGAAGGCTCAGCGCATGCAGGCAATATGCCTCGGAGGATGAACCCGCCCCTTGCCGTTGCTTCAGAATCGAGAGCGCTTCATCCACGTCCTGAATGGCCCGGGGAATCTGACCCAGTTCATCGTGGACCCTTCCGAGAAGAACGGAAGTGTTGACAAATGTGAACCATTGGGTCTTCAGCTCTCCGGAGTATATGCGTTTCGCCTCGAGGAGGCAACCCTCCGACCTCTCGAAATTCCCCGCTCTGATCTCAAGATCCCCCAGTCCGTACAGGCAGTCGGCAATTCTCGGGTCGTCGGATTTGTAGTGCCCACGGCGTATCGCCAGGGCGCGTGCAAAGCAGTCCCTCGCGGCGCTGAACCGGTCCCGATAGGTGTACAACGAACCCAGGAGTTGATACGTGACCGCGAGGACCACGTGATCTTCTCCGAGTTCGGCCCTCGCCTCCCTCTCGGTGGCGCAAGCCAGACTCTCTGCCTCCGCAAACCTGTTCTTTCGGCTCAAGAGGTCGGCTATGGCATTATGACACTGGAAGAAGTCCGCACGAGCCGAGGGGAGGTTCGTGAGAAGCTGAGCGGCTCTCCGATAGAGGGCAAGCGCGCTGTCGAGGCGATCGGCGAAGAGACATGCCTCCCCGGCCTTCATTGAGGCCCTTGCGTCCTCGAGCGGGCCAGCGTACGCCTCAGGCCTGCCGAGCGCAATCAGCAGCAAGAGAACGGAGAATCTGGAGACTGTGATTCGCAAGGCGTGCCGTCCCAAACAAGTGGTGTAGTTTCTCCAATCCGCTGCACTCCCGGGGTATATACGGGCGGAGTCAATCCTCGGACTCCCAACCCGTCAACCCACCATACCCAAGGGAGGCTGTCATGAAAGCCAAATATCTCTGCTCCTTGTTCCTTGCCCTTTTCGTCCTTGCGCCGATCATGCAAAGTGCCAGGTGCGCCGCGGGGGACTCAACGCTCATGGCTGCAAGCGACACACAATTCAAGGAGGACGCACCTCCGTTTCCGCCCCCTCCACCTCCCCACCCATAGTACCCGGGAGCCACGGAGCACGATGGTTGGGGCCGGTGCTGGCCATCAAGACCGGCCTACGCCGTCCGCTCACGCTGAGTCAGATACGGCGGCGCCTCTCCGTACTGCTACACGAAGAGGCGCCATTTCAATGAACCATG
>Ga0182021_10005978_pt1 | contig 14446 bp, 14 predicted proteins | sample 612E3MmetaG_FD_120493 | JGI IMG/M metagenome (GOLD analysis project Ga0182021, IMG submission 120493) | Permafrost microbial communities from Stordalen Mire, Sweden - 612E3M metaG (Illumina Assembly) | ecosystem: Environmental > Terrestrial > Soil > Wetlands > Permafrost | place: Sweden... | reverse complement strand
TCCCGATATTATCAATCATCATCGTATTATCCCTATCATTATTGGCATGCGCCCAACCGGCGGCGCAGCAGACTAATGGACCTATTAAAATCGGGGGCACACTCCCACTGACCGGCGGTTACGCGGACACAGGAAAAGTAGTCAATGACGGCTACAAGCACTGGGTAGAGGTAATCAACGCCAACGGAGGATTGCTGGGAAGACAAGTTGTCCTGACAATTTACGATGACGCCAGCGATGTGAAAAACGCTACCACACTGCTGGAAAAACTGATCACAGTAGATAAAGTTGATTTAATCATAGGCGGCTACCCGGGGACCTCCGCAGCTGTTCAGATGCCGGTTGCAGAGCAATATAAGAAAGTTTACGTCTCTATGGGCGGCCATATGGCCTCGTTCACCAAAGGTTATACATATTCATTTGGCGGACCGCCCCTGATGGGCCAGTGGTGGTACGAAGGCGTATGGCAATGGCTGGCCACCCTGCCTCAAGAACAGCGGCCGAAGACTGCCGCCGTATTTATCATGAACAATCCAATCGGCGCCACGACCATTGACACTGTGCCAGACAGGCTGAAGAGCCTCGGAATAGACCTTGTGGTTAATGAAAAATATGACCTACCTCTGGCAAGCGCCGATCCGATTATTGCTAAGGCCAAGGCAGCCAATGCAGAACTTTTCCTATCCGGCGGTGTCCTGCCTGACGGCGTGCTTACGGTCAAGGCCGCCAAGACACAGAATTACAATCCCAAGCTGTATCTCCAGAGCATCGGCAGCGTCATACCGGCCTGGGTCTCCCAGTTGGGCACCGATGGCAATTACATTGTCTCCGGTACACCGCTCAGCTACCTGGCAAATTATCCCGGTGTAGCTGACCTGAACAAATGGTATGCAACAACTAATCCTCCCGCCACCAATGCCCCTGACTATTTCATCTCAGGCTATTGCTGGCTGCAGGTACTCCAAAAGGGTGTTGAAGGCGCCCAGAGTCTCGACGACACTAAGATCCGTGACTATCTCAAGAGCCATGAGATATCCACCGTCGGAGGCAAATTAACGTTCGATGAAAAAGGTCTTCCTCCTCCACGGTCTTTGACAACACAGGTTATCAACCAAAAAGTTGAGCTGATCTGGCCGCTGGAAGTCCGCACCCATGAGCCTGTTTATCCCAAACCGGAATGGGGTAAATAGACTGTATCTATTAGTCGAAAAATAAATACAAAGGAGCTAGTAGTAGGGAGGGGCGCCGCAGACCGCAATCTCCACAGGAACTGCCCCTCCCTCTATACTTCGACTTTAATATGACTAGCGGTTACGAAATTTTACAGGACCTGGCAGGCGGCATTTTCGTTGGTTTTGCATATGCGCTGCTAAGTGCGGGATTCAGCCTGACCTGGGGCGTAACACGCGTTATAAACCTCGCCCACTCTGCATTTGCTCTGGTGGGCAGCTATATTACGCTGACCCTGCTTAAAACAGCGGGGATCGACCCGCTTATATCCATCTTATTCATCCTGCCGGTCCTGTTTCTGCTGGGCATTGCCACGCACCAATTTATCGTGAAACCTACGGCAAAGCGCGCCAGGGAAATAACCGGACCGTCGATGGTGCTGACTTTCGGTCTTTTTATGATTGTCGAGAACCTGCTGGCTATAATCTTCAAAGACGACGACCGCGTGCTGACATCGCAATATTCCAATATTTCTTTTCACCTCGGGCCGGTTTCGGTTGCCCTGACCAGCGTTATCAGCCTTATACTGGCCATTATCAGCCTTGCTATACTGTATTTTTTCCTTAACGGCACCTATACCGGGAAAGCAGTGCGAGCAGTTTGGCAGGACAGGCAGGGTGCCATGTTATCCGGCATCAACGTAGAAAAAGTGACGTCAATCACCTACGGCGTCTCGTTTGCCACAGCGGGTATTGCAGGGTTATGCCTGATATTTATGTATTCCGTAACGCCTTATATCGGTTTTTCGTGGCTGGTGTTCGTATTCCTGATCAGCATACTGGGTGGGCTGGGCAGTATTATCGGGGCCGCTGTCGGTGGCATGATAGTCGGTCTTATTGTCAGCGCTGGGTCGGCTTTCATACCGCTGGCATATATTAATCTTGTCCTTTTTGTATTGCTGATAATCGTTCTTCTCGTCAGGCCATCAGGTTTATTCCGGAGATAGATTATGACTGTGCAAAGAAATAATAACTGGTTGAGATGGGCAGTCCCACTGGCCGTAATCTTATTACTTGCATTATTGCCTGCTGCCAGCCCGGATATATTCTACCTCTCTATAGGCGTTATACTTTTCATGTATGTTGCCCTCGCCAGCAGCTGGAACATCATTGGAGGATATTCCGGCTATATAAGCTTTGGACACGGTGCTTTCTTTGGAATAGGCGCTTATGTCGTTGCCGTGCTCCTAATAAAATTCGGTTACTCACCCTTCCTGACCTGTTTCCTCGGCGGAATATTGTCAGCGCTTTTCGCCCTTATCGTCGGTTATCCGGTATTACGCTTAAAAGGCCCTTATTTCTCCATCGCAACATTGTGCCTGGGATTGGCCGTCCCGGTTCTTGTCAACAACCTGCCGGAAGCAGTGACAGGCGGCGGACAGGGACTATTCATGCCCCTAATGAAGATTGACATCTTCCTCAGCAGGACTATTTATTACGAGGTGATGCTGGTCCTGGCTGTCGGGACAACACTGCTGGCCCGCTGGATTTTGAATTCCAAGTTCGGACTGGGGTTAAACGCTATCCGCGAGAACGAAAACACAGCCGAGACTATAGGGGTTAATTCGACTGTCCTGAAACTGCAGGCATTCGTTTTTAGCGCTTTCCTGGTTGGAGTCATCGGCGGAATTTACGCCTATTACCGTACATATGTCGATACTGCGACCGTTTTCGACCCTAACCTGTCGATAGCCATAGTAATGATGGCTATATTCGGCGGCTCAACTACCTGGCAGGGTCCTGTGATCGGCGCTATAATTCTGACCCTCATTGACCAGGTGCTGATATCCGCCTTCCCCGGCGCCCCTGCCGAGATTTCACGTCTTATTTATGGACTTATCCTCGTACTGGTAATCATGTTCATGCCATCAGGGATAATGCATTTCTTGCTGAACAAATTCAAACATTCTTCCCCACCCGAGACCGCCAACGAGGTGTCATAGCTATGTTGGAAGGAAAAAATATTGTAAAAAAGTTTGGCGGGCTGTTGGCCTTAAACGATCTTAGTTTTAAGGTTGAAAAAAATGAGATAGTCGGACTGATCGGCCCCAACGGTTCCGGTAAAACCACGCTGTTCAATACAATCTCAGGCCTCTATAAGCCGGAAGGTGGCTCAATACATATGAAAGGCCGCGATATTACAAAATGGAAACCTTACCGGATTGCCAGGTTGGGACTGGGGCGCACCTTCCAAATCGTACAGCCGTTTGAAGAGATGACCATTCTGCAGAATGTGGCAATAGGCAACCTGTATGGAACGGGGGAAATGGATATTAAGAAGGCTTCAGCAAACGCCCGTGAAATTCTGGACTTCGTCGGCTCGAAGCACGATGATAACGCCATGGCCAGCGAGTTGACACTTGCAGATAGGAAGAAACTGGAAATAGCCCGTGCTTTAGCTACAAAGCCTGACTTATTACTCCTCGATGAGGTATTTGCCGGGCTAAACGAAACAGAGATAAAAGAAGCTATTGCCCTGATATTTAAAATTCGCGACTCCATGGGAATAACGGTATTTATGGTGGAGCACGTGCTAACCGCAATTATGAAAACATGCTCACGGGTGATCGTACTGGATTATGGGCAGAAATTGGCGGAGGGTAGTCCACAGGAGGTGGCCAACGATCCAAAGGTCATCGAGGCTTATCTCGGGGGTGCCGTATGCTCGAAGTAAAAAATATCAGTGTCTTTTACGGACATCTGCAGGCCATCTGGGACGTATCAATTGAAATTAAGGAACACGACTGCCTAACTATATTAGGGTCAAACGGCGCAGGAAAAACAACCTTGCTCACTACAATCTCAGGCTTGATAAGGCCGGCTACAGGTTCAATTTACTATAAAGGCATACGGATCGACCATATAGAACCTCACAAGATATGTGAGATGGGACTTATCCAGATACCTCAGGGCCGCAAGATATTCCCCATGATGAGCATCAGGGAGAACTTGCAAATGGGCGCCTATTTGCCAAAACCAAGGAAAAACGCCAGGTTAAATCTCGACCGGATTTTTTCTAGGTACCCCGTCTTAAAACAGAGGGCTGGGCAGCTCGCTGGGACGCTTTCCGGAGGCGAGCAGCAAATGCTCGCCATAGGTCGAGGGTTGATGAGCGAGCCTGAATTGTTAATGCTTGATGAGCCGACACTCGGGCTTTCACCCAAACTCGCAATCGACATGCTTGGCTCTGTTAGTCAATTACATGACCTGGGCATAACGGTCGCTGTTGTATCGCAGGAAACAATGCAGTGCTTGCAAATAACCGAGCGGGCTTATGTGCTGGAAAACGGCAGGGTAGCAATCGAAGGCAAATGTTCTTCTTTACTCGCAGACGATAAAGTCCGAAAAGCCTATATGGGCATATAATTTTCAGCGCTCGCCCCGGGCACTAAAAAAGCACAAAGGTAGATACCACGATGCACCGGACTTGATTACGTTGACACAAATTAGCGCTCCAGATATACTATCTCCCTGTTAATTTATAGAACTATTTATTTTATTAACCATTATTGAATATTATGGATAACAACGTTATCGATAGCATCATCGAGGATATATTTCATGTTTATCCTCTAATATATAAAAAACTTCTGAAAGTCGATTTCGGAAGCGTCGAAGGGAGCTTGTCGTATCTACACTTCCTGATCATTCGCATGCTTGCGAGAACCGGCGCCCTGCCCATTTCTGAAATCGGAAGAAGATTGGTCATACCCAGGCCCCAGATGACCCACCTGATTGACCAGCTAATTGATCTGGATATGGTCATAAGGCTGCCCAATACCAAAGACCGAAGGATAATAAATATAGAATTGACCGGCAATGGTAAGGCCACATTACGAAAATGCGTGGAACTTTTAAGAGATAATATCAAGCTTAAGATGAAAAGTCTCGATGACAGGGAACTGTTGGAGTTGTCTGTATTGCTAAGAAGGCTGAATGAAGTTACGTCAAAGCTATCGTAATTTGGAACACCTTAACTCGCCCGATTAAAGCTGTAAATAAAGTATTCGTATATGTCAGATTTAGATATAACTCATCAAAAACAGCCGGGTCGCAACTACAAATGGGTCGCTCTCTCAAACACGACGCTGGGCGCCTTCATAGGTTTTGTTAACGGTTCCAGCATAATGATTGCCCTGCCCGCCATATTTCGGGGCATCGAACTTAACCCGATGACGCCCGGTAATTTCGCCTATCTGCTCTGGATCATTATGGGATATATGCTGGTACAGGCAGTGCTGGTCGTCAGCCTCGGGCGTGTAGGCGACATGTTCGGCAGGGTGCGCATGTATAACCTGGGTTTTGTCATTTTCACAGTAGCGTCTATCTTACTTTCGATAACATGGAGTACAGGACCGGCCGGCGCCATCGAACTGATCGTCTTCCGCATAGTGCAGGCCGTCGGCGGCTCTTTCTTGCTGGCAAACTCAGCGGCCATTTTGACCGACGCTTTTCCTGCTAATGAACGGGGACTCGCTTTAGGCATCAATATGGTTGCTGCAGTGGCCGGCTCGTTTATAGGACTCATAATGGGGGGGGTGCTGGCGGAGATAGGATGGAGATGGGTTTTTATAGCCAACATACCGTTCGGCCTGGTTGGCACAATTTGGGCCTACCTGGCGCTGAAGGAAGTAGGCATTCATAAGGCTTCCAAGGTCGACTGGATAGGCAACATTACCTTCGCCGCAGGGCTAACTTTGTTGCTTATCGGCATTGTAGGCGGCATCGCCCCGTCCGACACCTCTGGAACGTCATGGACTTCACCAGGAGTCCTTGGACTAATGATCGCCGGCATCTTTCTGCTCGCGGTTTTTGTTATAGCTGAGTTGCGCGTAAAAGATCCAATGTTCCGGTTGCCCCTTTTCCGCATTCGGTCCTTCATAGCCGGAAACATAGCGGGACTGCTTTCATCTATCGGCCGGGGAGGGTTACAAATCATGCTGGTTATCTGGCTGCAAGGTATCTGGCTGCCGCTTCATGGCTATAGTTTTGCAGAAACCCCACTCTGGGCAGGTATCTATATGCTGCCCATCGCCGCAGGTTTCCTCCTTGCAGGTCCTATATCCGGCCGTCTCTCGGATACTTATGGCCCGAGGTTCCTGGCCACAGGCGGCATGGTACTGGCCGCTATCAGCTTTGCTCTTCTCATGCTGCTTCCTGCAGACTTCCCATATCCGGCATTTGCGCTTTTAATATTTATTAACGGCGTAGCTTCCGGCCTTTTCATATCGCCCAATACCGCTGCTATTATGAACAGTGTCCCGGCGGAAAGCCGCGGCGTAGCTTCCGGGATGAGAGCTGCCTTTGTCAACGTGGGTACACCGCTTTCCATTGCCCTGTATTTTTCACTAATGGTCATCGGCCTGAATGTGACCGTGCCGCCGGCGCTGTACAACGGGTTGACCCAGAATGGCATATCTTCCCAGGTCGCAGACCATCTGGCGAAGATGCCTGCTATAGGTTACCTCTTCGCTGCACTCCTGGGATACAATCCGCTCAGCTCTTTGCTCGGTCAGGATGTATTGAATTCTCTACCTGCCGCCGCTGCCGAAAAAATTACCAGCCGTACTTTTTTCCCTGAAATCATTTCCGGACCATTTCAAGAAGCGTTTGCCATAGTCATGATTTTCTCAATAGTTATATGTCTCATCGCAGCAGCAGCCTCATGGATGCGCGGTGAAAAATATATTCACGATGAAGGCAAAAAAGCTCACTACAGCCGGTAATCGGCCTGATTAAAATATAAAACAGGTGCAGAAGGCATCAATCCCTCTGCACCCGTTTATTTCGATAATATTCTATACAGGTGGAACTAACTCTTAGATGGCAGAATGACAGTAGCTGTACCCGAGGTAGTGACCTCCCCCTTGCTGTTCTCCATCCATATTTCGCATTCAACCAGGTGCTTACCATCTTTCTCCGATTTGCCGGTAACCTTGCCCTTGCAAAGCAATGTATCGCCATCGAGCGGTTCACCCAGGGATTTCATGGGGCGGGGGTAATCCATGCCCTTGAACTGTGTGCTGATACGCTGCAGCCAGCCGTCAACGCCGATCCAATCCGTAACCATCTGGATAAGCATCTGCCGCTTTAATGTGCCATGCACAATGATTCCAGGTGACCTCATGAAATTGACGGCAAAATCATGTTCAAAATGGAGTGGATTATAGTCCCCAAAGGCACCCGCCCACTTTACGAGCATCATGGTGGTAGCAATTTTAGTTAAGGTAGGTATTTCCTGTCCTATATTTACATCTTCCCAATATATCTGTTTTTTCATATCTGCATCCCTCTAATGTATAGTCATGATACGTTGCTTGGCAACGATATCACCGTTCTGATTGACGATAGTCTGTTCGATAGTGGAAAAAAGCATCTTGCCGCCCTTCTTACCTTCTTTCTCCTCGATGCCAACGATTTCACCGCTGATCACAAGAGTATCCCCGGGTCGTACGGGCAGAAAATACTCCGATTCCATCCCGGCGTTTATGGCCCTTACATAGCCGGCCTGTGCTGCAGTTCCGAACAATTCCGCTCCCAGGTCACTGCTGCTCATAAAGGGAAGATTTGACCCCCACTTAACAGGCCACCCGAAATGGTCCGGCGGGGCAATGACACCACCGTATCTCGTACTTGCGGCATATTCATCGTCCCAGTAAAGAGGGTCCCTGTTCCCTACCGCATCAGCTATCTTGCGTAAACCCGATAATTCCACCTTATGTACTGCCGGTTTGCCTTTTTTACCTATCAGTCCTTTCAATCCTTCAGATGTCATACAATCCTCCTTACTGATGTATATACGGCTTAAATACAGATGCAAATTATAACACAGTACCCATCGAACTATTAAGTAAACTCCATTGACTTTGCTTCTTTCCAATGATATAGTGCGACGCAAATCCCGACCTGCAAGAACCAGCCCAGACTGAATAGGAGGTTTTTATGCATCTGCCAGGTATGCTGGAATCAAAGGCCGCATCAATCGGAACACGCGCCGCAGTCATTTACAAGGACCAGCCGGTTACTTACAATGAGCTTCTATCCAGGGCGCAACGATTCGCCCATGCACTACAGGATCTTGGTATTAAGGCCGATGATAAGGTCGCTATCATGCTCAACAACTGCCCCGAATACATTGTGTCCTACTTTGCATGTGCATATATCGGAGCAGTAGCTGTCCCGGTAAATATTTTTAACAAGGAAAGAGAGCTTGAATACCTTTTACGCAACAGCGACTCCGTCGCTCTCATAGCCAATCCCACCTTCGCGGAAATCTTCAGCAAGATCGAAAACAAACCTCCATTATTCAAATGGCTAATAGTGAATGGAAGTTACCGCGAGGGACTGGAATTCTCGAAAATGGAAGCTGCTGCTAAAGCAGGACCATTCGAAGCCCAATGCACGGGTGAAAGCGTGGCCGAAATACTTTATACTTCCGGCACTACAGCAGATCCCAAGGGGACCATGCTGACACATACCAACCTGTTTTTTCATGCCAATGCCATTGTTAACCTGCTTAAACTCGACGATAATGACCGCTCCATGCTGGTTGTGCCCCTGTTCCACGGCTACGGCATCACTGTAATGCTGTGCTCACTGCTAACCGGAGCGTCGATGGTGCTGCTCGACCCATTTAATCCCACAGAAGTGTTCGAGCAGATACAAAAGCACAGAGTATCGTTCCTTCCCATGGTAGTTGCAATGTGGTTTGTCCTGACAAACCACCCGGACCGCACGAAGTACGACCTGTCATGCCTGCGCATAGGTATATCGGGCGCTTCTGCTATGCCGGCGCAGCTTATGAAAGAGGCTTCACAGGCATTCAACATCAAGATACTCGAGGCGTGGGGTTTAACCGAATGTTCTGCCTCAGCCACTATTCAGCGCATGGATAAACCTTACAAGGAAGGCAGCGTGGGTCTGGCCTACGATGGAGTTAAAGTGGGCATTATGGGTGAATCAGGTAATCTTAAAGGCCCCAAAGAGGTCGGAGAACTGGTCATTCAAGGCCCGCTGGTAATGAAAGGCTATTATAAAAAGCCGAAGGAGACAGCAGAGGCATTAATCGGTGGCTGGCTGCATACCGGCGACATGGGATATTACGATAATGACGGTTATTTCTTCATGGTCGACCGGAAGAAGGAACTGATCAACGTGGGAGGGGAAAAAGTTTTCCCGCGTGAGGTAGAGGAGATTATGTACCAGCACCCATCCGTGGCCGATGCGGTCCTCATTCCGCAAAAGGATGCACGCCTTGGAGAGATACCGGTTGCCGTAATTATACCAAAGCCAGGAGCATCGATATCCGAAAAAGATATCACGGACTTCTTGGGCCAGCGCATGGCACGTTTCAAGGTACCTCGCAGGGTTTATATCGTCCAGCAGATGCCGCGCACCCCCGTAGGCAAAATACTAAAAAGAGAGCTGATAAAAATGCTGGCATCCGGCCAGATCACTTAATAATAAATGATCTGTATTATTGATGAAGGGAGGTAGAGCTATGTCTAAAATTAATACTGTTCTTGGCCCCATATCGGCGGACCAGATGGGGATTACGCTTATGCACGAGCATATGGTGCTGGCCTATCCCGGCTGGGACCTGGACCCACTATGCCAGCATCTTGAACTCGGTGAGCTTGCCGTTATTTGCGCCGAAGCGCTTGGCGAAGTCAAGAAGTACGGAGTTAAAACTGTGGTAGACGCCTCGCCCTGGGACCTTTGGAGGAACATAGAACTCGACAAAATCGTTGCAGAGAAAACCGGTTTGAATATCATATGCGCCACGGGCCTGTACTACGAAGCCGAAGGCATGCCGGCTTACTTCAAGTTCCGCGGTCAGGTAATGGATATCACTGCTGAGCTGTATGAAGCCTTCATGCGCGAACTTACGGTGGGCATCGGTAAAACTGGCGTAAAGGCCGGTGTAATCAAGGTGGCAACCAGCCATGGTTGCCTTACTCCCTACGAAGAAAAGGTACTCAAGGCGGCAGCCAAAGCTCAGAAAGAAACGGGTGTGCCTATTACCACTCATACTCAACAGGGCACAATGGGACCGGAGCAGGCAGCATTACTTATCGGAGAAGGGGTAAAACCGGAAAAGATAATCATTGGTCACATGTGCGGAAACGCCAGCCTGGAGTATCAGATGTCCGTGATCGATAAGGGCGTCTACGTCGGATTCGACCGCTGGGGTATTGATTTCCTCTTCCCCGATAACTTGCGCAGGGCCACGTTACTTGGACTGCTCGGGCTGGGCTTCGCAGATCGCGTAGTGCTCTCACAGGACTGCAACGCACGTATTCTGGGAAGGCAGCTTATTATGCCTGATTTTATACAGTCGCTTGTAGCTAACTGGTCATATATCCACATATTCAAGGATATCATCCCCCAACTCAAGCAGGCCGGTGTGACCGATGCCCAGGTCGGCCAGATGCTCGTTGGAAACCCGAAGAGGATCTTTGGCGGCTAGTCTGTATCGTACATCAGGACAGCTCGGTAGTGTCCCAACTTAAGAAACCGGACAAATAGGCCGTTAATATTCCGATATACGTCCGTCGACAGAAAACATGATTACTGGCTATATATCACCACCATTTTTTGCCGACGGCGGCCAGTGGTGCAACAGCCAGCCAGAGTGTGATTGTAATCAGCATGGCATAAGGGTAATCGATACCGGGCATACCAAAATGCTGAGCTATCGGTCCCCACAATAACATGAGTATCAATGAGCTTAGAAAAAAGCCAGGTATTGCAGCTAGAATTCTAAAGTACCCCATTTTAGACATCCTTTGAATTGGCTTCGATTTGAATTATGTTCCTCTGTTGTTTGGTGAAGAAGTAAGCAAAAATATAAAGGGCCGCAAGCAAAGGTCCCCCAACTCTTCATTATCAACCCTTATATGCCATCTTTATGCAAGAGCGTCAATATCTTTTTCCGCTCGCTCTATGATCTCACGGACACGTGACAACTGCGTATGATCCATGCGGTGGACCTTTTTCATAACATGCTTCATAAGATGACCAATTTCATGCATGACCTCGTGGATTTCCTCATGGGTGTCGGGGTCCCACCAATCCTTCATGTGCTCTTTTATCTTGTCAATATGTTCCCCGCGATCTTTGAGAAATTTTCTGCCTTCGTCTGTGATTGTGTATACCTTCTTCCCATCCTGTTCCAGGGAGCTTACGTAACCCATATCTTCCAGCAACTGCAGCGTCGGATAGACGCTACCCGCGCTTGGGGTATAGAAACCGTAGAACCGCTCTTCCAGCGCCCTTATTATTTCATAGCCATGATTGGGCTTATCTTTAATCAGATCCAGGATGACGTACTTAAGGTCACCTTTCTCGAATAGCCTTGAGTGACGCCCATGCTCATAAAATCTCTTTCCAAACATAATTATTCACCTCGCTGATATATTACGATATATCGTAATATATAACTTTATAGTTTGTCAAGTGCTACTATGTTGATCAACAAAAATGATACTATGGGATGCTCAATTGGAAGGAGGAAACACACAAATACATGTTCAATAAGCGCAGCGCAAAAGATTATAAAGACCCATTACCCGGGGTCAAGTTGAAGACACTCGTATTCGGCGAGAAGACGTTAATGACCGAGTTTCTACTTGCAAAGGATGCCACCTTGCCGGACCATGCTCACCCTTACGAACAAACAGGTTACCTGACGTCAGGACACATTATCATGAAAATAGCAGGCAAGACGTTTGACACACTTCCCGGAGACTCCTGGTGCATTCCCATGAATATAATTCACGGGGCCCAGATTTTAGAGGACTCGGTAGCAGTAGAGGTTTTCGCACCGGTCCGTGAAGACTACCTCCCCGGCAAGTAATAAATGCAATATTTGATTATGTTTGAGCAAATGGCTGGCATCTAAGGCAGCTTATAATATCTTTACCAGCTCCAAATCAAACGTCAGGTCCTTGCCGGCAAGAGGATGGTTTGCGTCTACTGTGATGGTAGTGTCCGTTACTTTTGTAACCGTCACGACGATTGTTTGACCGTCTTTGCTGGTTGATTGCAAGTGTTGCCCAACAGCCGGGACAAGATCTTTAGAAAGCTGGTCTCTTGGTATCTCCATGACCAGATCAGCCTGGTGGGGACCATAAGCTTCATTCATCGGAATAGTAATGGTCTTCTTTTCTCCAACCTTCATTCCCAGCACAGCTTTCTCAAATCCCGGTATTACTGTTCCGGCACCTAATTTGAATTCCAGGGGAGTGCTTCCAACTGATGTATCGAATACGGTCCCGTCCGATAGTTTCCCGGTATAGTTTATCTGTACCGTGTCACCGTCCTTTACCTGTGGAGCACTGCATGCTGATAGCGCAATTACCGCCATCGCCAATGCCAACATAATTATCACTATGGTTTTTACATTTTTCACTGATGAACCTCCAATTTCAGGTTAAAGATTAAATCTGTTCAAATAACAGCAATTAGCATAGCATAGTTTATCAAATCCAAGAAAATCCCTGGTCCTCCCCTTACTTTTCGTAACTACAACCGCGTGCTTGAATAATGACCGGATTTGACCACTTTCCCGGTCTTCTGCCAGAATAACTAAACTCGGAAATAATGATACATGTTCAGCAAGTTGAGTCTGGGACCCAGGCAACTCACCAGTAAATTCAGATGGTTTATCAGGCAAACGCTGGTCTATGGCGTTATGCCCTTTAAGCCTGTTATAGAATGGGTGTTAAGCCGCACTGACCCCGGATACTAACAAGTAATCATAAGAGCGCCGGCAGTGAAATATTTCACTGCCGGCGCTCTCTTCTTTCATGGCTTTATGCCCAGTACAGGGCAACGCTATTTTTTCTTTTTTGCTGCTTCTTCTTCTACCAGCACCCTACGCAGCACTTTGCCGACCATTGTTTTCGGCAATGTCTCACGAAATTCAACAAACTTGGGGATCTTATATGCCACCAGTTTATCCTTGCACCAAGCCTGTATCTCTTCCGCCGTAGCGGTCTTTCCTGCTTCCAGCACCACCCAGGCCTTTACTGCTTCACCCTGTTTGGGATCGGGAATACCGCCGACACACACTTCCGCTACAACCGGGTTGGTTGTGATTACCTCCTCTACTTCACGCGGCCAAACCTGGAAGCCGCTCGGCTTGATGAGGTCCTTCTTTCGTGACGTGATAAACAGATAGCCGTCTTCGTCCAAATACCCGATATCGCCGGTATACAACCAGCCATCCCTTAGCATATCCCTGGTCTCCTCAGGCTTGTTCCAATAACCGACCATCAGCTGGGGGGCTTTAATCACAATCTCGCCCTCTTTTCCCACCGGCATCTCTCCCTCACCTGTTTCGAGATCACCAATTCTCACAACGACATCCGGAAGCGGCATGCCCGTGGATCCCTGCTTCCATTTTCCTTTATACGGGGTAACACAGGAGGCCATGGTACTCTCTGTAAGAGCATAACCTTCCATTATCTTGCCGCCCGTCAAAGCTTCAAAGCGTTTTTTTGTTTCAGCCAGCAGCGGCGATGCCCCTGAAATACAGAACTTCATCGACTTGAAATCAACTTTCCCGGCTTTAACTGCAGGATGTTCCAGCAAGGAAATAAATAGGGCTGGCACAGCGGGGAAGAAAGCAGGCCTGTCTCGCTTTATAGTAGCAATCAGGTCATCGCGGTCCCTGGGATTGGCTACCAGCGACATGGGACAGTGAGCGACAATGGCCGTGGACATGGTACCATACGTGGAATACGAATGAAACAAAGGCAGCAATGCCATTATTGCGTCCTTATAAGGCTCTATCTGGCTTCCGAACCAGGCAAGATATTGAAGCCCGGTCACGACCTGTGAATGATGGGTCCCTATCACGCCCTTGGGCGTGCCTGTCGTACCGCCGCTGAAAAGGATCAGAGCGTTGTCACTTGGAAGCACCTTTATATCCGGCCGTTTGGCGCCCTTCTGTTCTTTCAACAGGTTCTGCAGCCAGTAATCGCCCGGCTGAAGTTCAATGTAATGCCCCTCTTTTTTCTCCTTGAGCAGGGTAAACAACACACCTAGCACAGGAGGCAGATATTCTTTGATACTGGTAGCTATAACAAGCCTGACCTTGGTGCGCGGCTGGATCTTCTTAAACTGGTTGTAAAACGTTGTCAGGACAACTGCTGTCTCTGCGCCACAGTCATCCAGTGCGTGCTGCATTTCGGATTCCGTATACATAGGAT
>Ga0182021_10005977_pt1 | contig 14449 bp, 11 predicted proteins | sample 612E3MmetaG_FD_120493 | JGI IMG/M metagenome (GOLD analysis project Ga0182021, IMG submission 120493) | Permafrost microbial communities from Stordalen Mire, Sweden - 612E3M metaG (Illumina Assembly) | ecosystem: Environmental > Terrestrial > Soil > Wetlands > Permafrost | place: Sweden... | reverse complement strand
TATGCGGTTTGAAGTAAATCCATCCCCTCTTGCACATCAATTTCTTTTGCAATTTTATGTTTTATCAAAGAGGCAGCAACATTATTAAATGTCAGGCAAATCTCCATCGGTGCGTCACACGCTTTGCCAAGATGTTCCATCTTATGCCTGCAGTAACACATTCCGACAGCTCTATGACTTGCAGTTTTAATGACTTCGCTTGCTCTTTCATAATCAAGGATCTCCAATTTGTGCGCTTCGCTCAAAGATTCTTCATTCACAAAGGTTCTTCCCGGTTGAGTGTTTCCTCCAGTGAAAAGCTGTTTAATAAAATCTTCCTCAACATTAAGATATTGATAGAAGAGTTCCGCCAAAACTTTTTGATCGATGTCTTTTCGGATTCGCATCATCGAAAATTCGAAGAATCCTGCCATTGGCGGTGGAAGAGAATAAATCGATTGTCCGTTTTGTTCAACATCCAATAAGATTCCCTTTGAAGAAAGTTCATCTAATGTTTTTCGGGTTTCACTAATAGATTTTTTTGTTAAGTAGGCTGCTTCCATTGCAGTAAATGGTTTTATTGGCAGTGAGGCTACGAACCCAGCCTCTTTCTCGGTAAATAACATTTCTAATATTTTATAAAGCAACTCCGATGGTGCCGCTCCTTGTGGTAATTGATTAATTCTATCTACCAGATTCTTATACGCGGAGCGTGTAGTTAAGTGAGCCATAGTTTTTATAGGAATTAATTGTTCGGCAAAATAAATCTTAGAAGATTACGATATATTAACTTAATGTTACTTCTTTAGCTGCGTTTTGAATAAAGAATAGGAACAGATTTATCTCATATTTTAATCTGTCAGTTAAGTCCCCATTCTTTATTAGGCCTGTCGCCCATAATAAAATTAAGCGTGCCGCCGTTTATGATATCTGTATGTTTTATAAATGCGTGAGTCAAATTATTACCGTTAAGTTCTGCAGATTGGATGTATTTATTTTTCCTCGAACAATTCATGGCATTTACTGAAAATGTTTTCCCGCTCTCAAGTCTGATTGTAATCTTAGTAAAGAAAGGGCTACCGATTGCATACTCACCGCTGCCGACAGTTACAGGGAAAAATCCCATCGCGGAGAAAACATACCAGGAACAAAGTCCGCCGCCGTCTTCATCTCCTGAAATTCCAAGCGGCTGGTCGTCGAACCACATATCCATAACTTCACGAATGCGTTTCTGAGTTTTCCAAGCCGCTCCTGCATAATTATATAAATACGGAATATGCATTGAAGGCTCGTTACCTGCCACGAACATGCCGTTCAATCCGGTCCCATCGGGGAACTGTCCCATAATTTTCCATTTCGATATTTCAGGCGCTTCATTAAAGATTGAATCAACCCTTTTGACAAATTTTTCTTTCCCGCCTAGAAGTTCAATCAGGCCCGGAATATCATGCTGAACACTGAAATTCCAGGTCCAAGCGTTGTTTTCCGTATAATACATTCTGCTTCCAATACCACCGGACAATTGAGCATCGAAAGGTTCTATCCATTTACCGTCTTTATCTTTCGGTACGAAGAAACCTGTTGCCGGGTTAAACAAATTACGGAAATTCTGAGATCTTTTTATGAAATAGTCGTAATCGGAATTTTTACCCAATGCCTTTGCCAGCTGAGCCACGCACCAATCGTCGTAGCTGTGTTCAAGTGTAACTGACACGGCCTGGCGTTTTTCAAAGTCGTCAACCGTAGGTTCGGTTTCCTTTTCATTCGGAGCAAGCGCGGGGAACCAGCCGTGCTGAACATAAAAACTGTCAAGCGCACACATCGGGCCGTTTCTCCATGGAACCATTGTAGCCTGTGTCGCATTTTTCTTTAGACCCTGGTATGCCTTTTCAATATCGAAGTTACTTTCACCCTTTTGATAAGTATCCCATACCAAAGCCGCAGAATGCAAACCAATCATTGCCGAATAATCTCCAAAGTATTGCGGAAAACTAGGCATCCATCCGCATTGTTCATAATCCCGTATAAATGACTGAACCATATCCGCCTGCTGTTTTGGATCTAGTATCAGCATCAATGGATGAAGTGCGCGGTATGTATCCCACAGCCAATCATCCGTATAATATGGACGACCGTTGTCGTTATGAACTTGTTTATCGAATCCGCTGAAATATCTTCCATACTCGGAAATGTCTACCATACGTTCATAACATCTATACAACGATGTATAAAAAATTCTTTTCTGTTTTTCCGTTCCGCCTTCAATTTTTATTTTACCGAGCGCTTCTGTCCAAATCTTAAAGCTCTCGTTTTTAACTTCATTAAATGACTTATTCTTTGTCTCCCGATTGAGATTATCCTTCGCCTGATTTTCATCGATAAACGAAATTCCGATTCTAACTTCAAGCGGAACCGTCGATTCATTCAGTTTAATAAACACACCGACTTCTTCACCCGAAATTTCTTTTAAACCGTCATTTAAATTATTTTTATCAAAAGTGCCGTACTCTACAAACGGCCGGCTGAACTCGGCGTAAAAATACTGTCTTGTATTTTCAAAATCCTCCCAGCCTTGAACCGCGTTATTTTCGATTACTTTTAATGATGAGTTTCCCTTGGAGCGGAAAAGAATATTCTGTTCATTTTTTTTGTTGAATTTAAATCTATAAAGCACTGCACGCTCGGAAGTAGTCCAATCGGCAACAATATCCGGCTCTTCCAGAATAACCTTATGATACCAGGGGTGGACGTCCTCAAAATCGTGATCGTATGTAGCAGCATTTTCATCTCTATTTTTTATTACTTTGCCGTCTGTTGGCATCAGCTCTGTAACATATCCGCGACGATATGCCGGCATATTCACCGCGAAGCCATAAATTTTGTCACTTAAAAATCGGTCTTCCAAACCGGATTTTGTTATTGGAAATACACGTTCCATGCTATGCGGGCGATGAACCGTCGGTGTTAAAGTTGTTAACAAGGGAGCCACACTTCCTATGTTTGGGTCAACGTATTTTGTAATATCTTGCCCAAAAGAAGGGTTAAGTAAAAGGATCGCAAAGGAAAAAATAATATGCACTAATATATTTTTTTGATGTCTCATAATTATTATTCCGCAGAATATTTATTTGTACAATTTGCGTTCTTTATATAAATATTTTCTTGCGAATTATTGCGTTAACAACAAATGTTGCGCCCAGTCAAAAGTCTATCGGCATTTAAAATAAAGATTTCAAGCTGATATCGCTACTTTTACGCTTCTTAAATTAACCCTTCAAAACTCATCTATGATTAAATTATTACTCGGTTTCTTCGAATCCAGAACACAATTACAGCTCGAAATCATCTTTCTGCGGAAACAACTTGATATCCTGAATCGATCCAGCAAGAAACACAACTTTTAACTCTCAGCTGTTTTCAAATGGGACAACTGGTGGAAAAACCTCCTCAACATTTTTAAAGACACCCATCGAAAACGAGCTGAATTCGCAACTATTTGGACAATTCAAAGCATTTTTACGACCTTCCTGCCTAAAAACTGGAAAAACAATTGTCCAATTGTCCAAATCGGTTTTCCGGTTTTGAAGTGAAATAATCCCATAACACAGAGAAATTCGGGATGGGGAAAATCTGTTCGGGGATTAAATCGGTTTATAAGAATGACATGTGCGTTTGTTCATTATTCCATCTGGATTAAACATAACGATTAAGATCTGAATTCGCTATTTTTACACTTCTCAAATTAGCTCGTCAAAACCTATCATCCTTAAATTTTTGCTCAATCTCTTCAAATCTAGAGCTCAATTACAGCTTGGAATTATCTTTGTTTGGCCGCTTATTCACACAGACCGTTTCTGATTTCGGCATCCGTGAGATAGCGTCTGCTTATCGATCACCGTGGCAAAACGGATATATCGAAAGAGTAATTGGCAGTATTAGGAGAGAATTTCTGGATCATGTTATTGTAATGAATGAAAATCATTTACGAAAACTTCTAAATAAATACTGCAGATACTACAACGCTCAGAGGAGTCATCTTGGTCTGGGTAAAGATTCTCCAGAATCAAGGCTAGTTCAAGTTGTTGGTAAAATAGAAAAGATAGCTGTAGCCAATGGATTGCATAACTATTACTTTAGAAACGTTGCGTAAGTAATCCTTACAGATTTTTTTCAATCAAGTCTTAACAGGCCGATATATTCCTACATCTGGTTTCAGTAAAATCCCCGAGATCTCATTTATTCTAATATAAAATTTTGTTCTTACCGTCCGACTTTTGCGATCCACCCGCCGGGCTTCAACTTAAACTTCAATTTATATTATCATTTATATTTGCGTTTTGAATAATGAATAGAGACAACCATTATTCAGCAGTTATATTTAATCGGGCGCTTTGCAAATTATTTGATGTAATACTTATTCTAATCTTGCCTTTTTTATTTGTTGACCCAATCGTCGCAAGTAGTTTACCTTGATAAGCTTTACGAATATTCGTCTTAAATAAACCGTGGTAATTTACATCGCCGGTATCAAGTCCCGCCAGTTGCCCTTCGCCCGAAACTTTTACAGTTACTTCGTTATCCGAGTCGAAGACAAAATTCCCATCTTTATCTACAATAGATATCTCAATCAGAGCTAGAGCCTCGCCGTTGGCCTTTAATTTTGTCTTAAGAGGTTTTGCCGATATACGATAAGCTTTACCAGCCGTTTTTAGAGCATGCGCAGCAACTTTGTCTCCTTTATTATAACCGACGGCTTCAATAGTACCCGGTTGGAATTTCAATTTCCAGACAGCATAATACAGATTCTTATCGACGCTTTTTTTGCCAAGAGATTTACCGTTAAGAATTAACTCCACCTCGTCGCAATTTGTGTAAACATTAACGGGGAGCGTGTCCTTAACAGACCAATTCCATTTAGACAGAGCGGCTGAACGGCGGAACCACTGAGGGTTTGATTTATCTCTTGTATCAACAGCTATATGCACGGTAGGTTCATTGCTATAGTAGCATTTACGTAAATAATATTCACTTTTTTCGTTTCCGGCAAGATCAAGCCAGCCGGCTGAAGCAGCCCTTGACGGATATCCCGCCTCACCAAGATAATCTACGCCCGTCCAGGGAAATTCGCCGATTACATAATCCTGATCTCTTACACCTAACCAGTTCCATACCTGATTACTGGTTTCACTTCCGACAAATAATTTATTCGGCCAAACTTCCCGTTCGGGTACGTATGTTTTTTCTTTGTTTTTTCGATCAACATAGTTAAAACCGCCAATGTCGAGCACATCTAAAAATCCATTTTCGGGATGCCAATAAGCCTGATCACATGCCGATGATACCGGTCTGGTAGGATCTGTTTCATGACAAACATCCACAAGTTTTTTTGCAAGCGCTCCGGCGTTCGGATTCAACTGGTTCGGTATTTCGTTTCCGATAGAATAAATTACAACCGATGGATGATTACGATCCCTATTAATCATTGCTTCAAGATCGGTTTTCCACCACTGATCAAAATATAAATGGTAGCCGTTTGCGGACTTTCCGTTAGTGTTCTCGGTATAATCCCAATTCCAACCGCGCGTCCATTCGTCGAACGCTTCATCCCAAACATAAAAACCAAGTGAATCGCAGAGATCATAAAATTCCGGATTAAAAGGATTATGACTGGCTCGGATGGCATTGCAGCCCATTTTTTTTAATTTCAGCAGTCGATAACGCCAAATTTCCATAGGCGCCGCGTTACCGAAAGAAGCCGCGTCTTCATGAACGCAAGCGCCTTTTAATTTTGTAGAAACGCCGTTTACAAACATTCCGTTGTTCGGAATGAACTCAAGTTTTCTAATGCCTAATGAAGTTACCTGGTCGTCAATAATTTTTCCTTCGCATTCTAACTGACTTTTCAAATTATACAAAACCGGAGTATCCGACGACCATAGATTTGGATTATTTAGAGCAATTTTCTGTGTTAATTTATAATCCTTTTTGAAGTTTGCATACTCATTCTCGGTTTCTGTTCTCGCAATCTCATTACCGTTTTTATCGTAAATGATTGAACGAACTGTAATTTTTTTAGCTGTCGGTTTTGAATTCCAAACATCCATTTGCCATACCTTTTTATCATGGCCGGAGAAAAAGCAAACCGAGAAATAATAATCGACATTTACAACGGCCTTATCTTTACTTACTTCCGGCATGGTTATATAAACGCCGTTGTAATTATGAAAATGCACAAAGTTGGTTGTAATTAGATATACATTTCGGTAGATACCTGAACCGCTGTACCACCTTGTTGAATTTGGAAGCGAATTATCCACGCGGACAGCAATAACATTTTTTTTGCCCTTACCAAACTTCAAATAGTCTGTCATATCGTATTGAAAGGTGGTAAAACCGTAAGGATATCTGCCGAGGAAATGATTATTAATCCATACATCGCCATTCATGTAAACGCCGTCAAAATTAATAACAACATCCTTACCGTTTAATGAGTCTGCAAGAGTAAAAGTTTTTCTGTACCATCCGATTCCTATAGGGAAGAAACCGTTAGACTCACCAGCGCTTTTATCGAAAGCGCCTTCAATACTCCAGTCGTGAGGAAGATTTAATTTACGCCATGCATTGTCGTTGAAAGAAGTATCCTTGAAAGCAGGCTTATCACCAAGAGTGAATTTCCAATCGCTATTGAATTTTACTTTTTGCCTTACTTCTGTCCGGATATTCTTTAACTGCGCGATCGATAGAGTAGTAAATATTGATAATAGACATAACAGCATCGAAACGCTTAATAATTTTTTCATAGATCCACTCCTAAATTTGATACTTGAATTTTTAATGTAATATTTCTCCCGTAACTTGTGTGTATTCAAAACCTTATTCGAATTAAAAATAACGATTCTAAGCTGGAATCGCTATTTTCGCTCTCCATAAATTAACATGTTAAAACTGAGACCTTAATCCGATGGCAAAGGAAAAGGTTTTATCAGCATCTTCTAGGGAAAAGAAAATTGGAAGCTGGAAAGCCCGGGGTTCCCGGAGAAATCATTGAACTCATCAAAAGAATTGCAAATGAGAATCCAATGTGGGGAATTCCCCGAATTCATGGCGAGATGCTGAAGCTAGGTTGTGATCTTTAACAGGCGACCGTCCGGAGATAGGTTCCAAAGAAAGAAGGCAGCACAAATGGGCAACGTTGGAAAACCTTTCTGAAGAACCACGCTTCTGAAATTATTTCAATCGATTTCTTTTGTATCCCGACTATTAATTTTAAATTGCTTCACGTGCTTGTCTTTCTATCGCATGAGAGAAGAAAGATCATTCATTTCAATGAAACCGCTCATCCGACTGCTGAATGGTCTATACAGCAATTAAGAAACGCTTTGCATGATTCCGATATTCCCAAGTCCCTAATTCGGGGTCGAGACACAAAATTTGGGAGGTTATTTTCACAGACCATTTCTAATTTTGGCATTCGTGAAATCATAACTACATATCGTTCACCATGGCAGAACGGATATTGTGAAAGAGTAATCGGATGTATTAGAAGAAAATTTCTTGACCATGTGAGTGTAATGAATGAAAACCTTTTGAGGAAACTACTCAAGGAATATTTTCTATATTACAACACTCAACGAACTCATTTGGGACTAGAAAAAGATGCGCCTGAATCTAGACAAGTCCAAGTTATTGGTAATATCGAGAAAGTTTCAGTAGCCAACGGATTGCACAATTATTATTATCGGCAAGCTGCGTATGTAATCCGATTAGATTTATCTCCAATCAAGTCTAAGTTGACCGATGTAAATTCATATCTATTTTCGATAAAATCACGTTTGTAATTCAAATTTTTGAGGAATATTTGGCGGGGATCCCATTGGGTGGAAGTTACTACTGCTGAAAATCGATTCATATCTAAATTTAATAGGGCATTTTTAGCCCAATTTTGAATAATGAATAGGCACATATTCTAAAATTTGTCGAACACTTAAAGATTTCGACGATAATTGGAATGATTCTTTCAAAAAACAAGTTGAACTTAGAAGTCTATCGGCCCCAAGTTAAAGGCCCTGTTATTCCGCCAATTTATTTCTTCGCTTTCGAGATATAATCCCGCTGAGCTGAAATGCGATTCGCGTTTTCAACGAAATCCTCCCGTGAATCATCCTTTACTTTCTGAAAAGGAACAGCCGCCCCAATTTTAACCAGAGCTTTCATTGCACCTTTCTGAACTTTCCAATCGGGATCCTTAAGCATTTGCATAAGGATTTGAGAGGCTGGTTCTCCGATATTCCCTAGTGCTTCCGCTGCAGCCCATCTTACATATGATATTGAATCTCTTAATGCATATATCAGAGAACTGATTGCGGCAGTGTCCTTAGTTTTTCCTATTGCTTCGGCTGTGTAAGAACGGACACAAGGGTTGGCATCCTTTAATGCATTTGTTAATGTTGCAACGGCTGACGAATTTTTCATTGACTCCAGCATTTCCGGATCAAGAGCAGCCAATTCTTCCGCCCCATTAATTTTAGTTCCTATATTATTATCTTTTAAAGACGTTAATAATATGGAGGCATACAGCTTCTGATCAATCTTTTTCAAGGATTGTTTTACCGCAATGCGGACGTTTTCATCCTCATCATTCAATAAAGCACATAAAGGTTTAATGGAGCGTTTTGCTTTGATTTCTCCGAGTATCTGAGCGGAGGTCATTCGGGTAGTTGGTTCGTTCGATTCAAGTTCAGCAATAATTATATCAACAATATTGCCTTTTATTATTATTTCCAGAGCTCCTTTAGCCTCTGGTCGTAACTGAGAATGCTTATCAAAAAGGATACGGTTTAATGCGTCCACAGCCAGCGGTCTGGGCGCAATCTGGCTTTCCTTTTTTAATACCTGTACCAATATGTTTGTTGCCCGGACGTCCTGAAATATTCCTAATACAACAGCTGCAAAATCCCGTACTTTAGGATCAACTAATAAACTATACACCGGCTCAACCGCACGGGTATCTCTCATCTCCCCGAATACATCAATTGAAAGTGTCATCAGGCTGCTAATTGAAGCAAGTCTTACAACCCAGTATTGATCGTGTAATGTTTTTATCAGCGGTTCAATGGCGGAGGTATCATTAATTTCTCCTAAAACAGATGCAGCGTTTTGACGGATCAACGAGTTTTTATCTTTCAACGCTGAAATAAGCGGTTTCAAAGCGTCCTTGCCTAGTGCAACCAGCGACTTTGATGATTCCTTTTGGATTTTTTCGTCCTTATCCCCCAGTCGCTTGATTAAAGTATTAACCTGTTTCAGCTGACCGACGGCATTGCCGGATATAGTGCTGGAATCTTCACCTTTCTTGTTTGATAGTTCTTTATTCCTGAGCTGTTGGTTTTTATTAACTTCTTCAAGGCCATTCATGAAGTGGTCATAATCGTTATTGATTTTTTTATGAACGTCCTCTATCTCTTTCAGCTTTTCGCCCACTACCCGGATTCGTTCCAGTCTAAGAAGTATTTCAACTTCTTTGTGTTTATTCTGAAGCGCCATATCCAAAGCTGTTAAACCATCATTCGATTTAACGTTTACATCCGCTTTGGCTTCAATAAGTGCCCGGACCACTTCCACGTGCCCTTTTTGCGACGCCCACATCAAAGCAGTTTTTCCATCCTTATCTTTAGCATTAACATCTGCTTTTTCTGCTATTAATGCTCTGACACGCTGAGTATGACCTTCGGCCGCTGCATTGATGAGATCGGTTCCTTGTGCGTTTAATTCAAGGCTTGTGAATGTGTAGATCAACAATACCAAAATGCAGCGGATCGATAAGTTTTTCGGCAGGATTATCATATTAACTCCTCTTTTTGAAAATCAAACTGCTGAATGATTGATTTACATTCATATATTGATTAAACGTAATCAATTGGTTTTAGATCTCAAAATAAAATCATGTAAGTAAAAAAGACTAAAGATACTAGCTGTCGGCTTTATATTTTTTTTAATGATATATCCAACCGTCACCTCATCAGCTTTATACACCGTTTTTTAATGATTTCCACTGGGAGTGAGTCCGAAAACTAAAACAATAACAAAATAACCCTGATTAGGACCATGAGTGTTGTAGCTATCCATTATTCCTCTGCCTTAAAATAACGATTAGCATCTGAAATCGCTATTTTCACAACTCACTAATTTACACGTCAAAACCTATATGCTCAAAATTCTCCTCCATTCCTGTCGCAGTTTTTTTAAATCAAAGACTCAATTACATTTAGAAATTATCTTTCTTAAAAAGCAGTTGGAAATCTTGAATAGATCAAATATGAAATTTCACTTTAAGAATCGGGATCGGCTATTCTTTACTGTTATGAAAAGCATATTCAGCAATTGGATGCAAAGTCTAGTAATCATTAAACCGGAGACGGTATAAATTGGCATCGCAAAGGTTTCAAATTATACTGGACATGGAAGAGCCGGCATGATGGAGGCAGGCCCAGGATCCCGAAAGAGCAAATCGACCTTATTAAGCAAATGGCTGAGGATAATCCGCAGTGGGGAATTCCCCGGATCCATGGTGAAATGCTGAAGCTTGGATTTGATATTTACCAGGCAATCGTATGGAGATATGTTCCAAAGAAAGATGGCAGCACAAATGGGCAACGTTGGAAAACCTTTCTGAAGAACCACGCTTCTGAAATTATTTTAATCGATTTCTTTTGTGTCCCGACTACTAATTTTAAATTGCTTCACGTACTTGTCTTTCTATCGCATGAGAGAAGAAAGGTCATTCATTTTAATGTAACAACAAATCCAACTTCTGAATGGGCTTCCCAACAATTGAAGAATGCTTTATATAATTCAGATACTCCAAAATATTTAATTCGGGACCGTGATTGTAGATTCGGGAATGTCTTCAAAGATTGTGTTGGCAGCTTTGGTATTCGTGATGTTGTATCTATATATCGTTCTCCATGGCAGAATGGATATTGTGAAAGAGTAATCGGCAACATCAGAAGGAAATTTCTCGATCATGTAATTGTTATTACTGAAAACTATTTGAGAAAGCTTCTCAACGAATATTTCCATTATTATAATCATCAACGGACTCATCTTGGGTTGAATAAGGATTCTCCTGAAACGAGACCTGCTAAGGTGATTGGTAAAATTGAGAATGTCCCTGTGGCTAACGGACTTCACAATTACTATTACAGAAAACCTGCCTGAATAATCCTTTTATATTTTTACTCATCAAGTCTTGATTGACCGAAGTAGATCCATCCCTGTTTTTGATAAATTCACTTCCGCCATGCAAATTGCAGAGGAATATTCGGTTGGTATCATATGGAATAAAACTTTCGACCTCAGAAAATCATTTCAAGTTTGAGATTAAAGTAGCAATTTTTACTTCGTTATGATTAAAGAATAGGGATACCACATCTTTTTAGGCCATTTAGGCCGTATAGGCAGACCCCCTATAAAAAACGAAACCTCGAAAACAGCGTTTATTCGCTATAATCGAGGTTTTATTTTTACTTGCGGAGAGTCGGGGAATTGTTGCCTGGGTAAAAATACTCTATACCCAGCTCAAAAACGCAGCTTTTTGAAAACTTGTGACCAAAAAGTGACCGAGACGTTTCCAATTACACAGACTACACCGTCTTGGCAGATTATACAGAACTCAACCTTATTTTCGACAAATTCCTTATTATGCTGATTTTGAGAATGCCTTCGGTGCTGGGGCCCCTCTTAATAACCCTTCAGTACTAAGATCTTCATCTAATTCAGGCCAATGAATTCCATATCCGCCACCTGCAACTTCCCAGTTTGAAAGCTGCTCTTTTGTCGCATGGAATAGTCTGGAATACCATGAAAGCGGGACAGAAATAGTCCTTCCATCGATTAGATCAACGCTGAGCAAATCGTCATCTATTCTAACATTCTTGACTCTTTCATCTGCTTGACTGGCTAAAATACCCATTCCATTTCTCCAGCATAAATGATTGATTTTCCTCTACAATATTTTGTAAGGTTCTGAGCTCTTTTGCACTATAACCTATATTTCTTGCCAAACTTACTGGTTCCAGCCAAAACTTTGCTGAATTATTTCCCTTATCTACATGGATATGAGCTGGTTCCTTTGTCTCGTGGCTATAAAAATAAAACCTGAATCCATCAACCCTTAGTACCGTTGGCATCTATAAGTACAATTATATTCACTGTTATTCTAAATATAATCTAATTGAATCGTATTTTGCAATATTGATATTTTGAAGCAACGACCGTTGAATTGACTGAACGAAAAATATGGACATTTTAGTTGAGCTCCTCAATTCCTGAGAAATAATTACTTTATCATAAAATAAACTGAAACCGATCTATCTGAAATGTGGATCTTTACAATTATTGCTTTCTGCGAACTCCGATTTTACACGTTCGTTCCCCCAAATTTTTTCACCTGCTCTTTTAGGATTTTTCCTAAACTTCTTATTTCTTTCTCGTAAATAGCGATTTATTGCATCTTTACATTCTTTGACAGAATCATAATTGCTATTATGAATAATCGCTCTAGCCATACCGCTAAAAACCGATTCAACTACATTTAAAAATTGAGCCCCACTTGGTAAAGGCGCTAATACCACAATAGGAATTTTCCGATTCGCTCTATATTCAGGACTATTTATTTGTTCCACTTTTACATACAACTCATTTGAAGCATGCCAAGAAGCAGCATCCCATGAAAGATAGATACATTCTTTATCAAAGTATTTTTCAATAAGATTATCAAGCAGCTTAATCATCTCTCCTGTATTCTTTCTCTTTGAATAGAAATGCGTTATTTGGTTTGTTGATAATTCAAGAGCAGCAGTAACAATTGAACTTCCCTTGCTTTTTTGCCATTGAGGTATAATATTTACGTGCCCATGTTGAACAAATGACCGCCCACCATGGATTTTTATTGCGACAGGGCCAAATTCATCAATTGAAAAAAATTTTTCTTCTTGTTTTAAATTTTTGTACCTCTCCCGGGGTTTTATTTAAGAACTGACGGATCGATAATCTGTCATTACACCGATAGTCTTCCCGGACAAGGGTAAGATTTTCTATCGGTTTGACAGGAAGTGATAATAATTGGAACATCAATCCATTAAAGGCCAGCAATGATTTCCTGATCAGTCCGTTTCGGGCTTCCACAAACTCATCGAGACTTAACTCCAATAGACTCGACATCTTATCCTGGCTATAGTAGGAAAGACCGTCCCGGTCCGATACCATCACAAGTAAAAAGTAGATCAGCTTTTCATGCTGGCTGAAGTTGTTGAAGAACCCGCCGGTTAAAAATCTGTTCGGGATAAAACCGAATCCTTTCTCTATTTTCCGTATTCGCTCAGGTAATAATGGCTTTTTTTTTATATTCATAGCTCCTTTACTCCAATTCTTTTACTCAATCATATTTATCGAATTATTACCCTCCAATCAATCGCGTCCATTTTTACAATTTGCGCCTAAAACCCCGCACGCCTCATGCTAAGTGCTTGTATTTGCTTCAGTTGCACCATTAACGTGTCCATTTTTACAATCTTCCCGGTGCTATCTCTCTGAAATGACGTCATCTCGTATGTGTTTGTTGTTTGCGGACTTGCCTCTACCGCGTCCATTTTTACAATCTTTTCGGCTAAAAACATTTATACCCTTTGCTTTCTCTTTTCATTACGGAAGCAAGCTTCCTACACCGCGACAAAAAATACCCCGAATGATTTTCGGGGCATTTAATGTTCTGCGGAGAGTCAGGGAATCGTTGCCTGGGTAAAAATACTCTATATTCAGCTCAAAAACGCAGCTTTTTGAAAACTTGTGACCAAAAAGTGACCAAGACGTTTTCAATTACACCGTCTATACAGACCAGGCAGACTACACAGAACTATACTATTTTAAGTCCTGTTTGAAGGATTTCCTTAACAAAGGGGTTATCATCGGTAAAATCCTCTGTTTTAAATGGATGGATTTCCAAATCTATTGAAGTTTTCAAGATGTATTTGTTCAGCTTCTGCTTATCAAAAAAACGGCTTCCCTCAAACTTATCTGATACTATCGCCAAGTCGACATCGCTATATTCTTTTGCAGTACCGTTAGCATATGAACCAAACAAATACACCGTATTCAATGGAAATTCATCTGAGACTAGCTTTACGAATCTACTTACAATACTATTTATGTCTGACTTAGAATACACTTATGTAATTCCTTTATTTTTCCTATATATCCTTCCGTAAAATCTTTCGTGCACTTATTATGAAAATCAAATTTATAATCCGGATAGCGGGCCTCAAGGTTGAAATCATTTATCTCTAACAAAAGTATTGATTCATCTTCTGACAGTGAATATTTAGATTCCTCAGCAATCTTTTTTAGATTATGTGTTCTTGGTGGAATATCACTCTGATTGTTTTTAACCCAGAGAGCCTTTAGAACCTTTTCC
>Ga0182021_10005976_pt1 | contig 14449 bp, 14 predicted proteins | sample 612E3MmetaG_FD_120493 | JGI IMG/M metagenome (GOLD analysis project Ga0182021, IMG submission 120493) | Permafrost microbial communities from Stordalen Mire, Sweden - 612E3M metaG (Illumina Assembly) | ecosystem: Environmental > Terrestrial > Soil > Wetlands > Permafrost | place: Sweden... | reverse complement strand
GCGGCCACGGGTACCCAGGAAGTGGACGCGCTGGTAAGGGACCAACTGCGTACTGCAAGTGAAGATGGACTGGCCGCTGGGGAAGTCGAGAATCGCCGAGGTGAGCCGGTCGGTGTGCATCTGAGAATCGCGGTCGATGAGGCCGACGACCCGCGTAGGCTGCTTTCCGAATGCATAGCGCGATGCGTGGACGAGGTAGCAGCCGATGTCCAGGAGAGCGCCTCCGCCGCACTCGACTTGATTGTTGATGCTGGACGGGTCCATCTCGAAGTAGCTGAAGAAGCCAACGATGGAGCGGAGTTCGCCGATGCGGCCCTCGGCGAGTAGTTCGCGGAGGCGAAGCCATTGGGGATAGCTGCGGATCATGAAGGCTTCGCCGATCTTGACTCCAGTACGCGAGCGAACCGCGAGGAGAGTTTCGGCTTCCGCAACGGTAAGACTGACAGGCTTCTCGCAGAGAACATGCTTACCGGCTTCGGCGGCTCTGACAGTCCAAGGGACGTGGAGATGATTGGGAAGAGGATTGTAGATAGCGTCGATATCAGGATCGGCGAGAAGTCCTTCGTACGAGCCGTACGCCGTGGGAATGCCCAGGGCGGTGGCCGCCTGCTGCGCCTTCGCAAGACCGCGAGATGCGATGGCGGCGACGCTGGTGTATTGGCCCTGCTGCATGGCGGGGATGACTTTCCTGCCGATGCTGGCGGTGCTGAGAACTCCCCAGCGAAGCTTGTTGGACATATTTGGTTGTCCTCAATTTGTAAACTCGAGACCGATTTTGCAAGGGCGTTGCTCGCCTTCTTGAAACCGGCAAGCGGACATCTGGCTTGGGAACTCCGGCACAATACCCATCGCATGGCCGCGACTCGGAAACTGACCCATAGCAGCGTATCCGGCTCTGTTGGCATTTTGAGGGCAACAGAGCCAGATTGGTTCTCGCTGCGCGAACTCGTGCCGATGACGAACCGGCACCTCACGTCCTGACGCAACATGCGTTCATACGTTCGTTGATCCCTTGGAGGGGAACGACTTCGACAGTCGCATTCCCTTTCGGAGATAAACTAACAACAGATCGTTAGAACTGCAATTTGAGCGCAAGCTGGCCGATCCGCGCATCTGCCGCCGCCGACGCCTGTCCAAATTCCGGAGAATTGAAGTTTCCAGTGCTGCTTGCGACCGCTTGGAACTGTGTGTGGTTGAACACATTAAAGAACTCGGCGCGGAACTGTAGCGTGCATCTCTCAGAGAACTTCGTGTTCTTCGAGAGTGCCACGTTGAAGTTATTGAGTCCTGGGCCTGAAAAGAATCGGCGGCCCGCCGTTCCCAACTGCCCAATTGGCTCCGCAGAGAACCCGCTTGTGTCAAAGTAGAGGTTGCCAGGCTTCCGCGGATTCAGTTTCTTGACGGAGCCGCCGGAGTAGTTTGGCGTGTCGATTCCAAGCGGTAGAGGACCTGAAGTGTCGGTCCCGAGCAGCGAGTGATCGTCATTCTCAAAGATGTAGACCGGAATGCCCTGCGAGAAGGTTGTGATGCCGCTAAATTGCCAGCCATCCACAAGTTTCTTGGGGCCTCCCAGTTTGCCAGTCGGCAGGTTGTAGCTGTAACTGACCACAAAGTTCTGGGGTATGTTGAAGGCGGATAGACCGCGGGTGAGGGCGGGTTTGATCGGATTCACCTGTTCTCCGAAGGAAGACGAATCATCCAATGATTTGCTGTAGGTGTAGCCCAACAAAAGCTGCAACGGACCGCTGTGGTGCTGGAGATTTACCTGAAAGGAATTGTAGGAAGACGTTCCGATGGTGGAGAAGAGCGCATCACTGCCAAAGTTGGCGCCAAACGGAGAGCGTAAGCTGTTAGGTTCGGAATTCGGTCCGCAGGCTGGGTTACTTGGATTCAGACTGTAAATGGCAAGGCAAGCGGACTGGTTTACCGGATTTGCCTCCTGAGCTACGAGCAATCGATGACCCTGCGTTCCCACGTAGCTAACGGTCAACAAGTCGGCTGCTGAGATCTGGCGCTGAATGGATAGTTCGTACTGCTCTGCATACGGTACACGATTGTTCCGATTGAAGCCCGGTGAGTCTGAGATTGTGCCGAAGGCGCTCGCCGGGACGTTTGGATCGGGGTTCGAGGGGGAAACATTGTTGGGGGGGAAGCTGTATGGGAACGGACTTGGGGTGAACGCCCCCGTGGCTCGGTCTTGATATGGCGAAGCAAAGGACGTACGATTTGCCGAGTAGTAATCTCCGTAGGGCGCGTCGCCGATGACGCTGAAGTCATAGCCACCTTCAAATGCGGTGTAGAACATTCCGTAACCGAGACGAATGCTGGTCTGCCCTGAATTGCCAAGGAGCTTGCTAAGAGGTCCCGAACTGGCCGATGGTGCGTAGGCCAATCCTAGACGCGGTGAAAAATTATCGTACCGGATCGGAGCGATCGTTCGCGCTATTCCGGGATCGCCCGGAACCACCCATCCGGTGGGCGAGTTGGGGAATACAACCGATTGCTCGCCCGGCACCAGCGTCTCAAATTTGTTGTGCTTCTCCCACCATGGAGTAATGACATCCCATCGCACTCCATAGTTTAGAGTCAGGTTGGGGCGGACGCGCCAGCTATCCTGCGCAAACGCTCCGAGATAGTAGCTGCGAGTGTTGGCGGCGGGCGTCTGCCCCTGGTTGAAAACGGCCGGAGCACCGACCAAAAAGTCGGCAAAATCGACGCCGGTCTCAAGCGCCTGGTTGAATTCAAAATAGCCGTTTTCAACGTTCTGAAGTATTTCCGCCAACTGAGTGAAGTGGTACGCTGCTCCAAACTTCAGGGAGTGGGTTCCTATCAGTCGGCTGTAGTTGTCAGACGCCTGAAAAGTGTTTTCCACGAGGCCAAGGATGCGGCTCGGCACTCCGATATTGAAATCTTCAAAGTCGATCTCCGGAATGCCTTCCGTCGCCGAGTCGAGCGGAGTGATGGCGCCAGGGGCGCTACCCGTGGCGAAACCGAGTCCGCCGAGCGTCGCGGTTATGCTGCCCTTGGGGTTGTTCAGAGAGTCGTTGAGGCGGAGATAGCCAATACGAGCTTCATTAACCGCGGTGCTTCCCATGGTCTTCGTGTCCCCGATGTCTATGGCCTGCGTGCGTCCCTTAGTCGTCGCACTGAAGCCCGGCACGGTCGCGACAGGATACGGGTTTAACAGCGAGAACTGGTCGAAGAAATAGTAGCCAAACAACGAACCCATCCGGGTGTTGGCATCCAAGCGGCCGCTGAACTTGTCGTCCCTCAACCTCTGCGAGTCTGCCGAGGTGGAGAAGTGGCCTTGGCCGTCGCCTAGCGGAATTGCGCCTAAGGCCAGGATATTCGTTGAGATGGGCGAGATCGCGCTGGTTGGAATATAAGCATTCGGGAATACACAACCCGTATTGGTGGTACAACCGGGGCTGTAATACGGTTCACCCGCTGTCACGCCGTACCCCAGTTCGCCGCTAAGCGTATTTGCCCACGCACTGCCCTGAACAGTGCTCGCACTCATCGCCGATTCCAATGTTGGGGCGGAGAAATCGCCGCTACGCTCTGCTGCCGTTGGAACCGCCACCAAGCCGGTCGATTTACCCACCACATTCCGGTTCCCCTGATAATCGGAGAAGAAGAAGACCTTACCCTTCCTGATCGGGCCGCCAACGGTCCCACCAAATTCGTTCTGCTGGAATGCACCCCGAGCGCCCTGGTCGAAATAGTTCGCGGCATCGAAGTCCGTGTTACGGAGGAAGTCAAACACATTGCCGTGCAGTCCATTGGTGCCGGCTTTGGTAACGACATTGATTTGGCCGCCGGCGAAGTTGCCGTATTCCGAGTCGAAGTTGTTCGTGATGATGCGGAACTCGCTGACGGAATCCAGATTGGGGACGGCAGCAGTTCCGGAATATGCGAACTCCTGCACGGATATACCATTGAGCAAGTAGCCATTCGCAGACTCCCGCATGCCATCTACGGACTGGTTGCCGGCGTTCTGGTCACCCGAAACCAGCGGAATCTGAACTCCGCCACTTTGAAACTGGTTCGCCGAGGAGGAGCCACCTCCGACTACAGAGCTGGTATTCGCCACTCCCGGCTGCAACGCCAGCAGGTCGGTATAACTGCGGCCATTGAGCGGGACTGAAGTCATCTTCTGGCCTTCGATGACTTCACCCAGTTGGGTTGAGGTCGTTTCCACATGGAGCGCTTCGCCGGAAACGGTGACAACTTCATCGGTGTGACCAATTTGCAGGGAAGCGTCTAGCGTGACGACATCATTGACATTGAGTACGATGCCGGTCTGCCTGAAGGCCTTGAAGCCGCGTACGTTGATGGTCACTTCATAGTTGCCGGGTTGCAGCGCCGGAAAAGTGTAGAAGCCCTGATCGTTGGTGGATACGACTTGCAAGATATGCGTCTCGGTGTTGGCGACCGTCACCTGAGCGCCGGCTACTACCGCTCCGGTCGGGTCTTTTATGGTCCCCAGGATGCTTGCCGTCACACCGGCCAAGGCGCTCTTGTTCAAACCGAAGATCAGGACCAGAAGGACAACCGCCACCCCAAATCGCCGACACAATAATCGAGGACTAAGCGGACTCGATTGCGCAGATTCTTTTGAAAGATACAATTGCTGGGAACGATTCATGAAATGTCTCCTGTGGAATGTGAGTTCGGCTGACGGACCGTATACCAAAGCTGCAGCGACATCTTCAATTCGAGTTCAGCGTTCGCACCCCGGCTCTGCCGGAGGGTACTTACTCGACCAAAGCCTAGTGAAATCATGTGAAACCTTCAAAACCTTTTAAATACCAGAACTAGCGAGTTTCACGTAGTCAATGGAAAATGTCAAGACAAATTTCTGTTTTCTGTTTGTTCAAAAACTTCTGTTCTCGGCCCGTGTCGAGAGGGGATTGTAAACAAAAACCTTCCGTTACGGCATTCTTCCTGCCGCAAACCACAGAAAAAGGCTATGAAAGAGATCAAAGCATACCTCGAAGCGCGGAAGCGTGGTAACCGCTGAGGGCAAACGCCACGGCTTGGGGACATTCAGCCAGCCGGCTGGTTCTCCACCACTACTTTTGGAGAGATCCCTGAGCAGGTCCACATCCACTCCGTGTTCCAGCGCCACGAAATAGGCGAACAGCTAAAGCGGAACCACCTCAGAAATGGGCAGCAGACCGGTCGGACATTGCAACAATCGCTCACCAGTTCCGCCACCTCTCCATCGTTTACGTTGGCGATGGTGATCACCTTTGCCCCTTACGCTTTCATATCGCGCAGCAGTTGCAGCGCATTCTCACGGTGCAAGACCGAGGCATCGAGCCCGTGGTCGACTGTGGCCAGGACCACCAGGGCACACAGTCGTCGACCAGTGCTCTCGGCCCATGTCTCAGTTGGCCCGTTTGTACCCCTCGGCCTGGACATACGTTGGGATGGCGAAGATCCTTGCTTCCGCGGCAACTGTACTCGCTGGAATACTCGAGAGTCGACGGCTAGACCGCACAGATCTTCGAGAAAGATCTTCGCGGGCAGGCCGCTATGGAGACTGGAGCCGCTAGCGCCGATCTATAAGGAAGGGTTGACAACCCGCACCATTTCAGTTTTCCTCCACCACTTCTGAGCCGATCGCCTTGCAGGCGGTCAGCTTCCAGCATCCGTTTCCCTGGGATGCAGGTGAGGGAGCCAGCGGTCAGGCTTGCAAAGGGAAGTCGAAGCCACTCGCAGCTTGAAGATGCCAGACGCGAAGCGTTTCGGTCGGATTCATCCGCATTGGCGACTTTCAGTCGCAACCGAACCTACCGACTTTAAGTCGATTGGTCGTTTAGCCACTCGGATCTTGATCGGGCGGTTCTTAGGAGTGCGATATTTCTCGATATACGATCCTTGACAACTGTTCAGGCTCGGTGATGGGAATGACAGTAAATCCCGCTTGCTGTGCACTCGTGATACCAGCATCTGAGTCTTCGAAAACGAGGCCCGCCCTGATGCCTAGCCGATTTCCTAGCAGGAGGTATGGGTCGGGCGCTGGCTTGTGACACTCCACATCCTCGCCGAATACCGAAGCTTCAAAGCACTGATAGATTCCTGCGGCGCGAAGGACTGGTTGAACGTCAGACTCTGCGGAACTAGTGACAAGGCCTAGACGATAGCCCTTGAGAGAGCGCAACATCTCAATTGTCGCTACAGCGATTGGCGGTTCATTAACGCACAGATCTCGCATGATTCGCTTGCGGAGCGCGAACTGTTCCTCTACTCCGAAAAGTGTCAAAGGAGTTTGTGCAAGTTGTCGCAGTTTGGCGAGCATACGGGCATTCTGTACACCACGGCCAAACTCGCAATATTGATCCCAGGTGAAGCGAATGCCCAGAGGTTCCAAGATCTCTGCCCATATTCGCCAATAGATTGGTTCCGTATTGGCGATTACTCCATCGTAGTCAAAGATCAACGTCTCGATCCGACTCCGGGGGATCATTTAGAAAGACCTCTCATGCGCAGTTTAACAGTATCCGACTGACCTACCCCCAGTGTGCCGGGTTCGGGAGCCATGTTGAAGTATAGGCATGATGGAAGAGCGCAGCGGACGGCGAGGTTCTCTTCGGCGCGAAGTTTTTCCGCGAGATGAGAATCGTTGAAACCCTGATACTTGCCACGGGCCAAGCTCAAGATCAACTGCTTTTGGCGGAACGGAAACGGCCCAAGGCATGGAGCGTCCGCGATTGCCATGCTGGACCCAGACGACAGAATCGGGCTGATAGCGGCGTTTAAGATGCTGCACTTAGCGCTTACTCAGTTACAGCAGGCGGGAGGCATTCGCGTACGCTCTGCCTACCGCCCGCTGCATTCTCAAGTCACCATCCTCACACGGGTGACAAAGTCTCGTCGCAGTTAAGGGGTGAATTCTCTTGGAGCATCTACAATTGGACGAAACGGCTCGTTGACTCATTCCGTTGAAGTCTGCTATTATCACCGCGCTCTAGTAAATCGGAGTAATTCGAAGATAAATGGAGGAATTCAAAATGAAACGATTAAAATATGCCGTGCATGCTTATGCCTGGACTCCCAGTTGGAGCAACCGAACTCTCGATTTAATCGATCGCGCCAAACTCTTAGGTTTCGATGTGATCGAAATTCCACTCATGGAATTGGAATTAGTGGATGCTGCGGCCATCCGCAATCGCGCGGCGGAGGTAGGCATCGATCTGTGCACCTCGACTGCCTGCTCAATAGCAAACGATCCCACTGGCGACGACCAAGCCATTCGTCAGCGCGGCGTAAAGTACCTGATGAACTGCATTAAGGCGACAGCAGATATGGGTGCTACTGTGTTTACCGGTGTAACCTACTCGGCTATCGGCCGCCGGATCGCAGAGATACCTGGGGAAGAGTATTGGGAGCATGCCGCCAAGGCTCTCAAGGAGGCTGCCCGCTTTGCTAGTGATCAGGGCGTCGTTGTCGGAATCGAGCCCATCAACCGCTACGAGAGCTTCCTCATCAATACCTGCGAACAGGGGATAAGACTTCGGGAGATGATCGGTGAACGGAATGTCGCCCTGCATCTGGATGCGTATCACATGAATATCGAGGAAGCCGACTTTTATGAACCAACGCGAAAGGCTGCGCCCTTTTTGTGCCATTACCACCTGAGCGAAAGCCATCGCGGTACGCCGGGAACGGGTCAGGTTAACTGGGAAGAAATCTATCGAGCACTTGCCAGTGTTGGCTACTCGGGCTTGGTCGGCATGGAATCCTTCTGCGAAGTTTCCGGGGCAATGGCGGCGGCTACATGCATCTGGCGTAAGATGGCCAACTCGAGTGATGAACTTCTTACACAAGGGCTATCGTTCTTGAAAGGCCTGGAAGCCAAGCACTATGGAAATCTTGTGCGTAATGAAAGGTGAAAAGCAGATGAGAAAGATCAAAGTGGGAATTCTCAGCGGAACGGTGTCACGGCCGGGGTAAAAGGGGACCCACCTTGGCCGCGAGCAGGGATGAGCCGGACCCGCTGAACGGATCGACCAGAAGGCGTGCTGGCGCGGAGAATGTGCCCATCTCTGTCCGAATGAAATCTCCGGGATTGGGCTGCAGCCAGGGTGCTACAAATACTTGGATCGTTGTAAGGCCCACCAACCTAAAGCTACCCCCACAAACTTAGGTTGCACGCGCAACAAGCGATTTTAAGAAATTGCGCGTGTCTCGCTTTATTCTGTGCCCAGCAGAATGCCGCAACGGGCTGAGCCGACGTTTTTGACCATTTTGAAGTAGATCCCAAAAAACATCGTGAAGCTTGTGCAGGTCGGACAGAAGTCGCCCTAACTCCCCAGTATTCGTCATGGCAACGAAGCCCTGATGTCCGTTCGCTCCCTGTGCGCGTACACCTTGTCCCTTAGCTGTTTGTAGCAACTCCCATACACCTTTCGTCGCGCGTCCACGAATGACTGCAGCCGCTTGAAATCAGAAGCGGTCGGGTCATGCACGTCACGCATGAAGTCGTCGATCCACTCGTGGGCATTTGCAGACTGGTTGCTCTTGCGTTTCCTCAGAGCGGCCTTCGAGAAGATGACGATGTTCAGTTCGGCGCGTTTAAGAAGCCGTTTGACGTTGTGGGAATGTTTGTGTGTATCGAAAATTCGGCCCAGCGCCATTAGAGAGTTGGCCTGAATAGAACCAATGGCTAAGTTCCAGAATCCGGCATCTTGGTTCAGGAGGTTATACACCAAATCGCCATGTCCACATCTTTGCCGAAAATCTGTAGCTCTCGGTCAAATTCAGTCTCTGGATCGGTTGTAGGTGGCATGGATAATCATAACTCCAGTTGGAAGTCCCCTCCAGACAGTTGATGTCAAACCACTCCTGCCCGGACAAGATTGTCCAACTCCCCTGACTTGTATACGAGTCAACCCAAATAGAGTGCAGCCCTCGAAACTGACGTCTACGGTTGATTGAAATCGAATCGTTCTGAGGGGTTGTTATCCGGCTGCTTCTGGCAGGGCATACTCAGAACATACGATCCGATTCCCTGCGTACTTGACCTCAACCACAGTATTGGTCAGATCTCTTGCGCCGATATGCTTGAGCGCCGCGCTGAAGAGTTCTCGCTGACGAAGAGGCGTCACACTGGGAACAGTAATGATCACTCCGGGATGCAACGGTTCTTGTCCATGGAGAGCAAGAAAGTCGGAACGATTGTTCGTTACAAACGTGTAATCCTGCGCGCGGATGGTGGCCATGAGCTCCCAGTCTTTCGAACTGCCGAGACCGAGATAGTTGACATGATCGGCTACGTGACCGGCTGCATGTGCCAGTTCAACCAGAGAAGTGTGCAGGCATTCATCGATCAAAAGTTTCACCGTGCCCCCGAAAGGGCACGGGCACGCCGGGTTGCATGAATCGGTTTTTGCTTCGCCCAAGGGCGAGAAACCGGACGCCCGCGGCGCGGAAAGGCTTGGACATAAAGAGGAGCGAGTTCGACTTTCTCTCGATCAAGAGCTGGGTAACCCTCTAGGATCTCTTCTGGCCTCGCCCCTTGAGTCAACATGTCAGCAATAAGTTCGACCGGAATGCGCGTCCCGCGATACACGGGCGTACCGCGCATAATCTCAGGATCAGAAATAACTATGTTCGCTGCACGCTCAAGTTTCTTCAGCTCCTGGTCGAGTTCCAGCCGCACCGATTTCACCTGAATTAGCAGGGCTGAACCCTCCGTAAGAACAACGGCGTCAATTCCGGGAGATGACTCAATTTTCTTAGCGATTGCTCGACGGGCGGCTATCGGCAATAGGCACACGCCCTCCGCTTCGAGGCGCAGATATAAAACCTGCTCGCGGCTCAACATTCGTTGTATCGAACGGCCAGTACGGAGCCGTCGCGGCCGAATGAGGCGGCGTTCGATAAGCTTATGAACGGCGGGCAGCGGCAAATTTGCAAGCGCCGAAGCCTGTGCCGGAGTATATTCGATGGTCTCCATGTAATTATTCTACCCCTAATAGGGCAGAATTAACAGCATTTGGCGACTTCGGCGTTAGTGCTGTTAGGGCCGGTAGGGCCTGGGCGGGAACAAACGGGTGATTCTGTATCCTAGAGCGCATGACGGTGCCTGTTTCCGATGATTTTCGGGACGCTAGGAATCGACCTTACCCATGGCAGCAACTCGGCTTTGCAGGCTAGGTTCTCTCAATGGCGTCAATGACTTAGAGGCAGCGCGCTTCGTTAGCGTACAACAATGCTGAAAATGGTCCCGCGTGGCCTCTTACATCGGGTTGAGACTCGGCCATGGGAATCGGCACGGTCAGGCGGGCCGCTGCGACACGCCCGGCACACCTTTTAGTCGGCAGCATTCTCCTCGCCCTTCTGATGCGGCTTCTCCTATCCGGCTTTAAGAATCACAGCGGCGGTGGCGAAAATCTTCTGTGCCGACTTCTCCGGGATGCTGGCTCCAGCTAACCAGTTCTGAATGTAGCCGCGTGCATATTCCTCGCCTTCCAATTCGAGCGACGCACAGCAGAGCAGAGCAACCGATTCCGCCTCGACTTCGCGCAAGCTGCGCGGGGTCTGTTCATCGTCGGACAGAGGGCCTTCTTCCGTGTGGCCTAAAACCACGTGTGCCAGTTCATGGAACATTGTTTTGTGAGGCAGGGCAGCCACGGGGTTGATGGCAATTTGCTTTCCGGGTGTTGCATATCCCTGGGCGTTGCCGTTCATCGTCGTAAACTCGACGCGAGTAATTCCAAGGCCGGAAAGCGCCCGCTCTGCATTCCAGTTCGGCGCGTTCGCGGCGGCAACGTCGTTGCCTTCCGTCTGCGACAGTACAAACCAGTTCGGACGGAACACGAAACGGGTAAAGCATTCGCTCTTGCGCGAGTCGTGCCTGTCGGCTGCATCGGCTGCCTCTTGGTTTGTTTCGTTGCGCTTCTTGCACGTGATAGGCATTACAAGGCTGATAGCTTTCTGTCCCTTCAGGACATGGCGGCCTAGTGCTTTCCAGCCGGGAAACGTGTTGATGGGGCCGGGTTGGATGCCGCACATTTCGCATTGAATGAGGGCGAGCATTGCATTTCCGAGCGAGTAGTTATGAAACAAGCTGTAAGCAGCAAGGATTTTGCCGGGTTTGGTCACGGCTTCGGTGAGAAGGTTTTCCCAATTGAGTTCAAGTTTCGTGTTGGTGGTTGTCATCGGTTCGGCTCCTGTGCCTTTGGTGGCATTGAAATAGAAACCATTTTTTGTTCTTTCGACAGGCCGGGTTTTTGCGCACCGAGAGGCGCTGTCAATCCCCGGAGCCCCGGAAGGGTGCCCGAAGCGAAGCGCGGAGCCGCGTTTTGTGCGGCGAGCACTAGAGCTGCAGGGCAGGGATTGACAGGAGGAGCCGAACGGAGCGCGATTGTGGCTGGTCGAAAGGACAAAAGGGACCGAAATCGAATCGCGGAGCGGCTAAGCGGAGCGATGTGCCGCTGGTTGTCCTGTTTCCAGCACAGATGCGGTATTCTTTAGTTGAGCCTGGACAGGCATAGAGCATGCCTTTCTGGGCTTGAGTTTTTTGATTGACAAAGTATACAGGCTGTGTATTCTTAGGATGGCTGACTACTCCATTTCCGAAGCGGCACGTCAGTTGGGAATTCAACGCCGAACGCTTTACAAATGGATTCGTGAAAAGCACGTTCCCGCCCCATCTACGCGTGTAGTAGCTGGGACACGACTCCGGTTCTGGACCGAAAAGCGTATGGCCAAACTAAGGCAGTACAAGGCTGCACGATTTTGGGGTAAGGGCAAGAGCAAGAAAAGCAAGAAGAGTTCCAAAGCGTAGCAAAAGTGAGGAAGCGGGACGCGCAGGTGCTTGAACACCGGGCGCGCCCCTGACCAAGCGTCGCACCGGAGGTGCAACGATGGCTGCAATAGAAGTTAACTGGTTCCTTTTCTGCACGCAAGCTTCGCACCGCGTGCGTTCTCCAGAAAGAATAGAGCCGTCTCATCTGTTCGAACATTCCCCGCCGTACGTATAGCCCACACGATTGTTGTCTCTGTTTGATCAGCTCATTCATATCGCCGGGATACGTGTGTCCGTGCGTCTCAGGTATTTCTTGTTCCGACAGTTCGCAATGAAGGAGGAGTGCGATGCAAAAGGTCCATCTCTACGAAGCAATTCTTTTGGTGAATCGAGGGATAGACGATGCAGTCCGGGGACTGGAACGGCTCAAACGCGCCAAGGACTCGGGCTTGAACGCGGCGTACTTCGACGAAAAACTGACCCTGTTTGAAATGCACCGCGCTGAGCTCAACGGCTGCTTCTGCAACAACGTCGAGGGCTACGAGCGTCGGGACGAAGGTCGTTTTGCTAAAAGACACCGCGAACACGAAAAGAGAATGTTGGATGAAGTGCGGGTCTATCAGGACGTGCAGGCGATTGAGGAAAGCCGACGCCTGGAGGGAAAAGCGCCCAGGGTGCGGTTCCTCAGTAGCGAAGAGCAACAGGCATGGGAGCAGCAGTACCCGAAACCGCCCAGCGACCTTACGAGCGAAGTACAGCGTCGCAAGGGAGAACAGGGATGAATCTCCGCCTCTTTCAGGAACTCGTGGAGTTGAACCTGGCGTTTGAGCAGGTTCTTCAACGTCTCCAACGCATGGAGAAGATGCGGCTCTTCCACGGTGACATAATCCGCTATGCCCGTGCGGACGTGGAAAGCGCACGCGTGGACGCCAACCGGGAATTCTTCGACAACTTCGAGGACATTGTCGAGAACGACGCAATTTGGGCCTACAAATTCCAACGCGAATACAACCGGAAGATCAAAGATCCGGACGACATCTATCTCGAACTCAAGGACTCCGAGGAGAGGCGTCAGAAAAAGGGATTGCCTCCGCGCCTGGTAATCCTGCCCGGCTGGGACATGTCCGACGAAGAACGCCACGACGAGGAGCAAGCGAAAAAGCGAAAGCGTACCGGGAACAAGCGTAAGAAAACAGCGAAGAAACGTGAATCGAACCACTCGAAGCCATCACGACGTACAACAGGCCATGCACAAACCAACGCCACGCCGACGCCGGAAAAGGGGGACGAAACCAATGACTAAACAGAAAGCACCGGAGACGCAAAAGGCCCGTTTACCCTCCCGCGGAAGCCGGTATCCCGGTGTCCACGGTAAGACAGTGGACTGGGCCGAACACGTTTTTGAGGAAGGCATGCTCTATGTCCGCGTCCGCTTCACCGACAAGACCGAGCTGTGCTGGGTTCTCCAGACGGCTCACGTGATCCTCGAAGCAGATCTGAGCGACTGGAAAACCGGGAACTGCAAGCAACTGAAGCTATTCGTAGAGAACGAAAGCGATTGGGGTGCGTGATGCACAGCAATATAGAGGGGAAGACACGGGGGAACGGAAAAGCCTTTCCGCCTCTTTGCAGAATTAGAACCGGACGGGGCGGCAGATTTGGGCGCCTATTTTGCACCTGGTAGCACGAGTGTTGGGTTTACCCCATAAAGGACGACAATAGCGCCACTTCTCGGGTAACGGGGAAATCAACCGGCAAGCGTTGGGTGGTCACCGCTTGCGTTGTAACAGTTCCCGAAAGTGTTGCTGCATAAAAGAGCTGTGCGGGTCTGGCTCGCATCCCAAATAGCCAATGGCTAAGGTTTGCGAAGGGCCGAAGAGAATCTGGTTTGCGACGAACGCGATCACACGTCCGCTACCGTCCTCGATGTACCAAGAGGCGGGGGACTCTCCGCTCACTGCGGGACGGAGCATCAAAGGAGCGGTCTCGTCGAAAGTCTGGCCCCTAACGATGTTGTCGTACCACGAAGCCTCACGGTTCGGCTTCCAGCCAACGAGCCCACCGGCACGTTCGACAAGCCCGAGCTTCCGTGATTGCCCTGGAAAAATATCGTCGACTACCGCGCACTCGCGGAGGTCCGACATTGTGACCTCGACCCTGTCCCATAGCCGGTAGCCTGCGGGAACGCCAATCTTGAGTTGTGCGCGCTGCATTTCCCTGTCGATCGCGTCGGCCTGTAACCAGTCCCAAGTCGCAAAGTCCGGCGTCGGACAGCCCTTCTTTGAACAGTCGTATTTGGCGTACGCCTCAATGACAGTTCTGCGCTTAATACCCCGCTCGCTCATTCTCATCTGCAACGCCCTCTACCTTCAGCCTGTCAAACCTTCAAAGCGTCACTCGGCCCACATTCAGAAGGTCGGCCAAGGGCCTGCTTGCCCCGCTGTCGGCGATCCTTAAGGAACGTCTGAACAAGTTCTGATTGCAACCGCTCGGCGCCGGAAGAAGGCGTCCAGCGGTTTTATATAGATCAAAAGATACACGGCCCGCCGCATCGGCTCCGTGGAAGCGATGCAGCGGTTTCGGGACACACTACGCCGCCGTCATCCCCAGCAGTGTCTTGCGCGCCAGAAACAGGTTTACCAGCGCGCACGTCGCAAACAGCCGGTTCGCGTTCTTTGCGATCCCCCG
>Ga0182021_10005975_pt1 | contig 14449 bp, 21 predicted proteins | sample 612E3MmetaG_FD_120493 | JGI IMG/M metagenome (GOLD analysis project Ga0182021, IMG submission 120493) | Permafrost microbial communities from Stordalen Mire, Sweden - 612E3M metaG (Illumina Assembly) | ecosystem: Environmental > Terrestrial > Soil > Wetlands > Permafrost | place: Sweden... | reverse complement strand
TTTGAAAAAGTGAATAGGATAAAGTGAGGTTAAGTTATGTCAGTGTTTGCAGCACCAGGAGCATATGACCGTGCAATAACAGTTTTCTCACCAGACGGGCGACTTTTCCAAGTCGAATACGCCATGGAATTAGTGAATCGTGGAGCCACCATTATAGGCATTCAATGCCCAGAAGGTTTAGTGCTTGGTTCAGAAGAAAATATTGAAGTTCTCGAAGAAGCAGGTTACTCATGGAAAATCTTCAAGGTAGATGACCACATAGGCGCGGCAATAGTTGGTTTAAGCTCAGACGCCAGAATACTCATCGACCAGGCGAGGATATATGCTCAAAGTAACAAATTAACTTACGATGAACCCATCGATGTAGAAGTCATCACCAAACGTATATGCGACATCCAACAGATGTACACGCAACATGCAGGTGTAAGACCCTTCGGAGTTTCAATAATCTTCGGAGGCGTAGACAAAACAGGAACTCGCGTATTCGGCACACACCCCAGCGGAACCTACAGAGGATACAAAGCCACAGCGTTAGGTGCAGGAAGAGAAACTGTCATATCAATTCTAAAAGAGGAATACAAAGAAGATTTAACATTGGAAAACAGCATTAAACTCACAGTCAAATGCTTAGTAAAAGCTCTAGACGCAAGGCAGTTGCCGCTGAGAATAAAGATTGCAGTCATACCTACAGCAACCAAAAAAATGGAAATGTTAAGCGACGAAGTTGTGGAAGGCTACATCAAAGAGCTGGGTTCAAGTAAGTGAAAACCCGATGAGTGAAAAGTTTACCGTTGCACGCTTAACAAAAGATAACGAGCATTTTGAAATCTTAGTTAAACCTGAAAAAGCACTCGATTACCGCAACGGCAAAATCCCAGGCATCACCGAAGCTTTAGCTGCAGAAATAATTTTTGCTGACGCAAACAAAGGCACAAAAGTTTCCGAAGAAGCAATGCGCAAAGCGTTCGCAACAACAGATCCCCTTAAAGTTGCTGATATTATCCTAAAAAAAGGAACGCTTCAACTAACGACTGAACAAAGACGCAAAATGGTTGAAGACAAAAGAAGACAAATAATTGATTTTATTGCTAGACAAGCAGTTGACCCAAAAACAAATTTGCCGCATCCTCCAATGCGTATAGAGAATGCGATGGAGCAAATTCGTTATCCAATCGATCCATACAAACCAGTTGAAGAACAAGCTAAAGACATAGTAAAGTTATTGCGGCCAATTTTGCCCTTGAAGATAGAGCAAGTCACGGTCGCTGTGAAAATACCTGCTCAGTACTCAGCGCGAGCTTACGGAACAATCAAAACTTTGGGTACCATAAAACGTGAAGAATGGCGTGGAGATGGTTCATGGTACGGCGAAATAGAGTTGCCTGCCGGAACATACGCCTCGTTGCTAAACAAACTTGGCGACGTAACTAAGGGAAGTGGAGAAGCAAAAATAATCTCGTAAAATAAAATTGGATGGTGAAAATATTTATGCCAGTACTATTTGAAAAGAAACAACTTGTGATACCAGGAGAATTGCTTGCAGAAGGCGATTATTTACCTGGCGAAAATACTTACATGGAGCAAAACAAAATTTACTCATCAAGAATCGGTCTTGTTGATACTGATAACAAAAAAGTCAACGTTGTTGCACTGAGGGCTTTTTATGTGCCAAAAGTAGGTGACATCGTCATTGGAACAGTCATAGAAGTTGGATTCAACGGTTGGACTGTTGACATTAAAGCGCCCTACACAGCGCTCCTGCGTGCATCAGATGTTTTAAGTAGGCCTTTCAAGCCTCAAAACGACGAGTTATCCGCGGTTCTAGCTGCTGGCGATTTAATTGTTGCAAAAATCGCCTCTTACGACAGAGCACACGACCCACAGCTCACCGTTGGAGAGCCAGGGTTGGGAAAAATCACTCGTGGCCAAATTCTTCATGTGACACCTACAAAGATTCCTCGTGTAATCGGTAGAAAAGGCTCAATGATATCAATGATTAAGCAAGAAACAGGTTGCCAAATCATTTTAGGACTAAACGGCGTTGTCTTGGTTACAGGCAAAACACTTGAAGAAGAGGAACTTGCAATAACTGCAATCAAAAAGATTGAAGAGGAATCCCACACAAGTGGCTTAACAGATCGCATAACACAGTTACTTAAGGAAAGTAAAGTTAAAGTGGAGGAAAACAAGATTGAATGAAAAACCCGAAAAATTAATTGATAAAAAAGGTATCAGATTGGATGGCAGAAAAGCAGACGAACTTCGACCCCTAAAACTTCAAGTCGGCGTCTTATCAAACGCTGATGGATCAGCCTATATAGAGCATGGAAAAAACAAGATTCTGGCCGCAGCGTTCGGTCCAAGAGAAATGCACCCAAAGCATCTATCTCAACCAGACAAAATGGTTTTGCGATGCCGATATCACATGGCCCCATTTTCAGTGCAAGAACGTAAATCACCTGCACCTTCAAGAAGAGAAGTAGAGTTATCTAAAGTGATAAAGGAATGCTTAGAACCAGCGTTGTTCTTGGAGCTTTATCCACGGACAGGTGTTGATGTCTTTGTTGAAGTATTGCAAGCTGACGGTGGAACACGATGTGCAAGCATCACCGCCGCAGCGTTAGCCATTGCTGACGCAGGCGTTCCAATGCGTGACTTAGTTGTCGCGTGTGCAGCTGGAAAAGTCGATGACACTGTAGTCTTAGACTTGTACGATGCAGAAGACAAACTTGGCGCCGCAGATGTTCCAGTAGCTTACATGCCTAACTTGAACGCGGTTACATTGCTTCAGATGGATGGAATACTTACAAACGAAGAATTTGAGAAAGCAATGAATATGGCGATTGATGGATGCAAGAAAATCTACGAGATGCAGAAGGAAGCGTTAAAAACAAAATATATGGTTGTTAAGGAGGTCGGTGAAGAGTAATGTCAACACCAGTAACAAAGGTAAGACTAAAACAGATTGAACAACTTATTGCAAAAGGAAAACGCCTAGACGAACGAGGCTTACACGATTATAGACCAATCAAAATCGAACAAGGACTAATCGAGAAAGCAGAAGGTTCAGCAAGAATTTATCTGGGAAAAACAGAGGTTCTTGTTGGAGTAAAAGTTGGACTAGGCGAACCATTCGAAGATACTCCTAACGAAGGAGTATTAACAGTTAACGCCGAGCTTGTGCCCATAGCTTCACCTAACTTTGAACCAGGTCCACCCAACGAAGACTCAATTGAACTTGCAAGAGTTGTTGATAGAGGCATTAGAGAATCACATGCTATCGACAACGAAAAATTATGCATAGAACCAGGCAAAAAAGTATTTGTCGTCTTCGTAGACGTTTACGTGTTGAATCATGATGGAAACCTGATTGATGCTTCCGCTCTCGCTGCAATGGCGGCTCTGCTGAATACAAAAATGCCTAACTATGAAGTTAAAGACGGTGAATTAAAGATGAAACAAGGATACACTCCATTGCCAGTGAAAAGTCACCCCATAACAGTAACAATGGGCAAGATTAATAATACTCTAATTGTTGATCCTTGGATTGAGGAAGAGCAAGTTATGGATTCGCGAATATCAATTGCTATCAACGAAGACGGTAACATTTGTGCTACCCAGAAAGGCGGCTCAGGCTATTTCACACCGCAACAGATTTTAGAGGCAACAAAGATTGCTCAAGAGAAAGCTGCTGAAATGCGCAAAAAGCTTGATTGGTGAAAAAAGTGCCTAAATCAAAGAAAGTCGGTCCAACACGAGGTTTCGGTCCACGTTACGGAGCAACAGTTAGAAAACGCTACATTAAAGTAATCACTGAACTCAAAAGACCGCACAAATGCCCAAACTGCGGCTTTGTCAGAGTAAGGCGTGAAAGCGTCGGCATTTGGAAATGCAAGAAATGCAGTTACACCTTCTCAGGTGGAGCTTATACTCCATTGACTAAGCTGGGTGTAGTGGCTAGACGTGCAGCTAAAGGATTACCCGTAGAAGAAGTGACAAAAGAAGCCGAGCAAGCGGCTACTGTTGCGGTTGAGCCGGCGACTGAAGAAGAAACCCCATAATCTCTTCTTTTAATTTATTTTTTTTTAATCTATCTATAACTTTTTTAAGATTTAATCGATTAACTTGAACCAGAAGTCACTCTGATAGAACAACAACAAGTGAGTTGCCATTTTTTGTTCAGTTTGTTTTGGGTTGGTTTTTTGAAGCAAAGCTTAAATCATTTGTAGGCTGCGTACACAGAAGTACGCTAAAGTACAAGGAAGTACACGTAAGTACTCACGAGTACACCTGAGAACCAGTGTGTACGCTAAGTGTTTTAAAATAGGGAGATGTTAATTGCCATTAAGTCAAAAGGTTATCTTCAAAACCAAGTTGCAGTCGCAAAATCGCCTACAGGTTCCCAAACTTGTTCGATGGAAGTACAAGTTAGATTCTAAAGTTTTAAAAGTCATTATTTCCATCGCCAACGCGGCATTCTTTGCCGAGAGTTTCTATGCTGAGATGTATGAAAGCGGGCGTATCCGAGTTCTCGGCTTGACAATGGCCCAGTTAAAGCGCAACAAGACAAATCTTGACATTTGGGTTTTGAACATTACCCTTGGACCAATATAATCCCGGGATCATTAAACAAGAAATACTTCGCAGCTAAATTTGTTTATTACTTTGAACTTCTTGTTTTAAGATAGGTATTGTTTATGGCAATTAGGGCAAATGCTACTTTACGCTTAAAACTCTGCTCAGACAAACAACTAACAACAGTTCTTAACGCTTTAAAGCCCGAAACCAAGGTAATAGTAACAAGGCGAGCCAATGTAAAATTAGAAAGCGACGGCTTATTTCTCGTGTTAACCGTTGATGCGGAAGACACTGTTGCTTTGCGGTCAACGCTAAATGCTTATTTGAGATGGATAAACTTAACAATTAATATAATGGATGTAGCTGGGCGCGTTTAATGGGTTAGTTCAAAGTGCTGCTGCATTTTTATTTGTATTTTGCTTTAAACATCAAGATTATAAGTCCTTGGATGAAAGCCAAAGAATTAGCAAGGATAATTGGCAAGTCTTTGAGATAAACTCCATAAACAAACCATAGCAGTACGCCGCCGCAATATAGTATGAACATTCCAGTTGAGATGTCTTTGGTTGATTTTGTTTTCCAAACCTTGATTAACTGTGGGAGAAGCGCAGTTGTAGTGAAGGTAGCGGCAAATAAGCCAATGATTGTTATGGTATCCATCATGCTCTTGCTTCTAACGCATATCCGATTGGTATTTACGTTTCGCTTAATAAAAGAAAACTGCTAATGGACAATGCCATAATCTTGATTGCTGATTGACGGTTGATGTTGCCTTCTCGTCAAAAAGGTTTAAATAAATACTGACTCATTTCGTATATGCTTTAACATAAAAAACGGATGATAATTTAGCATGTCACAGGAATATCGTTACATACTTCGTATTATGGGCACCGATGTTCAAGGTACCCTTAAGGCTTCTTACGCGGTAGCACAAATAAAAGGTGTAAGTATGAGCCTCTCAAACGCGATTTTGAAAAAGTCAGGAGTAAACCCTGATACGCGAGTAGGCTTCTTGACAGAATCTGACATTTCAAAAATTGAAGATGTTATCAAAGAACCAGCAAAGTATAACCTACCGACCTGGCTTTTTAATAGGCGAAAAGACACGGAAACAGGAAAAGACGTGCACCTTTTAAGTTCTGAACTTATTTTAAGAACAAAAACAGATATTGATGAAGCTAAAAACATTAGGTCTTGGCGCGGATACCGCCATGCTTACAGCCTGAAAGTTCGTGGACAACATACAAAAACCACTGGAAGAGCAGGCAAAGCTTTAGGCGTCAAAAAGAAGACTCTTATACAGAAGCCTGGTGGAGCACCAGCCGCTGAAGGAGGCAAATAAACGTGGGCGATCCAAAGAAGCAGCGTAAAAAGTTTGATACTCCACGATTCCGATGGCGCAAAGATATTCTCCAAGAAGAACTCAAACTGGTAGGTCAATACGGTTTAAGAAACAAACATGAACTTTGGCGTCTCAAAACTATTCTTTCAAAAACAAGAGGAATCGCCCGCTCACTTATTAGCAAATCTGCCGAAGAACGCGCAAAAATGGAAAATGAGCAGCTTGTTAAACTCAAAAAACTCGGTATCTTACAAGATACGGCAGTGTTAGACAACGTTTTAGACTTAACAATCGAAGACATCTTAGAACGCAGGTTGCAAACAATTGTTTTTCGCAAGGGCTTAGCAAGGACAATCTTCCAATCACGCCAACTAATTACTCATGGACACGTAACCATAGATGGCCGCCGAGTAACCATCCCTGGCTATTTAGTGCCAAAAGCAGATGAAACAAAAATCATCTATTCACCAGAGAGCGCAATTGCAGGCCAAGCCCACCCACTACGCGTCGGATTAACAGTCGTCGCTAAACAGCCAGTAATTAGGCCACCAGCACGTGGCAGAAGAGGCGGAAGAGGAGGCGGCAGATTCTGAGCGCCAATAGCAAACGGAACGACAGATGGGCAATCGTCCACATCTTCAGCTCCTACAATAATACACTAATTCATATTACTGACATTTCAGGCGCAGAAACAATCGCTCGCACAAGCGGCGGTATGTTCGTTAAAGCAGACCGCATGGAATCATCACCATACGCTGCCATGCGTGCAGCAACAGGCGCAGCTGAAGTGGCTCGAGATAAGGGAATAACAGCCATTCACATCAAAGTCCGAGCACCAGGCGGCGCAGGACCGAGAACTCCTGGGCCAGGAGCACAAGCAGCCATACGTGCACTAGCAAGATTCGGCTTCAAAATTGAACGCATTGAAGAAGTTACGCCTATTCCCCATGACGGTACAAGAAGACCTGGCGGCAGAAGAGGAAGAAGAGTCTAATCTCATTTTTCCTTCTCTATTGACAGAAAAATTGAAATAATGCACCAATATCTGTATTGAACGCACGGTCATTATAGTAACTTTATTGGAGTGTTTCAGCGAGTGAAAATTGAAATCATTGAAAAAAACGATAACAACCTCCGCATAATCGTTAGAGCCGCGGATGTTCCGTTAATGAATGCTCTGCGACGAATAGCACTTGCTGAGGTACCAAGCATGGCAATTGAGGAAGTTGTCATGATCGAAAACTCCTCAATATTACAAGACGAGATTATCGCGCACCGTCTGGGGCTCACTCCCTTGAAAACTGATCTGGACGCCTATAACCTTCCAGAAGAATGTGAATGTAAAAGTGAATTCGGTTGTCCTCAATGCCGCGTGACGCTCACCTTGGATGCAGAAGCCAAGGAGGGAACAAGAACCGTTTATTCGGGGGAAATAGTGTCGGAAAATCCTGAAATCATTCCTGTGTCTGATAAAATCCCGATAATTAAACTGGCTAAAAACCAAAAACTAAAACTTGAAGCTTATGCTCGACTTGGACGAGGAAAAACTCACGCGAAATGGCAGCCAGTTTCAATGTGCGTTTACAAATATTTCCCAAAAATTACCACACCAGCAGAGAAATGCGAAGAATGTTCAAAATGTGCAGATATCTGCCCCAAGAAAGTTTATGTAATTAAAAACGAGAAAGTTGATGTCAGAGACCTCCTTGCATGCAACTTATGCATGGACTGCGTCGAAGCTTGCCCAAAGAAACCGTCACCATTGAAGGTTGACTGGGAAAAGAACGCTTTCATCATGACGATCGAGTCGACAGGTGCGCTTCCACCCGAACGAATACTAAAAGAAGCCACTAAAACGCTAGGTAAAGAACTAAACGAAGTTGAAGAACTGTTAAAGGCTGAACAACAATGAAGGAAACAAAAACTACAAACCCTGAATTAATCCAGATTATCAGACTTTTAAAGCAAGAAAGCAGAGCTAAACAGGCAGCTATCTGGCTGGACATAGCTGAATATTTATCCAAGTCAAGAAGTGGACGAATCGCTGTTAACTTGAGCACAATAAATAGAAACACTAAAAAAAGTGATGTAGTAGTTGTGCCAGGCAAAATCTTGGGGTCAGGTACAATTAACCATGCTGTAACAGTAGCATCATTTGGTGCTTCTGAAAAAGCGAAGGAAAAACTTGTAGCTGCCAAAGCCAAGTACCTTTCAATCCCTGAGCTCTTAGAAAAAAATCCTAAGGGTACAAACGTTAAGATCATTCGGTGAGAGATATGCAAACAACAAAATCAAACTCTATCACACTGGTAAATGCTGAAGGATTAATAGTTGGAAGAATGTGCAGCAAAGTTGCCAAACGATTACTAAACGGTGAAGAAGTAATTATTCTTAACGCCGAAAAAGCCGTGTTCTCAGGCAAAAAGAAAAGCAAAGTCTTAGAAGGCCACATATTCCTTGAAGTTGGAGCTCCAGAACGTGGTCCATTCCATTACCGAAGACCAGACAGGTATCTGCGAAAAGTCGTGAGAGGTATGGTTCCGTACAAGCAACCTAAAGGCAAAAATGCTTACAAAAGGCTGAAAGTATACATGGGTATACCTATCGAACTTAAAGATCAACAAATGATCACGTTCGAAGAAGCCTCATCTGCTAATCTGAAGGGTCCACATATGACCCTTGGCGAATTGGCAAAAGAAATCGGATGGAAAAATAGGATGGAATAATTATGCCCGCAAAGAAAGTTTTAGTTGTTAGTGGAAAAAGAAAAACCGCGGTTGCTCGCGCAATAGTTAAGCAAGGCGTAGGCAAAGTACGAATAAACATGACTCCAGTTGAAATTTATGAACCAGATATCGCTCGAGCAAAAATAATGGAGCCTTTACTGCAAGCAGGCGGAGAGGTCTGGCAACAACTCGATATGGATGTTCGAACCAGCGGCGGAGGCTACATGGGACAGGCAGAAGCTGCTCGTATGGCAGTTGCAAACGCCCTCTTGAAATGGACGAAAAGTACTCATTTGCGCACGGTCTTTAGCGAATATGACAGAACAATGATTGTCGGAGATTCCCGAGCTAAAGAAACTAAAAAGTTCGGTGGAGCCGGCGCGAGAGCAAAAGAACAGAAAAGTTACAGGTAAGGTGGAAAAAACAAATGATTATTCCCGTAAGATGCTTCACCTGCGGCAAACTGGTTGGAGACAAATGGGAAGAATTCACCCGACGAATCAAGACAGGCGAGAATGCAAGCGACATCTTAGACAGCTTAGGTTTGAAACGGTACTGTTGCAGACGAATGCTGCTATCTAACGTAGAAATAGTGGATGAAGTCCTGCGTTTCTATGAAGAAGCAGAGAAGCGAAAAGAAGCAAGAAACTTTTACTAAATTTTCTTTTTGCTTATTTCAACTACTGGCAAACGCTTGCTGGTAGCTGGTTCTTCTTTTGCATTTTCCCATAGATTATCAAAATACTCATGAATTAATGCGATCAACCTTTGATTGTTTGTCCACAAAGAAGGGGAGCTACCTGGAACGTCACATACTGGATCCACTAGTAACATGAGCTTTTTTCGATCATAAATTCCGAATATTGCCTTCGGGTTTTCTTTAATAAATCTCATTTTGCAAAAAATGTTATTAAGAGTGTTTAATGCTTGATCTTTCAGTTTTTCTGAAGGAGGATTTTCTAAAATAAATCTCACATAAACTTTCTGTCAATCGCTTTCTTGTAATGGTGATCAAAGAATTCTGTTCCATGGTAAAATCTGTTCCATGAGAGAACGACATAAAAAACGCAAGAATATGAAACATTAAAAAAAGATACTGAATCATTATTGACCATCTTTTGCTCAAAAGAAAATTCAAAAGAGAATTCAAACAGAGGACAGCTGTTTGTCCTGATATCGAAAAGAGACGCCGTGATAAAAAGACAAAATGAAGCTCCTGTTGAAGAAACCGAAAAAAGATTGACCTCAGTTGAGCGTTGATAACTTGATGTTATTAAATGAAAAAGTTCTCGTCAGGCAAAGAAGAGGCTGAGTAGGCTCTCAAGTTACTAACTTATGGTTGTAGCCTTGGCCAAAATTGCATTTTCTCCTTAAGTTACTGAGAGCCTCAGCAAACCCTTACTTTGCAACCATATTCATTTTTTTCTTTCTGTCGTCAGGGTATTCTGGTGACACTTGGGAAAAATCTTATAAACAAATCGAAACATTGCAGACGCTTATGAGAGAGGCGAATTTTTCTAGAAAATACTAGGGATTTTGCTTTATCTCAAAAACAAGGAGAAAAACTAAATGCAACATATTAGAAGAAAAATGAACTTTAAATTCGCTAAAACTTTCGCTTTAATCGTTATAGCCATATTAGCTTTTTCTACCGCAACAACTGCATTAACCACAACAGTGAAAGCTCAGACTGAGCCCACAGGCGTATCAGTCGGGCCACCAACGCTACCTTATACAGGCGGACCAGTACCATCTGGCGTTACCCCACAGCAAACAGTTCAGACAATTGCTTACATGAGCTTTGTACCTAACCCCATCGGAGTAGGTCAACTTTTGACAGTAAACGTATGGGTTAATCCAGCTCTAAACGTTGCTCGTTCATTCATAGGATACACAGTACAGATAACACAGCCGGACGGATCTAACATTACAGTTCCAATGGATTCTTACTCAGGTGATACAACAGCATATTTCACATGGACTCCAACTACCGCTGGCAATTACACGCTTCAATTCTTCTTTGCAGGTGATTACTTCCCAGCAGGAACATACTTAGACGGAATAGTAAATAACACCGGAGCAGCTGTTTCAGGTGCGGCCCCTACACATTTACTCAAAGCGTTTACTATGAGCCTTCAAACACTTTACCATACACTCTTGTTGTACAGCAATCTTACGTAGCGGGTACGCCCGAATCTCCCCTTCCAACTGCAGGTCAATACTGGTCACGACCAATCTCACCTAATAATAGAGAATGGTGGGTGATCGGTGGAAACGACCCATATAACGAGGTTGGAGGTGGTCAAGGAACTCCAGGCTGGTCAGACAACACTAATCAATACGATAGCGCGCAATACAAGTTTGTACCATACGTGACAGGTCCAACTAGTGCCCACATAGTTTGGAGTATGAATCCAAACGGTATAGACGGTATCTATGGCGGCGTAATTGACGGAGCACCTACATTAGCTGAGGCGACTAGCAACGATTTCACCGGAACCGACTTCACCTTCGGCCAAGATGGCCCAGGCGCAGCAGGGAACCCAAACATAGTCTTTGATGGAAGATGCTACCAAATGATTACAGAGGAATACCAAGGAACTGTTCAACCCGTATGGGTATCGTACGATATACAAACCGGACAAGTGTACTGGACCATCACGGGTCTTATGGACGGAACTCACAATACTGCACCAACACTCCTCTCTTACTCTCTGAATAACCCACCAGTTCCAGGAGGACAATACAGAGCAGACCGAACTAACCCAAGTCTCGTGTACATAGGTGCAAGCGCCGTTTCAGGAGTAGGCTTAGTGATAAAGTATAACCCCATAACCGGAGCCGTAATATCAAATTCGACAATTCCGTTGACTTCAGGTACTCTTTATGCTGACCCATTCGTGCTAAGTGTTCAAACTTTGGGATCCGGTACAAGTACTACCTACCGCTTAATTAACTGGACACTCGACGGTCTTTTACCAGGCTCAACATATAATACCCTGCCAGGCGTCCAAAGCAACTTCACATTGTACAATGTAATTAGCAACGTTTCTTTTCCATTCTCTTCGTTAGGTCTTGCCGACTTTGGAGCAGCGATAACTACAACTACCTATAGCGCAACTAATCCTGCCACAGGAACAGCTACACCTTGGTCTGGAGGCGGTCCATATTCAACCTCAGCAGTGTGGATAGCGGCTGCAAGCTTAACAACAGGAAAACTGCTCTGGAACGAATCATCAGGCGTGCCTTACCCAATCTTTAGCGGTGGTGCTGATGTTGCTGACCATGGCTTGGTAGCAATACGTTTCGACGACGGATACTACTATGCTTACAATTTGAATACAGGAACACTGGCATGGCAAAGTCAAGTTTCAAGTTGGCCGTGGGGCACCTTTGGAGCATATTTCGTTCAATCAGGTTTCGGTCTTCTCTACTACGAGCAATATGACGGCGTTGTTGCATATAACTGGACTAACGGAAACATTGCTTGGTGGTTCCAGGAACCATCCGCACCTTCCGAAAATGACTTCAACAACGGAACAGCAAGTTACAATGGAACAGTATATCCATTCTTTACTGATGCAGTCGTAACTAGCCAAGGTTATCTTTACACGTACTCTTATGAACACTCGCCAACTGCACCTATCACAAGAGGCTACTCAACTTTCTGCATTAATGCAACTACAGGTCAAGAAGTTTGGAATATAAGTGACCCAATGGATCCAGGTGTTGTCTCTGACGGTTACCTGACAGCTACTGATTGGTACACTGCAATGTTTTACACGTTCGGTATGGGGGTTAGTGCAACCACAGTTTCAGCTCCACAAACAGCAGTCGCCGAAGGAACACCCATAGTCATTTCTGGTACAGTCTTAGACCAATCGCCAGCTCAACCAGGAACACCAGCTGTTTCCGATGCTTCAATGTCGGCTTGGATGGGCTACCTACACTTGCAAGCACCATACCCAACAAACGTCATCGGTGTCCCAGTATCCATAGATGCTGTTGATCCAAACGGAAACGCGGTACACATCGCAAGTGTTACAAGTGATGCAACCGGCACCTTCGGCTACACGTGGACTCCCACAATGGCAGGTCAATACAAAATAACAGCAACCTTTGCAGGCGACGATTCATATAGCTTTTCAACAGCAGGCACTTACGCAACCGTAACTGCGCCAATAGCAACATCAACTCCAACAACAACCGCTGTACCTTCAAACCTAGCAACTTCAGCAGACCTGATGACCTACATAGTCGGTGTCGGAATCGCCATAATTATTGCAATAGCAATAGTCGGCGCATTAATACTACGTAAAAAATAAACACAATGCCTCAAAAACCATTTCCCTTTTTCTTTATTTTGTTTTTTTAATAAATTAATTTAGCTCGTAAAATTTCTGCACCCTTAATACAAAAAAACGTTTAATAAATAAACAAACATCTGTATATTGGAATCAATTATGAAATTTTTAATTATTCAAAAAGTGAAGCGTGAAGTTCCTATTGATAAATGGTCGAAACTGCTTCCGCTGCAATTCAAATACTTAGATAAGTTGGAGAAAGAGAAGACAATTGAAGTGGATTATCACCTGATTGGGCATCAGGGTACTATGCTTATAGTAAACGTTGATTCAGACGAGAAACTCTCAAAAGTCATAGGCCAAGACCCGTTGTTTTTTGAATGCGACCGAGAAATCTACCCCTTAACAACTCGGCAGACGTATGAGAAACAAATAAGAGAGCTTCTTCAACCGTAATCATCAGGCAGGTTCCAAAGCATGGGTTGCCACGGCGGTTTCGCCCTCGATGAAGTGACAAGGCGAGCTTGGTATAATCCAGAAGATATTCTGCAAGACTTACACTTGGGTATGCTGTTTGCCGATATAGGCTGCGGTGACGGCTTTTTTAGCATTTTAGCTGCGAAAAAAGTTGGAGCGAAAGGAAAAGTCTATGCTGTGGACGTTGACGCTTCAGCAATAAAAAAGCTCAAGGTCAAAGCCGAAGCTGAAGGCTTAAAAAACATACTTGCCAAAGTTGGGGCTGCTGAGGAAACTGTTTTCTGTGATAGCTGCATCGATTTTGTTTTCTTTAGTATGGTGCTCCATGATTTTGCTGATCCAGCTAAAGTGTTGCAAAACGCCAAAAAAATGTTAAAAGGTGATGGATGGTTGATTGATTTGGACTGGAAAAAACAGGAAATGCCTTTTGGTCCACCAGCCAAAATAAGATTCAACGAAGAATATGCTTCAAAATTGTTGACAAATGCAGGGTTTCAAGTTGGCAAAGTTAAGAATGTTGGAAGCTACCATTATGTTGTTACCGCAAAACCTTCGCCTTAGTGAATCAAGTTTGCTCTGCAGTTGCGTATAATTCAAGCAAGTCCCGTTTGAATTGTTCAGGCTCGTCTTTATAGGCTGAATGAGACGCGCCATTATAGACTAAAAGTTTAGCGTTGGGCAGTTTATCTGCTAGAGTTCGCATTTCTTCTCCTGATATTATGTTATCTTGCGAACCCCAAATTATTCTAACAGGAAAATTAAAACCCCCGTAAGACTGCAGCAAATCTTCTGCCAACGCTCTACCAGGAGCAACTAAAAGCAAACCTTTAACAGGAAATCTTGCTGCATATCTCAACGCAATGTGACCTCCTATACTTGCGCCGACAAGAACTGGCACCGTTGAACCGAAAATGGTCTTAACAGCTTCGGACACTACTGCCAAATTTACTTCGGGGTTTCGGGTTTTAGGTTGACATTTACTTCTCAAACCATAAGGCATATCTAAAGCTAGAAATGGCACA
>Ga0182021_10005973_pt1 | contig 14452 bp, 10 predicted proteins | sample 612E3MmetaG_FD_120493 | JGI IMG/M metagenome (GOLD analysis project Ga0182021, IMG submission 120493) | Permafrost microbial communities from Stordalen Mire, Sweden - 612E3M metaG (Illumina Assembly) | ecosystem: Environmental > Terrestrial > Soil > Wetlands > Permafrost | place: Sweden... | reverse complement strand
TCCCCGTCCCGATCAGGGACTTGAACGGAGACGAGACGAAGACATTAGCCACGGCGGAGGCCGAGATGGCGAAGAAGAGAAGCGGCACGGCAGGATATCCCCATGTCCGGTAGGGCCGGGGCGCCTCGGGCATCTTCCTCCGGAGGACGATGAGGGCCAGGGCCGTCAGGCCAAAGAAGATCCAATCGCCGAACGTCACGTACTGCAGGAGCTGGCCGTAAGTGTTGGAGAGCAGGAGGACCGAGGCCCAGGCGGACTGAAGGAGGATCGCGACGGCGGGCGTCCCGAATCTCGGATGGATCCTCGCCGCGGCCGGAAAGAACGCGCCCCGCTCGGCCATCACCCGGACCACGCGCGCCCCGGTCAGGACGAAGACGTTGATGATGCCGAACGTCGAGACGACGATCGCGATCGAGACGAACTTCGCCCCCCAGGGGCCGACCATCGCCTGGAGCGCGTCGGAGGCGAGCCTGGTCGACGAAGCGATCCCGCGCAGGGGCAGGGCTTTGACGTAGGCCACGTTGCTCAGCACATAGAGGATCACGACCACGGCCACGCCCGAGATGATTGCCAGGGGCAGGGTCCGGGCGGGGTTTTTCACCTCGCCCGCGACGAAGTTGAGGTTCTGCCAACCCCCATAGGAGAACAGGGCCGGCATCAAGGCCAGCCCCAGGGCGCTCAGGACCTTCAGGTCCAGCCCGTCCGGAAAGACCGGGCCCAAGCTCGCGGCGGGCGCCTTGAACCAGAAGATCCCGACGCCGATGAGGACCAGGAGAGCCAGGATCTTCAGCACGGTGAAGACATCCTGGACGAGGCTGCCGGGGCGAAGGCCCAGGATGTTGACGAGCGAAAGCGTCCAGAGGAGGCCCGCGGCCAGGAGCCGGGTCGCGCCCTCGGACATCGGGGCGAACGTCCCGATGAACCGGGCGCAAGTGGTCGAGACCGCGGCTATGGCCCCGGTCTGGATCGTGGTGAACAGCGTCCACCCGAACAGGAAACCGGCCCACGGGGCAAAGGCCCGTTCCATGTAGACGTATTGCCCGCCCGACTGGGGGAAAAGGGCGCCGAGCTCGGCAAAGCACAGGCCGCCGAGGAACGCCACGACCCCGCCGAAGGCCCAGACGACGAGAAGCTGGGAGGATGTCGTGAGAAAGCGGGCGCTTTCGGCCGGGTTCATGAAGACGCCCGAGCCGATCATCGCCCCGCTGGCGATCATGGCCGCGTCGAAGAGGCCGAGCTTCCGCGGCCCGGCCGCAGTGCGGCTCACGAAAGGCTCCGTCCGCTCCGGATCATGAGCTCCTATTCTATTGGAAAACGGCGCGGCTTTCTATACAATGGGGGTGTCTTCAGCGCAAGAACGGCAGGAGGACCCCACCATGAAGAAAACCGTCATTTTGAGCCTCGCCGGCTCGATGCTGCTCGCGACCGCGGCCGCCGCCGTCCAGGCACAGACCGTCAAGGAGGTTCTGGACAAGATGATCCAGGCCCAGGGCGGCCGGACCGCCTTGGCTGCGGTCAAGGAAACGGTCGTCTCCGGCACCATGGACATGGTCACCCTCGGCGTGAGCGGCGGCCTGACCATGACCATGAAGGAGCCCGACAAAATGCGCCTGGACATCGAGATCATGGGCATGGTCCTGACCCAGGCCTACGACGGCGAGAAGGCCTGGACGATCAACCCCCAGATGGGCGCGGCGGCGCAGGAGATGGACGCGAAGCAGGCCGCCGATTTCAAGCGCCAGGCCCTGGGGAACGAATCCATCCTCGCCCCCGAGAAGTTCGGGATCACCTATGCGCTCAAGGGCAAGGAGAAGATCAAGGACAAGGACTATCTCGTCCTCGAACAGGGCTATCAGGACGGGGAGAAGGTCACCCTCTACATCGATCCGGACACGTATCTCCTGTTCAAGTCCCGCGGGAAATCCACGGACCAGAACGGCGCCGAGATCGAATCCGAGACCTTCATGATGGATTACCGGATGGAGAACGGGCTGATGGTCGCCCACACGATGTCGGTCCACCAGAGCGGGGCGGAGTTCATGCGGATGAATTTCACCAAGGTCGCCTACAACACCGGGATCCCGGACGCCTTCTTCAAGATGGCGAAGTAAGCGCCTCGCCCGCGCTCAGGTCGTTTCGATCTGCTTGAGGACGTCGTAGGCGAGGCGGAGGGCCCGGAGGCCTTCCTCGCCGCTCACCTTGCCCGTCCGGCCTTCGATCTGGCACGTCAGGAAATTCTCGATCTCCTTCTTGAGAGGCTCCTCTTTCTTAGTCTTCAAGGTCTTGATGTCCGTCTGTCGGCCGCTGAGGGGGAAGACCTTGACCTCCTGGTCGATGTAGTCGATCGAGTAGTAGGACGTCGGCTCGAAGATCCGGAGCTTGCGGACCTTGCCCTGGTGGACGCGGCTCGCGGTCAGCGTGGCGACGCACCCGCCCTTGAACTCCAGCCGCGCGTTGGCGATGTCGATCTTCTCGGAGAGGACGTGGATGCCCGAGGAGCGGATGACGCCCACCTCGTCCTTGATCAGGGCGAGGACGATGTCGAGGTCGTGGATCATCAGGTCCAGGACGACGTCGACGTCGAGCGAGCGCGCCGAGAACGATCCCAGCCGCTGGACCTCGATGAACTTGGGGTCGGAGATCATGTTCTCCACGGCTTCGACGGCCGGATTGAACCGCTCGAGGTGCCCGACCTGGAGGATCAGGCCGTTCTTGCGGGCCGTGTCCACGAGCTGCTCGGCCTGCTCGATGGTCTCGGTGATCGGCTTCTCGACCAGGACGTGCTTGCCGTGCTGAAGGAGGGTCATGGCGATACGGAAATGCTCGGACGTCGGCGTAGCGACGATGCCCGCGTCGATCTCGTCCAGCATGTCCTCAAAGTTCTGGTAATAGCTGACGCCGTGCCGGTTCCCGATCTCGAGGGCCTTCTTGAAATCGATGTCGGCCACGGCCTTGAGCTCGGCCTGTTCCAGGTACGAGGCGATCCGGGCGTGATGCTGACCCAGGTACCCGACGCCCACGATTCCGACTCTCACGTTGTCCATGCGCGCTCCTCAGGCCCTTCGGCCAGAACGACGAGCCCGTGGGCGTCGGCCAGGGCGAGGGCCTCGTCCTTCTGGAAGAACGGAACCGCCGCGGCCTCGAACACCAGGGCCGCGGCCCGGACCGAGACCAGGGCTTTCACCGTCTCGAGCCCCACGGCCGGCACGTCGATCCGCGCGTCCTGGCGCGTGCGGCCGGCTTTGGCCACGACGACGCCCTCGCCCGCCAGCCGGCCGGCCCGGCGGATGGCCTCGTCCGTGCCCTCCATGCCCTCGACGGCCACGATCACTCCGTCCTTGACGGCGACGGTCTGACCGATCTCGAGATCGGCCGCGGCCCGGGCCAGGCGCCTGCCGAGCGCCGCATCCTCGAGGATCCCCGGCGATGGCTCCGCTTGGGAGAGCCGGCCGGGCGGGCAGAGAAACGGCTCGAGCAGGAACGACGGATCCATCACCCGGATGCCCTCGCCGGTCAGGACCTCGATCAAGCTCTTGAGGACGGTCGCGGGCGTCCGCTCCCGCATCCCGGACAGGAGGCGGGACAGGGCCGCGTCGCCGGCATCCTTCTGGAGCAGCGTCCTGGGCTCCACCTTTCCGACCAACACGGCCTCCGTGACCCCCTGGGCTTTGAAGAACGTGACGAGCTTTTCGAGCTCCATCGGCCCGACCCACTCGAAGGCCTCGACCTCGGCCTTGATTTCGGGCAGCGCCTCGCCGCGGATGCCGGCCACGACGCAGGAATACCCCCGGGCCTTCGCCCCGGCGAGGGCCTGGAGAGGAAACCGCCCCGATCCGGCGATGAGGCCTATTCGGAGTCCCATGCGTCCGACGCCTTCTTGGCGATCCCGCGCTTGGCCGAGGCGATGAACGCGAGGATCTCCGCGCGGTCCTCGGAAGGCGGGCACTCGGCCTCGATCCGGGCCACGGCCTGGGCCGTGTTGAGGCCCGTAAAAAAGAACAGCTTGAAGATGTCCTTCAGGGCGGCGATCCGGGCGTTGGAGAAGCCGTTCCGGCGCAGCCCGATGATGTTCAGGCCGAGGACGCGGGTGGGCCGCTGGCCCGCCACGCGGCAGAACGGGAGGATGTCCTGGGTGATCATCGATCCCCCGCCGATGAAGGCGAAACGGCCGATCCGGCAGAACTGGTGGACGCCGCTCAGAGCGCCGACGGTGGCGAAGTCCCCGACCGCGGCGTGCCCCCCGAGCGTGCCCTGGTGGAGGAAGATCGTCCGGTCGCCGACCCGGCAATCGTGGGCGACGTGGGCGTAGGCCATGAAATAGTTGTCGCTGCCGATCGAGGTCAGCCGCTGCTCCTTGACCGTCGCCCGGTGAACGGTCACGAATTCGCGGAAGACGTTGCGGTCGCCGATTCGGATCCGGGTTTCCTCGCCCTTGTAACCCACGTCCTGGGGCTCGGTCCCGATGCTGACGAAGGGCGAGATCCGGTTGCCGGCGCCGATCTCCGTCCAGCCGGTCACATGGACGTGGGATTCGAGCCGAGTGTCCGGCCCGAGAGCCACGTGCTCGTCGACGACGCAGTGGGGCCCGACGCGGACGCCGGGCGCGAGCCGCGCGCCGGGATGGACGACCGCCGTCGGATGGACGGCGGCTTCACTTGCCGACATTGAGATCCTCCCGGTCGAGGAGCGAAGCCAACATATCGCCCTCCACCGCGAGTTCTCCGTCGGCGAAGCCTTTCCCATGGAGCTGGCAGAACCGGCCCTTGAACTTGAGCAGGTCGATTTCCAGCCGGAGCTGATCCCCGGGCACGACCGGCCGGCGGAACTTCGTGTTGTCGATCTTGCTGAGCAGGACGAACTTGGTGTGCGGATCGGGAATCGAATTGAAGAGCAGGATCCCCCCGGCTTGAGCCAGGGCCTCGAGGATGAGGACGCCGGGCATGATCCGGACGTCCGGAAAATGCCCCTGAAAGAATCCTTCGTTGTACGTGACGTTCTTGAGGGCCACGATCCTCTTCGAGGCTTCCATGCTCAGGACCCGGTCCACGAGAAGGAACGGGTAGCGATGGGGCAGGAATCTCTGAATCGCTTCGATATCGAACAACACCGGTCTGTTATTTCCCGGCCTTCGAGGCGTCGTAGCGCTTGATGACTTCGGCCGTGAGGTCGGTCGTCGGGTTCCAGTAGATGGCTCCGCTCTTCGCCAGGTCGAAGATGATGTCCAGGCCCCGCTCCTTGCCGAGCGCCTCGACGATGGGAATGAGCTCGTCCTGGACCTTCTTGAAGAGCCGCTGGGTGAGCTCCTGCATGCCCGAGTAGGCGTCCTCGGCCAGGCGCTTCCGTTCGGTGTTCTTCTTGTCCAGGTCGGACGTCATGTTGAGGATGGCGTCCTCGGTCAAGGTGATCCGCTGGGTGTTGAGCTTGGTCTGGAGCGTGCGGATGTCGTCGTCGAGCTTGGCGATGGTCGCCTGGTTCTGCTTGTCCTTCTCCTGGAGCCGGGCGATGACTTTCTTGCCTTCGCCGGACTTTTCCAGGACGTCCTGGGAATTCAGGACGCCGATCTTGACCTGGGCGAAGATGGGCGCCGCGGCGACGGCCGTCAGCACGGCGAGCAGGGCGATGGAGATCGTGAGCTTTTTCATCTGTCTGTCCTCCTCTCTCGGGATGGAAATTTCTTCACGCGGAATCTTAAAACGTCGTTCCAATCGCGAACCGGAAGGTGAAATTGGAATCGGTGGCGTAGATCCGGCGGTTATTATACGAAAAAATCAGGCGGAAAGGAACCCTCAGGGCGGGGACGAATATCCGGGCTTCGATCCCGGTCGAGGAATACATGTTCGTCCATTTCACGTTCTCGGTGATGTTGTAGGCGTTGCCCCGGTCGTGGAAGGCGATGAGGTAGAGCGGGCTGGCCCCCCCCCCGACGTGGAGGATGGCCTCGGCGTTCATGACGAACTCCCGCAAGCCGCCCACGACGGTCCCGTTCGCGTCGCGCGGGCCGATGGTGTAGATCTCGTAGCCGCGGATGTTGCGCTCGCCGCCGAGGTAGAACCGCTCCCAGAAAGGCACGCTCGAGTTGCGCATGGGCTGGGCATAGGAGTATTCGATATGGAAGCCCAGGGACATATCCTTCATCACCGGCTGGTAGTGGGTGAACTGGATGTTCGGCTTGTAGAGGTGGATCTCGCCCCCGAGGAACGTCCCGGCGTACTTGACCGAAAAGCTGTACATGGTCCCCCGGCTCGGCGTCAGGGGGCTGTCGATCGACGAGCGGTAGATCGAAGGCGTGATCGAGTTCATGTAGTAGCGGCCCCAGCCGTACATGGCCATGTACAAGGGGTCGAGGGCCACGGAGGACGTGTCCACGGTGGAGGCGGCCGCGTCGGCGCTCGTCGTCGTGCTCGGCTGCTGGACGTTGATGTAGGAGGCGCTGATCGTGAGGCTCGCGTGCCACCAGCCGGGCAGACGGAAGCCGAGCGTCAGGTCGACGCCCCGGTCCTTGCGGTCATAGAGGTAGGGGTAGACCATGTAGCGGTCGTAGAGGTTGATCCCGGCGTTGATCGGCTGGTCGAAGACATAGGGCTCGGTGAAGCCGAAGCTATAGTTCCGGACGCGCTGGCCCGTCTGAACGGTCGCGTCCAGGTTCTCGCCGGCCCCGAGGAAATTGACCGTGGAATAGCTTACCGCCACGAACGTCCCCTCGTAGCCGCTATAGCCGGCCGTGAACTGGATGTTATTCCGCTGGAGCTCCTTGACGTAGATCGTGACGTCGAACTGGGTCGGGTCGTCGGCGGCGGGCTTGGGCTCGGGGTCCTTCTCGAGATCGACCAGGCCGAGCTGCTTGACTCGGAGGACGCTGTCCTTGAACATCCCGAAGAAGAAGGGGCTCCCCTCGGTGAGCATCAGCTCCCGGCGGATGACCTTGTCCTTGGTGAAGATGTTGCCCTTGAAATCCATCCGCCGGATGAAGCAGATCTCGCCCTCGTAGATGTTGTAGGTGACGTTGACGACCTTGTTCTTGGGATCGAGGTTTTCGACGGGGACGACCTGGCCGTAGAGATGGCCCATGTTCCGGAAGAGCTCGCCGATGTCCTCGACGCTCTTCTCCCGGACGGCGGTGCTGTAGATATCGCCCTTCTTCAGCTTGATCATGGACTGGATGCCGAGGGTGGTGAAGGCCTTGTTGCCCTCGATCTTGATCTCGCCGACGGTGTAGCGGTAGCCGGCGTTGACCGGGACGACGATCTTCATCATCTTCTGCGTCTTGAAGAACGGGAAGGCCGTCGACTTTTCCACGGTCTCGTACCGAGGATCGCCGATGGTCGCCTCCATGTAGCCGTTCTCCTGGTAGACCTTCTTCACGGCCGCCAGGTCGTCCTGGAGCTTGTTCTGCTTGAAGGAGTCCTTGCCCGTGACCCAGGAGAAAATGTTGTGCTGCTTGTTCTCGGCCATCGCCTCGCGGAGCAGGGCGGGCGGGAGCTTGGGCCGGCCGACGAACTCGATCTCCCCGACCCTCACTTTGGGGCCTTCGTCGATCGCGTAGAGGATTTCGACTTCGCTCTTCCCTTTTTTCGTGGTCTGGAGATCGACCGTGGCCGCATGGAGCCCCTTCTCGGCGAGCATGTCCTCGATCGTCTTCTTGATCTTCTGGAGCTTGGAGGGATTGTAGTAGGAGTAGGGCAGGACATATTCGTCCTTTTCCTTGAGCTTGTTGACGATGTCCTCTTCCTTGACCTTGTTCCCCGTCTTATAGGCGATCGATTTGACGACGGGATTCTCTTCGAGATATATCTTTACGATCTTTCCCTTTGTTCCCTGTTCCTGTTCGATGCGGACGTTCGAAAAGAACCCGGTGGACCAGAGGACCTTGAAATCCTTCCTCAGGAGCTCCTCGTTGTAATAGTCCCCCTCCCGGGCCGCGATGTAGTATTTGACGGTTTCCACCGTGACCCGCTCGATGCCGATGATGTCGATTTTTTCGATCATCTCCTGGCAGAAGGCGAAGAGAGGGACGAGGAGGAGGAAGAGGCCGAGAATCCACTTTTTCATAACCTTACCCTTATACCACAAGCGCTTCCGTATTTCAAAGGATGCTTCCCCTGCCGTTGGGGGCGATGCGCGGAACGACGACGAGACGGACAGCCCATGACAATGAAACGCCGGCGTCAGTCCATTCGTTTCAACTCGCCCCGCTCCATGATATATCGTTTGCGGCAGAACCCGGCGACCTTGTCGTTGTGGGTGACGAGCACCGAGGAGAGTCCCCTCTTCCGATGCAGGTCGAGGAGGAGGTCGAGCATGTGCTCGCCCGTCTTCCAATCCAGATTCCCGGTCGGCTCGTCGGCCAGCAGCAGCCGGGGATCGTTGACGAGGGCCCGGGCGACGGCGATGCGCTGCTGCTCCCCGCCCGAGAGCTGGGCCGGACGGCAGTCCGCCTTGTCGGCCAGCCCCACTTCGTCGAGGATGCCGGCCCCCTTCTGCAGGGCTTTTCTCCGCTCCAGACCGCCGATCATCAGGGGCAAGCTGAGGTTTTCGAGAGCGGTGAACTCCGGGAGGAGGTGGAAGAACTGGAACACGAAGCCGATCCTGTGGTTCCGGATCCCGGCCAGCGATTCCTCGTCCCGGGCGAAGAGGTCCTCGCCCTCGAGATAGACCGTCCCTTCGCTCGGCCGGTCGAGTGCCCCGAGCAGGTTCAGGAAGGTCGTCTTCCCCACGCCCGACATGCCCATGACGGCCACGATGTCCCCCGCCTCGAGCTCGAAATTCAAGCCGCGGAACACCTGGAGCTCGCCTTTCGGCAAAGGGTACACCTTGCCCAGGTTCTCGGCGCGAAGCAGGCTACTCATATTTCAGGGCCACCACGGGGTCGGTCTTGGCCGCCCGCCGGGACGGGAACAGGGTGGAGAGGAACGAGATCAGGAGCGAGACGCCGATGATCATCGCCAGGTCCAGCGCCTTGATGTGGAACGGGACGTGCGAGATCTGGTAGATGTCGACCGGCACCTTGATCAGCTTGAAAGCATTGGCCAGGAAACACCACAGGAGCCCGAGGGCCGTCCCGAGGGCCGTCCCCACGATCCCGATCAGCGCCCCCTGGAGGAAGAAGATCCGGCGGATGCTCCGCGCGGTCGCGCCCATGGCCATCAGGATGCCGATGTCGCGCGTCTTCTCCATGACCATCAAGATCAGCGTGGCGATGATGTTCAGGGCCGCGACGAGGACGATGAGGGTGATCGTCAGGAACATGATCGTCTTTTCGAGCTTGAGGGCCGAGAAGAGCGACTTGTTGAGCTCCATCCAGGTCGTGACGTAGGCCATGGGCGGCAGGAGCGGCTTGAACCGCTCCTTGAACGCGGCGGCGGCGAAGATGTCGTCGATCATGACTTGGAGATAAGTCACCGCGTCGCCCGTCCCGAAGTACTTTTGGGCGGCGGCCAGGGGCGTGAGGGCCGTCGTGGAGTCGAACTCGAAGAGACCCGTGGAAAAAATCCCGGTCACCACGAACGATTTCGCCTTGGGAACCGGCCCATTCGGGGACAGGCGCCAGACGTCGGTCAGGACGGTCACGGTGTCGCCCACGCCCGCCCCGATGGCCAGGCTCAGGTCGCGGCCGAGGAGGATCCCGTCGCGGCCCCCCCCGGGCCGGGGCAGCTCGCCGCTTTCGAGCTGCCGGAGCCAGGCCGCGGATTTCTTCTCCTCGTCGAGGTCCATGCCCTTGAGCTGGAGATGATGGTTGCCCGAGGGGCCGCTGATCAGGGAGAGCTTCAGGGCGACGGGCGACACCGAGGCGACGCCCGGGAGGGCGGCGATCCGGGCCGACAGGGCCCGGTAGTCGCGGAGCCCGCTTTCGGACATGTCGGAGACCATGAGATGCGAGGTCGCACCCAGGATCTTGGCCTGGACGTCGTTCTGAAAGCCCGTGATCAGGGCGATGGCGATGATCAGGGCCATGACCCCGATCGTGATGCCCAGGACCGAGATGAACGTGATGACCGAAATGAAGGCCTGCTTCCGCTTGGCGGTCAGGTAGCGGCGGGCGATGAACAGCTCGTAGGACATCAGGCGCCTTTCGGGTCTCCCGGGGCGGCCGAAAGATCGGCCGCGCGGCCCGCGCTCATTCCCGCGGCCTCAGCAGCGGAAAGAGGATGACTTCCCGGATGCTCTTGCGGTTGGCCAGGAGCATGACCAGCCGGTCAATCCCGATCCCCTCCCCCCCGGTCGGGGGAAGGCCGTATTCCAGGGCCTGAACGTAGTCGAGGTCGATCGGATGGGACTCGTCGTCGCCCTTGGCCCGCTCCCCGGCCTGCTGCTCGAACCGGAGCTTCTGCTCGGCGGGGTCCGTCAGCTCGGAGAAGGCGTTCGCCAGCTCCATGCCCGCGACCATGAGCTCGAAGCGGGCGGCCTCCCGCGGATTGTCCTTGGCCGCCTTGGCCAGGGGCGAGACGTCCTTGGGGGGGTTGATGATGAAGGTCGGCTGGACGAGGTTCTCCTTGACGTGCTTGTCGAAGATGATGTCCAGGGCGCGGCCATAGGTCAGGGGCTTTTTCTCCGGGGCCAGCTTCTCGCCGTAGGCGATGACGGCCGCGTGATCCTCGAAGAGCGACCGGCTCAGGCCGCTATAGTGGGACAAGGCGTCCATGAACTTGATCCGCCTGAACGGCGGCTTGAACGAGATCGTCTGTTCGCCGTAGGGGAATTCGTCCGTCCCGAGGAGCTCCCGGCTGAGCCCGCCGAGCAGCTCCTCGGTCATGGCCATCATGTCCTCATAGTCGCGGTAGGCCTCATAGAACTCGAGCATCGTGAACTCGGGGTTGTGCTCGGCGTCGATCCCCTCGTTGCGGAAGTTGCGGTTGATCTCGTAGACCTTGGCCATGCCGCCGACGACCAGGCGCTTGAGGAAGAGCTCGGGCGCCACGCGAAGGAAGAGGTCGATGTCGAGCGCGTTGTGGTGGGTGACGAACGGCCGGGCCAGGGCCCCGCCGGCGATGGCGTGCATCATCGGCGTCTCGACTTCCATATAGCCTCGGTCATCGAAGAAGCGCCGAATATGGGCCACGATCGCGCTCCGGAGGCGGAAGACCTCCATAACCTCGGGGTTCATGATGAGGTCGAGGTAGCGGCGCCGGTAGCGGAGCTCGACGTCCTGGAGGCCGTGCCACTTTTCGGGCAGCGGGTGGAGGCACTTGGCCAGGAAATCGCATCCCGCGGCGAGGACGGTCAGCTCGTTCGTCCGCGTCCGGAACAGGTCGCCCCGGACGAGGACGTGGTCGCCGAGGTCGAGCAGGGCGAAGCGCTCGTAGGCCTCGGGACCGGCGGCGTCCGCCCGGATGTAGACCTGGAGGCGCGACCGGCCGTCCGAGATGTGGAAGAACGTCGCCTTGCCCATCACCCGGACCGAGAGGATGCGGCCCGCGACGGCGACGCGGACCTTGTCGGCTTCCAAAGCCTCCCGGGCCGTGGCGGCATAGGCCTCGACGATGCCCGTGACGGTGTGGGTCGGGTCGGCCCGGTGGGGAAAGGGCTCGGTGCCGGCCGCGATCAGCCGGCGGAGCTTCTCCTCGCGGGCGAGGTCCTGGTCATTCTTTCGGGCGTCGTCCTCGGGGGCGGGCGGCTTGGGTTTCGTCGGATTCTGGGGTTCGGTCATGGTCGTTCTCTTTCGGTGAAGATTCGCCGCCGGCCAGCGCCTTACGAACGGCATCGAGGACGCCGTTGACGAAGACGGCCCCCTCGTCGCCGCTGAACCGCTTGGCGATCTCGATGGCCTCGTTGATGACGATGGCCGGCGCGAGGAAGCGTCCCTCGAGCATCTCGAAGACGGCGATGCGGAGGATGTTGCGATCGACGGGCGTCATCCGGACCACGCGCCAGTGGGCGGAGCGGCCTTGGATCAGGCCGTCGATCTCGCCCCGGCGGGCGGCGACGCCCCGGACGAGCCAGGCCGCATAATCGCGCACGGCCGCAGCCTTGTCCGCGCCCTGCCGCGCCAGCACGGCGTCGGGCCCTGTATCGTTGAATTCCAGCTCGAAAAGCGCCTGGAGGGCGCTCTCGCGGGCCGATCGGCGCTGTCCCACGGAATCTTACAGCTTCGCGTCCAGCTTGCCTTCGTAGGTTTTCATGGTCTTCTCCTGCCGGTGACGCCGGTCCGCCGCCTCCGATGCCGGATATTCTAGCAAAACGGGCCGCCTTTTGCACGGCTTTTCCCCGGCGACGCGGAGGCGGACGCCGGCCGGCCTGGCGCCGCGGGCCGCCTTGTATTCCGTCGAGAACTTATGTTAATTAGGTTGGTGAGCTCGCGCCGACAAGGAGATTGCGATGACCACCGACCGCACGTTCCCGGAAGTTCCCCCCGACAAGCTCCGCTGGCGGTGCGACGTCGAGGCCATCCCCTACGTGTCGAGCGAGACCTGCCCGGCTTGCGACGACATCATCGGCCAGGAGCGGGCCCTGAGAGCGCTCCAGACGGGCCTCGACATCCGGAGCCTCGGCTATAACATCTTCATCACCGGCATGGTCGGCACGGGCCGGACCACGACCATCAAGCAGCTGCTGGAGAAGATGGAGAACGGGGACAAGTCGCCCGACGACCTCCTCTACGTCAACAATTTCCGCTACCCCGACGAGCCGACCTTGCTCGCCGTGCCGGCGGGCCAAGGGCGCCAGTTCGCCGCGGCGCTGGACAGCCTCGTCGAGCTGTTGCAGCGCAACGTGCCCGACCTCCTGAAAAGCCCTTACTATTCCGAGAAGCGGGACACGATCGTCGAGGGCCAGCAGCGCAAGCAGAAGGAGCTCCTCCAGGGCTTCGAGGAGGCGGCCCTCAAAGAGGGGTTCGGCGTCATCCAGGTCCAGATGGGGCCGTTCGTCAAGCCCGACCTCATCCCCATCATCGAGGAGCAGCCCACGCCTTTCGCCAAGCTCGAGGCCCTGGTCAAGGAGAAGAAGTTCCCGACTAAGGACCTCGAGGCGCTGAAGGCCAAGTACGAGGAGCTCTCGGGCAAGCTGGAGGCCCTCTTCGAGCGCCTCCGCGAGATCGATGAAGAGACGCGGACCCTGCTCAAGTCCTGGGACGCGGAGGCGATCTCGCCGATGATCAAAGGCGGCATCGCGGAGATCAACGCCAAGTTCCCCCACCCCAAGATCGCCGAGCACCTGGCCGATGTCGAAGGCAACCTCATCGGCAACCTCGACCTGTTCAAGCCCCAGAAGAAGGACGAAGAGAAGGTCGAGTCCATCGATCCGTTCCTCGCCTACCGGGTCAACATCCTGGTGGACAACGGCGACCTTAAGAACGCGCCGGTCGTGATGGAGACCAATCCCAGCTACCTCAACCTCTTCGGCTCGATCGAGTCGACGGTCAACCGGATGGGCGTCATCCAGACGGATTTCACCAAGATCAAAGCCGGGTCCTTCCTCAAGGCCAACGGCGGTTTCCTGGTCGTCAACGCTTTGGACGCCCTGGTCGAGCCCGGCGTCTGGACGATGCTCAAGCGCACCCTGCGCAACCAGATCTTCGAGATCCAGAACTACGCCTCGCTCTTCCTTTTCTCCTCGACGCGCCTCAAGCCCCAGCCGATCAGGGTCAACGTCAAGGTGGTCATGATCGGCGACGAGGAAATCTACAGCCTCCTCTACATGTCCGATCAGGACTACAAGAAGATCTTCAAGATCAAGGCCGAGTTCGACTCCGAGATGCCGAAGACCAAGGACAGCATCGGCGACTACGCCCGGTTCATCAAAAAGATCTGCGACGAGGACGGCTTGCTCTCCTTTGACAAGGCGGGCATGGCCGCCGTCGTGGAGTACGGGACGCGGATCGCCGGCCGCCAGCGCAAACTCTCGACCCGGTTCCATGTGATCGCCGACGTCGTCCGCGAGGCGAGCTACTGGGCCTGCAAGGAGGGGAAGTCCGTCGTCGACGCGGGCCATGTCGAAACGGCGATCAAGGAGCGGTTCGAGCGGGTGAGCCTGATTGAAGACAAGATCCAGGAGATGATCGATGAGGGGTCGATTCTGATCGACACCCAGGGCGCGGTCGTGGGCCAGGTCAACGGCCTGTCGGTCTACGCCATGGGGCAGTTCTCGTTCGGGAAGCCGACCCGGATCACGGCCCGGACATCGAGCGGCCGGGCGGGCGTGATCAACATCGAGCGCGAAGCCGATTTGAGCGGCAGCACCCACAACAAGGGCGTGCTGATCCTCGGCGGATACCTGCGGGGCAAATACGCCCAGACCAAGGCCCTGGCCTTCACCGCCAGCCTGGCCTTCGAACAGTCCTATGGCGGCGTCGACGGCGACAGCGCGTCTTCGACCGAAGTCTATGCCATCCTCTCTTCTCTCACCAAGCTGCCGCTCCGCCAGGACATCGCCGTGACGGGCTCGCTCAACCAGAAGGGCGAGATCCAGCCCATCGGCGGGGTCAACGAGAAGATCGAGGGCTTTTTCGACGTCTGCCGGG
>Ga0182021_10005972_pt1 | contig 14452 bp, 10 predicted proteins | sample 612E3MmetaG_FD_120493 | JGI IMG/M metagenome (GOLD analysis project Ga0182021, IMG submission 120493) | Permafrost microbial communities from Stordalen Mire, Sweden - 612E3M metaG (Illumina Assembly) | ecosystem: Environmental > Terrestrial > Soil > Wetlands > Permafrost | place: Sweden... | reverse complement strand
GAAGGCGATCGAGGTGGATTCGTCCGGGGCGGTGGTGCGGTTGGTGCGGTGAGTATCGGGGTCGAAGGCTCCGAGCTCTGCGTCGCGTAGCGACGCAGCAAGCGAAGGAGATGTCGTTTCCCCGCCCGAGTGCGCACACGCCGCAAAAAGCAACAGCACGGGCAGACGACGCATCCCGATGGAACACCGCGCGCAAGCCGGCGCTTGGGCGTTAGACTGACAGATCGCATGAGAGCCATCATCGTCGGAGGCGGCGTCGTCGGGCTCAGCACCGCGTGGCAACTGGCACGCAGGGGCTGCCAGGTCGTCGTCCTCGAGCGCTTTCGCCTGGGACACCTTCGCGGGAGCTCCCACGGCGAGACGCGCATCACGCGTAGCGCGTATCCGGATCGGCTCTGGGTCGAGCTCGCGGCCCAGGCCAACCACGAGGACTGGCCGCGCCTCGAGCGCGAGGCGGGCGTGACGCTGGTGCGGCGGCGCCGGGGTTGCTTCTTCGGCCCGCGCGCAGGCATCGTGACCCACGTCGCTGCGGCCATGATGACCGCGGGCGTCGACGTCGCCGCGCTGGACGCTTCGGAGGCGAGCCACGCGTTTCCCGCGTTTCGTTTCGCGAGCGATGATCTGGTCCTCGACGACCACGCGGCGGGCGTCATCCTGGCAGCCGAGACCATGCGCGCGCTCGCCCGCCTCTGCGTGTCCGAGGGCGTCGAGCTCCGCGAGGAGGTCCAGGTGACCGCGTGGGAGCCCTCCCCTCCCTCCGTCGTCGCCAACGGCGAGATCCTGCAGGCGGATCTGCTCGTCCTCGCGCCGGGCCCCTTCGCGTGCGAGCTCCTTCCGCAGGCGCCGCTCCGCGCCACGCGCCAGCACGTGGGCTACTACGATCTCCCCGGCGGGAGCGATATCCCAGTCTGGGTCGCCTTCGAGGACGAGACCCACTACGGGCTTCCGGACGTGGGCCACGGGGCCAAGGTCGCGCTCCACGGTACGGAAGGCTCGGACGATCCGAACGACGTGCGCGAGCCCGACGAGGGCGCGCTCGGGGCGGTCGACGACTTCGTGCGCCGACGCTTCGTCGGTGAGGCGAAGCGCGTGCGCGCCGAGACCTGCTTCTACACGATGGCGCCCGAGGAGGACTTCGTGCTCGACACCCCAGCGCGCGGCGTCGTGGTCGGAGCCGGCCTCTCCGGCCACGGCTTCAAGTTCGCGCCGCTGCTCGGGCGAATCCTCAGCGAGCTGGCCCTCGACGGGAGGAGCCACGTGACGTCCTTCGAGAAGAACCGCGGACGGTTCCGGATGAAGCGGTAGCGCGGCGGCAGGAGGAGCGCCGTTCGCATTCCCGCAGGATACGCCGGTTTCCCCGCTCCGTCCCTCGATCGCCTACCATGCCCCCCTCGATGGCCAAGCCCCTCACTCGCCTCAGCGGCTGGAGCTCGCGTCTCGCAGAACGGCTCGCGCGCAGCAGCCGGGTCTTCATGGTCGGCGTCATCATCGCTTGCGGCATCGAGGTGCTGACCGACTGGAGCCAGACGCTCTACGAGATCAACGTCGCGCGCGATCAGGTCAAGCAGAAGGGGCTCACGTTCGCGTCGCTCGTGGCGCGCGCGGCGCGAACCCCTTTGCGCGGCGGAGATCCTGCCGAGATGGACGGGCTGGCGCAGGGCATCCTCGACGACGACGACGCGGTGTACTTGCGCGTGACCGCGGCCGGCGGGCGCATCGTCTACGAGCGCACCGACGAGGAGTTCGAGCCGCGGTTCGCCGCGCGAGGCGTGGGGACCTTCCGGGAGGCCTACGCGCACCTGATCGAGCGCGACCTGGAAGGGACGACGGAGGATCCGGCGGCGTACCAGAAGCGCGTGGCGAGCAGCCGCTACCGCGACATTCCGCAGATGTGGAGCGACGGGACGACGCACGCGGTCGCGCTGGTCATGGGGCCGAAGCCCCCCTCGAAGGCCTACGCGTCCGTCGTCTACCAGGACCGCTTGCGCGACGACGCCCACCAGCACGACGAGTCCACGTCGTGGGCCGTGGCCCCCGTGGAGGAAGACGGCAAGCGCGTGGGCGCGGTGCTCGTGGCGTTCGACATGGAGCGCGTCAACGGCATCATTCGCACCAAGTACCTGAAGGGTGTGGGGCTCGTGGTCTTCTTCGTGGGGCTCCTCCTCGTGCAGAACCTCATGTCGCGTCGCGACAAGCTGCGCCTGCTCGATCTGGAGACGCGCTACGGCGGCGCGAAGAAGAGCCTGCGCGACGCCATGCCGCCCAAGCCCGTGACGAGCGGCGAGCTGACCGCGCACGGCACGATCGACCAGGCCAAGGGTCCCGTCGACGGCATGGTGTGGGACGCGAGCGCGAAGGACGGCGCCCTCGAGGTGCTCATCGTGGATCCGGACGGCGACGGGATCGACGCGGCGTCCGTGGGCCTGCACATGCTCCGCGTGTTCCGTCAGCGTCGCGAGAGCGGCATCCACGTGTCCCTCGACGAGGAGGTCGTTGCGCTCGGCGCCGCGACCGAGGACATCCCGCTGACGCGCCCCATCGGCGTGCTCCTGCTGCGCGTCGCCGCGGACGGCTCGTTCGAGAGCCTCCAGAACGAGTTCGCCGATCTGCAGCTGCTCATGGGCAAGGAGCGCAAGGACTTGCCCGCGACGCGCGACGAGGGCGACGCCCCCGACGGCCTCGTGGGGCCGCTCGCGCGAAGCCAGGGGACGTTGCCGAAGGGAGGGCTGCTCCTCGCGACGCACGCAGGCAAGGGAGGGAAGCAGTCGCACCTCGACGCCCGCGCGCTCGGCGCGTTCCTGCTTCGCATTCGCGACGCGGGCGAGCCGCTGGACGTGCCCGACGCCGCGACGTGGGCGCGCGGAAAGAGCCCGACGCTCGCGGAGAACGACATCGCGGTGGTCGCGGTGGAGCGGGCGTAGCGAAGCCGGACGCGCATTCGAGCGCGGCATTGGCTGGACATCGCGCCACGCCTCCCCCCTCGTGGTACCCCAGAGACGTGAACCTCAAGACAGCGCTTCGACGCGGGCTCTGGTTCGTGAACGTCGGCTCGGCCCTCACGGCCATGGCCACCTCGAGGATCCGCCGCGACCGGGTCTTCATGGTCTTCGAGGGCCGGTCGTACACCTACGCCGAGGTGCTCGAGCAGTCGCGGAGGTACGCGGCCCTCTTCTCCGCGGTACGCCGTGCGCGAATCGCCGCGGGCAAGCTGGCGCGAGGCGAGCAGCTCGCCATCGGCGCTTGCATGGAGAACACGCCCGAGTTCGTCTTCGCGGTCTTCGGCGCCGCGCTCTCGGGCGACGTGGTGTTCGGCATCAACACCGGCTTCCGCGGCGAGACGCTGATCCGCGTCGTGGAGCAGGCGTCCCTCGGCATCCTGCTCGCCGATCGCGCGGCGCTCGCGAACATCGAGCCTGCGCTGCCTCAGGTGACGTGCCTGGGCAAGGACGACGTCTTGCTCGTGGGCGAGCCGGCGGGCGTCGCGGGGCTACGAAGGGTGGAGGACGCGCTCGACGCGGTGCCGAGTGGGCCCCTCGCGGCGCCCGATCCCATCGACAACTTCGGCCCGTTGCTCGTCATCTACACGTCGGGCACCACCGGCCTCCCCAAGGGCGTGCCCTGCGCGCACATCAAGCTCCTCGGCGCGGGCGTCATCACGTGGCAGCGCCTGGGCCTCAGGCGCCGCGACCGCGGCTACGTCTGCATGCCCCTGTTCCACTCGAACGCGTGGCTGCTCGGCATCTTCCCGATGATGGTCGCCGGAGGGAGCTTCGTCCTCAAGCGGCGCTTCAGCGCGAGCGCGTTCGAGGGCGATCTCCTCGAGCACGGCATCACCTACCTCAACTACGTCGGGCAGCCGCTCCACTACGTCCTGGAGGCGCTCGAGAAGAAATACGGGAGCGGCGACGCCGTCGTCGCGGCGCTCGCGAAGCACCCGAAGAACCGCTTCCGCATCGCGCACGGAAACGGCGCGCCCAGCGTCGATCGCGAGAAGATGATCCGCTACCTCGGGATGGAGCACGTGTACGAGCTGTACGGATCCACCGAGGCCCCGATCACCACCCTGCTCCGCCCCGGCGAGCCGCACGAGAGCGTGGGAAGAATCACCTCGAAGGACATCGTGATCCTGAACGAGCGCGGCCACGTCTGCCCGCCCGCGCGCGTCGACGCCAAGGGGCACGTCCTGAACTACGACGAGGCAGTGGGCGAGATCAGCAAGAAGATGGGCAAGGACGACAACATCTTCTTCGACGGCTATTACAAGAACCAGGACGCCACGCAGAAGAAGTTCAAGGACGGCTACTACCGCTCGGGCGATCTCGGGTACGTCCGGCTCGTCGGGAGGAAGCGGTTCCTCTACTTCAGCGGCAGGACCGACGACTGGATCCGCAAGGATGGGGAGAACTTCTCGGCCGAGAGCGTCATGCAGATCGTGCAACGCCACCCGGGCGTCGCGCTCGTCGCGGTGTACGGCGTGCCGGCGGAGGTGTCGGACGAGAAGGTCATGGTCGCCCTGCAGCTCAAGGCCGGCGAGCGCTTCGACCCGAAGACGAGCTTCGACTGGTTCAAGAAGCAGCAGTCGGCGGGGCTGGACCCCAAGTGGATGCCCGACTACGTGCGCATCGTCGACGCGCTACCGATGACCGAGACGCAGAAGGTGCTGTGCAGGCCGCTGAAGCGAGAGGGGTTCAATGTCGTGCGCTCGCCGGAGATGCGCGTGTACTTCCGCGAACGCGGGGACGAGACGTATCGCCAGCTGACGCGCGAGGCGTACGCGCAGATCGAGGCGAAGTTCGTGGAGGCGGGACGCGCGGAGCTGCTCGAGCGATACTGAGCCTCTCGATCGTCGCGCCAAATGTGGCGCGCAGCCGCGCCACATTTGGCGCGATGGAAGAGGCCGTCAGGGAACGCGGTCGCGGTGCGTCCGTCGGTGCAAGACCGTAGTTTAGGTACGAGAACGCTCGTGCGGGTCCCTTCGGGGGCCCCACAAAAACGAGAGCGCCGGTGGAAGCCCGGTCGGCCTTACCAACTCGATTCGACGTTCCCGCGGTCCCTCGGGCCTCGAACGCGCTACGAATGACGAGACGCCACATGGCTGCCCCGTCGCACCGCACGTTGCTGCCCCACCCGACCCGTTTCGTCGGCCGGCGCGAGGAGCTTCGACGGCTCGAGGAGACGTTCGAGCGCGGCGCGCGGCTGGTGAGCGTCCTCGGCGCGCCGGGCATGGGCAAGACGCGGCTCGCGCGGCGCCACGCGGAGCTCGCTCCGGCCGCGGTGTTCTGCGACCTTTCGGGCGCGGTGACGCACGACGACATCTGCCGCGCCGTCCTCGGCGCGCTCGACGAGGCGCTGCCCGGACGCCTCTCGGCCGAGGGGCTGTCGACGTACGTCGGCGAGGTCCTCGACGCGCGCGGGCCCTTGCTCGTGGTCCTCGACAACTTCGAGCAGGTCGTCGGCCACGGCACGTCGACCGTCGGACGCTGGCTTCGCGCGGCCCCCGAGGCGCGCTTCCTCGTGACGACGCGCGAACGGCTCCGCCTGACCGGAGAGCGCGTCTTCGAGCTCGGGCACCTCGGCCTGGGCGACGGCGACACGTCGACCTCCGATGCGGTCGAGCTCTTCGTCGACCGCGCGCGCGCCGCGGGCGCGGGCCACCTCGGGGAGAGCGATCCGCGCGCGCTCGCCGAGATCGTGCGCCTCCTCGACGGCATTCCGCTCGCGATCGAGCTCGCTGCGGCGCGCGCGGTCGTCCTCGATCTGGGGGAAATGCGCCGCTGGCTCACGGCGCGGCTCGCGCTCCTCGCGCGTTCTCCACGGGACACCGTGGGCCGGCAGGCGACGCTCCGCGCGGCCATCGACTGGTCGTGGAACCTCCTCTCGGGCCCCGAGCAGAGCGCGCTCGCTGCCTGCTCGGTCTTCCGCGGCGGTTTCTCCCTGGATGCGGCGCGCGCCGTGCTGACGCGCGGGGGCAGCGTCGAGGCGACGCTCGAGCTCGTCGAGGCGCTTCACGCGAAGTCGCTGCTGCGCATCGAGGCCGGCAGCTCGGGTCCACGGCGCTTCGGCATGTACCTGAGCATCCGCGAGTACGCGGCCGAGAAGCTCGCGTCACGCCCCTCGGGCCGGACGGCGCGCACGCGCCACGCTCGGTACTTCCTGGCGCTCGGCGCCGAGTGGGCCGACCGCATGGCGCGCACCGGCGACCTCGAGGCGCAGCGGCTCCTCGCGCTCGAGCAGGAGAACCTGCTCGCGATCGCGCGCGGTGACCACGAGAGGATGCACGTCGCCCAGGCGACGCTCGCGCTCGATCCGCTGCTGCGTACCCAGGGACCGTACGACGATCACCTGGTACTGCTCGATCGTCCGCTCGAGGACGGAGCGGGGGGCAAGCTCCCGGCGGGGCTCCGTGCGGCGCTGCTCGCGGCGCGCGGCGAGGCGCACCGGCGGCGCGGTCATTTCGCCGACGGCGTCGTCGACCTTCACCGCGCCGTCGACCTCTCGCGCGCCGCGCGCGACCCCATGGTCGAAGGACGAGCCCGTGCGAGCCTCGGCATGGTCCATCACCAGAGCGGTCGGCTGGAAGAGGCGGAGACGGAGAGCGAGCAAGCGCTGGTGCTGCATCGCCGCGCGGGTGACGCGCGGTGGGAGCGCATCGCGCGCAACACCCTCGGACTGGTCTCGTTCGCGAAGGGCCGGCTCGAGGAGGCGCAGCGCCAGTTCGACGAGGTGCTCGTCCTCGCGCGCGCCGGCAATGACGCCTGGGCCGAAGGCATCACGTACTCGTTCGCGGGCGAGGTGCGCCAGGAGCGCGGCCTGTTCGAGGAAGCGGCGGAGCACCTTCGCCGGTCCGCGGCGTGCGCGGAGCGCGTCTCGGATGGGCGGAGCCTGGGGCTCGCGCTGGGCTACCTCGCGGGGCTCGAGCACGAGACGGGCGAGACCGAGCGCTCGCTCGCCACGTACGACCGCGCCCTCGAGATGCTCGGGTGGCACTCCGAGGGGCGCTACGGCGGCCTCTTCCGCGCGCGCGCCTGCGCCGCCGCGGCCGACGCCGATCGCCTCGAGGAGGCCGTCGCGTTGCTCGACGCGGCGAGACCCGTTCTGCGCGCGCTCGGAGACGCGGCGCTCGAACGCGCGCTCGAGCTGCACGGCGGACATGTGGACCTGTGTCGCGCGCGTCAGGCCACGTCGCGCCACGACGCCGCGAGCGCCGCGCGCCATCTCGCGGCCGCGCAGGCCCTATCGCGCGCCGAGGACGCGCGGGATCGCGAGGACGTGCGCTTCGCGGCGCGCATGCTCGCCCGCGCCACCGAGGCCACGCGCGAGCGCGTCGAGGCCATCGACGACGACCGAGCGCTCCACGTGGCCGAGGACGGGAGCAGCTTCTGCCCACCCGGAGGCACGCGCGTCGGCCTCGAGCGACGTCGGGCGCTCTGCCGGCTCCTCTCGGCGCTGGGTCGGCAACGCCTCGAAGCCCCCGGGGTCCCGCTCGCAGCCACAGAGCTCGTCCGGGAGGGCTGGCCCGGCGAGCGAATGCACCACGAAAGCGGCGTCGCACGCCTTCGCGTCGCGGTCGGGACGCTGCGTGACCTCGGCCTGCGCGGGCTGCTCCTCACGCGGGGCGACGGCTACGTCCTCGATCCCGGGGTCCCGCTGCGGCGGAGATGAACCGGGTGTCCGGGCACATTTTATGTTTGTTTATCCCCGCGGATCGGGGGGCGTGTTAACTCGCCGGTAGTCCACATGCTGAACCGCTTCCAACACCTTGCTCCCCTTCTCCTCCTTTCCGCCGCGTGCAGCTCGACGCCGGCCGTGACCTCGGACGCCGGAGCCGACGCCGCCCCCGACGCGAGCGCGCCGTCGTTCGGCGCGTCCGTGGTCCAGCACCACAACTCCGCGGCCCGCACCGGCCTCTATGTCGACACGGCGTTCACCCGCGACGCGGCCAAGCTGCTCCACGTCGACCCCACCTTCACGGCGAAGATCAGCGGGCCGACCTACGGCCAGCCCCTCTTTCTCGACGGCGGCAAGACCGGCAAGGATCTGGTGTTCATCGGCACCGAGCAGAACCAGGTCACGGCGTTCGATGCGTCGAACGGCGCGGTCGTGTGGCAGAAGACGCTCGGCACCCCCGTCAAGCACGCCACGCTGCCCGCAGGGTGCGGCGACATCGATCCGCTCGGCATCACGAGCACGGGCTTCCTCGATCCGGCCTCGGGCACGATCTACTTCGCGGCCATGACCACCGACGACGACAGCGTCACGAAGAAGCACCGGATCTTCGCCCTGTCGGTCGATGACGGCTCGATCAAGAGCGGCTGGCCGGTCGACGTCTCCGCCGTGCTTGCGAGCCAGGCGTTCGACTCGGAGATCCAGCACCAGCGCGGCGCCCTCGCGCTCCTCGGAGGCACGCTGTACGTGCCGTACGGCGGCCACTTCGAGTGCGGCGGTCACAACGGATGGGTCGTCGGCGTGCCGACGTCGAATCCCGCGGCGACGACCGCGTGGGAGACGCGCGGGCCCGAGGGCGGCGTCTGGGCGCCAGGCGGCATCTCGTCCGACGGTACGTCGCTCTTCGTCACGACGGGGCAGAGCAGTCAGACGGCGGCGCCGTGGGCGGACTCCAAGGGCCTCTTGCGCCTCGCGCCCGGTCCTTCGTTCAGCCAGCAGACCGCGGACTACTGGGCGCCCGCCGACTGGCTCTCGCAGAGCCAGGACGTGGGCAGCGCGCAGCCGTTGCCGCTCGATCTGCCCGACTCGACGCCGTCGCAGCTGATCGTCGCGTTCGGACGCGGCGGCGGGCGCATGTTCCTCCTCGACCGCACGAACCTCGGAGGCGTCGGGGGCGAGATCGTGAAGAAGGGCGTGTCCACCTCCGACATCATCACGTCGCCCGTCACCTACACGACCGCGCAAGGCACCTACGTGGTCTTCAACGGGTTCGGCATCGGTTGCCCGAACGGCAAGGCCGGCAACCTCACCGCGCTGAAGATCACGCCGGGCGCGCCGCCGACCATCTCGACGGCTTGGTGCGCCACCACGAACGGCAACGGGATCCCCATCGTGACGACCACCGACGGCGCGCAGAACGCCGTGGTGTGGGCGGTGGGCACCGAGGGGCTCGATCCGAAGACCAACGGCATCCTTCCGGGCGACAACCGGCTGCACGGCTTCGACGGGGACACGGGCGAGGTGCTCTACGACGGCGGCGGCGCGAACGACGCCATGTCGACCACGCGCCGGTACATCACCCCGATCGCCGCGAAGGGCCGGCTCTTCGTCGGGGCCGACGACCAGCTCTTCGCGTTCACGGTGAAGTAGCGGTCACCGCGCGCCGAGGCACTCGTGCGCGAGCGGGTACCACCGGCTCGCCGGCTCGACGCGCCCGAACAGATCTCGCGCCTCGGACTTCGCGCCGCGCTCGAAGCGCTCGCGCCCCAGCAAGAAGAGCACGCCCTCGTAGACCTCGTGCTGCTGGGAGTTGTCGAAGCGCTCGGCGCTGGAGGCGTCGTAGTACGCCATCCCTCGCACGGCGACCGGTGCGGTCTCGGCGAGCTTCATGAGCCAGAGCACGGTCTCCACGTGCTTGATGTGGGCGGGACGGCCCGCGATGGCGAGGAACGCGGCGGCCGACTCGCCGACACGGCCCCCGTGGAAGAGGGCGACGGCGCGCTGATAAGCGGCAATCTGCTTGTTGCCCTCGTCGTCGCCGGTGTCGCCGTTCGCCACGCGCTCCAGCTGGAGCACCGCATCGTCCCACCGCTCGCGGTCGAAGAGGCGCTTGGCCTGGGCGGCCTCTTCGGTCATCTGTCCCGCGCTCGGCGTGCGGTCGCCCGGCGCGGCGGGCGCGAACGCGAACGCGGGAAGCGCGCTCGCGCACGACAGGGACGACGCAGCATTCGGCGCGGTCGGAGCGGGCGTCGGCGTGGGCGCGGGCGCGACCGACGGAAGCGTGACGGGCGTCGGAGCGATGGGGACAGGCGCGCAGGCGGCGATCACGCAGAGGAGGGCGAGCGCGCGTTTCATGAGACGTGAGTCTACACGTCGGGGGTCACGCCACCCGTCGAACGGCTACCATGGCCGGATGCGCCGCGCCGCCCTCGTCCTCCTCGCCGCCTGCGCCGCGTCGCCGGCCGCGCTCGCACCGACGCCCACGGCGTCGGCGGCGCCTTCCGCGGCGAGCGCGCCGGTCACGACGGACGTGACGCCCTCCGCCTCCGTCGCGCCGTCGGCGTCCGCCGCCGAGCTCGACGGCGGCGCGCCGATGCACATGGAGTGCCTGCGTCCAGGCCTCATGCTGCGGACCGACGCCATGCCGCGCTCCCCGGCGTTCAGCCGCGGCGCCGATGCGTTCGACCGCGCCACGATCGACTGGAACAAGCATCGATACGCCGACGCCGCACGTGGCTTCATGACGGCGAGCGCCGAGTTCGCCGTCGCGGGCGCCGAGGGGAACTGGAAGTATGCATGGCAGAACGCGGCGGTGGCGTTCGAAACCGCGGGACACGTCGACGAAGGCAGGGCCGCCTTCGAGGACGCGGCGAAGAAGGATCCTGTCCATGCCGCCCAGCTCCGCGCGGCGGGCGCCAGCCTTTCGCGTCCGATCAGCTGTCGCTGAATGGGCCTGTCTACGGGGCGGATTGGACGATCGTCGAGCTCTCGATGGTCACCGCGGTCTGCGCGAGCAGTCGGCCTTTGAACGAGGCACCCGTGTGCAGCGCGACCGCGGTCTTCGCGAGGATGACGCCCTCGAAGTGCGCGGACGTGCCGAGATCCACGGCGCCGCTGACCTCCCAGAAGACGTTCTTGGGCACGGCTCCCCCGGTCAGAGAGACGCTTGCCGCGGTGCCGACCGTGAGCCCCTGGGCGATCTGGAAGACCCAGACGTCAGTGCCGCTTCCCGCGAGCGTGAGGTTCGCGGGAATGAGGACGCCGGTGCTCCACTTGTAGACGCCGCGGGAGAGCGTCATCCCACCGAGGTTGCCCGCGGCCAGCTCGACGACGTCGGGCGTGCGCCCCGCCGCATCGGCGAACGCCGTCTGCATGTCGCCAATGGCGACGGTGAGGTTCGAAGGCGTGGGCGACGCGTAGTCGGACGCAAACACCTTTCCCGTGACCTGCGTCGACGTGGAGAACACGTTCGTGGGATCGAGGATCAGCGCGAAGCCCGTCATGTAGGTAGCGGGGCCGGGGCTGACTCCGACGTTCCCCGTGATCGACGAGGTCGGCGCATCGGTGATGCCGGTCTTCGTGAGGATCGCGAAGCCGCCGGCATTTCCGAGGTCGACGGCGAGCGGCGACGCATACGCGGCGTCGGTCGAGCTCCCCGTGTCGGAAGCGTCTCCGGCGTCGAGCGGGCCGGCACCGTCGGCCGGGCTCCCCGTGTCGGCCGGGCTCCCCGTGTCGGGCGGAGCCCCCGCGTCGACCGGGCTCGCCGTGTCGCTCGCGTAGCCACCGTCGCCGGCTCCCCCCTCCACCAGCGTGCAGGCGCTGCCGAGCGAGAGCAGCACGAAGGCCGCTCCGGCCTTCGACACAGTCGACGTGGTGATCATCTCCGCCTGCGTTGCACGACCCGGGCCACGGGAACCGCGAGATACGCCGGCCTTTTCCCGGTGCCACCGGCCGCAGGACTGCCACATGGGACACTCAGGCGACGGCGGTCAGCGCGGACACGTCAGCTTGCGCGCCTGGATCTTCGTCGTCTTCGAGAACTCGGACCATACGAGCACGACCTCGTCTCCGGCCAGCGAAATCTCCGGGTCGCGCGCGTTCACACCCGCTTCGGAGAGGACCGGCGCGCTCGTGAGATCGATCTCTCCGGAGAGCGGCGCGCGGCCGAGTCGAATCTGTCCATGCCTCTCGGCGTCGCCTTCCATCCACGCGACGACCACCTCCGCGTCCCGCACCGCGAGGCTCGGCGCGACGGCGCTCGCGGCCCCGCTCTTGACCACGTGCGGTGCACCATCCCAGATCACCAGGTGATACGGCTCGGTGGGCGACGCGCGCTCCGCCCACGCGACGACCGCCGAGTCACCCTTCATCGCGACGGCAGGCGCACCGACGTCCCCCGTCGCGATCGTGACGGGCGGCGAGGGATGAAACGCCGCGTCCAGATTCGAGAGCATGAGCGCGCGCTCGACCCGAAACACGACCGCTCCCTTCGTCGCCCCGAACGCGATCGCGGGCGCGAAGGGCAGCGTCTTCCCCCTGTTCGAGCGCGGCGAGCCGGACCTCCACACGACCTCCGAGCTCGGCTTCGCGCCGAGCGCAACGACGCGCACCGAGGCCTCGAACCCCTTCCGCAGCGCCGGCAGGTAGATCGACTCGCAGGAATAGAGGCTCTCGCACGGCGTCTCCTCCCCTGCGACCGCGGCGACCGGCGCGCTGTCGGCGACGGCGAACGCCTCCTCCACGGACATGTCGACGACCAGCGCCTTCGTCGGCGTCGGTGCCGAGCCCATGTTCGGATCGATCTTCGCCCAGACGGCCTCCTTCTGCGCGAAGCGCTCGAACGTGGGGAGCCCGGCGAGCCCGTACGTGAACAGCTCGAGGCCGTTCCCGCGCGTCGGGCCGATGTAGCTGTAGACGGCCGACGCATAGGCTCGATAGGGCAGGATGGCCGTGGTCGTGTGCGGTGTCGGGCTCCAGTCGATCCACGCCGCATTCGCCGAGCGCGTGGGGTCCGCGGCTCCCGCGTTCTCGTCCTCCCACGTCACGAGGGCGCGCGACGCGAAGGCGACCCGGACGTTCTCGATCGACCGCGGATCGCGGGGCGCGAGGGTGACCGAGCCCGTCGCAGCGCAAGACGCCGCTGCAAGGACGGGCGCGATCGCATCGGAGGCATCGGGCGCCGCCGCATCGGGGAGCGCAACGGAGCCCGACGGCGCCGGCGGCGGGGTTCCCTCCGCGGGCCGCGCCGGTCCGGCCGAATGACACCCCGCGACGACCAAGAGCCCGATCGAGAAACGCATGTCGTATGGACATACGCCCGAACTGCGCGACGCATTCACTCGAACTGCGCAGCCGTTGCCGCGCTTCGAAGCTCGGCGAGCCGTGCGCGCTTCCACGGCGGCATCTGCTCGCTGGCCGCGAGCAGATCGAGGAGGTACGCGGTGGCACGGGCGCGAGCCTGACCGCGCGCGTGCTTGCGGAGCGTGACGATCGTGCGAAGCGCCCACTGGTGGCGGTAGTCGGCCTCGTCCGGCGTGAGCTCCGCCACGAGCCGCGTCGCCGCCTTCATGAGCGGCTCCAGCGCCGAGACCCCGCGCTCCTTGAGCCCGTAGTGGAGCGCCATCGACACGTCGTCGACCGTGCGCGCGTCGGTCTCGAGCTCGTGGACGAGGGCCGCGACGACGCGCTCGTGCTCGACCCGCGTGCGCCCGAGCGCGCCGATGATCCAGTGCTTCGCGTGAGGCGCCTTCGCGAGCCCGCGCACGAGCGCGTCGACGATCTCCCGGCTCGCGACGGGAATCGTCTCGAGGCTCGGCACGCGGAGCGGGTGCACCACGCCCTCCTCGTGCATCGCCAGGATCGTCTCGACCTTCGCGACCTGCGCGTGAAGCGGCGACGAGACCGGGGGGCCCGCGAGCTTCGACGTGGCCGGGCGCGACGAATTCACGCGCGCGATGAAGTCGTCCTGCGCGTAGAGGTACAAGGCGGACTCGCAGTCCGGATCGCGCTCGAGCGCCGCCGCCGCCAGCCTCTCGCAGGCCTGCGTCGCACGCCGCCCCACCTGTCTCCACGTGGGCTCCCAGTTGCCGAACGCGTACGGCAGCTTCGCGAGCTCCCCGGCCTCGCTCGTGAGCGCGATGAGCCACTCGGCGAAGACGAGAAGCTCTGGGCCTTCGTAGTGCGACTCCCCGAGGCCGTTCCACGTGTTCAGGAGGAACGTGAGGCAGCCTTCCTGGACCAGACGCGCTCGCGCGACGGCCTCTCCTTCGCGCGCTCGCCACGCCGAGAAGCGCTGCGCGGCGCGCTGGAGGTCGGACTGCTGGGATCCGAGGTCGACGATGAAGGCGGCGAAGAAGAGCGCGCAAACGCTCTCTCCGTCTTCCGCGAGCGCGTCCGACGTCGTCCGGGCGCTGGCGGCGATTTGCTTGCGAAACTCGGCTGGGGTGAGCATGGCGCGAGGAAATGCAAGCGGCGTTCCGCGCACGTTTTCCGGGACGATCGGCCCGCCGCGGCGGGGGCGGCGCGCCGTTTTGGATCGGCGCTCATCCTCAATGGGCGGTGTGGGTCAGGTGCGGATAGAGCGTATCGACCGTCGCGCAGCACGCCCGATCGTTCTCCTCGTGGCAGATGGTCCAGAGCAGATCGGCTTCCAACCGCGAGGCCGTCATGCCGAAGACGCGGGTCTCGAGGAGCGTCCGCGCGCCGGCCTTGTCGGTCACCATGAGCCGGCGCGCCTGGTCGCCCGAGCCGGTTTCCGGGGACGCGACAGCTGCGTCCGCGAGCCCTG
>Ga0182021_10005971_pt1 | contig 14453 bp, 15 predicted proteins | sample 612E3MmetaG_FD_120493 | JGI IMG/M metagenome (GOLD analysis project Ga0182021, IMG submission 120493) | Permafrost microbial communities from Stordalen Mire, Sweden - 612E3M metaG (Illumina Assembly) | ecosystem: Environmental > Terrestrial > Soil > Wetlands > Permafrost | place: Sweden... | reverse complement strand
TCGAGCGCCGCGGCATCGATGCCGTGGTCGTGCCGATGGGCGTCAAACCCGAGGACTACCCCACGACGCTGCGGGCGGTCTTCAAGTTCACCAACATCCGCGGCGCGCTGGTGACGATGCCGCACAAGGTCACGACCATGGGCCTGGTGGACGAGACGACGCCGACCGCGCGCATCGCCGGGGCCTGCAATGCGATCCTGCGCCGCGCGGACGGCTCGCTGCTGGGCGATCAGTTCGACGGCGCCGGCTTCGTGCGCGGCGTGCTGCGCAAGGGACTGCGGCTGGCCGGCGCACGCGCGCTGGTCTCCGGCAGCGGCGGTGTCGGCTCGGCCATCGCCGCGTCGCTGGCGGCCGCCGGCGTCGCGCACCTGAGCCTGTACGACCAGGCCGCGCCGTCGGCCGCCGCGCTGGCCACGAGGCTGCGCGAACACTACCCGCAGCTCACGGTGACCACCGGCTCGAACGACCCGGTGACCATGGACCTGATCGTCAACGCCACGCCGCTCGGCATGAACGACGGCGACCCCGTGCCGTTCGACGTGTCGCGCATCGCGTCCAGCACCTTCGTCGGCGAGGTCGTCATGAAGCAGACCATCACGCCACTGCTGGCCGCGGCCAGGGACAAGGGCTGCGCGATCCAAGTCGGCACGGACATGCTGTACGAGATGATTCCGGCCTATCTCGAGTTCTTCGGTTTCGGCACCGCCACCCCCGAAGAGCTGCGCGGGGTCTCGCAGCTTCCCGGCTGATCCGCCCGCCGTCGGCATGACCGCCGAAACGATGCCCGCGCTCGGCCCACTGCGCGACGGTTCGGGGTTCTCGTGGCCGGCGCGCATCCGGCGGCCCACGGGGCCGCCGCGCCGCCAGCGCCGCCTTCCCCCCGCTTCCACGCCCAGGCACGCGCCGGCGCCGGCGCCAGCCGATCCGTGGCCGTCCCCGGACGCGCACCGCACCGCCGGAGGCACTCCGATGCGCCGTGCGCGGTCCGACCGGTGAGCGCGCAGGCATACTCGAGACCGTCGTTGCCGCGGCGCGCGCCACCGCCCTGCGGGACACCGGCGGACCCGGCTCACGGTCCTGCGGGCGAGCACGCCGCCCCCAGAACCGGACATCCGTATGTTGCAGATCCTGCTGGTCACATTTCCGTTCTTCGCGCTGGTGCTGCTGGGCTACCTGGCCACCCAGGCCCGGGTTCTGCCACGCGAAGCCATCGGCGGGCTCAACAGCTTCGTGCTGTACTTTGCGCTGCCGTGCATGCTGTACCGCTTCGGCGCGCGTACGCCGATCGCGCAACTGCTGGACGTGCGGGTGGCGTCGACCTGGCTGGCATGCGCCCTGATCATGGTGACCTTCACGGTCTTGACCACCCGTCGCGGCGCGGTGGGATGGAACGATGCGGCGTTCGGGGCGCTGGTCGCGACGTTTCCGAATTCTGGCTTCATGGGCGTGCCACTGCTGGCCACGCTGGTCGGCGCCGCCTCGGCCGCACCGGTGATCGTCACGCTCACCATCGACATGGTGATCACCTCGTCGCTGTGCGTGGCGCTGTCGCGCCTGGACACCATGGACGAGCATGGCGTGCGCCGCGCCGCGGTCCATGCGTTGCGGGGCATGGCCCTGAATCCGCTGCCGTGGTCGATCCTGCTGGGATGCCTGAGTTCGGCCACGGGCTGGTCGCCACCGGCCCCGGTGGCCACGACGGTGGGCTTGCTGGCCGATGCCGCGTCGCCCACCGCGCTGTTCACCATCGGCGCCGTGCTCGCACGCCCACGTGCCCGCGCGCCCGCCCAAGACCTCGGTACGACCGGTGCCGTGGCGCAGCTGGTGCTGTACAAGCTGCTGGTGCACCCGACCCTGGTGCTGAGTGCCGGGGCCTTGGCCGCCGCCGTCGGGCGACCGGTACCGCACACTGCGCTGGTGGCGATGACGCTGCTGGCGGCTCTGCCCAGCGCCAGCAACGTGCCGATGCTGGCCGAGCGGTTCGGTGCCGACACGGCCCGGGTGGCCCGGGTCGTGATGATTTCCACCGCGCTGGCGTTCCTGACTTTCTCCTTGGCGGTGGCCTGGCTCGTCTGAACGGCCCGCGCCGACCGATCGCGTCGCCGCGAACGCGCGCCGCGAGACAGGGGTCCGGCGCCAGACCCGTGCATCGGCGAGCGCACAATCCGGCGAAGGGTCGGGGGCTCGCACGCGCCCCCGGCCGCTCAGCCCAATCACCGGGAGGCACCTTTGACGTCATACGTGTTCGGCAGGACCGTGGCGCTGCCGTTCGACACGGCCGTGCAGCGCATCACCGACGAGCTGGCCAAGGTCGGGTTCGGCGTGCTCACGAAGATCGACCTGCAGGCGACCATGACGCTCAAGCTCGGTCTGGAGACGGGGCCGTACCGCATCCTGCGTGCGTGCCATCCGCAGTTCGCGAGCCGCGCGATCGCCGCGCAGCCGCAGATCGGCGCGCTGCTCCCGTGTAATGTCGTCGTGCGGCAAGACGCCACGGGGGCCGGGCGGATCGACATCATGGATGCCGACGCCGTGCTGGCGCTGGTCGACGATGCCGACATCGCCCGGCTGGCCGCCGAGGTCCGCGCCAGCCCGCAACAGGCCCTGGCGGCGGTTTGAAGCCCGGCGACGCGCGCGCCGGCCGAGCGGCGGCCCGGCCGCAATCCCACGAGACCGCACTTCACGAGGCGACCATGTCCGGATCCACCCGCTACCCCCACGTCTTTTCGCCGCTGGCGCTGGGCGGCATCACGCTGAAGAACCGCATTCTGATGGGGTCGATGCACACCGGACTGGAAGAGGCCGAAAACGGCTTCGCCCGGTTGGCGGCCTACTACGCCGAACGCGCCCGCGGCGGCGTGGCGATGATCATCACCGGCGGGATCGCGCCGAACGCCCAAGGCGGGGTGGGCTCGCAACTGTCGACCCCGGCCGACGCGTCAGCGCACCGACTGATCACGGCCGCGGTGCACGAGGCGGACCCGGACGTGAAGATCTGCCTGCAGATCTTGCACACCGGCGCACTGGCCGCCACGCCCGACTGCGTGGCGCCGTCGGCAGTGAGGTCGCGCATCGGCCGCTACACGCCGCGCGCGCTGGATGACGCGGGCGTGCAGCAGCAGATCGACGACTTCGCGCGCTGCGCGGCGCTGGCCCGGTCCGCCGGTTACGACGGGGTGGAGATCATCGGCTCGGCGGGCTACCTGCTGAGCACCTTTTTGCTCGAGCGCACCAACCTGCGCGCGGACCACTGGGGCGGGTCATGGGCGCACCGCATGCGCATGCCGGTGGAGGTCGTGCGCCGGGTGCGCGCGGCCGTCGGCGAACGCTTCATCGTGATCTTCCGCATTTCGGCCATGGACATGCTCGACGGTGGCCTGGCGTGGGAGGAGATCGTCGAGTTGGGTCAGGCGGTCGTGGCGGCCGGCGCCGACATCATCAGCTCGCACTTTTGCTGGCACGAGGCACCGGTGCCCACGATCGCCACGATGGTGCCGCGCGCCGCGTTCACCTCCGTCAGCGGGCGACTGCGCCGAGCGCTGGGCGTGCCGGTGATCACCAGCAACCGCATCAACATGCCGGCGGTGGCCGAAGCTGTGCTGGCCCGCGGCGACGCCGACCTCGTGTCGATGGCCCGCCCGATGCTGGCCGACCCGCAGCTCGTGCTGAAGGCCGCGCAGGGACGCGAAGACGAGATCAACACCTGCATTGCCTGCAATCAGGCGTGCCTGGACCACACCTTCGGAGGTCGCCAGGCCGTGAGCTGCCTGGTCAATCCACGGGCGTGCCACGAGACGGAGTTGACCTACCCCAGGGTTGCAGCGCCCAAGCGCCTGGCGGTGGTCGGCGCCGGTCCGGCTGGCCTGGCCTGCGCCGTCGTGGCCGCCCAGCGCGGCCACCGCGTCACGCTGTTCGACGCCCTCGACGAGATCGGCGGCCAGTTCAACCTGGCACGCCGAATCCCGGGCAAGGAGGAGTTTCAGGAGACCTTGCGGTACTACCGCCGGATGATCGACGTGCTGGGCATCGAGTGGCGCGCGCGCACGCCGGTGGACGCGGCAATGCTGCGCGGCCAGGGCTACGACGAGATCGTCGTGGCCACCGGCATCGAACCGCGCGCCCTGACCCTGCCCGGCGCGCAGCACCCGATGGTCGTGCCGTACGTGGACGCGATCCTCGGCCGGCGGCCCATCGGACGGCGCGTGGCCATCATCGGCGCCGGCGGGATCGGCTTCGACGTGGCGCAACTGGTCTCGCACACGGGCCCGTCCAGCGCCTTGGACGTCGCCGCGTTCGCGCGCGAATGGGGCATCGACTTCGAGCACCATCCGCGCGGCGGCGTCACCGGCGTGACGCCGCAGGTGCAGGCTTCACCGCGTGAAGTCTGGCTGCTGCAGCGCAAGGCGGATGCCTTGGGCAAGACGCTGGGCCGCACCACGGGATGGACGCATCGCCTGACGCTGGCGCGCCGTGGCGTCAAAATGGTAGGCGACGTCCAGTACCGTCATATCGACGACGCCGGGCTGCATGCGGTGGTACAGGGCGAGCCGCGCCTGTTCGCCGTCGACACGGTGATCGTCTGCGCCGGCCAGACGCCGCTGCGCACGCTGCACGACCAGCTGCAGGCCGTGGGCCTGCCGTCGCACCTCGTGGGCGGCGCCTTCGAGGCGCACGAACTCGACGCCAAACGGGCCATCGATCAGGCCAGCCGCCTGGCCGCCGTGCTCTGAGCGCGCCGCCGCCGGCGCACGAATGCCGAGCGTCCCGGACGCTGCGGCGCGGCCGACCTAAGTCAGCGCGCGACCCGGCGCGCTGGGGCTCTGCAGGGCACCGCGAACCTCGATCAGCAACGCCAGCGCCTGCGGCGTGCGCCGGTATCTCAATTCCTCCTCGAGCGGCGCCAGCGCCTGCGGATCGTCCCGCCGGTCCTGGAACAGGGTGCGCAGCTGCTCGAGGCTGCTTCCACTGAGGTTGTAGATCGTCTCCATGGCTCCTTCCTGCCCTGCTACGGCACTCGAATTTCGCAACCGGCATGTCCCGGACCTGTCCCCGACGCCCTCAACCACGTGGTATCTCGCCGTCAGGCACCCGGAATGTGACCTGCCGCGGTACGCGGCTCATTGAGCCAGCTCAAGCTCCGCGCACCACGACGGACCCGCGCCACCGGTGTGCCCGCGCGAGGCTTGCGCGTGCTCAACCGCGCGCGCCCGGTGACGCGGACAATCTCGACGTGGCAGGCTGCTCGCACCGGCTGCCGCGCAAGGAGCAACTGCCCATGACGACTGTGTGTGCCCAACGGACCCCAGCCCCCCGGCCATCGGCCTGCGCGCCGCAGGCGATGCCTCGCCCACACCGGTGTGCCGGCGGTACCGGCTTGAAAGGACGGCCATGACGATGTCGGTGGAAGTGCTTTTTCGGGACATGGTGCCGCTGCCCTCCCTGGAGGGCGACATCCGACGGCGCGCGCAGCATCTCGAACGCTACGCCGCCGACATCACGCGTTGCCGCGTGGTCGTCGAGGCCACCGCCAACCAGCACCGCCAGGGCCACGTCTACACCGTCCAGATCGACCTGCACGCGACCGGCGTCGAGCTCGTGGCCGGCGTGCACCACCGCAGCGAGGAGATCGCGCTGGCCGTGCGCGGTGCCTTCGACGCCATGGGCCGGCGCCTGGAGGACCACGTGCGGCGCCAGCGCGGTCAGGTCAAGCACCACCGCAGGGATGAGCCCGGCGACGCGCCGGTCGCCCCGCTCGACGGCGAGACCCCCGGCGGTTGACCCTGTCCAGAGCGGGCGGCGGCTCGGTCGGCGTGAGGACTTGGCCGGTGCGCCGTGACCTCGCACGGGCCGCGCCTGAATGCTCGACGAGCCCCGAGGCCGTGCGTGACCGCTGGGCAGGTTCTGCAGCTCGTGCCAGGCCATCTGTGCGATGCCGGTCGACGCGATGCGCGACACGGTGACGCCGCTCCAGCAAACGGCGCGCGTGCTGGACCGTGCCCGCGCGACGCTGGCGCACGCCGGCGTGCGCCGGCTGACCGTCACGCTGGGCATTCCGTAACGCGCGCTGCCCAGCGGCGACGTCAACCACGGCACGGTGCTGCTCCTGCTCGACGCGCACGGCCGGGCGGGCGGCCAGTGGGCGCGCCCGGGCGATGCGCCGCGCGAGTTCGTGCAGTGCGTGCGACGCAGCGCAGGCATGCGTGCCGAGCAGCGGCGCCGTCACAGCGTGCGGCGCAAGGCCTCGAAGAACAGCTCCGACTGCAGCCGCTCGGCCAGCGTCTGATCGCGCACGATGCTCGCACGCGCCGCCTCGACCGGCGCCAACGCACGTCCCGTCGATTCCGCCAAGACCTGCAACCGGCAGGCGCGTTCCAGGTAATACAGGTCGTCGTAGGCATGGTCCACCCGGTCCCCGCAGACGACCACGCCGTGGTTGCCGAGAAACGCGACATCGCAGCCGCCCATCGCGCGTGCGATGCGCGTGCCCTGTGCCGCGTCCAGCGCCAGGCCGCCGTACTGCGCGTCGACCGCCACGCGCCCGTGAAAGCGCATCGCGTTCTGCGACAGCGTGGTGTCCAGCGTGCGCTGAGCCGTCAGGGTGAGCGCCGTGGCGTACGGCATGTGGGTATGCAGCACGCAGGCCTTGGCACACAGCCGGTGGATCGCTGCGTGGATGAACATCGCCGTCGGCTCGACCGGATGTCGCCCGGCCAGTGGCGCGCCCAGGGCGTCGACCATGACCATGTCGTCAGCGTGCAACTCGCTCCATAGGAATCCGCGCGGATTCAGCAGGAAATGGCCCGAGCCGTCGGGTAACTCGACGCTGAAGTGGTTGCACACGCCTTCGGCCAGACCATGGTGGGCCGCCGCGCGCAGGGCCAGCGCGAGATCGGCCCGCAAGGCGGCCACGCGGGGATGGGCGTAGGACAGCGGCGTCGCGGGCAACATCATCGGAATCGACCTCCTGGCCAGTGCGTGCACCGCCCGGCAGCTCGCCCTCATCATAGGCGGCGCGCCCGAATGCGGCCGGTCGCACCAGGACGTACCATTGCCAACCATGAACGACATGACTTCGGCCACGCGCCTGCGCGGCGACCTGCAACCCACCCCGAACGGGTCGACCTACGTCGACCCGGCTCAATTGGAGTGGCAGCCCACGCAGTTCGACAAGATCGCGATGAAGGTGCTGTATCGCGACGATGCGGTCGGCGAAATGACCGTGCTGCTCAAATGGGAGCCCGGCGCGGTCCTGGCCTTCCACCGCCACCCCGAAATCGAGCAAAGCTGGGTGCTGGAGGGCTCGTTCTACGACCACGACGGCATCTGCCGCGCGGGTCAGTTCGTCTGGCGACGGCCCGGCTCGATGCACGAGACCCGCACCGACGAAGGCTGCGTGCTGCTGGCGATCTACCGCAAGCCCAATGTCTTCTATCACACGGCCGGTTTCGTGCCCGCCGGCGCGCCGACGCGCTGAACGCAGCGCACGCACGCGACGGCACCGCCCCGGCGCCGGCCCGAGGCGCGAATTCAGCGCCTGACCCAGCCCCCGGCGTGCAGGTGCCAGTGCCCGCCTTGCTGCACCCAGGCATGCGGCTGCCATCCGTAGCCTGGACGCCCGTGTTCCCAGCGACCCGGGACCCATTGGTGGCGACCGCCGTACCAGCCCCAATAGCCGCCGATCCACAGGCCGTCCACGAACGGCATCACCGGCACGACTTCCACGTACGGCGGCGGTGGCGCCACGTCCACCACCACGCTGGACTCCACCGGCACGGGCTGGTAGTACACCGCTTGGCGCGGATAGGGCGCGACCACGCATGCCGACAGCGTCAGCGCCGAGATCGACGCGGCGAGGTATTTGAACCAATGCATTGAGACGGCCTCCCTGGGGGTCACCAAGATCGGCACCCACCCGTCCTTAACTGTCTGGCGTGCGGCGGCGATGACAGGTGCACACAGCTTTACAGAGCCGCGCCTTGGGCTGTGCACGCCACAGCGCCGCCGGCCGACCCGATCACACCCGGACTCGGCGAGCAAAACGGCACAGGATACGCCTGCGGCAATGCCCCCAGGCGCGCTGGGCCGTCCTGCGCGGTATGCAAAGATCGGCCATGTCGTCCGCACCCCACCAGACGCACCCGCACGAGGCCCACATCGGCCAGGTCGTGACCTGGGCAGGCCACGACGGCGAGACCCTCACCGGCGTGGTCCACGGCTACAACGCCGAAATCGGCAAATTCATCGTCAAGACCGACGAAGGGATGAAGGCCGTGGCGCCCGCGACGGTGGACCAATTTGGCAGCGACTGACCCACCCGCGCGCGCCTTTGCCGCCACCCTGGACGGCGAACCGCCGTGGCATGGGATCAGCGCGGGTGCGTCATCAGGTAGCGCGCCAGCGCGTCGTAGGCCGGCAGCGACGTCGGATCGTTGTACGCGTTGGCCGCCATCGGATGCGACGCGTAGCGGGCAACGACCATCTCTGCGGCAGGGTCGATGTAGATCGCCTGGCCGTGGATGCCGCGCGCCATGAACGCACCGTGCTCGTTGTGCGACACCCACCACATGTCCCGGTAGCTCCAGCCCGGCAGCGTCGGGTACGACGCGCTGGGGAACGCGCTGCGGTCGCCGCCGCGCCGGATATCGTCCACCACCGCCTTGGCGATGATCTGCTGGCCGTTGAACCGGCCGTCGTTGCGCATCATTTCACCAAAGCGCGCCAGGTCGCGCAGCCCGGTGTTCAGGCCCCCGCCGGCGAATTCGTTGCCCACGGTGCCGACCGTGAAATAGGCGTCTTGCTCCATGCCCAGACGACCCCACACCCGCTCCGACAGGTTCTGGCCGATCGACATCCCGGTGGCTCGGCGGATAACCCAACCCAGCGCATCGGCGTTGACGGTCTTGTAGGCGAAGGCAGCTCCGTGCTCGCCTTCCTTCTGCACGGTCTGCAGGTATTCGTAGAACGTCTGGGGCCCCTGGTAGTCGGGCGGCCGCGGCAACACATTGCCCGCACGCGTATGGGCCCAGATCTCGGCCTTCGGATCGGCATAGTTTTCGCTGTATTTCAGGCCCGTGCGCATGTCCAGCAGCTGACGCACGGTGGCGTCCGCGAACGCACTGTCCTTGAGCTCGGGCACATAGCGCACGACCTTGGCGTTTTCATCCAGGCGGCCCTCGACCACGAGCTGCTCGCCGATGGTGCCGAAGAACGACTTGGTGACCGACATCGCGATGTGCTGACCCTGGGGCGTGAACACGCCCGAGTAGCGCTCGTACACGACGCGCCCCTTGTGCAGCACGACGATGCCGTCGGTGTAGTTCGCCTGGTAGGCCTGGCCCCAGTTCATCGGCTCGGTCTTGCCCAGCGGCGTGAACTGCACGCCGTCCAGGTCGTCGCGCTCCGCGCGCGGCAGCGGCGACACCGCCCCGAGGCCGCGCGAAACGTTGGTGGTGGCGGAGAACTGGCGGTAGTTCGAGAATGTCCACCGCAACTGCGGGAACCGGTACGACGAGCCGTCCTCGCGGCGGATCGTCTTGTCCGGCGGCGGCGGCGAACCCACCATCCACCCGAGCGTGGCCGGGTCGGTCTGTTCGGCCGTGGGCAGCGCCGCCGGCGCGTTCTGGGCCTGCGCGGCGATGCCGGCAGACACGGTCAGTCCCAGTAAGCTGGCGCGCAGAGCGCCGCGGATATGTCGCATGAGTCGGTCTCCTCCTCGTCCGCTGCGCAACCGGCCACCAGCGGCCGGTTCCGCGCAGACTTTGTGCATGCAGTCTACCCGGGCGCGCCCGGCCGCTCGGCGCCCCGCTCCCCAGCAGTACCGGCGCGCCCTCGCTACAGTGTGGGCGTGTCCCGCCTGAGGACACGCCCACCAACCCCGGAGCGCGCGACGTGCCAGCCAAACCACCCCTGCCCCCGTTCGACGCCGAGTCCGCCGTCGTCAAAGTCCGCCTGGCCGAGGACGCCTGGAACTCGCGCGACCCCGACCGCGTCGTTCAGGTCTACACCGAGGACACGCGCTGGCGCAACCGGGCCGAGTTCCCGGTCGGACGCGAGCAGGTCCGCCAGTTCCTGCAGCGCAAATGGGGGCGCGAGCTGGACTACCGGCTCATCAAGGAGCTGTGGGCCTTCGGCGCGGCGCGTATCGCGGTGCGCTTCGCCTACGAGTGGCACGACGATGCGCAGCTGTGGTACCGCTCCTACGGCAACGAGAACTGGGAATTCGACGAGCACGGCTACATGCGGGCGCGCCACGCCAGCATCAACGATCTGCCGATCCGCGAGGCCGAGCGCCGCATGCACTGGCCGCTGGGCCGGCGCCCCGACGACCACCCCGGGCTGAGCGACCTCGGGCTCTAGTCGCGGCGCCGGTGCACGGCACCCGGCAGGGGGCGCGGCACCGGTGCACGGGTGGGACGACTAAACTCGGGTCCCCGCAGCCTTCCGACGCGCGATGAACCTGTTTGTCTCGCTCAAGTATCTGGTCGCTCTGGACGACCATCGCCATTTCGGCCGGGCCGCCTTGGCCTGCCACGTCACGCAGCCTGCCCTGTCCAACGGCCTGCGCGCCCTCGAGGAGAACCTCGGGACGTCGATCGTCAAGCGCGGCCGCAACTTCGCCGGCTTCACCGCAGAAGGCGAGCGGGTGCTGGCCAGTGCGCGACGGATCCTGCGTGAGGAGGAGTTGCTCCAGCAGGATCTGCACAGCACCGCCAGCGATCCGCGCGGCCACTTGCTGATCGGTGCGGTACCCACGGCGATGCCGATCGCCGCACGGTTCGTGGCCATGCTGCAGGACCGCCATCCGGGCATCGTGCCGACCCTGCAGTCGATGAGTTCGGTCGACCTGGAAACCGGCCTGGAAAACCTCGCGCTGGACATGGGCCTGGGATACACCGAGCGCACCAACGAGGCGCGCGCGCATCTGCGCGTGCTGCCGCAATACACCGAACACTACTTTTTGCTGCGGCGCGGCCCGGACCCCGGCGCTGCAGCCGGGCGGATCGCGCACACCATCACCTGGGCGCAGGCCGCCACGCTGCCGCTGTGCATGCTCAGCGCCGAAATGCACAACCGCACGATCGTGGACCGGGCGTTCGCGCAGGCCGGTGCTTCGGTCAGCCCGGCCATCGAGACCAACTCCACCGTGACGCTCGTGATGAGCGTCGCCGCCGGGCGCGTGTGCAGCGTACTGCCCGGCGCGCTGCTCGGCGCGATGGACGGCTACCGTGGTCTGGAGGCACTGCCGCTGGTCGATCCTCAGATCGGCGTGCCCATCGCCTTCATGGTCCACGACACCAACCGGCCATCGCGCACGCTGGAGGCCGCCCTGGCCTACGCCCAGGACCCGCACTGGCTGCGCGTGGCGGGCCAGCACGCCGGACTGCTCGGGGGCTGAGGACGGGTGGGCGCGCCTCGGGGCGCGACCACCCGTACATTCCCTGATTTTGCTTTCGCATCGACTGATTCTTCAAAAAAATTGGACGAATCGCCGCCCACCGGCAACACTGCTAAAAGCACCGCACGAGTGCCCTCAGAAACCAAGGAGACAGACAATATGTCGACCGTACTCACGGACACGCGGCAACCCCATCACCAGGCCCGAGGCAGCCTGCTGAGCAAGGAACGGATCGTCGCCGCCCCGGGCTTCAACCGCTGGCTGGTACCACCGGCCGCGCTGGCCATCCACCTGTGCATCGGCATGGCCTACGGCTTTTCGGTGTTCTGGCTGCCGCTGTCCAAGGCGCTGGGCATCAAGGATGCGCTGAAATGTCCGCCCGACGTGGGCTTCGTGCAGCAGCTGTTCACGACGAGCTGCGACTGGCCGATCTCCACCCTGGGCTGGATGTTCACCCTGTTCTTCGTCTTTCTCGGCCTGTCGGCCGCCCTGTGGGGCGGATGGCTCGAGCACGTCGGCCCGCGCAAGGTCGGCGTGGTGGCCGCCTTCTGCTGGGGTGGCGGCATGCTGTTCTCCGCGCTGGGCGTGTACATGCACCAGTTCTGGATGATGGTGCTGGGCTCGGGCATCGTCGGCGGCGTCGGGCTGGGTCTGGGCTATATCTCCCCGGTATCCACGCTGATCAAGTGGTTTCCCGACAAACGCGGCATGGCCACCGGCATGGCCATCATGGGCTTCGGCGGCGGCGCGATGATCGGCTCGCCGCTGGCGGCCGAGCTGATGAAGTATTTCGCGACGCCCACCAGCGTGGGCGTGTGGCAGACCTTCGTCGTGATGGGCATCTTGTACATCATCGGGATGCTGGGCGGTGCCTTCGGCTACCGGATCCCGGCCAGTGGCTGGAAGCCCGACGGCTGGACGGCACCGGTTGCGCAGGGCAGCAACGCCATGATCACGCACGGCCATGTCCATGTGAAGCGGGTCTGGGGCATTCCGCAGTTCTGGCTGGTGTGGATGGTGCTGACGATGAACGTGTCTGCGGGCATCGGGGTGATCGGCATGGCCAGCCCGATGCTGCAGGAGGTCTTCGGCGGCAACCTGATCGGCGTGGCCAAGAAGTTCGGCGAACTCGACAAGGCCCAGCTCACCGCGATCGCCGGTGTGGCGGCGGGCTTCGCCGCACTGATCAGCCTGTTCAACATCGTGGGTCGCTTCTTCTGGGCCAGCCTGTCTGACTTCTTCGGTCGCAAGCTCACCTACACGGTGTTCTTCGTACTCGGCGGGTTGCTGTACTTCAGCATCCCGGCCAGCGCCGGCGCCGGCAACAAGGCATTGTTCGTGGCCGCGTTTTGCATCATCTTGAGCATGTACGGCGGCGGGTTCGCCACTGTGCCGGCCTACCTGGCCGACCTGTTCGGCACGCAGATGGTCGGGGCGATCCACGGTCGGCTGCTCACGGCGTGGTCCACCGCCGGCATCATCGGCCCGGTCGTGGTGAACTACATGCGCGACTACCAGCTCGGGCTGGGCATTCCGCGCGAGCAGGTCTACAACCAGACGATGTACATCCTGGTGGGCATGCTGGGCGTGGGCCTGATCTGCAATCTGCTGATCCGGCCGCTGAACGACAAGTACTTCATGACGGACGCCGAGCTGGCCGAGGAGCGGCGCCTGGCGCACGACCGGGCGACGGCGTCGGCGGCGGAAGCTGGTCCCGGAACGATGACCTATCACAACACCAGCAACGTCTTGGTCTACCTGGCCTGGGCGGCGGTAGGGATCCCGCTGGCCTGGGGGGTGTACCGCACGAGCCTGAGCGTGGCCAAGTTCTTCACCTGAGGTCCGGTTTCCATGCCCCGGGCTGCGCCGGCCCCGGGGCATCCATCCCACTGTCCATGCATCGATGACTGCTGCCGAACTCCCCGTCCCGCCCGAAGCCCTGGCTGCCGTGCGCGCAGTGCTCACGCACCGCTCGCGCGAGCCGGGCGCCCTGCTGCCGATCCTGCACGACGTGCAGGAGGCACTGGGCTACGTGCCCGCGGGCGTCGTGCCGGAGATCGCGGCGGCATTGAATCTGTCGCGCGCCGAAGTGCACGGCGTGGTGACCTACTACCACTACTTCCGGCGTACGCCGCCAGGCCGCCACGTCGTGCAGATCTGCCGCGCCGAAGCCTGCCAGTCACGCGGGGCGCAGGCCCTGCTGGCCCACGCCGAGGCCGTGTTGGGCTGCGCGGTCCACACCACGCGTGCCGACGGTGCGGTCAGCCTGGAGCCAGTCTACTGCCTGGGCCTGTGCGCGATGTCCCCGGCCGTCCAGGTCGACGACCGGCTGCACGGTCGCGTGACGCCCCAGGCGCTGGAGCGCATCGCCAGCGCCTGGCAGCTCACCGCCGCCGCACTCCCGGGCACGCCGCAGGTGAGTCGATGACCGGCGTGGCAACCCTGTACGTGCCACGCGACGCCGCGGCGCTGGCCGTGGGCGCGGACGAGGTCGCGACGGCGCTGGAACAGGCCTGCGCGCGCGCGGGCGTCGCCGTGAACATCGTGCGCAACGGCTCTCGCGGCCTGTTCTGGCTCGAACCACTGGTGGAGGTGCTGACACCCGAGGGACGCATCGGCTACGGGCCGGTCGGTGTCGACGACGTGGCCGCACTGGTGAGCGCCGGCCTGCTGCACGGGGCCGCACACGCGTTGCGGCTGGGCGCCACCGACGCGATCCCCTTCCTGGCGCGCCAGGAACGCCTGACCTTTGCGCGCATGGGCGTCACGGACCCGGTGTCGCTGCAGGACTACGCCGCCCACGAGGGCTGGGCGGGGCTGCGCCGGGCGCTGACGATGGACGGCGAGGCCATCGTGCAGGAGCTCACCGACTCCGGGTTGCGGGGCCGCGGGGGCGCCGCCTTCCCGGCCGGCATCAAGTGGAAGACCGTCCTGAACGCCGGCGCGACGCAGAAGTACGTGGTGTGCAACGCGGACGAGGGGGATTCGGGCACGTACTCGGACCGCATGACGATGGAGGGCGATCCGTACATGCTGATCGAGGGCATGGTCATCGCCG
>Ga0182021_10005970_pt1 | contig 14457 bp, 8 predicted proteins | sample 612E3MmetaG_FD_120493 | JGI IMG/M metagenome (GOLD analysis project Ga0182021, IMG submission 120493) | Permafrost microbial communities from Stordalen Mire, Sweden - 612E3M metaG (Illumina Assembly) | ecosystem: Environmental > Terrestrial > Soil > Wetlands > Permafrost | place: Sweden... | reverse complement strand
TGTAACAAAAATAATTAAAGAACTAACACAGAGCTACACAGAGTGTTCACAGAGTTGCACAGAGTAAAAAAACTTATCTACTTTTTAGTTCTTTTGCAAAATCCTCAGAAATGTAATTCTCATAGGACAAACATACATTAGTTGCAAAATCAACACCCATAGAGATTACTTTTGACCAGCTTCCCTCACCCATTTTATCAAGCTGATCACCAGTTATCTGGTTCCTGTAGATCGCGGCCATCATCCCAGCATTAAAATTATCTCCGGCCCCAATTGTGCTGACAGGTTTTATAGCTTTAACTGAAAATCTTCCGGAATAACTGATTGTCCTGACAAAAACTCCTTCAGCGTTTGCAGTATAGACCATGCAGTTACAATATTTGCTGACAACTTTCCACGCTTCATCCGGTGTAGCTGCTCCAAAAATATTTTTAAAATCCTCATCGGAACCCCTTATAAGTTTTGCATTTTGCATGTTTTCAACTATCAGTGGCAAAAGCTTATCCAGATCGGACGAATGCGAAGGTCTGAAGTTCGGATCATAAATAACGATGGCCCCATTCTTCTTAGCCATTGAAATCAGATCCATGAACTTCTTTCTTATTTCATAAGTGATAGCATAGATCGAACCACAAAGTATTATATCATCCTTTATGATCCCGGGAAACTTGATATTTAACCTTTGTTCAGGATAGTCCTGATAGAAAGTATAGCTCGCATCATTTTTTTCATTAAGAAATGCTAGTGCAAGTTTTGTCTTACCCTCCTTAAAATGATCGATAAAATCGGTCCCCACCCCATTTTCCTGAAGAAAATTATCGATTATTTCCCCAACATTATCGTTGGCATATTCGCTGATAAAAGAAACCGGCAACCCAATCCTGCCAAGTGAAACCGTGCTGTTGAGCATAGCTCCGCCTGCTTTTGCGGCCTGTGGCTGTCCGCTTTTGAATATAATATCAAAAACAGTTTCTCCTATTCCGTAGATTTTTCTCATTTGATTTAAGATTTATAGTGAGTTACGAGGTGAATTTACAAAATATTTATTAAAGTAATTTCTATATTTGCCCTCAAATTTTAGAGTTATGAAAGCAATGATGCTGACCGGAATCAGACAAATGGAAATGTCAGAAATTCCCGAACCGTCTTTGGTAAATTCAAATGATGTAAAAATAAGAATGTCGGTTATGGGTATCTGCGGTTCTGATATCCATTATTATACACAGGGGAATATCGGTTCCCAAAAGGTTCAGTATCCGTTTGCCGTAGGTCATGAAGGTGCAGGAATTGTTGTCGAGGTGGGCAATGCCGTAACAAAGGTTAAGCCGGGTGATAAAATAGCAATTGAACCGGCCATGCCTTGCTGGGAATGTGATCAATGCCTGTCAGGAAGACATCATACATGCCGTAAACTTCGTTTTCTTGGTTGCCCTGGTCAGGCTGAAGGTTGTCTGGTCGAATACATCGTTATGCCAGATACAAGCTGCTTTCCGCTCACCGGTCACCTGACAACTGATCATGGTTCGATTTCCGAACCTATGGCTATAGGAGTCTATGCAGTAAAACAATCAGGTTATAGCAAGGATCTGAATATAGGAATATTCGGATATGGTCCGATTGGCATGAGTGTGATGCTGGCATCCAAGGCCAAAGGGGTTGGCAATATATTTGTAACCGACCAGATAAATGAACGGTTGTCAATTGCGCAGATAGAAGGAGCTGTATTTACAGGAAATCCTCTGGAAGAAAATATTGTCGGTAAAATCCTTCTCAAAGAGCCTCTGGGACTTGATTTGGCTTTTGAATGCTGCGGCAAGCAGGAAGCCTTTGACCAGGCTATTGAACTCCTTAAACCGGGAGGGAAACTGATTGTTGTAGGTATTCCTGAGTTCGACAGATGGTCGATGAATGTGGAAGCAACACGACGAAAAGAAATATCACTCCAGTTTATCAGAAGACAGGTTGATTGTGTGGAGAATGCTCTTGAAATGATGAACGACGGATCGATAAATATTAAAAATATGGTAACTCACAGGTTCCCGTTTGTAAGAACGAAAGAGGCATTTGACCTGGTTGCAGATTACAAAGACGGTGTTATGAAGGCAATGATCGATTTCTAAAAAACTCCGTTATTCTTTACGTATATAAAGAACCCAGTCTTTATAATCATGATATTCGGGATATGATTCAGGGCAAACAAATTTCAGATAGACAGAGCCTTTAACTGAAGATGCATCAGAGAATTTGCCTGTTCCCGGATTATACCATTGACAAACATAGGTTTTGGATGCTGCATTTTCATCCATTTTTAATCTGGCTACCCCTCCATACCGCAGATAGATGACATATTCTTCCCCCGGCTGGGCAAGACAAAACGGCTGAGGATATTCCGCTACCATTTCAGGATGAGGTGACATGTTCCACCATTTTACATTTTTAAAAAATGCCGACAAATGTTTCATCGATTGAGCGCCCTCATAATCGTATGTAGTTCTGGTGAAGCCTTTTTCCAGATTCCACGATTTTTCATTAGAGGGAGCTTCAGGGACATCGGCAAGCCATACGTGTCCGCCTCCATAGGTATGCCCTGCAGCACCCGAGAGGATAGCCGACCATGCCGCAAACCTGATATCGATTGCTAAAGGATTACCTTCAATAAACTCATACCATGGTTCCGTTACAACAACTGGTTTTATCGGAACAAGATTATAATCTTCAGATATAACAGAAGGGATCATTTCATTTGCGAATTTACCGTGGCCAACCTGGCATTGATTGTAATCGAGCCATGCTTCCTGATTCAGCACTGTACCTGTTGACCATTGAGGAGCATCTGCTCCTCCTTCCCAGAATGGGGGAGTATTGTGGACACTTATTATGCGCTCATAAGGGTCCTCATTCTTAACAAGCTTTCCAAGATCTTTCCAGAAATCAAGACTGAATCCGCCGTAGTTATTCATATTATATTCACCTGCCAGAACCCATATAACATTATAAGCTCCGAACCTGTGAACCAGGTAACGCCACCACCGCTGTATCTTCTCTGCTCCGATTGTACTGTTCATATCAGGCCTGCTCCACCAACCGTGAATCCAGATAGTTATCCCTTTTGAATTTGCATATCTGATCATCTCCTCCACTTTTGCAGCATGTTCTGTATCAAGAATGGAATAAGTATCATCCAGCAAGGAACTTTCAGGGCCCCAGCCATTTCCGGGGACAAAAAGCTGACCAATATTAAACCCTTTTGCTGCACGGTCATCAACAAGTTGTTTGAAGCTGTCCATATGAATCCTCCTGTCAGTCCAGTTCCACCAGGTATCTCCAATCCAGAGAACCGGTTTCCCGTCAGTATATTCAAAAAAATGGCCTGCCATCTTACCATCCTTTTTTACTTTTATTAATCCATTTCTTACCGGATTTGCATTTTTCTCCTCAGTGCTCCAGGCCAGCACCTCAAAATTGCCTTTTTTCCCGTTCATACTTCTGTCTCTGGAAGATGTTATATATTTCCAGCTGCCTGTTGCAGGTGGTGTGAAATTTACACGCCACTCAGAACCTCCGCTCCAGAACCCTATGATTTTAATCTCCTTGTTCATTGCATCGCCACCAGTGCCCAAAAAAGTTACATTTAATAAATCTCCGTTTTTAGTTACAGGAATATCTTTATAAGGATTGGCATACTTACCTGAGGACTTCAATGAAATAGTATATACTTCCCACTGGTGAATGGTTTCAGATTTCACAGTTTCGATTAAAACGAATACAGAAATAATCAGAAAAATGGTTCTAGTTCTCATATTATGAAGTTATTAAATTCTCATTCTATAAATATAAATAATCTTTATCATAACAGCTATGGATTGAAAATAATCCATCTTTAGTTGCGTCATATTTACCATTTAATCAGGAATATAAGAAGATAATGATTAAAAAGATTTCGGATTACCATAATAATCTGGGCATTTTATCAGATATTTATAGCCCCAACTTGAATCAAAAATCTTAATCTTTCTTTCACCCGCAAACCATGAGCAATAGAAAGCATAATTACCTACTTAACCTGAAAGGAAAACCTGCCAAAATGAGAGACTGGATGAAAAGTCATCATATTCCGCCTCGTTTGATATTTGTCATTACAGGTATTTTATCCACACTCTGGTTTCTTTTCAGGGTAATTCCAAAACCAAGCCGCGCTGCATATCCCTGTATGAGAGTTGCAGCTCCTTTCATGTCGGGTTTTGTCCTTTACATTCTTTCGGTCGGAGCGCTTACGTTTGCTTCAAGAAAAGCAAAACTGAAAATTCTCAATGTAAGGTATTTTGCTACTTTTCTTTTATTCTTTGCCATGATTGTTCTAATGGCAATTACTCCTTCACAAAATACCAGCTCACCTTTTCAGGATAAACTTTCAAAGACCGGTCCGGATGACGGACCTAATCAACCTATCGGAAAAGGAGTCGGTATCTATCCCGGTCGTGTTATATGGGCCTGGGATCCTAAGGCAACAAATCCCAATTGTATAGATGCATTCGATTTCTACAAACCCGAAAACACAAATCAGAGTATTGTCAACAGGATGGTAGTTGATGCTGTAAAAAAACTCGGGGGTAAGAAAAACCTGTCTGAGTCATGGGATGCCTTGTTTCACTATTTTAATAAGAAGAAAAATAATACAGATAAAGGCTATACTGAAGGTGAAAAGATCTTTATAAAAATAAATCAGGGTACGGCAAATGGAAACTTAAGACAGGACGGGAAACTTAATGGTTACTATTTTTCAAAAAGCTTTACTGATACCGACGGAGCCAGAAACGGTACAATTGGCACCTGTGAAACTAATCCGGGAATTGTTCTGGAAATCCTCAGGGAGCTTGTAAATGTGGTTGGAATAGATCAGAAATATATTTCAATTGGTGACCCGATCGCTCACATTTTCGGACATAATTATGAAGCCTGGCATACAGAGTTTCCAGATGTTGAGTATATTGACAGATATTCTTCGAATTTTGGAAGAACCCTGATAAATCCCTCAGCAAAGGATCTTATTTACTACTCAGACAAAACCCAGACCGATAAATTGTATGATATAATTGAGCAAGCCGACTACATGATCAATGTGGCTAATCTGAAACCTCATGGCCGTGCTGGCATATCACTGACTGCCAAAAACCATTTTGGATCGCAGGGAAGAAACTCGGCATTCCATCTTCATTATTCTCTTATATCTCCGATCGCTTTAGGAAAGCCATCAAATAGCGGGTATCATAAATACCGTGTACTTGTTGATCTTATGGGAAGCCGTTATCTGGGTCAGAACACAATACTATTTGTGGTCGATGGCCTTTATGGTGGCGGTTCCAATGAAACAAAAGTACCGGTCAAGTATTTTATGGCTCCTTTCAATAATAACTGGACCAATTCTATCTTCATGTCGCAGGACCAGGTAGCGCTTGAATCAGTTTGTTATGATTTTCTTCGCACTGAATGGAATGGCACCTACACACATAATAAGGCAAACAATGCTTATGAATCAATCCCGAATGTGAATGGTGTTGATGATTATCTTCATCAGGCAGCAGATCCATCCAACTGGCCGAAGAATATTGCCTATGATCCTGATAACAGCGGGAAGCCGCTGACCAGTCTTGGCGCTCATGAACACTGGAACAGTGCGGAATATAAACAATACTCTGGTAATCTCGGCAAACCAAACGGTATCGAGCTGATCTCCATTCCTGATTCACTGGTTCGTACTGCAGGGTCATCAGTCACAATAGCTGGACAGGATAATAAAGAAACTCAGGCAGCTCCTTCTGTACAGATTAAAACTGCGGCTGTTTCTGAAAAGAAAGTTGATGAAACTGTACCTGAAAAGAAAGAATCCATAGTTCTTAATAATTCCGGGATCAAAAATGTCAACTCAAAATCATTTGACGAAGGGATAAAGATAAAATCCTTCTTCTCTGCTGCGGCAGATGGAGACAATACAATGTGGTTTTCAACTGATGCCGGGATCGTAAGTTTCGATGGAAAGAAATGGGTAATGCATAATAAAAACCGGAAAATCACCTCGGAAAAAATCAAGGATATAGTTTATGACTTTTCTTCATATGGACCTGAGATATGGATGGCAACACCTCAGGGGGCAACTGTTGCATCACTCCCGGTTGATGCAAGAAGCGGGGCAACCACCTACTATACTGAAAACTCACCTATTTTGAATAACAATGTTCTTGCCATAGCCGTAGGCAAGGGTCCTCTGCGCTGGTTTGGCACAGAGAAGGGAATTTCAGCATTTTATAGTAAAAGGTGGTTAAAAAATACTTATCAGCGAAAATATCCTGAGAGCAATTTCAAAGACTTTCCGATAACTGCTATGGCTACAAGCATAGATGGTGATTCTCTGTATGCAGCAACAGTAGGTGCTGGCGTGGCAAGAGTATACAGGGATAAAGTTGATGGGGTTTCAGGCGCTTCGGAGTATGCTCAGTGGGGTCCCATAGAGATGCCATCAGACAATGTCTACAGTATCTGCATAATGCCCGATGGAACACAATGGTTTGGCACTGATAAAGGAGTAGCCAGACATAAAGGATATAAGACACTGGAGAACTGGACCGTATTTAATAAAGAGAATGGACTGGTCGATGATTTTATTCAGGCAATTGCCAATGACAAAAAAGGAAACATTTGGTTTGGTACAAAAGCCGGAGTATCCGTTTTTGATGGCATTAACTGGAAATCATTCACTGTAAAAGACGGACTATGCAGCAATAATATTCTCTGTATTATATCCGATAAAAACGGTACGGTTTGGATAGGCACGGATAATGGCATAATGAGTTACCTGAATGAAGAAATGACTGTATATAAATAACAGGTGGGGCAAATATAGATTTATTCATCATCTTTTTACAGATTGTCACGGGATTCATCCGTTAGTTTTTTAGCCAATAAAACTGAAGTTAGCTTAATTTAGTTTACATTTACCTCAAACGAATGATTTAAGGTGTGAGTGCTGATTTTGACAATACAATTTTGGTAGAGAAGCTCAGGAAAGGAGATATAGAATCATTTGATCTTCTTTATGATAGATATGCAGGAAGACTTCATTATTTTGGGATGAAATATCTGAAATCAGAGGAAGAAACAGAGGAACTTGTTCAGACTGTCTTTCTGAAAGTTTGGGAATATCGCAGAAACCTGAAAAAAGATTCATCATTTAAATCATACCTATTTACTATTGCTTATAATGATATTTGCAAAGTCTTCAGAAAAAAATATTATCATCAAAAATACGTCAGTGATATTTTAAATGAAAATCCACAGCCTTTCGCTGAAATTGAAAAAGGGTTTCAATGCAAATCTGTTCTTGAGCGTATTCAGGAAATAATTGAAAAACTTCCCGAAAGACAAAAGGTTATTTTCCGCAAAAGCCGTGAGGAAGGAAAATCATCCAGGGAAATAGCTGATGAGGTCGGGCTTTCGCCTGGCACTGTTGATAATTACATATCACAATCTATGAAATTTATTATTTCCGGCTTGCACAATGAGATACTTCCTTTGGTATTGATATTTGCTTTGTTTTCCATATAACGTCATTCTCCTTTTTAAATCATTACTTGATTAATAGATTATACCTTCTGATTCACCCTGAACACTTCATCTGATTGCTTCCGGCTTTGATATTCAGGTAATTTTTTTTTTTTTTTAAATAAATCACTTTTTTATATGAGATACACCTGAGTTGTGGATATAATATATAATCGAAGCATATTTATCTGTAACCGGGAAAATTAATAAAAGAATGTTTACTCAAAATGAACTAGAGAAAGTTAAGCGGTACATTAACGGTAAAGCTGACAAAACTGATTCGGAATGGATTGAATCTATGCTTATGTATGGAGAGGAGAATAAAGAGCTGCGGCATTTAATTGAAACTGACTGGAACCAAACCCATAATTATAATTCATCATACGATATCAAATTAAAACAGATACAGTATCGTATTCACGATCACATTAGGAGAGAAGAGAATCAGAAAAACAAAACTTTGGTTAACAGGGTTATAGGTATTTATATGAAAGCAGCAGCAATTCTTCTGCTGCCCTTGGTTATCGCAGGATACCTGGGTTACACACATTTTAAAATTCAATCCATTATTCCGGATGATCAGAAAACCGGCACTACGATATTTGCACCATTGGGTTCGCGTGTTTCGTTTAATCTTCCCGACGGTACTACAGGCATGTTAAACAGCGGATCTACTCTGACTTACTCTACTCCTTTCAGCGGAAACAGGAAGGTAAATCTTACGGGCGAGGCCTGGCTGGAGGTACATCATGATGAAATGCATCCGTTTGAGATTACTTCCGGCAGCTCAAAAGTGAAAGTTCTGGGGACAAAGTTCAATATCAGCGCATATCCAACAGAGAACTATGTTGAAGTGGTACTTGAGGAGGGAAAGGTTGAATATCTGAACCGGGAAGCATCGATTGATGTAGATATGTTTCCTCAGGAAAGGTTAGTTTTTCAGGAGGGGCAAATCAGCAAGTCAGTTACTGATGTTGAAAAATATAATTCGTGGACAGAAGGTAAACTCGTATTCAGGGGTGACCAGATGTCTGAAGTTGCCAGACGAATAGAAAGATGGTACAACGTTAAAGTTGAATTAAGTGACAAACAATTGGAAAAGTATACTTTCCGGGCAACTTTTATTGATGATTCTCTCGAAGATGTTCTTCGTTTCCTTAGTATGACATCTCCGATAAAATATACTGTTATTCCTTCCACGCTTCTGAATGATGGTACGTATGAAAAAGAGAAAGCAATTATACATCTGAGAAAGATATAGAATCATTAGATCAATGTTATGAAAACTATTCATGGCCCTTAATATAAAAAAAAGGAAACCGCGCCAACGATTCCCTTTAAAAAACAACCTTTCAGCATTTTTTAACTTAAACTAAACAAATCTATGAAAAAAAACAATCCTTTCAGGGAACTGCAATACCATTCCCTGAAAAAAATTCTACTAACAATGCGCATTTCAATCATTCTTATGATGCTCGGAATTCTGCAGGTTAATGCCAATGAGGCATATTCCCAGAAAACAAGACTATCACTAAATTTTTCTGAAACAGAGCTTGTTAAGGTTCTTGACAAAATAGAGTCAGAAAGTGAATTTTTCTTCCTCTATAATGAAAAACTACTGGATACTGAAAGGAAAGTCAGTATTAATGTAGAGAATCAGCCTATCAGTGTCATTCTGGATAACCTCTTTGAAGGCACAAATGTTAAGCATACCATAATTGACCGCAAGATCATTCTTGCACCAGGGTATCTGACAGAAGGCACACAACAAAAAGAGAATATTGTCTCCGGAAGGGTTACAAGCACGACTGGTGATCCTCTGATTGGTGTAAACGTTACCATAAAGGGAACTACAGTTGGTATCACAACAGATATCGACGGTAAGTTCTCGATTCCGGTTGCTGACAGTAAAGCAGTATTACTCTTTTCCTTCATTGGTTATGATACTCAGGAGGTAACTATTGGAAATCAGGCGATTGTTAACGTTTCCCTGGTAGAAAGAATGAACCAGATAAATGAAGTTGTTGTTACAGCTTTAGGTATTAAAAAGGAAGCTAAAAGATTAGGTTATTCTACCGCAACTGTTAATAGCGCAAATATAACTACTAACCGTACAACCAACGTAGGTAACAGCCTTGTCGGTAAAGTAGCCGGTTTAAATATTTCTGCACCTGCAGGCGGCCCCGGAGGATCATCCAAGATCCGAATTCGTGGTCAATCATCTTTTGGCGGTAACAACTCACCTTTGATAATTGTTAACGGTGTTCCAATAAATAACTCAGGTATTTCTGCAGGTGGTTCAGCTGGTAACGGTACCGGGAACCCGACTGGAGGTTCCTCTGACCAGGGTGATGGTTTACAGAGTATAAACCAGGACGATATCGAAACAATGACAGTTCTAAAAGGTGCAGCAGCAGCAGCATTATATGGCTATCGTGCAAAAGACGGTGCAATTATTATTACAACCAAAACCGGCAGTGCAAGGCCGGGTATTGGCGTGGAATTAAATTCAAATTTCCAGGTTGACAATGCACTCGACTATACTAATTTCCAGTATATATACGGACAAGGTGAAAATGGTGTTCGTCCAACCACTACTGCTGAAGCACAAAGCTCAGGTGTACACTCGTTTGGCGAAAAATTTGACGGAGTTCCTACACCTCAGTTCGACGGAACCAGTCAGCCTTATCTGCCAAATAAAAATCGTATTAAAGATTTTTACCGGGCAGGAACAAACCTCACAACTTCTGTTGCGCTTACCGGTAATAGTGATAAGGGAAACTTCCGTTTGTCCTTTGCAAACACCGATGCAAATGCTATCGTCCCAAATTCAGATTATCACAAAAAAATATTGAACCTGGGTCTTAATTACAAGTTCACTCCAAAGCTCACACTTCAATTAAACTTTAACTACTCGAACGAGAAAAACCACAATCCTCCGCAGATTGGTCTGCAGGATATGAATGCCAACTCTACCATTTATACTATGGCAAACAGTATTGATGTACACTGGTTAAAAAATACTTATCTCGATGCTAATGGTTACGAACAGCCACTTGCACGTTTTACAAACCGTAATAATCCATACTGGGTAACTCTTAAAAGATTTGAAAATGTAAATCGCGACCGTTTATTTGGCAATGTATCTCTTCGTTACCAGTTACTTAGCTGGCTATATGTACAGGGTCGAATTGGACAGGATTACTTCACACGCCCATACAACTATGACCGTCCAACCGGTACCCGATCGATAGCAGCTGCTGCTTCAGGATATAATGGCTATTATTACCAGGATGAATCTACTTTCCGTGAAAGAAACATGGACTTTTTGGTTGGAGCAACTCAGAAAGTCGGAGATTTTGGAGTAGATCTGACATTTGGCGGCAACTCGATGCAGCAAACCAATACAGACATCGGAGCATCAGTAACCAACTTCTATGTAAGGGATTTGTATACCATCGGAAACGGACAGACAAAAAATCCATTCTATAACTTTTCTAAAAAAGATGTGAATTCTTTGTATGGATCTGCAGAGTTTTCTTTCAAGAGTTACCTCTATCTGAATTTAACTGCACGTAATGACTGGTTCTCAACATTGAATCCAAAATCGAACAACTATCTGTACCCATCTGCAAGTATGAGTTATGTATTTACTCAGTCATTCAAATCTGTTCCGGCATGGCTGACCTATGGTAAACTCAGGGCTTCGTATGCTGAGGTAGGAGGCGATACAGATCCTTATTCCAACAACCTGTATTATTCTATAAACGCCAACCAGTTTAATGGTACCGCTCTCGGATCAATCTCAGGAACAGTTAGCCCGAATCCAAATTTACGTCCTTTAAAAGTAAAGGAGACAGAAGTAGGTTTGGAATTAAGAACATTAGACAACAGGGTTAACCTTGATGTTGCTGTCTATAAGAAGAATACAGTTGATGAAATCCTGAAAGTTGACATTTCAAATGCTTCAGGGTATAGTCAGACACTGGTGAATGTTGGAAAATTAGAAAATAAAGGTATAGAGATTCTTCTGACATTTGTTCCTGTAAAAACTGATAAATTCACCTGGGAAACGGTATTCAATACAAGTTACAATGCCAGCAAGGTAATTGCACTGGCAAACGGACAACAAAGATTTGATGTCGGAACCGGCGAATTCTTCGGATTTGTGTCACATGAAGTAGGGATGCCTCTTGCTTCCTTACGCGGTTTTGATTACAAACGTGATGCCAATGGTAATATCATAACTGTAGGCGGATTATTTCAACAGGGGAATATTGTAACGTTTGGAAGTGCAATTCCAAAATATGTTGGTGGCTGGCTGAATACCTTCAATTATAAACATATCAGGTTATTTGCTCAGATTGACTATAAGGCTGGTTTCAAAATTATGTCTAATTCAAATTTGAATTTCTTACGTGAAGGATTATCACAAGCATCACTACCGGGAAGAGAAGGCGGAGTTGTCTTTGATGGCGTAAATGCAGATGGAACACCTAACACTACAGCTGTTCCGGCAGAGCAATTTTATACCCAATACCGGAGCACAAACATTGCCACACCATTTATTTATGATGGCACCTTTGTGAGATTCCGTTCAGTATCTATCGGCTATGACATTTCAAGATTTGTCAGTAAGGCAAGGATTAAGGAAATGACTGTTTCTGCAGTATGTAACAATGTGTTTATGATAACCAAACATATTGATAATCTCGATCCGGAAGCACAGGTATCCACCTCTGATAACCTCCAGGGAATAGAAACTCACACTCTGCCAACAACACGCAGTTATGGTTTTAATATAAACATTAAGTTTTAACTCATTTAATCAAAGTCTATGAAACGAATATATATATACCTGGCACTGGCTGTTTTGTCAATGGGTTTAACCAGGTGCGATAAAAATTTTGAAGAGGTAAACACCAATCCTGTTCTTGCTACTTCAATCGACCCAGTGTATCTTTTTACCCAGGCCCAGTTTGGTTCGGCTTTAAATACTCTTCCCTATCAAAGCGCCATTGTCCAGCAGATCCTGACACCTTTTACCGGTGTTCTTGAAGGAGGCAATCACAATGTCGTTTATGATCCCAACACAAACGCGATCTTTAATTCGCTGTATACAGCTACTGGCGGTCCTGTAGTTCTTCTTACTAAGGTTATAAGCCAGACTAAGGATAATGCAGCACGCAGTAACCTATATAATATGGCAAGAATTATGAAAGCCTATGTATTCCAGGTATTAGTTGACACTTATGGTGACGTGCCTTATACGGAAGCTGGAAATGGATTCCTTACCGGAGTTTATTTGCCCAAATATGACTCAAACAGCGCTATCTATGATGATTTGCTAAAAGAGCTTACCGAAGCTACCGCAGCTCTTGATGCATCCGCGGCTATTGAAACAAGCGACTTATTCTATAAAGGTAACATAGCTCAATGGAAGAAACTGGGTAATTCTCTGCTGTTGAGAGTCGCTATGAGATATACAAAAGTGGATGCTGCAAAAGCTCAGCAATATGCTGCTGCCGCATATAACGGAGGCGTTATGCAATCAAACGCTGATAATGTGATCATCAAATTCAACAGCACATTTAACCATCCTTCATCCAATACCTATCAGGGTACTGAAAGAGCCAATTTCTATCTTGGAAAACCATTTGTTGATTATCTTTTAAGCACCAGTGACCCACGACTTGGAGTTATTTCAGTTAAATACCAGTTCCCGGCTAATCCACTGGCATCTGCCGGTACCGCGGACGTTACTCCGGCCGACCAGCAGGGAATGCCTTTTGGCTATAGTGAAGCTACTATTGCTACCGATCCGCTTTACCCCGGTAAATCAGGAGCTGCCTGGAAATATTCTCAGTTGAACCGTAGTACTGTTGCAAAAATCGATGCACCCGAATTCTTTATAACTTACGCCCAGACAGAATTGTTACTGGCAGAAGCAGCACAAAAGGGCTGGATTTCAGAATCTGTTGCCAGTTTGTATGAAAAAGGTGTAAGAGCTCATATGGACCAAATGTCTCAGTATGATGTCACTGCTACCATTCCGGGTGCCGCTCAGGATGCATATATGCTGGCGAACCCCTTTAACGTTGCCAAAGCTTTGGAGCAGATCAATACCCAATACTGGATCGCATCTTTCCAGAATGGTTCAGAAGCCTGGGCTAACTTTCGCCGTACCGGATTTCCGGCACTGACACCTAACACTTATCCAAGTGCAGATCCATCTGTTGTAGGTGGTTTTATTCACCGTTTAGTTTACCCGGTCAGGGAAAAAACAGTGAATACTACAAACTACAATGATGCTGTAGCCCGTATGGGAGAGGATAACCTTGCTACCCGCATATTTTGGGATATTAATTAATCCTGATTTGATCAGGTATTCTCTGCATGTAAATAATGCATCTGCATAAGATGAGTATTTATCCTTATGTCTGAGTTTGACTTTAAAATGAATTGTTGATTTTTTTGAGGGACGATTAATTTTAAACTTCAGACATAAGGATTCTTATTTATTATTTATTAAAATCCTCATTGCATAAGCAGGCAAAATATTTACCACAATCAAATACTTATTACAATGAATAAAAAAATATTATTGCTATCAGTTTTAATCATTTGTTGCATTTTGACTTTTGGACAGAATGTCGGATCAACTCCTGAGTACATTAAGGCGTTGACTCCGGAATGGAAAGGAGAACGGTTTGCAGACGGAAGACCTAAAGTATCTGATGCAATTCTGGAACGACTTAAAAATATCTCTCTTGAAGAGGCCTGGGGAGTGCTTCGCAATAAGGGATTTCTGAATCAGTTTGAAGGTGACTGGACAATAATCAATCCTGACCAGACTATGAC
>Ga0182021_10005968_pt1 | contig 14457 bp, 14 predicted proteins | sample 612E3MmetaG_FD_120493 | JGI IMG/M metagenome (GOLD analysis project Ga0182021, IMG submission 120493) | Permafrost microbial communities from Stordalen Mire, Sweden - 612E3M metaG (Illumina Assembly) | ecosystem: Environmental > Terrestrial > Soil > Wetlands > Permafrost | place: Sweden... | reverse complement strand
AGTTCGCTCGCGGCCTCGACCGCTGAGCCGATCATCGGACGCCTTGTTCGCTTCGGCTCACGCGAGGCACCATTCCAGGATTGCCTTCTGGGCGTGCAAGCGGTTTTCAGCCTCGTCCCAGACGGCGGATTGGGGTCCGTCGATCACCGCGTCGGTGACTTCTTCCCCGCGATGGGCCGGCAGGCAGTGCATGAAGATCGCACCGGGCGCCGCCCGCGCCAACAACGCTTCGTTGACCTGATAAGGCTTCAGGAGATCCTGCCGGCGCTTGGCCGATGCCTCGTCGCCCATGGAGACCCAGGTGTCCGTGATGATGCAATCGACGCCGGCCACGCAGGCTTCTGGGTCTTCGCCATAGGAAAGATCGACGCCGGCGTCGGCAGCCCAGGCGAGCAGCGATTGGCGCGGCGCGAATTCCCCCGGCGTCGCGATCCTGATCGAGAATCCGAAGCGTGCCGCGGCATGAATCCAGGATGCCAGCACATTGTTGGAGTCGCCGACCCAAGCCACCGTCTTGCCGGCGATCGGACCTCTGCGTTCCTCGAACGTCATGATGTCCGCAAGGACCTGGCAGGGGTGGGTCGATTTCGTCATGCCGTTGATGACAGGAATCGTCGCATGCGCCGCCAGCTCGTTCACCATCTCCTGCGAGAGCGTGCGGATCATGACGGCATCGACATAGCGGGACAGTACGCGCGCGGTGTCCGCGACGGTCTCACCACGGCCGAGCTGCATTTCCGCGCCGGTGAGCATGACCGTGAAGCCCCCGAGCTGCTGCATCCCGACATCGAAGGAAATGCGCGTGCGGGTGGAGGGCTTGTCGAAGATCAAAGCAAGGGTGCGCCCGACCAGGGGCGCATAGGGCGTGCCGGTGGCGCGCATCTTCTTGAGCTCACCCCCCCGCCGAAGCAGCCCTCGCAGGGTCTCGGTCGGAATCCGGTGAAGATCCAGAAAATGACGCGGCTGGGACATTGTCTCAGGCTCCAGTTGGAGCGGCGACACCCACTTTGGTTGCGACTTCATCAAGAATTTCCCCCGCGAGCGCGATTTCCGCCTCGCCAATTATGAGAGGCGGCAACAGCCGGACGACATTGTCCGCCGCGCTCACGCTGAGAAGACCATGGCGCTGCAATGCCCGAACGAACTCGAGATTCGACACGCTTTCGGCGCAACGAATCCCCACCATCATGCCGATGCCGCGCAGTTCGGTGAACACGGTCGGATGCGCGCTGACCAGCTGTTCGAGACGACGGTGCAATTTCACGCCGGTTTCGCGAACCTGATCCAGAAACGCGGGTTCGGCGATCGTATCGAGGGATGCGATGCCGACCGCCATGGCCAACGGATTACCGCCATAGGTCGAACCATGGGTTCCCGCCACCATGCCCCTGGCCGCATCCTCGGTCGCCAGGCACGCGCCGAGCGGGAAACCGCCGCCGATGGCCTTCGCGACGCTCATGACATCTGGCATGACGCCGGACCATTCATGCGCGAATAGCTTGCCCGTCCGGCCCATGCCGCACTGGATCTCGTCGAAAAACAGCAACAGGCCATATTCGTCGGCGACCTGCCGCAGCGACTTCATATACTCGATGCTGCAGACCCTGATGCCGCCCTCGCCGAGGATCGGCTCGATATTGATCGCCGCGGTCTCAGGCGTGATCGCGGCGCGGAGCTCATTCAAGTTGCCGAACGCGACCTGGTCGAACCCTTCCAGCAATGGCCCGAAGCCCTTGACCATCTTTTCCGCCTTCGACGCGGAAATCGCAGCCATGGTGCGACCGTGAAACGCGCCCTGGATGACGATGATGCGATTCTTCTCGGGCTGGCCCTTATCGTAGAAATGGCGCCGGATCAGTTTGACGCCGCATTCCCAGGCCTCGACGCCCGAATTCGTGAAGAACACCGTGTCGGCGAAAGTGAGTTCGGTCAGGCGGCGCGCCAGAATTTCCTGGCCCGGCACGCGGAACATATTGGAGGTATGCCAGACCTTGTGGGCCTGCTCGGTCAAAGCGGCGACAAGGCGCGGATGACAGTGGCCAAGCGACGTCACGGCGATTCCGCTCGCGAAGTCCAGGTAGCGACGGCCTTCTACATCGAAAAGATAGGCCCCTTCTCCCCGCTCGAACTGGATGTCGGCGCGAGAGTAGACGGGCATGACTGCCGGGATCACTTTTTCCCCCAAAAAGACAGCGTCTTTACAGCGCGACCGCCCCCGCCACAAGGCCGAAAAGGACTGTTTATCGCATTGCTAGGTTGTGTTTCACGAACGTCTGCCGGCCTAAGCAGGCGCAGACAGCGTCAGGATTTCAGCTTATAGCCTGAGATCAGCATCCGCATGGTCACGACCCAAAGCAGGGCGTTCGACACCGCCAGGACCGCAAATCCCTGCCACAAGGACGCATCCTCCACGCCGATGAAGCCATACCTGAAGCCGTCGATCATGTAGAAGAACGGGTTGAAGTGAGCGATGGCGTGGAGCACGGGCGGAAAGCGGTCCACGGAATAAAACGTGCCCGAGAGAAACGTCAGCGGCGTGACGATGAAGTTGGTGACGGCGGCGATATGATCGAACTTGTCCGCCCAGATCGCCCCGACGACGCCCAGCAGCGACAGCAGCATCGTTCCGAGTATGCCGAACAACAGGATCGCGCCCAGGTCGAAGACCCTTATTGGCAACAGAAAATCAATCGCGATCGCCGTCGCTAACCCGACCAAGAGCCCGCGGACGATCCCGCCAAGAACGTAGGCGAAAGCCATCTCGGTCGGGGATATCGGCGTCATCAGCACGTCGACGATGTTGCCCTGAACCTTGGAGATCATCACCGACGAGGAAGTGTTGGCGAAGGCGTTCTGCGACATCGCCATCATGATCAGGCCCGGCGCCAGGAAATTGAAGAACGGCACCGTCCCGGAACGTCCACCGGCTCCATTGCCCATCGCCATCGAAAACACGACATAGAACAAGAGCGCCATGGCCACCGGCGCCACGATCGTCTGCATGTAGACTTTGATGAAGCGGCGGACCTCCTTCATGAACAGGGTCCAGAAGCCGATCCAATTCACGCGCCCCATCAGCCGCGCTTGAGGCATGTGAACCACCGAGGGTTCGCTGATCTGGGTCATCGGGAGGGAGTCCATGCGTCTTGTATAGATTCCGCCCCGCCTCCCCGCAATCGGCGGGCTTGGCAGGCGAGGCAGCCGAGAGCACGATTCAGACATGACCAGATCGCGCCCCAAACCGCCGACTCGCATGACGGAAGCCAAGCTCGCCGAGGCGGCCGTGTTCTATCTCAGCCGCTACGCGTCCTCGTCGGGCAATCTGCGGCAGGTTCTCCGGCGAAAGCTGAAGCGTTCCGCCGAATTCTATGAGGACGATCCGAGCGCGCTGTTGCCGGTGATCGAAACGATCGTGGCGCGTCACACCGCGACCGGGGCGATCGATGACTCCGCCTATGCCGAATCCCAGGTTCGCAAGCTGAGGCGACGGGGCGGCTCCGCGCGCATTATCGGCCAGCGGCTCATGGCCAAGGGAGTGCCCGGTGAAATCATCGCCGAGTCGGCGTCAACCCCAGATGCGATCGTCGAAGATCGCGCGGCCGCGATGGTGTTCGCGCGGCGACGCCGGCTCGGACCGTTCCGCACCGGCCCACGAACCGAATATCGGCAGAAGGATTTGGCCGCGATGGGCCGGGCCGGGTTCGATTACGCCGTCGCCGCCATGGTCATCGACGCGACCGACCCGGACAGCCTGGCCGAACTCTTGCGAGAGAGCGGCGACTAAGGGGCCGGTTCCTGAACACTCGCCGGGGCTGGCGCGGCATTGGGCAGCACGATCACGCTCTGCGGGAACGACAGCGGGATTTTCTGGGAATCGAAGCGCTTCTTCAGCCGACGATTAAACTCCCGGCCCACCCCCCATTGCCGCAGAGGTTTGGTCTTGAATCGGGCCTGGAGCACCACCGCGTCGGCGCCGAACGAATCGATGCCGACGATTTCGATCGGCGCCAGGATGAACTCGCAGAAATCCGGATCCTGCTGCATCTCGGCACCGAGCGACTTCACCACATCGACCACGCGATCCGTGTCCTGCCCATAGTCGATTTTGATGTTGAAGACGTAGAAGGCGTAGTCCTTGGTCAGATTGACCACCGATGTCACGTTGCTGAACGGAACGGTGTGCACAGCGCCGGCATTGTCGCGAAGTTTGATGGTCCTGACCGAGAAGGCCTCGACGAGGCCTGAATGCCCGCCGCCGACATCGACGACGTCACCCACGGCGATAGTGTTCTCGAACAGGATGAACACGCCGGTGATAACATCCTTGACCAAAGTCTGGGCGCCGAAGCCGATGGCGAGCCCGACGACGCCGGCGCCGGCCAGCAGGGGCGCAATGTCGATCCCGATCTCAGACAGGACGATCAGAGTGGCCACGACGATCAGGAAGATCAAAAAGGCGTTGCGCAGCATCGGCAGCAGGGTGCGCACGCGTTGACTGCGTTCGACCGGCGAACCGTCCCGCACGGCGCCCACCAGATAGCGTTCAATCGCGGCCGAAACGATTTCCCAGGCCACGGTGGCGCTGACGATGACGAAAGCGATTGAGAATGTCCGCGCCAGCAGCGCGTGACCTGTCGGACTTTCGAACCAACCGAACGTGTCCACGCCCCAAATATCGATCAATGCGACCAAAGCGATCAGCCAGACGACGAGCGACCCGGTCTGCGTCAGGGTCGGCAGATAGCGATCGATCCGCGCCTTGAGATTGGGAAACTGGCCGGCGGTTTCCTGCGATAAGGGAACGCCAGGCTTCGCAATTTGCTCGAGAAGGAATATGCCCAGGCGCGCCGCGGCCAAAACCACGACGGAGGTGATCGTGTCCCGCGCGACGTAGTCAAAGCCACCATCGATATCCAGAACCCAGATCATGAAGGTAACGACGAGAAAGGCGCTGACCACCAGATGCCAGATCTCGGCGACACGATGACGGGTCGACCAGAAGGCGCCGCTGCCAGCGGACCCTTCGCCTTCCGCGGCATGAATTCCGCGAATCCGGCGCGCCACCGCGCGCCGAGTCTGAAAGATGATCGTGACCAGCATGATCAGAACGGCAAAACCGACGATCTTGATGGCGCCCTGGGATGCCACTTTGGGCAATCCGAGCAGACGGGCCGCGGAGATTCCGCACCAACCGAACGCGACGACCGCACCCAACCAGCAAAGCCAGCGATGAAGAAATCTCGCGGCGCGGTCATTCACCGGAATCAGCCTTAATGTCGACCCATTGGGGGCCAGGAGAAAGCGCGATACGGCCGCGATAACCAGCACCAGCATGGTGGCGTCGACGATCGTGATCGTCGCCACGTTGACAGTGGCGGGAACATTGAAGGTCGGCAGCAGCGCATAGCTGGCGACGCCCAAGATCCCGACCGGGATTAGGCGCAGCAACAGCAGCAGGGTGGCCATTGCCAGTCGCGCGAGAAGCCCACCGCCGTGATGACGCTCGATGGCGCGGCGCGGTCGGGCGATCGCGAGATCGGCAAGCAACAGAGCGGCCCCTCCGCCGCTGAGGACCAGCCCGACCGCGAACGCCAACTGAACCCAATGCGCGCGCGTGTCGGGATCCGAAAGCTGATGCCCGAGCCAATGCGCCGCGGTCGGGAGCCCGACAAAGGCTTGCGCCAGCGCGCTGAATTCGGCGCTGGCTTCGCCGACCCGATCCGACAAAAACGAAAGAAGATGCGTTCCGGCGCCGCCCGCCGCGGAATCAGGGGCCTTGGCTTGCTGCGCCGCGAGCAGGTTCAACTGGCGGACAAGCTTCGCGCGCGCGTCGGGATCGTTCAGGGTCTGGACCAACGCCTTGATTTCCGCCGGGCCGGCCTCCGAATGCGACGCCTTTTGAGCCGACTGGTCTTGAGGCGAGACGGGCGATGCCAACGCCGGCATCGTCTGCGCCTCGGCCAAAGGGCTCACGGCTCCTGTGAACCCGAGCATCACAATAAGGGCAATCAGTCGACGAATCATTGCTTGGACCTAACGTCAGTGCGCATTGCCGCGCTCAAATCAGCGGTGGATCCTGAGCGATGCCGCACAATCAGATGAACACAAATACGGCGAAATTCCATATTCGCCCTAATCTCATATTCAATCGTCCTTGAACCGGAGGCGTCCGCCAAAGGCTTCCGGGCGAATTCGGCAAAAGAATCTCACTCCCTGACTCGTTTACAGCCGTCGGCTACTCGCCTATCTTTCCGCCATGAGCGAAAAGATTGAACGATCGGACGCCGAGTGGCGCAGCCTGCTGTCGCCCGAGGAATATCGCGTGCTCCGCCAAAAGGGCACAGAGCGCGCTTTCACCGGGCATTATTACAAGACCAAGGAACCCGGCACCTATGTTTGCGCGGCCTGCGACAACGCGTTGTTCAGCGCCGATACAAAATACGATTCGGGCTCAGGCTGGCCCAGCTTTTATGCTCCATTGAAAGACGACGCGGTCGATGCCGAGCGCGATCACAGCCATGGCATGGTGCGAACGGAAGTGACGTGCGGCCGCTGCGGTTCCCATCTCGGCCATGTTTTCGAGGACGGGCCGGCCCCGACCGGCCTGCGCTATTGCATGAACTCCCTGTCGCTCAAACTGAAACCTGACGCGACCTGACATATGGGGTGGCGCGTAGGCCCTCCCTATGGCATTGCGGCCGTGCTATAATGTAATAAATGGACGGTGGGAGACCATGGTGCGAACGGGCGATGCGCGTATTCCCCTGCTTCTGGCGGGCGCTTCTGCGGTCATCACCTGTTTGATCGTCGGCTCCTTGTCGCCATTTGACGCTTTCCGGATTGCGCGCCTCCACGGCCATTTGCGGGATCACGCCGCCACCCTGATTTATCATTTCGATTCCGATCGGGGGAGACACGATAGCTCCAGGACGTCGCAATTCGAGCCAGGATCGAACTTCGATGAGGTGGTGATCGAGAATACGGCGAGCGCGACCATCACCATCGGTGACAGACCGTCGGTTGCCGTCAACGAGCCGTCCCACCCGTCCGGCAGGATTTCGACCGTGGTCCGCGGCGGCAAGCTGGTGATATCCAGCCTCGGCCCGCCAGCGCATCTGTCGCTCACGGTTACCCATCTGCGATCTCTGCGGGTCAATGGTCCCGGCGATATCAATCTGGTCGGGCTGCATGATCCGCTTTCGATCGTCACCAACGGCCCCTCCTCGCTGCGCGCGACCGGGGCAATCGACTGCCTGAATCTCATGCTCAACGGCCCCAGCAATCTCAGCCTTTCCAAACTCCAGGCGAAGAATGTCGCGATCCGCATGAACGGCGGCGGCAACGCCGAGATTTTCGCGACTGACTCGCTGATGGCGGAAGTTCACGGGGACGGTCGGGTGCGCTATCTGGGCGAACCGCATACGACCACCAATATCGATGGCAGCGGCTCGATCGCACCGCTCACGGTTTCGCGCGAGAGCTGAAACCCTCCGGGCTGGCGGCCAACGTGACTCCGCGCCATAAGACTGCCTAAAGCTCAATTTTGCCATTCACCTCCATCATCAATCGAGATCACCCATGATTCCCCGCTATAGCCGGGCCGAGATGGCCCGTATCTGGGAGCCAGAGAACCGCTACCGCATCTGGTTCGAAATCGAGGCGCATGCCTGCGACGCCATGGCGGAGCTCGGGACGATTCCCAAGGAGGCCGCGCGGGCCATCTGGGAACGCGGCGCGTTCGAGGTCGACCGGATCGACGAGATCGAGCGCGAGACCCGCCACGACGTGATCGCGTTCCTGACCAACGTCGCCGAGCATGTCGGCCCAGAGGCGCGCTTCCTCCATCAGGGCATGACCTCGTCCGACGTACTCGATACGGCGCTCGCGGTGCAGTTGACCCAGGCGGCCGATCTGCTGCTGGAAGATCTGGAGAAAGTCATTCTCGCCATCCGGCGGCGGGCGCTCGAACATGCCCATACGCTGACGATCGGCCGCAGCCACGGCATTCATGCCGAACCGACCACTTTCGGCCTGAAGCTGGCCGGCCATTGGGCCGCATTCCAACGCAATCGCGACCGGTTGCGCGCGGCGCGGGCGGAGATCGCGACCTGCGCTATCTCCGGCCCGGTCGGCACTTATGCCACCGTTGACCCCCGCGTCGAAGCCTATGTGGCGGAAAAACTGGGTCTGACGCGGGAGACGGTATCGACCCAGGTCATCCCGCGCGACCGGCACGCGCAATTCTTCGCGACTCTCGGCGTGATAGCAGCTTCGGTCGAGAATCTCGCCACGGAAATTCGGCACCTCCAAAGGTCGGAGGTGCTGGAGGCGGAGGAATATTTCGCGCCGGGTCAGAAGGGCTCATCGGCGATGCCCCACAAGCGCAATCCGGTGCTGTCGGAGAATTTGACCGGATTGGCGCGGCTGGTGCGTTCGGCGGTCGTCCCCGCGCTGGAAAATGTGACCTTGTGGCATGAGCGCGACATCTCGCACTCCTCGGTCGAGCGGGTGATTGGACCGGACACGACGATCGCGCTGGATTTCGCCCTTGTCCGACTGGCGGGACTCGTCGACCGGTTGCTCATCTATCCGGAAAACATGCAGCGGAATCTCGACTCGCTACGCGGATTGGTCTTTTCGCAGCGTGTCCTGCTGGCATTGACCCAGGCCGGCATGAGCCGCGAGGAATCCTATCTGACGGTGCAGACCATCGCGATGCGGGTCTGGCGGGAAAGGAACGAGGATTTCAGGACATTGCTGGGACGCGACGAGCAGGTTGCCAAACATCTTGCGCCCGAGCACCTCGGTGCCCTGTTCGACTATGGATATTACACGCGCCATGTCGATGAAATCCTTGCGCGCCTGATAGAATGACCGGGCGCGAGTCCTGACCCAGATGTTTCCGCTATTACCCGCGACAAATTGCCAGAAATCGGGTTCAATACATTGGGATTGCGCAACCTGCCCAGGTCACCTCAGTGCTGTTGACGCCCCACGGCCATGACCGGAGCCATCTCCTCTGCCTTTCGAGGGCCGCAAGGCCCCCTTCCCCATGACGCTGCCAACGCCGCTGACCATCGTCTGGAAGGCGATGAACGGAATGTCGGACCGGAATGGCCTTGAATTCAGCGGCTATATCGCCTTCACGATATTGCTCGCGCTTTTTCCCTTCCTGATTTTTCTGGTGTCGGTCGCCGGATTTTTCGGCCAAACCAGGATAGGGGAAGAGTTTGTCGCGACGATGTCGCTGTTCGCGCCTCGGGACATGATCGCCACGCTGCAGCCCGCGATCCTGCAGGTCATTCAGAATCGTAGCGGCCGCTTGCTCACAATCGGACTTTTATTCGCCCTTTTCTCCGCCGCGTCGGGAGTTTCAGCCCTGAGGCTTGCGCTCAACATGTCCTACGGGGCGATTGAAACGCGTTCGTACCTGCTGCAAAAACTCGAGGATATTCTGATCGTCCTGGTCGGAACGGTGGTCATGATCATTGCATCGGCGGCGATCATCCTGGGGCCCTGGATTTGGAAAGTCGTAGCCTGGTTCGTTTTCGTGGATTCGGCTGACACGAGATGGTGGCATCTTGCGCGTTACGGCTTCACGCTCGTCATTCTCGGCGCGAGCGTCGTGGCCCTGCACCGCATTCTCCCCAACGCACGCCTGACGATCGCGCAAATTCTGCCCGGCGCCCTGACGACCACGATCCTGTGGGTCGTCGCGGCCACGCTCCTGACAGTCTATTTCGGCGAGTTCAATAATTATGCCTCGACCTATGGCGACCTGGGCGGCGTGATCGTCACCTTGATGTTCTTCTATGTCAGCGCGATCATCTTCATATTCGGCGGCGAAGTGAACGCCGCCTTGCTCGTGCACGCCAAGGGACTGACCCCAACCCCAAATCCGGAGTTAAGATCATCAACCCCTCAATCCGCCTGATCGCCCTACTGCTGGTTTTCAGTCTGCCCGCGGCGGCCGAAGAAATCGGCAGCGTCAATACGACGTTCAAAGCGCTGGGACCCGATAACAAGATCGTGATCCAGGCATTCGACGACCCCGACGTCGACGGCGTGGCTTGCTACCTCTCCGCGGCCCGAACCGGCGGGATCAAAGGCGGCCTGGGACTGGCCGAGGACACCTCGGATGCGGCCATCGCCTGCCGCCAGGTTGGGCCGATCACCATCAAGGGAAAGTTCGAAGCGGGCGACCAGGTCTTCAGCGAAAAGCGCTCGGTGCTGTTCAAGCGGCTGCGGGTCGTGCGTTTTCTCGACCAGAAGCGCAACACGCTCGTCTATCTGGTCTACAGCGACAAGCTGATCGACGGATCCCCCAAGAACAGCGTCAGCGCCGTGCCGATCATGCCGTGGCCGAGCGCCATAAAGTGACGCCAGACACCGCAAAACACCCGCAGATCGGGTGCCTCAAGACGCGATTTCTGGATGAAACATGGGCGTGACGGCCCCTCCCTAGTCCGATCGGATGCTTGCTAATCATTAGCTAGCTATTTATCTTGCGGGCATGTCCGCATCGTCCGACATATCCTCGATAAGCTGGCTGCTGTCGGACGTATCGCGTCTGATGCGCAAGCTTGCCGATCGACGGCTGAGCGCGATGCACCTGACCCGCGTTCAATGGCAGGCGCTCGGCAATCTGAAGCGTTTGGGCCCGCTGACCCAGGCCGCGCTGGCCGACGTGATGGAGGTCGAGACCGCGACGATCGCTCGCCTGATCGACCGGCTGGAAGCCGCCGGCTGGATCATCCGGCGCCCGAGTCCGCACGACCGGCGCGTCAAGGTGGTCTCGATCACGGAAAAGGCCGCGGCGGTCATGGACGAGGTTGGCGAGATCGGCCAAAAGCTGCGCGACGACATGCTTGCCGACCTGCCCCCGGCCGACCGCAAGCAACTGTTCGGCTCGCTCTCAACCATCAAACTCACATTGATCCGCCTGTTGGAAACGCCATGACCGATCGTTCGACTCCGACTGCTCCCGCTCCAGTCACAAATCTGGTTCCCGGCTCCCAGGCGCGCCGCTTCAGTTGGCGCCGTATCCTGCTGACGCTGGGCCCCATCGTTCTCGTGGTGGTCGGCACGGCCTACTATCTGCTGAGCGGCCGGATCATTTCGACGGATGACGCCTATATCAAGTCGCGGATTCTGTCCGTGACGGCGACCGTCGCGGGTCAGGTGACGAAAGTGCCCGTCGCGGACAATCAGGTCGTCAAGAAGGGCGAGGTGCTGGTCGTGATCGACCCCGCGCCCTATCAGATCAAGCTCGCCGCGGCTCAGGCGGACCTGGGACGCGTCCTCCAGGACACGAACGCGTTGCGGGCGAAAGCGCGTGCGCATCAAACCGATCTGGCTCAGGCAAACGCCGATCTGGTCTATGCGCAACGCGAATTCGGACGGCAAAAGCCGCTGGTGGCGAGCGGCGCGGTGGCGCGCAGCCTGAACGACAAGGCCGAGCGCGATCTGGCCGACGCCCAGGCCAAGGTCGCGGGGCTGGAGCAGCAGATCCGCTCCGACCTGGCGCAACTCGGCGGCAACATCGACACGCCGACGGAGCAGCTTCCGGCCTATCTGTCGGCTCTTTCTGCGCGGGACACCGCCGCCTATAATCTCGATCACGCCACGATCATCGCTGCCGCGGACGGCAGGTTGGGGGCGGTCACGGTGCGCGCCGGCGAGTATGTGGCGCCGGGACAGGCCCTTTTCCCCGAGATCTTGAGCAACGACACCTGGATCGAGGCGAACCTGCGGGAAACCGACCTCACCTTTGTGCGCGAAGGCCAGCCCGCCACCTTCACCATCGACGCCTACCCAGGGCACGAGTTCCGCGCAAAGGTTCAAAGTTTCAGCCCGGCGACGGGATCGGAGCTGTCCGTCCTGCCGGCCGAGAACGCCACTGGCAACTGGGTCAAGATCGTGCAACGCCTGCCGGTGAAACTGGCCCCGGAACGTCAAGACGGCGATCCGGAATTGCGCGCCGGATTGTCGGTCTCGGTCGAAATCGATACCGGCATCTATCATCACATGCCGGCGTTCCTACGCAGCCTGCTGGGATTGGATTCGGCTGGCGTCAAATGACCGAGGGGGTCGTTCGCCCGCTGGTGGGCGAACCCAACAAAGCGATGATCACGGTCATAGCGATGGCGGCCGTGACCATGCAATTGCTGGACACGACGATCGCCAATGTCGCGCTGCCCCATATGATGGGCAGCCTGGGCGCGACGCTCGACCAGATCGCCTGGGTTCTGACCTCCTATATCGTCGCCGCCGCTATCAGCACGCCGATCACGGGCTGGCTGGCCTCGCGGTTCGGACGCCGACGGATCTTCGTCTGGGCTCTGGTCGGGTTCACCGTGGCGTCCGCGCTCTGCGGCGTCGCCGTGACGCTGCCCCAAATCGTGTTGTTCCGCATATTGCAGGGACTGTTCGGGGCATCGCTGGTGCCGCTGTCCCAGGCGATCCTGCTCGACACCTATCCGCGCAACGAAGTGGCGCGGGCGATGGCGATCTTTAGCATGGGCGTCATGGTTGCGCCTATCATCGGACCGATCCTGGGGGGCTTCCTGACTGACCAGTATAGCTGGCGCTGGTGTTTCTACATCAACGTCCCGCTCGGGATCCTGTCGGTTCTGGGAGCGCTCTCCTTCATCCCCGAGACCATTGCCACGATCGGCCGAAAGCTCGACTGGTTTGGTTTCGCCTTTCTGACCCTGGCCATCGCCACTTTGCAACTGGTGCTCGATCGCGGCGAACAGCGCGGTTGGTTTCAGTCCGGCGAGATCGTGACCGAAGCGACCTTATGCGCATTCGGTCTCTACATGTTCGTCGTGCACAGCACGACGACGACGCGCCCGTTCTTTGACGTTCGGCTGTTCCAGGATCGAACTTACGTCATATCGACCATCATCATGATGATGATTTTCGTCGTGTACTATGGGTCGATGGCGCTGACGCCGCAGATGCTCCAGAACGAGTTCAATTATCCGGTGCTGACGGCCGGCCTGATCATGGCGCCGCGCGGATTGGGTACGATCGTGGCTATTCTGCTGACCGGCCACATCAACCGGCTGGTCGGCCCCCGGATCATGATCGGCGCGGGCCTCGCGATCAGCGGCCTTACCCTTTTCGTCATGTCCGGATGGTCTCTGAACGTGACGCCGAAGGACATCATCCTGCTGGGCCTGGTGCAGGGTGCGGGAAGCGGCCTGATCAACGTACCAATCACAACCGTGGCGTTCGCCACACTGGCCAGCGATCTGCGGAACGAGGGCACCGGGCTCTATAATCTGATGCGCAATATCGGCAGCGCCGTCGGGATCTCTGTTTCCACGTCGCAACTGGTCGAATTCACCCAAACGAACCACAGCCGGCTGGGCGAGTTCATGTCGCGCTTCCGGCACCTGAACATGCCGCATGGCATAAGCGGCAGGGCGGGAATGGAGCTGCTCAATCTCAACATCACCCAGCAAGCGGCGATGGTCGCCTATGTCAATGTCTTCTGGCTTCTGGGTCTGCTCTGCCTGGCGATCATCCCACTGGTGTTGTTCCTGCAGGTTCCGAAAATCCAGCAGCCGGCGAGCGCAGCGACCGCGATGGCGGACTGAGGCAACAGACCCGCCCTACCCCGCGATACCCGTCATGAATTCCGGACGGTGCCGCAACAAGGCCGCGATCTCATTGTCGGAGATTGCGAATTCAAAGCGCTGGCCCGCCGCATCCTGGCGCAAACCATAGATGTTCAGAAAGCGAAGCGGCGCTCCGCCGTCCCTGGGATAAATCTCGAAGGTGAGGTGGCACAGGCAGAAACTGTCGGAAACGGGAACAAGGTCGCAATGCGCCAAACGGATGTCGTCGAGACCGAATTCCCTGAAACGCCGCATCCAGGGAATCATCTGCGCCCGCGCCGTCTCCCGATCGGCAAAACTGCCGACCCGACCCAGGGTGAACGAGGTGTAGGGTTCGCCATAGTGATCGGCCAACGCTATCGGGTCGCCGGCCCGCGATGCGCGGTCATAGCTGTCGACGAAAGCCCGCGCGCGCTCCAGATCCAACATAGTCGCTCTCCCCTGCCCTAATCGTTCAGCGTTCCGCGCCCGGCTTCCACAGCACGTCGCCGACGCCAGTCTTGAGATTGATCCAGCGCGCCAGCACGAACAGATGGTCGCTGAGGCGATTGAGATACTGCAAAGCCGCGGGATTGACCGCCTCGTCCGCCACCAGCGCCCAGCATTCGCGCTCGGCCCGGCGCACGACGCTGCGCGCCAGATGCAGATGGGCCGCGGCAGGGGCGCCGCCAGGGAGGATAAATGAGGCCAAAGGCGTCAGATCGGCGTTCATCGCATCGATCTCGCGCTCGAGCCGTTTGACCTGGCTGGGCTGGATGCGGAGGCTGGTCGCGCTGCCGGCATCGTCGCCGGGCATGCAAATATCGGCGCCGACATCGAACAGATCGTT
>Ga0182021_10005966_pt1 | contig 14459 bp, 5 predicted proteins | sample 612E3MmetaG_FD_120493 | JGI IMG/M metagenome (GOLD analysis project Ga0182021, IMG submission 120493) | Permafrost microbial communities from Stordalen Mire, Sweden - 612E3M metaG (Illumina Assembly) | ecosystem: Environmental > Terrestrial > Soil > Wetlands > Permafrost | place: Sweden... | reverse complement strand
GTCCTCCCGAAGGGCCCGCGCGTACGTCGCGAAGGACTGGTTCAGATCGCCCGCGGCGTCCTCGTAGAGCTGCGCCACCTGATGAAGCAGCTCGACCTTGCGCGCCGAATCTTCGGTGCGGCGGACCTGCACTTCGTGGACCCCGATGAGCTTCTGATAGTCGCCGAGGTGACGATAGAGCGGCTCGAGGAGATCCGCGATCGCCAGCTCGTACTCCGGATTCTGCCCAAGGCGCTCGAGCGCGGCGAGGGCCTCCGCGTTCGTCGGATCGCGCTCCAGGACGGAGCGGTAGCCTTCGATCGCGACGTCGACCTGACCCATCTCCGTCTCGCGAAGCGCCGCGAGCCGGAGCATGAGCGCGAGCTGCGCCGTGTCCTCGGTCGCGAGGCCCAGCTGCGCCTCGAGGTTGTCGGCCAGCTCGGCCCACATCTTCTGGCGCACGAAGAGCGCGTCGAGCGCGGCGAGCGCACGAAGGCTCGAGGGATCGAGCTCGAGCACCTTCTTGTAGGAGGCGACGGCCTCCTCGGGGCGGCCGAGGCGCTGGTCCTGGACTTCGGCCATCGACGCGAAGAGCCCCTCGCGGGCGTCCGGATCGGTGGTCTGATCGATGCGGCGCTGGATGACCCCGATGAGATCGTTCCACCGCTCGGTGCGGACGAAGAGCTGCTCGAGGGCCTCGAGCGCTTCCGCGTCCGTGGGGTCCAGCTCGAGGACGTGCGCGTACCCGGCGCCGGCGTCGTCGACGAGGCCGAGGCGCTCGTCGATGGCCGACACCTTCATCCAGTACTCGCGGGCCAGCGCGGCGTCGGTCAGGTCCTTGGCCACGGAGACGTACAGCGCGACGAGCTGCTTGTAGCCATCGGAGGCCTCGGCGATGCGCTCGATCTCCGCGCGCGTGTCCGCCGACGAAGGATCGTCCTTCAGGGCCGTGGACAGCGCGTCGAACGCGCGCGCGTGGTCGGTGAGAGACTCGCTGCTGATGCGAGCGATCTTGCGGCGCAGTTGCACCTTCCGTCCGACCTCATCCTCGCTCTCGGCGAGGATCTCGAGCGCACCGATGAGCTTGGCCCACTCGCCGCGCTCCTCGTAGATGGACTCGAGGATGGCCGCAGCCTCCGCCTTGAGATCTGCGTGCGTGAGCATCGCCTCGAGGGCCGCCTTGGCGCCCTCGTGCTGCGCGTCGACGAAGAGAATCTCGCGGTAGTTCTCGAGCGCGCCAGCGGCGTCGCCGAGGTGCTTCTCGAGCGTCTGGCCGAGGCGGAACTTCAGGTCCACGGTCTCTTTTTCGCCGGCGTCGAGCTCGATGCGCTTGCGCAGCACGTCGGCGTACGGCTCCCATCGCTCGAGCTGACCGTAAAGCACGTCGAGCGCGGCGAGCGCGCGGCCGTCGGCCGCTTCCTCCTCGAGGACCTCGAGGTAGGTCGCAATGGCCTTGTCGACGTCCTTGATCTCGGTCTCGAAGAGCTTGGCGATCTCGTACTGGATCTGCTTCTTGTCCCCGGCCTCGATGGCCAGATCGCGCTTCTTTTCGTAGATGCCGAGGAGATCGCTGAAGCGTCCCGTCTGGCGGTACAAGCGCTCGAGCGCGACGATCGCGTCCGTGTTCTCGCCGTCGAGATCGTAGACCTCGCGATACACGCCGAGCGCCGCGTCGACGTTGTCGACCTCGGCGACGAGCACGTGACCAAGCCGCAAACGCAGCGCGATGCTGACTTCGCGTTCACCGTTGTCGTCCGCGTTCTTGATCGCCGTGCGGTAGCTGGCGATCAGGCGATCCCAGCCGCCCGTAGCCTTTGACGCGCGTTCGGCGTCGGCGCCGGCCTGCTCGTCCTGCGGGGCCAGCTCGAAGGCGACCAGGTAGCGATCGAAGGCCTTCTGCGGGTCCTTGACCTTGCTCTCGTAGAGAGCGGCGACCTCGCGCAAGAGCTGGATCTTCGACGTCGGATCTTCCTCGTGACCGAGCTTGACCTCGATCGCGTTGGCAAGCGCCTTGCCGTTGTTCGCGGCGGTGTAGATAGGAATCAAGGCCTCTGCGGCGCGCAGGTTCTCGGGCTCGAGCTCGAGGACCTTCTCGTAGGACTTCGCCGCGCGATCGCTCTTCTGCTTCTTGTCGGCCCAGAGCTCCGCGATCTTGAAGAGAAGGCCGATCTTGGCCTCCGGCTTCGTCTCCTTGGCTTCCTGCTGCTCGAGGACGCGGATGAACTCGTCCCACTTGCCAGTCTCGGCGTAGAAGACCTCGAGGTCATCCCACCGGCCGAGGGTCAGGTACTTCTTCTTCAGCGCCTCTTGCGCCTTGCGATCGTTGGGATCGAGCGCGAGCAGCGAGCGCCACGCCGTGACCGCGCCCTCGTCGTTGTTGAGTCGATCGCCGTAGATCGTGCCCAGCTTGTTGAGGATCTGGATCTTCTGCGCAGAGTCGTAGGTGACCTCGGCCTGCTTCTCGAGGACCTCGGCGAGGAGCTCGAACTCCTTCGAGCGCTCGTAGAGTGCACCCAGCGCGCCGAGGGCCTCGGCGTTGGAGTCGTCGCTCGCGAGGACTTCCTTCCAGAGGTCGATGCAGATCTCCGGCTTCTTCACGCGCTCGGTGGCCAGCTTTGCCATCTCGAGGAACTTCTGGGCGCGCTCGGCGCCGGCAGGCAGGCCTTCGGCCTCTGCGCGCTGCAGCCCCAGGAGCTTCTCCCAGTCGCGGCGCTTCTCGTACATCTGACGCAGGTAGTCGACGGCCGTCGCGTTGTCGGGCTGGATGGCGTGGACCGCCTCGTAGGCCTTCACGGCTTCCGCCTGGTTCGCGAACTTCGAGACGTAGAGATCGGCCGCCTTCATGTAGAGGTCGACCTTCTCCACGTCGTCCGGGACCATGCCCGCGAGCTGCAGGATGGTCTTCACGTACTCGTTGAAGCGCTTGGCTTGCTCCTGCTTCTCCGCGAGGGCGCGCAGCTCGGCGATCTTGCCCTCGTCGGCGGCCTGCGGCGCGGCCGCGGCGTGTGCCGCCGCGGGCGGAGGCGTCGGCTCGGGTGCCGCGGCCGCCACGATGGCGGGCATGGGCGTCGGCTCGGGGGCGGGCGGCGGCGGCGGTTCGGACATGGCCACTTCGACGTCCACGTCAGCCGACGCAGTTTGCGGCGGAGGCGCGGTCGGACGCTCGTGGACCACGGGGGCAGTCGCCGCCAACGTCCGCGGCGTCGGGACGCCGGAAGGCGCCACCGCGGCCTCGGGCACGAAGCCCGCGGGCTTCGCGTCCTTGGAGCCGACGGCTTCGCCGATCTGGGCCTCGAACGCGCGAAGCTGCGGGTGCTCCGGCATGTACGAGCTCAGCCGTTCGAACACGCTGCGCGCGCGCATGAGATCGCCCAGCTCGCGCCACGCGATGGTCGCGGTCTGCGCGAGGAGGAACGTCGCCTCACCATTCTCGGACGATTGCGCGACGGCCTCTTCGGCCAGCGTCATCACGCGATTCCAGTCGCCGCCCTTCTTGCCGTACGCGTCGCGCAGGAAGTTGAACGCCCCCTCCATCGAGGGATCCAGCTTGAGCGCCTCCTCGAGGAAGCGCGTGCCCACTTCCGCGTTCTGGTGACGACCCACCCAGCGGATGCCGAAGAGGAGCGCGAGCTTGGCGCGTGCCTTTCGATCGGCCACGGCCATCAGGAGCTCGGTCTGCGTGGCCTCGAGGATCTCCCCCTGGCCCTGATCGGTCATCGCGCCTTCGTAGAGCGCGGCGGTCGCCTTCGACGTCGGGTCGGCGGCGTACGCCTTGGCGAGCATCTCGCCCATCTCGTCAGGCGCGAAGCGACGCGCGATGCGTGCCGCGCGGAGGAACATGCGCGAGCGCACCGGGCCATCGGCAACCTCGTGGGCGGCTCGAAGGAGCTGGCCCACTTGCTCTTGCCACGAGCCGCTCTCGGCCTGAACGTCCTCGAGCGATGCGCTCGCGTCCTTGTTCGCTCCGCCGCTCGCGGCGAGGCTACGCGCGTAGGTCGCGGTCGCCTTGTCGTAGTCGCCGAGGTCGCACATCACGTCGCCCAGCTCGAGCAAGAGCACGGTGGCTTCGGGACCTTGCACGGCCTTCAGCTCCAGCTCGAGGAGCTTCTGCACCATGTTGAGCTTGCCGAGATCCCAGTAGATCATCCGGGCTGCCTCGAGGCTCTCGAGCAACGCCGGATTCATCTTGTAGGCGTCCTGGAAGTGCTTGAGCGCTTTGACGCCCGAGAGAAACTTCGTTTCGAGAACTCGCCCCAGCTGCAGGTGGTACGCGGCCTTTTGCGCGTTCTGCGATGCACCGGCGATTCCCTTCTCGAGCTCGTCGACCAGCGCTTGCCAATCGCGAACGTTCTCGAGGTACGAAAGACGCTCCTGAAGGTCCATGGATCCTCTCGGGTTCACTCCACAATTGCCGCGTTCGTTCACCGCTGCCGAAGGCGCGGAAGAGACGGAAAACGCCGCGCGGCCTCAGCCGACTGCCAACGGTATCAGACCAAATCGGGCCTGGGGGCGGCGATCTGACGCCTCCAGGATCAGGAAGAAGCTACGACAACTGCTTGACATTTGAGCGGGCGCACGGGTCTCGAACCCCGCGCGCTCCAGCGGGAGAGGACAGTACCGGGCTGACCGCGCCGAGAAGCAGCCGCCCGAGTTTCGAGGATGTGTGGCGACGTAGGTCAACTCAAGGAGCGGCGGTGCCGCCGACAACCTTCAAGATCTCTTGCGCCTGAGTGCACTCGTCCGCGAACCTGGCCGCCGCGCCGCCCTTGCAGATGGTCTTCTGGAAGGACAACAGGTTCGAGCTCGCCTGGCTCTTCATCGGCGGGTTCGCGTGCGCGTAGGCCGCACCGAGGTTGAAGTAGGCGATGTTCTGCCCCTTCTCGTTGCACTGCCCGCACGACTTCTTGGCAGCCTCGAACTCCTTGATGGCGCCGGAGACGTCACCCTTGCGCTCGAGCACCAGGCCGAGAAGCGTGTGGACCGCGAAGCCCTGCACGTCGCCCTTGTCGAAGCTCACGCCCTCGCGCGCCACCTTCTCCGCTTCGTCGAGGAAGCCGAGGCGAACGTAGAGGTCGGCCAGCGGGCCGTAGAACGGAAGCTCGTCGGGCTTGAGCTCGATGGCCTTCGTGTACTGCTCGAGGGCGCCCTTCTCGTCGTCCGTGTGCAAGAGCACCTGGCCGAGCTCGAAGTGCGGATCGGCGTAGTTCGGATCGAGCTTCGCCGCCTGCTCCAGCGGATCCTTGCACTCGGTCCAGGGCGTGGGCCCCTTCACGGCCATCTGCTCGAGGGCGTAGCCCTTGAGGAAGAAGTAGTTCGCGTGGTCGGGCGCGAGCTTGGTCGCGGGCCCGAGCGTCTCGTTCACCTTGTCCCACTGCTCCTTCTTCTGGTAGGCCGTCGCCAGCTTCCAGAGAATGCGGTGGTTCGAAGGATCGAGGTTCTTCGCCTGCTCATACTTCGAGATGGCGTCGTCGATGTTCGCACCGCGCGCCTTGTCGCCCTCGTTGGCGAGATTCACGGCCTCGATGTTGTTGCGGCTACAGCCGCTCGCCGTCAGACCGACGATCGTCGTTGCGGTGACGAGGCCCAGAAAAAGCGTGCGTACGCGCATCGTGTCCTCTCTCGATGAAACAGCCGGCGCGAGTCTAGGGGAACGGGCCAGGCGAAGTAAACAAGCTCTTGCCCACAAAACGACGAAGGCGGGACGCCTCCCGTATTTGGGGGTGTCCCGCCTCGTCGTTTTCGACGCTTTCGCGCTAGATCGCGCTCACTGCTCGCCGGGGCTGAAGATGATGGGGTACACGACCGTGACGATGCCGCCTTCGGGCTGCGGGAACGACAGGTTCGTGAAGCCACGGACGACGCACGAGACGACCGTCTGATCCGGCAGCTCCGAGCCGCCGTCCTGAGCCGTCTGCACGCTGCCGTCACGACCGATGACGAACTTCACGGACACGCGTCCAGAGAGCGTCGGGTTGTTCTTCAAGCCGGTCTCGAAGCAGAGCTTGAAGCGGCCGAAGTTCTGGCGAACGATGCGCTGGATGACCTCCGGGGGGAGGCGTCCGTTGACCGTCGTGGCTCCCTGACGGAGGCTCGGCGGACGCGTCTGGTGGGCGCCGCCCAGCTTGCCGTGGCCGTTGCCGAAGCCCTGACCGGTGCCGGTGCCGGCGCCGTGACCCAGGGTTCCGATGTTGCCGAGGCCGATGCCTTCGCCGCGACCGCCGCCACCTTCACCGACGCCGGAGAGGCCGAGGCCGCCTGCGCCGAAGGAGTCGCCGATGGCGTCACCCCACATGTTACCGCGGGCGCTCATCGGGTCGTTGCCGAGGGAGTCGTCGCGACCCCAGGGCGCCGTCGGGGCGTTCGGGTCCGCACCGCCGGCCGAGTTGAGCAGACCGATCATGCCGAAGTCGGCCGCTTCCTTCAGCGCCGCCTGACGGGCGATGTGCGGGTCCTGGTTGTCCTGGGGACCTTGCACGCCGTACTTCATGCCGGTCTTGTTGGTGTTCGGATTCCCCATGGAACCCTCTTCACCCTTCGCGCGCTGACCGGTCCCGCCTTCTTTGTTGTCGGCGTTCGTGTCCGGCTGCTGCTCCGTGTCGCGCTGCTCCTGCTCGCGCTCGGCCTGAGCGTTGAGCAAGTGCTGCATCTTGAGCAGCTGATCGCGATCGATCGCCTCGCTGTCGTCACCGCTCATCGAGGGCATGAAGAAGGCGAGCGAGGCGAGGATGCCGACGTGCATCAGGAACGACAGACCGGAGTAGAGATACGCACCGGGCTCGAAGGTCGACCACATTCCGGTGGGCGGCGACTTGCCGGCGTTGCCCGCCGTGCACTGGAACGCGAGACCACCAGGCAGCTCCTGACGGAGCTTGCCGCCGGGAGGAAGGGAGAACTCGTGAGCGCCGCTGAGGTTGGCGCTCGGACGCGCGCGACCGCTCGAGATGAGCTCGGTCAGCGGAGTCTTGCCCTGGCCCGGGATCTCGAGCCAGCCCGTGGTGCGCGGAAGGATGATGACGGTCCCACCCGGCGCCACGATCGGCGCGAGCGTGGTGCCGAGAACCTCGGACGGGATGAAGAAGTTGGCCATCGCGGCCTTGCCGCCACCCGGGCCCGCCATCTCGCCGACCGTGAAAGCCTTCGACGGACCGATGTGCTCGACGTGCAGCACGTTGGTGTCCCACATGACCATGACTTCGACGGTCGAGATGTGCGCGGTCTCGACCTCGTCGGGGTTCACGTCGGGGCCGCTCTTCACCATCTGGTAGGTGTAGCTACCCGGCGGTGCGTTCGGATCCACGTCGGTCGACGGCATCATCGCCGGCGACACCGCGGCCGCCCCTGCAAAGGGGTTCGCGCTCGCGAACGGATTGGCCGGCGCAGCCGCCGCACCACCGAAGGGGTTCGGCGCCGCCGCGAACGGGTTGGCCGACGCGAAGGGGTTGCCGCCCGCGGGGGCCGATTCCATCGCAGGCACCGGAGCCGGCGGCGGGGGAGCCGACGGCGCAGGCGCCGGGGCCATGGCCGGAACGGCAGCCGCCGCCTCGAACGCCTCCGCGGGGACGGCGGCTTCGAGCGCGATGACCGTGCCGCCGATCTGCACCTGGTCGCCAGGGCGGATCTTGCACTTGTTCACCCGCTGGCCATTCACCATCGTCCCCGGCTCGTTGCCGAGATCGATGAGGGTGATGTCCTCGGGAGAGGCCACCTCGATGACCGCGTGCATGCGCGAGGCCAGCTCGTCATCGACACGCAGGTGACTGCGCGGATCCTTGCCGACCTTGACGATGTCCTGCGCGATCGTCTCACGACGAACGAGCTGATCACCTTGGTAGAGCGCAAACGTGAGGGCAACTTTCGCCATCGTCGTAGACCTTCCGCTCGGTGGACGCCCCACGGGGACGCACCGCGATGATTTGAAACTACAAGTAACTGAAACGAGCTGGGCTCAGAGGTTCTCGACGGACTTGAGCATCTCCGGCACGAACGACGTGCGCGGCCTGATCAGCGTGGTGCGCACCGGGCCGGGACGAACGCGAATGGTCGCGTCGTTCGGACCGAAGCCACCCGCGCTGAGCGGGTCGTCGGAGAACTCGTAGCCGTAGCCGTCTTTGCCATCGGTCGCCTTCGTGCCTTTGTCTTCCGCAGCTGCGGCAGTCACGAGCAAGAACGCAGACAGGGCAAACAACCCACCGGTGATGAACTTTCCAGCACGCTTCATGACTGACTCCGTCGGGCGGTGCGCGCATCCGACCTTCCTGAAGAAGGGCAAAGGCGCCGTTACAGTGACAGTGTACCGAGCCCCAGGGGGCTCGTCAATTCGGAGAATGAGAGAGTTTCGAGAAGTGAAAGCGGTGGGACCCATCGGCCGAAAACGACTTCGCCCACCGGCGTGCTGTCAGAATGGACACGACCGGTGGGCGAAAGGTTCCCAAAAAGAACCCAAGGAGATCCCTGGAACCGCGTTACTTCGCGGGAACCGGAGCCGCAGGGGCCGGAGTTCCGGTGGCGCCTGCCGCCGGAGGGGGCGGGGCGTCGCCCGGAGCCGGCGTCGTCCCCGCCGGCGGAGGAGCCGCCGGGGGAGGCGCGGACGGAGCGTCCGGGATCTCGAGGAACTGGATGATGTCCTTGGCGTCCTGGATGCGATCCTTCGACCGCTTCACGGCGCCGTCGTACTCGGACTTGCCCGCGGCCTTGCCCATGAAGCCGGTGAGGATGTCGATGGCCGACTTGAGCGACGCGATGGTCTTCGCCTTGTCGCCGCCGGCCTTCGCCTTGTACTCCTGCGTCAGGATGCCTTCGTTGTAGTAGGCGTCCGGGCGCGCGCCATCGAGCTTCTTGCACGTATCGAGCTCGGCCTGGACCGCCGCGACCTGCGTGTCGTAGTTCGCGTCGGTGATCTGACCGCGAAGCGCGAGGGCGAGGCCCAGGTGCGCGTCGTAGTCGTTCGGGCGCATCGCGAGCGCCTTCTTGTAGGCGCCCTCCGCCTGCTCGAAGCCGCGGAAGGAGAGGTTGACCGCCGCGTAGTTCATCTGCGCTTCGAAGAAGTGCGGATCGAGGCGGGCCGCGTTCGCGAACTCGCCCACGGCGCCGTTGACCTGACCGAGCTCGTTCTGGATGAGACCGGCGGTGTTGTGGATGGGCGCGTAGTTCGGGTTCTTGCGGATGGCCTGCGAGCAGACCAGCGCCGCGAGCTCGAGCGCCTGTGCGTCGGCGCGCTTGCCGAGCGCCGCGTTGGTCGCGATGCTCCGGCCACCCTTCTTCGACACGGTGCCCGCGCGCTTCTTCGCCTGCTGGAAGTAGAAGAGCGCAAGCTGGTTGAAGGCGGGCATGTAGCTGTCGTCGATGGCCATGGCGCGCTGAAGGTTCTTCTTCGAGCACTCCATGTCGTCCTTGCAGTCGCTACCGCCCGTGGAGCCGTCGCGCTGCATCTGGAACATGGCCAGGTTGACGAGCGCCGGCACGTTCTGGAACTGAGCGTCCAGGACGGCCTGCTGCAGCGAGCCGATGGCGGCGTCGATGTTGCCGTCCGCCTTGTAGGCGTACAGCGCGAGCTGCGCGCGCGCGTGGTGGAACTTCGGGTTGTCCGAGAGCGCCTTCTTGAAGTGGTCCTGCGCCTCGGCGTCCTTGCCGCAGCGCTGGTACGCGAGGCCCGCGTTGAAGGTCGCCTCGGGGAACTTCCCCGACGGCTGGTCGGACGCGGCGCTCTCGAAGCGCTTCGCCACGTCGGTGCAGCTGGCCTCGGCCCAGTCGCGCGCTTCGTCGTGCGCAACCATGGCGTCGAGGGCGCTGTTGAACTTGTTCTCCGCCTCCTTGTTGAGCGCCTCGCCGGTGCCGGTCGTCGGCCCCGTCGGCTTGCCCGTCACCGGGGGCTTGGTTGCGCCGCCGCCACCACCGCACGCGATGGCGGTCGTGAGGAGGCCCGTGATGAATAGAGATTGAATGGTCTTCATCGTTCGACTCCTCACTTCTTCGGCGCCGCGGGCGTCGTCCCAGCGGCCGGTGCCGGCGTCGTTCCCGCTGCGGGAGCAGGAGCAGCAGCCGCGGCCGGAACCGCGTGCCAGATGGCCCCGCCCACGAGGAGCGGCGGCGGGCGGTCGTCGAGCCCGCTGTTGGAGAGCGTGGGCGCTCCGCGCAGCTCGTCGACGACGTGGTATTCGGACTTGTAGTTCTTCGCGAGCCACACCTCGCAGGCGCGAGAGTAGTCGTCGAAGTACTGGTACTTCACCGAGTAGGTGAGGCAGGTGACCAGCGCCGGCTTGGCGCGCTGGACCTTGAGCGGTTCGCTCTTCTCGTCGAGGTTCGCGAGGTAGCGAGCGCGGAGCTCCGACCAGTCGAGCTGGTCGGCCGTTCCGCAACCGAGCGCGCAACCCTTCTGGTCCCACTGCTTGGGGTACGGAGCGCGGCGGAAGTCATCGACGAACTCGCCCCACATCAGACCGACGCGCGAGCCGGCAGCGATGACCCACTTCGGCGGGGGCTCCGGCTGCATGTCGACGACCTTCTTGTATTCGAGCTCGACCTTGCTGATGGCCGCCATCTTCTTGTCGAGCCAGTCCTTCACCTTCGTGTCGATGTGCTTCTTCACATCGGCCGTGGTGCCTGCGCCCACGTAGACGGGGAAGTGGATCGGGTCGACGTTGGCGCGCTTCGCCTCGTCGGCTGCGAAGAAGAGCGCTTCGCCGACCGCGCTGAGGGCCTTCGCCAGGCGCTTGCCCTTCTGGCCGTCGTCCTCGGCCGGGTAGGCGTCGCTGAGCTTCTTGACCGCGGCCGCCGGATCCTTCCAGAGGTCACGGACGCGGGCGTACTCCGCCTTGGCGCCCTGGTCGCCCTTCATGTTGGTGTAGGCGCGAGCCAGCGTGGCGTGCGCTTGGACCTGGACGTCGATGCCGGCGCGATCGATGAGGCCCATGGACCCCTTGAGGGCCGCCTGAGCCTTGTTCCAGTCTTCCTTCTCGGCGTAGTGCGCGCCGATGGCGAACGCGATGGCGGCGGCCTGCGTGGCCTTGGCCTGACCGTAGTTGCGCTGGAAGAGGTTCGCGTCTTCGATGGCCTTGGCGACGTCCTGATCGGTGCCGAGACCGAGGCGGAGGAGCACCGCGTCGGAGAGGGCCTGATCGGCCTTGTCTGCCGACTTGTCCGCCGCGTACTTCTCGTACCACTCGGCAGCCTTGTCGTAGACGGCGATGGCCTGGTAGTTCCCGCCGATTTCGTAGACCGCCTTCTTGGCCAGCGCCGACTTCTCCATCTTGTTGGCCGGGTCGATGAGGATCATGCGCGCCGCAATCGCCTTGGCGATGAGGCGGGCCGCCTGGAACGCGCGAGCCGCGTTGTAGACGAGCTCGTCGCACTTCTCGGCGTTCGCGGGCTGTCCGGCGTCCATCGGCCCCTTGCAGTACTTGCGGTACAGCTCGAGGTACTGGGTACCGGCGTTCTCGTAGGTCTTGAGGGCCTCGACGCCGCCCGCCTTGTCGGCGAGCTCGACGGTCTTCTGGGCCTTGAGGCGCAGGATGTCGACCTGGATCTTGGTCAGCATCGAGCACTGCTCGTCGTTCTTCTTCGCCTTGTCCCCCGTGCAGTACAGCTCGATGAACTTGGGCACGTCGCCCGACATGTCGTCGAAGCAGGACGGGCGGGGCGGCTGCGCGTGGGCGCCGAGAACGTTGACGCTCTCGAGGTACAGCTGCGCGGCATAGACGCCGACGTCACGGTCCGAGTTGGTGAGCGCGATGTCGCGGAACGCGGCGCCCGCTTCCTCCCAGTGCTGCGCTTCGAAGTAGGTACGCGCGCGGGCGTACTTCACCTCGACCAGCTGCTCCTGGCCCTGCGTGTCGGTCGGCGCCGGGTGGATGTAGCAGATGTAGCGATTGAACGCCGAGAGCATGCCCTTCTGCTGGTCGGTGAAGTCCTTGGGCTTGAGCTTGGCGTCTTCGTCTTCCTGCTTCTGCTTCGGGTCCTTCTTGGCGCCCGGCAGGTTTCCGCTGCCCTTGCGGGCGCTGTCCTTCGGGTGCTGCGCTTCGTAGATGTTCTGGAAGCAGAGCACGCTGGCGTACGCCGCCTCGGCCGCTTCGGGCGCCTGCGGGTTCTCGGCCACGACGGCGTCGAAGGCGGGGCCGCACTCGGCCCAGCGCTGCTGGAAGTAGAGCAAGTCCGCCATGGCGTACTTGATCTTGTAGATGTTGGGCCAGTCGTCCTTGACGATGCGCGGGAAGTTGAACTTGGCGAACTCGTCCGCCGTCCAGGTCTCGACCACGCGCTTGTAGATGTACGCGGCGAGCGTCATCGTCTTCTGGTCGCCCGTACCGCGCTGCCCTTGCGAGCCCACGGCCTCGAGGTGCCAGGCCATGCCGGTCTCGGTCACGAGCTCGGCGGTCTTGTTGGAGCACTCCTGAACCGCGTCGGCGGTGTGCTTGGCTTCCTTGAATTCCTTGTAAGCCTTGAGCTGGTTGTCGAGCTCGCTCTTGACGGCTTCTTTGTTGCCGGACTTCATGGCCAGCGTCGCTTCGGTGATGTGCGCCTGGTAGACGCACGTCTTCTCGCCCGAGCGGTCGCGGGTCATCAGGTCTTTGAAGAGCGTGATGGCTTCCGGGTAGTGACCGGTGTCCAGGTAGTTCGTACCCAGATCGTCCATCATCTTGAACGTCTTGTCGTTCGAGCCGGACGTGTCGCCGCTGATGTTGTGCAGGAAGTTGTACGCGGCGCCCGGGTCGCCCTTGAGGGCGTAGACCGGAATGACGTCGCGACGCGCGCTGTCGGCCAGCTTCGCAGCGCCCGGGTACTGGGTGAAGTTGGTGCCGAAGTCGATGGTCTTCTTGAAGGCGTTGAGCGACTTCTCGAGCTCGCCTTTGTTCCAGAAGACGTACGCCAGCTTGTACCAGGCGTAGCCGTAGACCTTGCTCTTCTCCGGCGGGAAGTTGATGACCTTCGCATAGGCCTGCGCCGCGAGATCCCACTTGGACGGATCGCCCTGCGCTTCGTTGAAGAAGAGCTCTCCGAAGGAGAGGTACGCGTTGGGGATGTACTTCGAGTCGGGCTTCTTGTTGATGAGATCGAGGTACACGCGACGCGCGTTCGCGTTGTCGTTCGCCTGCTCGTACTCGTATGCGAGGTAGTAGAGGACCTCGTCGATCTGCCCGTACTGCGGGTAGTCGTTGACGATGAGCGTGTAGTTGTCGATGCACTTCTTCCGCGCCGCCAGCATGATGGCCTGCGCCTGGTTCGCGAGGGCCTGCTTCTGTCCAGCCGCCGTGGCGTTGGTCTTCTTCAGCGTGTCGCGATCGATCTCGGCCTGCGTCTTGTCGCGGAAGGCCGCGCTCTCGAGCTCGACGTAGTCCTCGGCGAGACGACGTGCGAGCTGCACGCGGTCGGGCGCGTTCTTCGGCGTCGTGTTGAAGAGGTTCTCGAGACCGGCGATCTCGGTCACGAGGAGCGCGCGAGCGCGGGCCTGGAGGCGCCCCTTGCGATCGTCACGCGGCGGCGTGTTCTCGGCGTTCGGATTGCTCGGCGTCTTCTGCTGGTCGCGCTTCTTCAGATCCGCCGGGGGCGGCGCCGAGTGGCAGTTCACCACCGGTGCCTTGCCGTGCTGCGAGACGTTGAAGGCCGCGCTGCCACTGTTCTGGCAGGAGTTCAGCGACTGTTTCGCCGTGTCGCTGACACAGACACCACCGACCGACGCGGTCGCCGGAGCGTCCGCTGCACCGGCAGCCGTTGCGACGGCCAAGCCGGCGCCAACGAGGAGAGTTGCGAATACGCGGTCCACGCCGATGCGAACGCCAAACATGCCTACCTCCCGCACTTCGAAACGATGGACTGGCGATAGAAGCCGAGCTCGTCACGCCAGTACTCGCCGTTGAACGGCCAGATGACGTGCTCTTCGTCGGGCTTCACGATGTTCGCCTTGGACTCCGCCGCGGTGACCTGGCTACCAGCGATGGCCTGGTCGAGCTGGTTACGCTGGGCGGCGGTGATGTCGATGAGGATCTTGGCGCTGTTGCGCAGGTGCTCGTTGAGCTCGTCCAGGTTGCGCTGGTAGCGCTCGCGGGCGAGCTGGCCGGCGTTGCGAACCGCGAGGTCGCGCGCCAGCTGCAGGGCGTCCTTCACGTCGGCGCCGAGCGACGACTCCTGGAAGTCGTGCTTGCCCTTCTTGAAGCGAGCGCCCTCGTCGTCGAGCATCTTGACGTAGTCGATGTTGCGGAGGAGCTGACGATCGGAGAGCGCGAGCTCGACGATCGGCTTGATGTTGTCCTTCAGCTCGGCCTTGTTCGTCTTCGACTCTTTGTCGTCACGGACCTGCTTGAGGAACTTGAAGAACGGCTCTTCCTGGTTCTCGCCCTTGAAGCGGGCGAGCACCTTGTTGAGCTCGTCGTAGATCGGCTGATACTTCTGCTGCAGCTTCGCGACGATGACGGTGGCGTCGTCGTACTGGCAGTTGGCGAAGTAGATGACGGCCTTGAGGATGTACGACTCCGGGTAGTAGAGGTCCC
>Ga0182021_10005965_pt1 | contig 14460 bp, 9 predicted proteins | sample 612E3MmetaG_FD_120493 | JGI IMG/M metagenome (GOLD analysis project Ga0182021, IMG submission 120493) | Permafrost microbial communities from Stordalen Mire, Sweden - 612E3M metaG (Illumina Assembly) | ecosystem: Environmental > Terrestrial > Soil > Wetlands > Permafrost | place: Sweden... | reverse complement strand
ATAGTGCTTCAGCACAGGCCAATCGGACTGCTGCGAGAAGGCCTGCTGGGCAGTGAGAGCCAGCAGGATGATGAGCGGAGTTTTCATGACCACCTCTGCTTTATGAACTCGGTGGGGCCTCGCTTGGCGGCCGCGTCAGGGACCCAGAACGGGGTCCATCCAGGCCTGACGAATTCGTCCTGCATGTCCACCACCAGGAGAGCGCACTTCTGACGGACGATCTCGAACTCCGCCGCCCCGAGTTCATACGCTTTCCTCGCCAGATCGAGAACATCCTGTTTTGAGAATGCTCCGGAGCTCATTTCGCTCGTCCTCCCTGCCTGAGAAAAGTTACGGACTCCGCAATCCCCTTCTCGTACGGAGTGGGTGTGAAATTGAATTGCCTTTCGAATTTCGAGGAATCGAAAACGTAATCATGCTCGCTTTGATAGATCATCTCGTACGTCTCTCTCACCAGTTTGTCGAAAACCCCGCCTAGACGGATGAGCCATTTTCCCAGGACGGTGTACTTGCCTTCCACTCCGAACTGCCGCGCCGCCATACTGATGAATTCCTCTCCGGTGATCGGCGGGCTTGCGGTCGGCAGGTGCCACACCTGGCCGTACGCACCTTCCGTTTCAGAAAGCAGGTGAAGAGCCTTCCCGCAATCCATCGTATAGGTGAAGGAGTGGAGTGCTTTCGCATTTGAGAGCCATTGGGGTCTGTTCCCTTTCGCAAGACGCTCAAGGACAAGCAGCATAGGGACGCTGCTCCCCCTTGCATACGGTCCGTAGAAATCGGCAGACCGGGCGATGAGAGCCCTGAGGTTCCCCCCGGCCGCCTCCGAGAGCAGCAGGGCGGCTATCTGAGCCCTGATCTCCCCCTTTCTGCTGCAAGGGTTCATGGGGGTATCCTCCTTCATGGGCCCGTGGACCCTTCCGTACATGTAGACATTGTCGAAGAAAATGAGACTCGCATTATGGGCCTTGCAGGCGGCAATGGCGTTTCTCATAACGACCGGCCATTGTTCCCGCCAGATCGCGGTATTGTAGGGAAGTCCCGCCAGCAGATAGACAAGAGACGATGGTTCTACCACGCCGCCGACCTCGGACTCCCCTGTCAGATCCGCCTTTGCGGATTCCGTCCCGGGGAGGGTGAATCCCCTCCTGGAGACGAGTTTTACTGCCTCATGATGTGAAAGCAATTCCTGCACGAGCGCATGGGTGATGGCGCCGCCTGCCCCCAGGATGATGTGCTTCTTACCTTCCATGACTGCTCCTCTGAGATTCCTGAAACTTGTGGGACTTTAACAGGTCTCCGCCCGTCACAGGCGGTCTCAACGTCAGCGGACCCATGGCGCTTCGAATTCGTAGGTCCCGCTTCCAAGATGGAACACCGCCGCTTCGACTTCCGACCGGAGAGGCACAACAGGCTTCCCGCTTTCAACCACTCTGGACGCGTCGGTTGTCGGCACGTACACGGTGGCCTCGGCGTTGGCGGGTACCCTCACCGTCAGGATCATCAGGCCCCTCTCCAGCTTCCAGTTGATGCCGATCGGACCGTACATCGATCGGTATTCCCCCCGGACCCAGGTGAGCGACCCGCCGGGCATGGGTCGGATGTAGAAGTGCCTGTACCCTGGCTTCTCTTCGTCAAAGTTGAGGCCAAGAAGTGTCCGGTACATCCACTCCACCACGGATCCGAACGAGTAGTGGTTGAAGGAGTTCATCCCTGCATCCTGAAACCCCCGTCCCGCAACGTACCCGTCCCATCGCTCCCAGATCGTTGTTGCGCCCTGGTCTATGCTGTACCCCCAGGAAGGCAGCCGGTGGCTCGATGCGAGCCCGCAGGCGACATTGTGAAACCCGCGGCGGGACAGCTCCACCATCATCCTGACCGTGCTTTGGAAGCCGGTCGACATGCGCCCGTCATAACGCGCCAGACCCTCGACCATCCTCTCCGCGGCTTCCCGGCGCATGGGCTCGGGAAGCAGGTCAAAGCTGAGCGCCAGAGCATAGCCAGCCTGGGTGTCGCCCTCGATCCTGCACGAATCGTGCACGAAGGTCCGTACGAAGACCGCCTTGATGTCAGATGCAAGCCGGCCATACTTCTCCGCATCGCCCGCCCGGCCAAGCACGCGCGCTGCTTTTGCCAGGATCTCCGTTGAATGTGCGAAGAAGGCCGTCGCATAGGCATCGTGCGGCATGTTGGCCCCTTCTTTCGGGTAGCCGGCGGCGATGATCGTGCTGCCGTTCAGCCAGTCGCCGTACCTGTTGCCAGTATCGTTTTTCCAAATCAGATCGGGGTTCGTAGCCCTGATGTGCTCGATAAACCTCACCATCGAGCCGTAATGCTGCTCGAGGATCCGGGTGTCCGCATAATTCTGATAGAGCCGCCAGGGCACGATCACTCCGGCATCGGCCCACCCGGGAGCGTTGGTGAACGCCTTTTCAGGATTGTAGGGATGCGGGGCAAAGTCTGGATATTTCCCGTCGCTTGCCTGAGCATCGCGAATGTCGCGTATCCACTTCGTGTAGAAAGGGGCCATCTCCAGGTTGAAGATCGATGTCTGCGAGAACACCTGCGCGTCTCCCATCCACCCCATCCGTTCATCCCTCTGGGGACAATCGGTGGGAATGCCGACCATATTGCCCCGCTGGCTCCAGAGTGTGTTGCTCACAATCCTGTTATACAGCGAATCCGATGTGACGATCGTTCCTGCCGTGGGCGCGCTTGAGGAGATGACGATCCCGGTGAGCAGATCCGGACGGGGTGTTCCCGAAAGGCCGGTCACCTCCACGTAACGGAAGCCGTGGTAGGTGAAATGAGGCTCATACGCACGCTTCCCCTTCCCGTCCAGGATGTAGCGATCGGTCTGAACGGCGGCCGCAAGGTTCTCCATATAGAGCGTCCCGTCGGAATTCAGCATTTCCCCATGGCGAAGCGTAACCGTCGAACCGGCCTTGCCCTCCAGGCCCACCCTGCACCATCCCACCATGTTCTGGCCCAGATCGAAGATGAAGACACCCGGCTTCGGTTGGCTCACGTTCAACGGCTCAACCTGCGAGATCCGGGCGATCGGCTCATTCATCTGTGCGTCGGTGTGCACCCCGATGCTCCTGTCCTCCGTAACTCTCCTCCAGGTCCTGGCGTCGAACCCGGGGCTGTCCCAGCCGGGGACTTCCCTCCGGGCGTCGTAGGTCTCTCCGAGAAAGTTGTCCGCCATGCGGATGGGGCCATCCTGGTACATCCTCCATGTGGAGTCCGAGGCGATGACCTGCCGGGAGCCTCCGGCACTCTCGATCTCCATTTGCAGCCGCAGCCGCCTGTCCAGCCCGTAGGGGCCCCTGCGCGGGTAAGCCGTATCCCACCGTGTAGGACCGATCCTGCCCGCATACCAGCCGTCGGCCAGAACTGCTCCCACGGCATTGGCCCCCTTCCTGACCAGGCTGGTAACATCAAATGTCTGATACTGCACCCGCTTCCTGAAGTCGGTCCATTCCGGCGCGAGAAGGTGGTTCCCCACTCTGGCCCCGTTCAACCGCAGCTCATAGTCGCCCAGACTCGTCACGTAGACGGTCGCACGCCGCACCTTCCCCGTAACGGTGAAGGACTTTCTGAGCAGGGGAGACGGAGGGATCGGAGGGTCGTGAAGAGCAGACGGCTTCTCGGGCGGGGCGCCTATCCATGCCCCCTTCCAGTCGGATCCGTCGAGCAGCCCTACGGAGAAGAAGGCCGGCGCACTCCATGCCGATGCTGCACCAGGGAGGGTCCACACCCGAACCGTCCAGTAGCAGACCTCTCCGGAGTGCAGCGGTTTTCCGGCATACACGACGTGGATCGAACGATCCCCCGATGCCTTGCCCGTGTTCCAGAGGTCAGCCTTCTGTTCTGTCAGCTTTTCCTTCGATGTCGCCGCGAGAACCTGATAGGCATGCTGCTGAACGCCCCTGGCGTTGGAGGAAATAACCCAGCTGAGGCGAGGATCGGTCATGCCGATCCCGAGCGGGTTCACGAGATACTCACATCGCAGCTCCCCGCAATGGGGACGATCCGTGGCCGCCGGTCGGTGATCCGGCTGTCCGGCCGCGACTTGCTGCAAGCATGAAAGGGCGCACAGCAGGATGGTGAAGGAACCCATGGTTCGCATAGTGATCTGTCGAGGCTGGTGGTGGCTGGAGAACGCGACACGATTGCGGCCCGGAGGACGCCGTGCAAGGGGCCCCAGCACTCTGCGAAGGGCTGTCAATCGAATATATTGCAGAACGGCGCGAAGAGCAAGAATGCCATCTCCGCTTTCCGGTTGTCATTGGACAACACAAACCCGTCCTGAGCCTGACACGTGGGGGGGGAAGAGTCCTTGTACCTCATCCTCAAGCTGTCGAGCCCCGCGTGCCTGTGCAGTTCCACCTACAGCTCTCTCCCACCGTATGCTACACCGTTGAATGCCCGCGTGAACCGGGTTCCACTGAAATGAGACACGTCAGGCGGAATCTGCAGGTCGTCGGGTTCTCTGGTATCGGACCCGAGGACCTGTCCGGCGAATGTGTAGTTGCCCTCGAAGAAGAGGTTCCAGTCCAGACTACCCACATAATTGTGAGCTCAGGTTCTTTGAGTGAAGATATACAAAATGGTCGGGGGGAGTGGAAGCCTTATTGGGCACGCAGGACATGGGTACAAATATGGTCAACAATGTCTATATTCCCGATGCAATCCCGCCCGGGACTGCTGACCCCGAGTCGAGAGCGTCGAACAGGCGATTGCACTCCTGGCCATGGAAAGGAGCCTGGCGCTGAGTTGCATTGGAACTGCCGGTGAGGCCAAGCTCCTGGCTACCCGATGTGCCGCCCCCTGGGGAGGCCCCGTGGACTCGTTGTTCGAGCATCTGTTGCGCATGATCGCCCACCTCGCGCAGCACAAGGGGCAGCTCTTCTACTACCTGAAACTGATGGGGAAAGAGGTGAACACGAGCGATCTCTGGGGAGGTCCGGCGTAAACAGACCGTCAGCATGCGGAAAAATGCAGCGGGAACCAGATGAAATCCCTTTGGCTGTTTCTCCTTGTTCCACTTTGCCTCTTCATCAGCACGAATCCACTCCTTGCCCAGTGGATCCAGACAGGTCCGTTCAACTCACTCCATGTCTACGCACTTGCCGACTTCCCCTACTTTGCAGGATCGGCCACGAATGTTTTTGCTGGAACCAGTGCCGGCGTGTTTCGCTCCACCGATGGCGGCGCATCGTGGAGAGCCATCCGTGTCGGATTGACGGATACGCCTGTCCGGGCTTTTGTCAAATTCTTCGACCCGGTCGGCTCCAGCAGAAGTCTCTTTGCCGGGACAGATGGTGGAGTCTTCCGTTTGACCGACAGCGTCATGAGCTGGATTGCGGTCTCTGCCGGCTCGACAGACACTCACGTCTCCGCCCTGGCACTCGGTGCTCACACGAACAGGTTCAACACGTCGGGGAGGCCGACTCTCTATGCGGGGACGACCAGGGGGGTCATCTGCTCCACCGATACCGGCGCGAGTTGGAGTCCCGTCAATGCCGGGTTGCCGGATAGTCCTATCCTGGCTCTTGGGGTCAGCCCGACCAAGGTGCTTCCCGGTTCCATGGAAATCCTTGCCGGAACGAATGACGGGGGCGTCTTTCGTTTGTACGTCGGCGATACATCCTGGCATCCCGTTAATTCCGGATTGCCAGGCACTCCTGTGTATGCGCTTGTCGCGCCAGACAATTATGTCTTTGCCGGGACGTATGGCGGGGGTGTCTTTCTATCCTATTTTGGTCAATCAGGCTGGACTGCCTGGACTCCATTCAGTGCCGGCTTGACGAACAGTCATGTCCTGTCTCTTGCCTTGACCGTCCATGGTCTGTTTGGCGGGACATGGGGGGGCGGCGTCTTCCGCAACAGCCTCGACATCTTACGCGATACCAGCTGGACTGCTGTCAATGCTGGATTGACGAACCGCTTTGTCAATGTCGTTGCTGTATCCGGGACGGATCTTTACGCTGGCACCGAGGGTGGCGGACTCTTCAGACGACCGTTGCTGGAAATGGCGACATCTGTGGTTGAGCCATCGACCGGGATTCCAGCCCGGCTCAGTCTTGAACAGAACTACCCGAACCCCTTTAACCCTTCGACGAAGATAGAATTCTCTCTGCCGAGCGTGTCGAATGTCGAGTTGAAAGTGTTCAATATTCTCGGGCAAGAGGTTGCGACGCTTGCTCATGGCCTGTTCGCAGCCGGCCGGCATTCAGTTACGTTCAATGCCGAGACCGTTGCCAGCGGGGTCTATTTCTATCAACTACGCGCTGGTGCCAATATCTTAGCCAGGAAACTGGTTTTGATCAGATAGGGCCAAGTGCCACCTGGAACCAGGAAACTGTTCTCGGTGCCGTGGAACTTGGGGGAGCCGCGCACATCGCCTACCGTGACGTCAAGAAGTTTGGGTTCCTGAAACAAGGCTGCGGTGGATGAAGACATTGTCCCCTTCATCAATGTCGACGGCTGATCAACGCCTCCAGAGATGGCCCTTCCTTACAAAATGCCTGTGGCGGCTCATTGCCCCTCATAGGCTTGCCGGAGAACCTTGATGTTGATCTTGTCCATTGTGAGCATCGCTTGCATGACCCTTTTGGATTTCACCGTATCCTTGTCCTGCATCAACTCGATGAGGACATCGGGAACGATCTGCCATGACAGCCCGAATTTGTCTTTCAGCCAGCCACACTGTTGTGTCGTTCCGCCTTCGGAGAGCTTCTGCCACAGCTCATCCACTTCTTCCTGTGTCTTGCACCTCACGACAAACGAGATGGCTTCTGAAAAGTGAAATTGGGGGCCGCCGTTGATCGCTGTGAATTCCTGCCCTTCAAGCTCGAAACTCGCGGTCATGACAGAACCCTTGGGCCCGGGGCCTGCTTCTCCATATCGAGTAACACCACCAATCTTCGAATTCTTAAAAATGGACGTGTAGAGCCTCATTGCGTCCTCGGCATTGCCGTCGAACCATAGAAACGGGGTGATTTTTTGCATCTGGTTCTCCTCCTTCCAGTGCGGTTGATCTGCATATGTTTCTTGGCAGACGTTTCGGCATACCAGCATGCGAGCCAGAGTGCGATCTTTCGGCAGGGCAGCCGGGAATGTTCAGTCCTGGCCGGATCTCAATGGTTCCCATCCGCGCCACGGGTATTCGGGTGGCGATGCCGATCGCCTCATTGAGATCCCGGGCGTCAATATGGTAGTAGCCGCCAAATTGGATGCGATTCTTCCGAACGGATGCCTTCGGCGTGGTCAAAGTCGCCAAGAAGACATATCAGCGCGGCGAGTATCCTGCGCGAAACGGAACTCCGTAGCCTCGTTCGGGATTCGGAGTTCCGTTAAGGAAGGATGTTCAGGCACAACATAGCGGAAAGCCAGGCCGATGCCGTAAACGCGGACCTCCTATCGTGATTTTTCAATTCTGGCAGCCCACCCCCCGCCGGGGGCAAGGTGAATCGTCAGCTTATCGGTGGACGAGACCTTCAGCACATCTTTCTTGTAGTCAGTCGCATCACCGTCTGCATTGATGCCATCCTTGAAGACCGTCGCTTCATAGGCCCCCTTACCCAGGAAAGAGACATCGAGCGTGAGCTCCCGCTCACTCCAGTTGGTCATGGCTCCCAGGTACCACGTATCCCCCTTCCTTCGTGCGAGCGCGACGTACTCACCCACTTTCCCATCCAGGGGCACGGTCTCGTCAAACGTGGTGGGCACGCTGGTGATAAAATCCGTGCACTCCTGTTCTCTCATGTAGATGGAGGGATTGTCCGCCAGCATTTGTAGCGGCGCCTCAAACACGACATACATTGCCAGTTGCTGGCAGCGCGTACCCTGGCTCATGGGATTGTCGTTGATCGGCCTGAAGTTGGCCAGGACGGCATTTCTCATGGCGCCGGGGGTGTAATCCATAGGGCCGGCCATCATCCGTATGTACGGAATGCTCACGACGTACCGCGGCTGATCTTCAACGGCCCACTTGTAATTCTCCAATCCTTTCACACCTTCATAACCGACAACGTTGGGATACGTCCTTTGCAGCCCTGTGGGTTTGAATACCCCGTGGTAGTCAACGAGCAAATGATACTCCGCGGCTTTCTTGGCAATAGCATACAGAGAAGCCACGGCTACCTGATCATCGCGGTCGACAAAATCGATCTTGAACCCTTTGAGTCCCATCTTGGCATACAGGGGAAAAACCGTATCCATCTGCCGCATAGCACCGTACCAAGATGCCCATGTGATAATCCCCACTCCTTTCTGGTTGGCGTAGTCAATGATTTCCTGCAGGTTCAGTGAGGGCGACATTTTTGTAAGGTCCATCTCCAAAGCGCCCTCGATAATGACATAGGGTATCTTGTTGGCAGCTGCAAAGTCCACGTAGTACTTGTACGTTGGGAGGTTGAGACCGGCCTTGAAATCGACATGGGAAATGTTCCGGTGATTCCACCAATCCCAGGCAACCTGTCCCGGCTTTATCCATGAGAGGTCGGCGATTCTCGGAGGGGAAGCCAGCTTCTGTACCATATCACAGTTCAGCAATTCCTTGTCGCTCTGGCTGATGACAATTGCCCGCCACGGGAAGCTTCTCGTTCCACTGGTTCTGGCGATGTAGTCGGCCCTCTTCGTGGGGACATAATTGATGTTGTGAAATCCGCCCAGCTCCGATTCCAGAGGATATGGCGCATAGACTCCCATGAACCCCTTGCGCGTCTGGTTGAGGTTCAGGTACATTCCCGGATAGTCTTCGAGATCGGCCTCGAGGATCACGACTTTCTTGTTGGCGCCGACATCCACCAGCAGCGGCAGGAAGGCCAGCGAGTCGGTCATGAATTGTGAAAGCGGCATCTCGTGGTAGAGAGCCTCGAATGAGGAATTGAAGTTGTTTCCCCCCCGGTAGTCCCACTGGATCGGGGCAAACGTCGTGTCATCTTCGGTGAAATTGAAATTGGCTTCTTCGTTTTTCACGGTCAGCTCGCCATTCCTTCTGGTCACGAACCGGTACCCGGCGCCGTCATCAAAGACCCTGAAGACGAGGCCGAAGCCGCCTTCGCAATCCATTGTCAGCTGGTTGTAGACGTCGCGAATACTGGCCTTTTTGTAGTTCACGGCGGTGAAGACGGCATCGTGGTGCTCTGTCTTAGAGGAAAGGACATCCGCATTATCCCCCAGGACCTCGCCTCCAGCAAGCTGCAAAGAGATTGATGATGGGGCAAGAATTTCCTGCCCCCGATGCCTGACTGACCACTGGAGCTTGGCGCCCGCTGCAACATGGACAGTGATGGCCCCGTTCGGCGATTGCACGTCAAATGCCTTTGTGTCCCCGGCCATGAGCACGGAAGGAGCCAGCAGCAGAGCGGAGATCACTCCAGTCAGTGCCCTGACCACCATGGCCAGGGGTGTTTGTCTGCGGAACGAGCTTTCGACCTTTTTCATGTCGATCTTTCGCGAAGTGAATTGAACTGATTATTGTTTTTCAGTTGGGCTTTCCCTGCCCGAACCCTTCGGCGTCTGTCCGAACGTTGCGCAATCGATGGGCAGCCGCCGGTCATTTGTCCAGTCTCTGGAACTTCCTGCCAATGATACGGCCGTCAATCGTGGGTATCACAAGTGCGAAACCCGTTTGAGGACGGATCAGTGTCTTGTCTCTGTCTTTGCGACATCGACAAGACCGGCCGCGTGGCAAGGTACAAAAGTTCCCCTGATAGATTCAATTCTTCAGCTCCCTGGGTTCCTCCTCTTTTCAGGGTAGGGAGCTCAATTGCTACATTTTGCGGTCTCGGCAGTTCATTTGCCCGGCGAGGAGGCATCTACAGGCCCGGCATGAGAGGAGGTTTCCAGTCAGGTTTTCCACCGTTTCCCGGCCCCTCAGTGCTTGCCCCGTAGCCAACACCGATCACCAAGAAGATGCGCCAGTCGAACTGGCACGCAGACCCGGCACGACAGGGGCGAAGTTCGACGCATCTGGCCTCGCAAGCGGGCCATATCCTTACAGGCAGATTGCCGGGGACTTCGTGCAAGCGAGAATGATGGTCTTGGTCAAGCCTCTGGATCCCCACACTGCCCGGAGTCTGGGCAGGAGCCTGATTCAAACTCTCACCGGGCAGACACGCTCATCCCCGCCGTCAGTGGCATATGCCGGGTGTGACAGCACAAGGCTTGACAGTCTGCTTGCGTGGAATCATCCCATCACGTGGTTTCTGACGGTTCTTTCTCACTCGAAGTGGACCAAATGGCAGACAAAACGTTGGAACTCCTGCATCCCGGGGGTTGTTTTTTCCATTGGGAATGATCCGCAGGATCCGAAAGGCGGACAAAACAATCGACGTGAACCGATCCACCCCCCATCCGTCACTTATTGATGACAAAGGAAGACCGTTGAGACCAAACCACGCTCTGCTCGCCGCCATTGTTATTACCTTTTCTGCCCTCACCGCCGTGGGGCAGGGAATCTATATGGAAAGCAAGGGATCCTCAGGTGACAATGTCGAGAGATTCTGGTACATGCCGCACATGTTCCGGAGTACGGAGGAAAATGGGAACATTTCAGTGATCCGGCTTGACAAGGAAGTCATCTACCACATCGATCCCGAAAAGAAAACGTACACAGAGTTATACTTCTCCGAGATGAAGGGCATGCAGGAGAAGGTCGCGGCGATGGCCAAGAAGAGAATGGAGAACATGACTCCCGCGCAGAAGCAGAAGATGGAAGAATTGAAGAAGAACATGCAGAGTATGTCCCCCGAGCAGCGGAAGGCACTTGAAGGAAGGATGGGCGGCAAGATGGAACCATCCAAGAACAACACATATGAAATTGCCCCGACGGGCGAGACGAATTCGATTTCGGGCTTCACCTGTACCAAGTACATCGTCAAACGGAACGGGGAGGAGACTGAGACGGTGTGGGCAACGAACGATATCCCGGAGACGGAATCCTTGCGGAAAGACATGGAACAGTTCATGGAGAAAGTCTCGACGAATTTCGGAAAGAGCAATGCCGGCCACGAGTGGCACAAGGAAATCCGCGGGTTCCCCATTCAGACCATAAGCCATGGGTCCACGAGAACGGTCACCAAGATCGAGCAGCGGTCCATCAATTCATCGGAGTTCGATATACCGGCGGGATACACAAAGACAAAAATGAAGGGGCTTGAGGACCTGGATCAAGAAGGGAAGAATTAGCCACTGGAATTGCGCAGCTGCGCGTGATGTCCACTTGATGAATGCCGGCTTGCCTTGCGCTCAGCCGGCATTCGGGTTTAAAGTCGGCATTCGATAACAGAGATGCCATTACGACGCTCCCTGTTCGGCCAATCGCAGGCAATTGTTTGTCGGCCAGGTGCTTCACTGAAGTATCTATCATCGCGTAGCACTCCACGCTCCTCTTCTTTCATGACGTACCCTCTTAGCAAGTCCGCTGGCAGCCTTTGGCGACAATCGAAGATCCATCAATATGCAGATTGAAAAACAGAAGCCCACCACGCGCCAAGAGGTGATGGGCTTTGAAACACCACGTCAGTGAAATCTACTTCACGACGAGCGACTTCATCGTCTGCACGAAATTGTCGGCCTGAATCCTGTAGAGGTACACACCGCTCGCCAACCCGGTCGCGTCGAACCTGACCGAGTACGATCCCGGAGCTTTCCTCTCATTCACCAGCACCGACACCTCGCGGCCGAGAATGTCATAGACGACAAGCCGCACAGTACCGGCCACGGGCACCTGATACCTGACCACTGTCGTCGGATTGAATGGGTTCGGGTAGTTCTGCTCCAGCAGATAACGGACCGGAACCTCCGGTATGTTCTTGGGTGGGAGACCTGTTGTTGGTCCGAGGTCCTGATACCGCAGGATTTCTCCCGTCCACGTGCACATCCAACCGTTTGCAGGATCACTGAAGGACATTGCTCCCAGCCCACCGAGTACGGAGTTCGTCGGTTGCAGTCCCCAGCTTCCCCCATTGTCGATTGAATGGTCCACTGTGGAGCCTCCGCACACCCACGCGAATGTTGATCCTGCAGGAAATGCCGCGCCAGTTGTCCCTTCCGATCTCACGCCCGGAAGTGTTTGCCATGTAGCCCCGCCATCGGTTGTACGAGCAAGCAGACCGTCGAAAGTCCCTGCGACTCCCACTGAATCATCCCGCATCGCAAGAGCGGTCGTTGCACCCGATGCCGTATATGCCGCCGTCCCCGTCGCGGCATATGACCATGTGGCACCCCCGTCAGTCGTGCGCCAAACAAGCCCGTTTTTTCCACCGAACCATCCATGATTCCTGTCGGTCCAGCAGAATGTGTTGAAACAGCCCCAGTCGCCGGGTTGAGCGGGGGGCTCATTCGCAGTGTGGCTCCACGTTACGCCGCCGTTGGTGGTCTGGAGCATGACGAACCTCCCCGGAGTTCCCGGGTCACCCAGGGCGTAGCCGTTGTTCGCGTCGAAGAACCAGATCCCGTCAATGAAGCCCTGAGGAGCAGGATAGACCTGATGCGACCAGGACGATCCACCGTTGATGGTCGCATAGATCTGTCCAAAGTCGGTACCAATCCATGCCTGCAACGAGTCCGTGGCAAAAATGCAATAGGGGTTCATTTGGGGGAGGTTTCCCGTCACGTTCATCCAAGTGTCTCCTCCGTCGGTCGTCCGGATTACCACTCCGCCGGAATTCTCGATCCCTGTCGCCCAGACGACATTCCTGCTCACTGCCCTCACGCTCCCGTAACTTCCCGATGTCGGAGTCCGTTGTACCTGCCAGAATGCCCTCCTCGCGTAGAGAGTTGTGTTGAACGCGCGCGCATCCCAGTCGTCGGCATTCGCGTGCCATCCCAACTTGATAGACACATTCCGCGCCTGCGTCAGGTTTCCAACTCGGAAGGTAAAATCGACGGAGTCTTCTCCACCTGGACCCAGACTCGTAGGAGCATGTGCCATCCCCAGGGGCAACAACGCTGAATTCACCGGGACATTGAACGACAGGTTCTGTGCAGGAGCGAAAAGAATGTTCTTCAGTGTTACCGAGAGGATGAGCGTGTCTCCCTCGAGGAAGAAAAGCCTCCCCGAAGCCGCATGGATGTGCCCGGAGACCGTGATACCTGAGTGGACTTCAGAAAGGGCGCGTCCGAAGTTGACCCGCCCATGTCCGAGTGCACCGGCGTAGCCGGGATTGCTGGCATCGATGGGGTCCGCCGTCAAGCGAATCTGCTCAGCAATCTGGTCAGGCGTCCAGCCGGGATGTGCAGCTGCCAGAAGCCCTGCCAGCCCGGCAACGAGAGGGCTCGAAAATGATGTTCCCTGCACAGTCCTGTAAGAACCGTTGTCCCGTGCGACTTGGATGTTGATCCCGGGTGCAAACACGGAGATGTTCACGCCATACTCTGAAAAATGCGCCAGCGCGTCGCTCGTATCCGCCGTAGAACCGACCGAGAGGACATGCTGGTAGGAAGCCGGGTAGAACGGGATGTTGTCAAAATCCGTCTGTTGATGATGATCATCCACTGCGGCAACAATCAGTGCTCCCGCCTGCGTCGCGGCCGTAACAACATCTTGTTCCCACTGTGAGTAGCCACCCGCGTGACCCCAGCTGCAATTGATGACGCGCGCGCCGTTTGTGGACGCATAGGTGATTCCTTCAAAGCCCCAAAGGATAGTATCATCGTTGTCCGGATCTGCAGCGCACACCGGCATGACACGGCACTTCCAACCCGTTCCCGCCATCCCGCGCCCGTTGTTGGTCGCCGCGCCGAAGGCACTTGCTGTCGCCGTGCCATGGTCTGCATTACTCGGCAGGAGGCCGCGCGGGTTGTTCGTCATGTTGGTGAAATTCCACCCGACGACATCATCGATATATCCGTTGCCGTCGTCATCGACGCCGTTGAGATCGCCGCCGGGCGCGGGGAACCGCTCGAAGATGCCGTCATGGTTGAGGTCTTCTTTGGGATTGAACCAGATATTCGGAAGAAGATCCGGGTGTTCCCAGTTCGTTCCCCCGTCCACCGTGGCAATCACGACACTCGGGCTCCCCTTCTGGAGCGACCAGGCGGCAGGGACGTTCATCCGGTCAAAGTAGACCTGTTGCTTAGCGGTATAGTCGGAGTCATTCGGGACATCGCACAGATGACTGTAGTACTTTGGCTCTGCATACTCGACCTGGGGCAGCTGCGCGAGCCGGGACGCGACTTCCCTGGGGTCAAGGTCCGGAGAGATCGCGGCAATATGAATTTGGGAGAGGTCGATCTTTCCTGAGGCAACCTCGGCATCGCTCAGCGCAGTGACCGATGGAAACGCGCGCGTGAGCGAGGTCACTCCATGCTCGAAGAAGGCGTTCAGCAGAGGGCTCTGACCTTGCACCATCGGCACTCCCGGCACCGAAGTGGAATGCCTGAGCTTCACGACGACAACGCCGGGAACAATGTCGCTCGAGGATGATCCGTCTCTCCGGTTCTGGT
>Ga0182021_10005964_pt1 | contig 14461 bp, 17 predicted proteins | sample 612E3MmetaG_FD_120493 | JGI IMG/M metagenome (GOLD analysis project Ga0182021, IMG submission 120493) | Permafrost microbial communities from Stordalen Mire, Sweden - 612E3M metaG (Illumina Assembly) | ecosystem: Environmental > Terrestrial > Soil > Wetlands > Permafrost | place: Sweden... | reverse complement strand
GGTCGATTTTTTATTATTGAGGCGCATCCGTTTTTTGGTCAACTTGCGAAAGGCATAACTTCCTCAAGCAACGGACGCTTTCATGGACGTTTACCTAATTACAAAATAGAGTACAAATCAAAAGACAATCCGCACCATTGGTTTACCCTTGATGAAATGACACGTGCTCTTAGCGAGAACTGTTTGGCAATTTGCAGGATTTATGAACCTGATCCGAGTATTGAATTGGAAAAAGAAAACCCCCATTTATACAGGTTTTACTTAAAGTATCCGCATTTGATTGTATATGAAATATGTAAAATGAAAATCTAAAAACTTGGGAACTGCTGGTTCCATCCTTTTGCCTTGTAGATATCCTTAATGCTTCTCTCAACTAAGAATTTAGAGAATGTGAGGTGACTACATTTCTTTGTTTTGTAGTCACCCTTTATTTAAGAAATTTTTTGAGAGAACGGTATTCTTTTAGCATTAAACGGCGTTAAGCCCTAATTTATGAAGATGCAGTTTAGGCGCTTGACTTTGGCGGCATCATACCGCTTAATATTTCGGTCAGAGGTGGTGTACTTATCGGTTCATCTTCCACGATCTTTCCGTCAACTAGACGGTAATAGGTTAGAACTCTGGCGGAGGTCTTTTTCCCGTTGGCGAGGGTGAAGTTCATGTTGCCCCGAAAGACGACCGAATTGCCTTCAGCTACTAAATCGGTAATTTCAAAATCGCGTGTCGGTGCAGTGGCCTTCAGACCGGAAATTACAGCCTTGAAACCCTCACGGTTGGTAACGCCCATGCTCGGATTCATATAATTCGGCGCAAGCAATTCGTCGATAACGTCGATATTGCCGCCGCCCAACACTTCTTTAATGAATCTGCGGACGATGGCTTTGTTTTCATCATTGGTCATTCAAAAATTCTCCTATAATAAGTGAGGTTACCCAGTCAATATAACTCTATTGGCTCACGTTTCGTTATGGAACAGTGATGTAATTGGTGTGTTGCGAACCCAAGACGGGGGATACTAGCCTCAATTTACCAGTAAAACCATTTTTGAAGAAATACATGCATCCCTTTAATCAGGTGCGCTGATGCGGCTTAATGCACAGAAGTGATATTTTTAGCCGCAGTTTAGGGCATGGCTTAATTCAGAATTGAACCCGTCACTTTTATTGCAGTTTAGAGTCGTGAAAACTTTAATCACACATTATGTCTTACATAACGTATGACGATGAAGACGGTTAGCGTAAGAATATCCGAGGAAGAAAAGCGCCAATTGAAGAAGTATGGCAGATTATCAGACACCTTAAGGGAAGGCATGAAACTCTACCTAAACAAGAAGAAATCCGACGAGTTGCTATGCAAACTGGAAAAAATCCAATCTGAAAGCGAAATTAAAACCTCAATTGAGGAAGAAGTGAAGCTGATTCAAGAAGATAGAGAACGCTGATAATTGACGCCTGCAGTTTCATAGTTGAAGGCCTCCTTAAGAATAAAGAATTACAGTTACGGATGTAGAGGATTATGAAAACGGGGTTATATCTGTCAACATGACCACGCCAAATGATAATTTCATTTCTGCGTAAGGAACTTTGCAAGAAAAGCCAAAAAGAGAAAGTCAACCAAATGCATAAAAGTAAATTCTAAACTTGTGAATCTTTTTATTATAGTTTCAACAACTTTTATTTGGGTCTTGTTTTTGAATCTTGCCAGTCACATTTTTTTCGCTGGAGTCGTTACCGCTGTCTTTACAGGTAATCCTTACTTTGCTCTTTTAGCTGGCATAGGCAGCTTCATTCCCGACCTTGACAGAGAATACATATTTGTAAGCTCTATGACTTTTCGGGACGAACAGTTTCATCGGGCACTTTTCCATAATCTTCTTTTTCTCTCGGGCTTATTCTTAGTTAATGTTTGGCTTGCACTTGGCGCGTTCCTTCATAGTTTCTTAGATTCTTTCACAACAGAAAAAGATAGAGGGGTAGAGTGGCTTTTTCCATTTTCAAGGCTGGTGAAGCGGGGGCGTTTTACTTTAGCTGCAAACTCGAAAGGGGGCGGTTGCAACCTGGAATTGGTGGATACGAAGCCGCCTGATCGCGTTGTTTTTATAAATGAAGATTCTTCCGAAGCGACCAAGCTTTCCGATCCTGATTTAAAGGAGTACCGGGCTGTTCCTTGGCGCAGAACCTATGGGCCTGCAGCGAATGGGCAACTTTTTGATAAATGGTTAGCAGTGGCTTCCTTTTCATTGTTTGTCCTCTACGCTTTAGTGAACCCTAATTTTGCGTTAGCTGCCAAGACCCTTCTTCTTTCCACCCAAATCATTCCACCTATGAGCCTTCTAACTGGTATAGTTCTGTTTTTCCTAGGCGGCTGGATCAAAAAGAACAAGAAAAACAGAAAGCTATACACCACATTTTTCATTGTCGGCATAGTTTTCTTTGTTATATCAGCTGCGCTGTCAATTAATGGAGTTCTGCATTACGTGTTTCCGTTAAACCCCACTTTTATTCTCGCTGCAAGTGCAATCTTATCTGCTGAAGCACTTCTTTTATGGCGACTTAGCACACGGAAAGGAAAACAAGCCACAGTTTAAAGACGAAACCAAGAATATCATCGCGAAGAATTTGAACAGTTCAGAGCATGACTAATTCAAAAGAACATATGCAATTAGACACGGTATGCAGAAAAATATGAGTAGACAGATCCCGGATAATAAAGTCATTTACCCGTAAAGAGTAATTTATGACGTCACACAAATAATCACTCATCAAACAGTCGGGGTCAAATCTCAAGCAACCTTTGTTTCCCTTAGTGGATCAGAGACGCAGTCTGGTTAAGCTCTCGTTAACATAGTTTAGTTTTAGCTTTGTGAGAGTTTCTGGTGTAGGTATGCCGTTTTGGTCCCACCCTGCTTGCTCGTAATACTGCTTGACTTTTCTTTTCACTCTTGCGTGGTCAGCTGTTTGTCCTTTGCACGGCCCCGTTGGTAGCGGTTCGTAGAATCTTGTTGGGTTATCATCGTCAACCGAGGGGTTCCACTTTAAGTCGGGTCCGCCGAGGAGTAACATAGCTCGCTGTATTTGCAGCGTTTTCATTCCGCCATTGTTCAGCCAGTCTTTTCGTCGCAGAGGTTGACCTGTTAATGCGGTGTAGAAATCGTATCTATAAGTTGGACTTAGGCTAAACGAGGTGAAGATGCACATGACCGCGGAGTCGTTGAATATTGTCCAGATTTCGCTGCCCCAGCCATCAATAGGCAGGTCAGTCATACTCGTGTGGTCGCCGCCTTGTACACTGCAAGCATATCCTATTTCGCGTGAAAAGTCTCTGCCGCTTCGGATACCGTGGGCTCCAATGCTTATGCCCTTGCCTGTCACAGTATAGGGCAGGAGATTGGTGCCTTTATGTTTTCCCAGTTCAAGTGCTGCGCGATAAGTGCCTTCCGCCAAGAGGTCACCGATGCCTTCTCGGGAAGCTATCTTCCTTAACAGCACTGCAAAAGCTTCCACATTCCCCCACTTCAACTCGATGCCGTCCAGGTCTTCTTTAGTTAAGATACCGCGCTGGTACAGTTCCGCCGCGAATCCCAGTGTGCTGCCGCCTTGGATGCCGCAAAGACCAAGATCTTCAAGCAATGAGGAGAGGTAAACGTTCTCTTCAGGCGTGAACAACCCCAAGTTCGGACCCAGAAAAGCTTGCAACTCATAATCGGGATTGTCCGTTATGGCGCCTTTGTATTTGCCTGTGCGGATGCAGCTGATTTTCAGGCAGTTCGTGGGGCAGCCAAAGTCGCTCCAAGCCGGCTTTACCCACACTTTGCTTTCGAACTGATCTACGCCGTAGCTTTTCTGGTCATGCCATTCTTCCTGCCAGTTGCGAACAGGCTCTGAACTCGTTTCCGCTCCGAAACTGTAGCCACCTCCGCCGGTGCCCCACCGCCGCCACAACACATTACCGTAAGCCCCCTCGCAAGCCTCATCAATCATACGCTTGACTTTCTCAATGTCCGCCACTTCAGGCAACGACCCCGTACCCTTGACCGCAACTGCTTTGAGGTTTTTCGAACCCATGACTGCTCCGTACCCACCATAACCTGCAGCATGAGTCCACTTTGCGATAACAACCGAAGTTCGAACTTTCCGTTCGCCCGCAGGTCCGATATACAGCTTGGCTGGCTGTCTCCAAACGCCTACCCGCGGATACCGCTCAGATAGTAATTTTCTGCATTCTTTGTTTAGCAACGCTTCGGTTTGCTTGCCGTCTTTGCCCCAGATGTCACCTGCATCTCTGAGCTCTACGTCAGAGTCTTTAATGAACAGGTAAACAGGTTTCTCGGCTTTCCCCGACACTATGATGCCGTCGTAGCCTGCGCAGCGCAGCTCAACACCGAATTCGCCGCCAACCGTGGATCCAACCATACCGTTGCTCTGAGGCGACTTGCCTGTAACGCAGACTCTGCCGCCGGGAAAATAACCCGTGAACGGACCCGGCATGAAGAACAAGAGATTTTCAGGCCCGAGCGGATCAACCGTTTCCCACTTGCTTAAAAGCCGTTCACTGAGGATTTTTGCGGCAAGTGCTCTGCCGCCCATGTAGTCTCTAATCCACTCGTCAGGAACCGTAACATCTTTGAAGCTTGAGTTTGAGAGGTCAACTTCTAAGAGCTTTCCCGTATATCCCCGCGTTACAGGAATTCCTCCGCTTTTTCCCCATACAATTTTGTTGCAAGAGCTTTAGCTGTCTCCTCGGGTGGACGCGCGAAAAGTTTAAACTCGTGGTCTTCTCGGTCAACAACTCCTAGGCAGTTCCAGCCACCTCTTTGGCATACCTTGGCGCACTGCGGGGCGCCTCCGCATAAGTCACAGATCAGAATCTTCTTGGTTGCTGGGTGGATATGCGGAACTTTGCCTGGACAGGCGTCTACGCATTTTCCGCAGCCAGTGCAGTTTGTCGAGTCTACGGTGACAGCGCTAGTTTTCTTGTTAATGTCCAGAGCCTTAAACGGGCAGATTGCAACGCATGGATAATCCTCACACTGCGTACAGAGATGTGGGAACTCTGTGCCCGGAACAAGCATGAACACGCGGACTCGCGAGGCTTCAGGCCAGATCTTGTTCTCATGACTCAGCGAACAGGCAATTTCACATTTTCTGCACCCGCAACACTTTGAAAACTCCCGACTTACCCAAATTGGACTATTACTATCTGCTGTTTTTTCCATCAACATGACACCCTTTAACAAGGCATGCCTGAGCCAAGTTCTGTAAAGTTAACCTACAGACCCAAACATCCCGCATAATACCAAACTAACCAAAAACGCAATATTTACCATTTTTCCTAAAACACCGCCAAAACTCAAAATGAAGTTGCGACCAGAAAGAGATTTGAACCTGCTCCCATAAAGTCCAAACCTGCCATGCAAGGTTTGCTCATCGCATATCTCATGGATTTTCCTCAAAGATTTTCTTCTCAAATGCAGCCCAATTGTCGATAGATTTGACTCCTAAGTCAACTTTGTCAAAGTATTCGGTTAAATCAACACGACGTTTCGGAACCAACTTCAAATATCCTTTTCTCTTGATAACATACAGCTCTCGGCTTTCTTCAACTTTCGCTTCTCGCCAGTCTGCAGGTAGGATGATGCGACCATGAGAATCCATCTTTTTGACTTCAAAACCTGAATCTAACGATTTCACCATAAATTCAATAGCTCCACCAATGTAAAAAAAACTTTTCATTTCAAAGATTGAAAAAGAACAGAATTCTTTTCCTTATTTTTCTTATTATCAAAAATTTAACAGATTATGGTGACAAGCAATAACAGTTCTGCTCATTGCGTATTTTCTTTTTCGCTTTCGTGAATTATTTTTGCCAGAACCTTTGGTTCAATTCTGAATCCTTTGTTAAATTTAGCACTGCCGATTCATTCACTTTATTCTTAGACATGAGGCCTTAAACGATCACTTTTGGGTAGAGTTTAGCTCCGATTATTATTAGGGCGGTCATGCTGACGAATAGTACAAGCATATCTAAGCCGACGCCGTATACGCTGGTTCCTCCGACGATCATTAGCCCTCGGAGAGCATCAACGGTGTATGTGAGGGGGTTAACCTGTGCTACCGCTTGTAGCCAACTGGGCATCATGGACAGTGGGTAAATGGCATTGCTTGCAAAAAACAGGGGCATGGTTAAGATCTGGCCTATGCCCATGAAACGTTCTCGTGTCTTCACGACGGAAGCTATGATGAGTGAAAATGTGGAGAATGCTGCTGAAGCTATTACTGCGACGACTGCAACCAAGGTCAGATTTATGGGATTCCAATTGATTCCAACCCCAATCAACACGGCCAAAACATAAATGATGACCACTTGAGACAGGGCGCGGACTCCTGCGGATAGGGCTTTTCCAAGAACTAATGCTTCTCGAGGGGTAGGGCTGACCAAAAACTTATGGATTATGCCGAGGTCTCGTTCCCAGATAACGGTTATGCCGAAGAATATCGCTATGAAAAGTACGCTTTGAGCTAAAATTCCAGGTGCCATGAAAGATAAGTAAGACAGATTACCCGTTGGTATGATGTGTACTCTTGCGAAGACTTCGCCGAAGACCAGCAGCCAAAGCGCTGGCTGTACGGCTCTTGTAATCAACTCAGCGGGGTCATGACGAAGTTTCCGAACATCCATTGCCGCTATACTCAAAGTCTTACTAAAGAAACAACCAACAGAGCTGAATGCCGTTTTCAATTTATTTGTGGGCATCTTAACCGAGCCTCTTGGCTGTTCGTCTCGTTGCTCTTGCTTCTCGGTAACTGTCTCCCCGGTCAAGTGCTCCTCCAGTGTAATGGGTAAACACATCTTCAAGTGTCGCATTATCTAACTGTAGAGACATCTTCAAATCGGCTGGTACCCCGACAACAGCTAATTTTCCTAAATGCATAATCGCCACTCTGGAGCAAAGTTTGTCAGCTTCTTCCATGTAATGGGTTGTAAGAAAAATGGTTGTTCCAAAATTGTCACGCAGTTTTTGGATGTGGTCCCAAACTGCTTTGCGTCCAACTGGGTCAAGACCGATGGTTGGCTCATCCAAGAATAGAACTTTGGGCCGATGAAGCATGGATTGTGCTATTTCTAAACGTCTAATCATGCCACCTGAATAATTTTTCACAAGTTTATCCGAGGCTTCTGTGAGTTCCATTAAAGCCAACGACTCGTCAATTCTTTTGGAGCGTTCCTTTCTTGGAATGTCATATAGGCTGGCGAAAACGGTGAGGTTTTCACGGGCTGTAAGGGTTCCGTCAGCTGATAGAATTTGGGGCACATAGCCAATCAATCTTCTGATCTTGTTTGCGTCATGTGCCAAGTCAAAACCGCCGACACTTACGCGTCCAGAAGTCGGAGGCAAAAGTGTGGTGATCATTTTTATTGCGGTCGATTTACCGGCGCCGTTGGGGCCGAGGAGCCCGAAGATTTCGCCTTCTTCAACGGATATTGTCAGGTCGTCAACTGCAGTTAAATCTTTGAAGCGGCGGGTAAGATGCTCAGTTGTTAAAATAAACATTTACTTTAGCTCCGTTGTGGTTTTTGCGTCACTTGTGAATATGGGCTGCAAAACGTTCATGGCTTTTACAATGGTTTCTCTGTCGTCAGCGTTAATAGTGCTTAATTTTGCAGATAGATAGGTTAGTGCGTCTTGACGCGAGGCTTCTAAGATTTGTTCTCCAAGATGGGTTACGGTTAGTTTTACTCGTCGTCTATCGTTTGGATGATCTTCTCTTTTCATCATGTTACGGGAAATTAGCCCGTCGACTAGCTTGGATGTTGATGGTGGAGTTAAGCCGAGATGGTTTGCTACTTGTAAGAGTGAGGATCCGACGTTTCGGTTTACGAAAGAGAGGGTGCGGAACTGAGGAACTGTTAGGTCGGGTGATCTTCGGCTGCGCATTTCGGAGCGTATTTCTCTCATGACGACTGGGATTACTTCAAGGAGCTGGTGTGCTGCTTCTTTTGGAGATAAAGTCATATTAGTTGCATCTTCTAATAATTAGCTTTTCTAACTAATATTTTAATATTCCCAACACAAAACAACATTTTCACACATAAACGGCAATTTGGTTCTAGTGACACGGAAATTCTTCAAGGGGACCTAAAATTAGAATTGACTTTTCAAATTGAATTTTCAAATTATGAGATGACACTTAGACCAACCAACAGATAATCAGCCCAATGATCACACATTAAGATCCTATAATTACTTGGAAAAAAGCAGTATCTCTATGTTAACGCTGCTCCACAATTAATGCATAAGCAATTGCATCTGTTTATTTTGGATTGATTGTTCCCTAAGTTAAGACCGTTGTTTGAGGGACGGCATGTTGCTCGATTCATTTTTGGAGAAGTTGTGGAATTTTCTGAGTTAACTCGACCCAACTATTAGGAACAGCCTTTTGAATTAGCAGTTTGACGCCTTCAAAAACTTGTGGAGGCATTGCATTCATCCACACTTTTGTAATCACGGTCTGGTCTTCCAGGTTAAGCAAGGGGAACAGCCACTGTATTAATGTGGGAAATTTGTCTGCGGGTACTTTTCTTGACATTTGACCCGCAATAGCAGCTTGTTCGGATATTGACGTTTTTTCCCTGAGTATCGGATACAGATGAGAGTCTTCCTTGTTTAGATGAATCCGAATATGCGAACCTAGAACTGCGGTTGCCCTAGCGGTTGCCAAGGGATCGGGCATGTTTCTCATTGATTCCAACCCATCGACCATGATGTCAAGTTCACGATGATCCAAAAAATAAGCTCTGGCTACAAGAGGCGCCAAATTATCAACAGCAGGAAAAACGGCAGACTCTTCACCTTGAGCGTGATAATCCAAAATCTCACCAATAACATGTAAACGATCAAAAACAACAGTGAAGTCACCGCTGCTCCTAGCGGTTCTTAGGGCTAAATCATCAATTTGAAAAATATCGGCACGAAACGCATTATGTAAAGAGCGTACTGCATCAAGCGGACTTGACAAAAACTCACATCCATCTTAAAGGGACGCGGTAGAATTATTAATAGCTTGCTTTAGCAACTTTGTGGTTGCTAATATTATCTCTGATTATTCTATATGCTTTTTTAAGGATATCCATTATCCCGAACTTAGTATACATTCAGCATTTCTTCTACCGTTAGGATTCTTATCCCTTTGAATTCTTTCATTGAGAGCAGATGTTTGTCGCCTGAAACAATGTAGTCAGCTTTGCCATCATAAGCTGTCCTTACGATAATGTCGTCATCTGGGTCTTCCTTAACAACCTTGAACCTGGATTTCACCTGCACTATTCTTGCAGCGTTTCCCAATATGTTCAAAAAGACGGTTACGTGCTGTTCGGTAGTATACTTTGCCACCTTAGGATCTTCCATTACCTCGAGGAACTCTTCCAAAATAGCTCTCGAAAAAACTAGCTGTTTATCTTTTGCTAATTTATTGCATAGGTCACGTGGCTTACCACCCTTTATCAGAGCTGAAACCAAGACGTTTGTATCAAGGACCACTTTCATTGTTTATCTGTCACTTTGAACGTCTTTTCCTCTGCCTATGCTCATGGATTATTTCGTTTATCTCATCGTTTGAGAGTTCACCATATTTTGCGATTCTTTCATCGACTCTTTTGTACATGGCTTCAATCTCTTTCGATAAGTCTGGCTCCTCAAATTTCTTCAGTATTACCGAGTCTTCGCATTCATAAACGAGGAATTTAGTTTTAGGTTTGAGGCCCATATGTGTCCTTATTTTTGCAGGAATAACAACTTGACCTTTCTCACTAAGAATCGTAAGATCAGCCTTTTCACTGCGAGACATTACATTACCGAATATTATCTTACTTTCTTACCTAAAAAAGTTTTCTTTCGCTAAATCCATCTTGTCTTTGGTCTCTTTAATTTGTTTAATCTTTATGTTTTCTTATTGCTTATCTTATGTTTTTCAGTGAATTGGCTGCACCTAAAATTTCCTTTGATTGCTTAGTATTTAACCTAAATTTCTTTCTCGGTTAAATACACAATGTCTACGCTTTCGGCACCCCAACCAACTCAAAAACTTCTGAGGCTACACCCATCTTAACCGAAACAGCAAAAGGAGTCACAATTATTGCCACCGCGGTTATCCTAATATGGAAAAGACTAAAATCAAAACCCTTTCGTCAAAAGCTATGATCTATCGCTTTAACAGCATATTGTTTGAATCTATGTTTGAATATTATAGTTGGTGAGTGCAATTAATGGTTAAGACTATAACAATAAGAAACGAAATATACAACAAACTTGCGAAGCTTAAGCGTGAGAACGAGAGTTTTAGTGATTTGTTTGAGCGTCTTATTGAAAGCCAAGATTCAAAGCAACTATTAGTCAGGTTGAAAGGTACAGTTGACTTCAAAGATAAAGATCGGCTGCTTTCTGAGATTTATGCTTCCAGAGCAGGGCGATAACAGGTAGCTATCTTCTAAATTACGTTAACACCCGCGTTTTTTCTTAAGGTAGAACTTTACACAAATCTTAATATTTCTAGCTGACTTTAAGTGGGTTGTGGCAGAAAATATGCTCGGAGATTGGCAAGAGAGAATTGTGGTTGATTCGAAAGTCTTAGTTGGGAAACCCGTGATTAAGGGCACTCGACTTTCGGTTGAGTTTATTTTGGATCTTCTTGCTAATGATTGGACGATTGAGCAGATACTAAGTGAATATCCTCAGTTAAAGCGTGAAGACGTGATGGCCGTATTGAAATATGCTGCTGAAATGGTTAAGGAAGAGAAGGTATATCCATTACCCTAAAGTTCCTTGCAGACGAAAACATATCTCACAAAGTGGTTAATGGCCTGAGAAATAAGGGTATAGACATTGTTCCAATAAAGGAGCTTATGTCAGGTTCAAGTGATGAAACCGTATTAGAGACGGCAAATGAACAAGGCAGAATTTTGATAACGTTTGACTCTGATTTTGGGCAACTCATTTTTAGACAGAAACTTGAAGCTCGAGGTGTTATCCTTCTAAAGTTTGCTCCGAAATCGACGCAGCAAGTTGTTGACGTAACCTTGAATGTGTTGAAAACCCAAGCAAAGATAGAGGGCAATTTTTTCATAGTTAAAGAAAAAAAGATACGAGTACTGAGCCTAAAATGAAAATTTCCAGAGGTTAGAGTCATAAGTTCAGTTTTTCTTTGCTAATCCTCCCATAGGATCCCATGGTGGAAGAACAATAGGTTTGGTGCAAAGAACACTTAAGAGTTCTTGAGAGAGGTATTCTTTTCTGACTGTTATTTCGAACACGTATTCGTCGAACCATTCATCCATCATGTACATGTAACCTTTGTCTCCAATCGTGGCGCCCCAACTATTTTCAACGCGCCATTTTATCGGGTTTCCTTTCTCATCAAGATCCACACCTGTTAAAACCATAGCATGTGTCATTTCGCTATTTCTGTATTCCAATCTTCCTGCTTTGTCAAGTTTAAAATCTGTTCCGTAAACGATTTTGTAATCATAGACGTTCAAATCCATGGCACCCATCTCGGTTTCAAGCATTTGGCCAACGTCGCAGCCAAACCAAACCGCATGGTTACCTTTTATCATGTCGACTGCAGCTTTCTTCAAAGTCTCGATATCAACGTTTAAGTAACGCACTGGGCGTCCATCTACAACGTTACCAAGATATTGCACTGTGTAGATTTTTTTGAAGGGTTTGTCTTTGGCTGGAGCGTTTATTAGGCAAACAAGACCGTCCAAATCAACTTCCACATATTTCTTGTAGAACTCTCGAGGAGAAATATTGCCCTCCCGGTGGAATACTTTTTCTTTGTCTCGCCACTCCCAGTAAAAATTGCCCGGAGGCTTCCCTAAGTGAATTGTAAGCATTCGATAGAACTCTTCAAGTAACGCGCACTTTGACTTTCGCAACTCCTCTGCAGAAGAACCCTTAGCATACATGTCCCTAAGCAGCTTCGCGTATTCTCTCAGCTTAGAAACTAGAAGGGTGTTCATAGAATCGGAATCGTTGCTACTGAATGTTTCTGGCATCAGAGACTTTGGAACAACCCCGTACTTATCTACGAGATTCACAAACATGTCCCATTGTCCACCATCGGAAAGTGGATCAGAGAGAAGCGCCAAAATCATCCGGCTGTCCAATGGCTCAGCCCTGGTTTCAATGATGTTCTCAAGAAAATAATTTGCCTTCTCCAATTTATCCCAGAACATCTGGTAAACCTCGGAGAGTTCAAAGGTTTGAAGGTTCAACTTTTTCATCGCTACCAAAGAAAGAAGACTAAGCCCAGAGAATAACCAACACCGCCCGGACCTCTCTTGATTAGTAGCTTCCGGTGAATCTATGAGATTACTAAATGTGTAGTTAATTCGATCGACTTCTTTTCGACTTAAAGCCACATCTGCAATACCGTTCCGCGTCACGGCATTCAAAGCAAGAAGATTCTTAGCATCACTGTCGAAAGAGGCTAAAAAACGCTTAATATCCTCATTTGTGATATTTTGCTTCATAATATTTCCCGACCCTTTGGGAACCCTAACTTAGATATCGATCTAACTAAGTTAAAGTTTTTTACTACCAACTCTGAAGCTTAAACCTGATTAATTAATTCCTGTGCCTGTCTCTTTCGGATTCTTCTTCTATAGAAATTCTTAATATGCTTTAGAACATGAGCCAGAAACCTGTTCTCTTGATCGTGTGCTGTCTTCAAGATGTTCTCGGGGGACATTAAAGCTGCTTTGAGTTCAGCAATTTCTTTCTTAGGAGAATATTTTATGTATATGGGAACTCCCACAAAAAGCAGGACTATACCCAATGCAATTTGGGTAAAGTTACACTGTGTGATCAGGTATACTGAAAAGATTACTCCGAGAATGGGAATGATCAAACTTCTAAGGTTAAAATGAACTTTAGTGTTTTTGCGTTGTAAGAAAAAGGTTGATGCACCTGTGGCCGCATACGCAAATGCCATGAAAAACACAGAAGTCGCTATAAGCACACTTAGATTGCCAAAAAGCGCTGCTATAAGCGCGGTAACTGCTGAAATGATTATGCCCAAATAAGGCGTCTTAAACCTCGGGTGAATTTTAGCGAAAACTTTTGGAAAGAGACCGTCAGCAGCCAGCGCATACCCCAATCTTGAAGTCCCAATCATTCCTGATTCGTCAGAACCAGAAACCGAAATTAAGGCTCCGACGCCCACTATAATTACGCCGATTAGAGCCCATGTTGGGTTTGAAATTAAAATTGCGTTGGTTGCTGCAGTCAAAGGCGCCTTATCTAGAGCCAGCAGACTCCAGGGTCTTACTCCAAAAAGCACAATGTTTGTTACCAAATAGAATACAGTCACGATTGAGATTCCAAGTATTATTGCCTTGGGGATTGTTTTGCCCGGTTCTTGTATGTCATCTGCCGGTATTGTTGAAATTTCAAAGCCTGCATAAGCCCAAAATATCAACACAAGAGCCGACCCAAAACTACCAATGCCCAAAGGGGCAAAAGTAGCAAAATTCGCAGACACCGAAGAGGCATTAAAAACCATGAAAAGTAACCCAATTACAGCGAAGAAAGCCAACGGAACAAGTTTAACTATGGTAAGTATGTCGTTTGTTCTTCCTGCAGCCCTAACCCCGACAACATTTGTAACTATGAGAAAAACAACAAATAACACCCGTACAGCTACCTGAGAAATCCAATTAAGACCCGGCAAAAAAAACATCAAGTACTGAGTGAAAGCCACTGGGAAAACGGCAAGCGATATCCATTCGGCTAGCCAAAGAGACCAACCTACAATAAACCCTGCAAAAGGACCCCATGCTTCACGCGCATATGCATAAGGACCACCAACCTTAGGAAGCAAAGCAGAACACTGAGCAAAACACAAAGCAATCACTATCGCTATTACTCCAGCCACTACCCATGCAACCAATGAAAAAGGTCCCAGAAGGCCTGCACCTAAGGCAGAAGCAACGTAGATGTCAGCTCCGATTATGGCTCCAACCACTAGATTTGTTACATCAAAAAGCGTAAGTTGGGATTTGCGCTCAGCTTTAGACATCAGACCATTTATTGGCAATGTTGAATTTAAATTGTCTTCCACCCAATGCGATGCAGTTAAACCTAGCTAAGAAATGCTCGCTAAGTTCCGCATCAGAATGTAACTAATTGAGAAATGGCCGTAAGGAACCGTTTAAGTGCGTTTGACTGTGAAGCTGCAACTCGATGTGAGTTATTTTCGTTCCAAATATAATTAACGAGACATCTCTTAAGAAGAAAAGAAATCAAAATAAAAATGCAAGCAGCTGTAACTGTTTATTGACAGTCACACATCTTAAAATAGGGTTTACCGAGTTAATGGTAAGTAGGGTTTTTGAAAATGGGAGCACTTGATTTTCTCTTTGTCGTTGCTGTAATTCTTATCGTATTGTGGCTTCTTGGCTT
>Ga0182021_10005963_pt1 | contig 14463 bp, 7 predicted proteins | sample 612E3MmetaG_FD_120493 | JGI IMG/M metagenome (GOLD analysis project Ga0182021, IMG submission 120493) | Permafrost microbial communities from Stordalen Mire, Sweden - 612E3M metaG (Illumina Assembly) | ecosystem: Environmental > Terrestrial > Soil > Wetlands > Permafrost | place: Sweden... | reverse complement strand
TTACTTGTGTTAATGTAGGATTACCTCTTACTCCATAAGTATGCCCAGCTTTACCTGGTACAGGAACTCGAAGAATTTTATTGATAAGAGTACTATCACCCCTTGTTTGAATTTTTATAGCAGTCAAATCAGAAAAGACCATACTGACTTCATTCCATCCGTTACTTCCTATATCATAGTTATATCTGACAGGCTGACGATATTCATAATAATTCAGCGAGTCCGAACCAAATCTTAAATAAACTTCAGATCCGTAACTATTTTGTTTTGTAGAATCATAATATGAAACAGAACCCGGTAAATCATTTTTATCTGAGTGTATGAAAAACTTCATTTCTTTGTAGTTGAACAGGTCCAATGGTTTATAGAGATAACGAACTACCTCGCGTGTATCACCGTCTGCAAGATTCTTGATAATTAAATCGAGCGCTTGTTCATTCTTAAAAACATCATAAGTAGATGTACGATCTCTCTCCTGGAAAACGCCTGGGGGAGATGAATATTCCAGATTATCTTCTTTGCTGATTGATGAAACAGTAAGGACTGTATCATTTTCAGTAATCTTAGGAGGAGATAAAACTTTTTGCCATTGATTTCCTACTAGGTTCATTTCAGCAAATCTTAAATGTACAGGTTGATTAACACCAGAAACCCAAAATCTAATAAACTCAATAACTGAAAAACTTGGATCTCCAAATTTTGTAACGAAATCTTTTAAAGGAATTCTAAATAAATACCAGCCTGCATTATCACCTCCGCCAGCAATAAATTTGTTCGTTACATGGTTCGTATCAATTGGAACCTCATATCGGAAATAACTATTAACTCTGTCTAGTGTAAAGTTTCTGTTCAGGTCTTCCGTATCAGGCAATCTTCCTTGATCAATTGATACACCGTTTCCTTCAGTTCCATTAACGTGCGAGTAATCAGAATCTTGAGTTAGCTGGAATGAATAATTATCACCACTAGGGTCAGGATTAGTTGCAGAATCATAACCCGGTTCTTCAGTATCTCTCATACCGTCGAGACCAATATCTTCTCCGTCATCTAAAAGATCATTGCCGTTTTTATCTTCAGTATCAAGTTTACCGTTGGGAATCACATCTTCACTAATTTGCCCGAGATCAATATTTAATTTTAGATTACTTGGTGCGTTTGGCATATTCAACCAGAATTCTATGAATTGAATATTTTCTGCAACAAGATTATTGGCAGTTGAAGATAGAACTTTCATAATTCCGCCCCAGTTTTTGAATTTCTCTCCAAGTGTCGGATTCCAATTATAATAACCTTTTTGATCGGGCTGAAAAACAAAATCCAACGTTTGAATTAACTGGGCATTGGGGTCGTTATTTACTCTTCTATTTCCATAAATATCTTTAATAGTAACATCCGAAGGGGTTCTATTATACCAATAAGCTTTTGCTTTATAAGCCATCTGTTCCATTTCAGTTTTTTGCCCGATAAACGGAAGATCATTAGGAACACTTATATCATGCCATGAACCGTAAGGTATTCCAAGAGGAATTAATTTTTTTGCACCTTCAAAGTCATCTACGTAAGCTATGCTTTTATTGTTATCGCTTGGTATAGTACTTTTCTTTGTATTGGGGTCAGGACTCATATGAGCGTACTCCGCTATCAAAGAAAAATTAGATGGAGCGCTGGTTGAAATTACTTTATCGAGAGCTTTTGTTATGAACGGAAGATTTACATTTGTTTTGAAATCAACTCCGTATATTGAATTATTAAGTGGTTCCTCGCCTATTCTAACTTTATCACTTAATGTTTGCTGGTTCAAATTTAAATAAGAAAAACCAAGTGAGGTCTCTTTATTAAATTCATATAACCCTCGTAAACCAAGTAGAGTTTTCGATGCAAGCTGAAACAGATCATTTTGTTCGAATGATATTTTTAAATCCGCCCCAGGGACTAATGCTTTGTCATTTCGAATTAATACTTGGCCGAGATTGTAATCAACCGAGTAATCAATTCCTTCTTTTAATTGGTTACCGTTCAAAATTACTTTTACAGAATTTTCTACAGCTGAAAATCCGATAGGGTAAACGGAAGTTACTTCAGCCGAATATTCTCCGGTCATAGTAAATTTATCTTTCGTTCTATCCTGCTTAGCAAAAGTAACTAGCGTATCATAAATGGCTTGATACTTTAGCGAATCAGGTAACGTTCTGGGAAAATCTTTTCCGAACGGTTGAAGAACTGGAAAGATTATTTCACCAGTTGAAGGCATAATTGTTCTTGGCGGAAAAAAGTCGAATGCACCGTCTGGCTGAGTGCTGGTACCGCTTTTATCTGTTTTATCTAAACCAAATGCTTCAAGAATTTTTGTCCCTTGAAAATTATTCTGAGCATCCTGCCCTTCGATTTTATACTTCATATCGAGAACGAATCCTTCTTCTTTAACATTGCGTCCACCTACCGGATATATATTTTTTAGTTGCAGACTCCATGCTTTTTTGAATTGAGGTTGAAGGTTTGGCGGTTTTATCAATTTTAAGACTAATCTTGTTTGGGTTGTTCCCTGTAAATCATTAATAAATTCTCCATAGTAAACATCATCCGTGGTTGAAGAGCTACTACCTTCTATATAATACGCAACAGCAATAGCATCTTGTTCTTGAATTTGAGTTTTAAAACTTATGAATCCAGTCTCGGGATGAATCTCATAATCACCTGGCTGAAGAAGTACAAATCTTCGATCAATTTCTTGAATACCCGGTATTGTTTGTAGAGTACTATCGCGTTTATCAGATGTATAAAGATTTCCTTTACTTCTTCCTGGTAAATTTATATAAGCATTTGCTTTTCGTTCATTAGGATTGAAAAGACCTGTAACAGTTTTCCATACTTGAATATCTTTTACATACAAAGTTGTATTCACTCTAGGAGTTGGATTAGAATAATAATCAGTAAATACATGAAACTGTGGATCAGCATAAACCGAATCAATAAAGAAGTGATTTGAAGAATAATCGTATGCATGGATTTCAAAATCTTGCGATTTAGCTCCACCGCTTACAGATACTTCTTGAATTTCACTTTTCTTCTGTGTCGCGATAGCTGTTAAACTAAACGGTCCCATTTTGAATTGTGCTTTTACTCCGAACAAAGCTTCACTGCCCCCAACTAAAGGAGAAGTTTGTAGCGATACGTTTCCAGCTTCAATACTCTGAATTATTTCATCTTCATAACCAGTGTACTTTATCTTTAACTGATTTTCATATTGGAATTGGCGCTCTGTATTCCAATCTGCACCAAGTGTAAGTTTATCACCTATAGTTCCATTTAGATTTATCTGTACTTGTTGTTTGAAGTCAGGTTCATTGCGCGTATTACCAAGTGCAGAAGTAGTTATTCCGGTTGTAGTTTCATTACGCCAAGCACCGTGAATATCAACTTGACCTGCGATTTTTAAATTGATATGTGGCGGACCAAAAATACTTAAAAGCGGACTGCTCGGAAGAGGAATTTCAATATTAGTTATATCAGTTATAAATTGTGATAGATCTCTCTTTGTATCTTTTAATTTATATTGATAACCTTGTTGTTCCCATACATCACGTTTAATAGCTTCTAATCTAAGTTTTATATATTCATCGGTTGGAAGTTCTAAATATTCACGAATTGGTTTACCAGCAATATTCTCTTTTATTATTACTTTCTTCCCTGTAGAATCTAATTGCACAGTTCTAGACAACATGCTTTCTGAGGGATAAACAAAAAAGCTTGATCTCTTCTTCTGTCTAAATAAAACATTGGGATAATCTTCACGATTAAAATGAAAATATTTTATTCTGGCGGTAGAATCTTTTGAAAGGATATCAATTCTTTTTAATGAATCTTGTTTTGTTTTTATTTTTAAGGAATCCTCAGGCGATATTAAAATCTTTACAGGTTCAGTTTTAACAGGATTGATAGCTTTTACTAACGAATCAGTCTTAATTGGTTTGATCGGCTTTACTAATGAATCAGTCTTGACAGGTTTGACTGCTTTTGCTAATGAATCAGTCTTAACTGGTTTGATCGGTTTTACAGTTGAATCCGGAACGATTGGGATTAAATTATTGCTATGAACATTTGTAGTATTTTCAGTTCGGTCTAATAAATTTTGTTTAAGATCAGTTCTATTAATTGTTGAATTTGAATTGATATAATCAAAACAAGCATCAAACAAAAGAAGTTTGTTCGAGTTTGAGTAATATTGATTTCTAAAGCCAAAAATTGCGGCTAATGAGATCATAAAAATAGGAATCAAAATGAACTTGAATCCCGGTTTTAAGATATTTTTGAATTGCGGAGAAATATAAGTCCTTCGAATTAATTAGAATGGTAGAGACCTTCTATACAACCTCCTTTATTTTCTTAGTCTAAAATTATCAAAAAAAAAACATTTGGCAATTTATTTTTTAGGAAAATTCTCTCCTCTCAATCGCCATCATATTTATGCTTCCGATTCTTTTGGGGTTTATTCACTACATATCATATTAGAAAAACTCTACGACTTGATTATGTCTTCAAGATGGGTTTTTTCTTCGAAAGTTTCTATAATATTACTCTCATGGACTATTATAGCGCTTAATTTGTTCCCAAGAAATACACCTGTATCAAGATAAACAGCATTAGAATCTTCAACAAGTGTTATCTCATGTTTTGTTGTATGACCAACAGCTTGAAGTTTTCCAATATTCAAAAGTGAATCTCGGGTCCAAAGAATACCCCTGTCGCTTCGCAAATCATTTCTAATGAATGAATCGAGAATTTCCAATCCATCTAAATAATTTGGAGGTAACAGTTTTTCGTAGTAATTCGAAATTCCTGCATGGGATATAAAACAATCCGGCAAGTTAAAGTAAAGCGGTGCAAGTTTAATCAATTCTATATGTTGAAACATTTCTGTTTCTTTTTTCGAATAAGATTCTAAAGTTGATTCATTCCCATTAAAAAACCATGAACGGGCAAAGACACTTTGCGGATCTTTAAAAAAATGGAAGAACATATAATCATGGTTGCCCGGAGTAAATAGTATATTGTTCGTAATTATGAACTCAAATACATCACTGCTACGATTTCCTCTGTCAACTAAATCTCCGACCGTATACACAGGAATATTCGGGTAACGCCGATTTATTTTTTTATATAATTCAACTAGCGTAAAATAACAACCATGTATATCTCCAATAACGGCAATCATAAATATTCTACATTAAATGTGATAAGTATTTTTAGCAAATTCAGTTAGTCCCTGCCGAAAAGCCGGATGAGAAATTTCGATTAATGCGCGTACTCTTTCCTGAATACTTTTACCAAATAAATAAGCAACGCCGTATTCAGTAACAACATAATGAACATCTCCGCGCGATGTAACAACACCTGCGCCTGGTTTTAGCATAGGAACAATTTTAGAAATCTTGAGATCCTTCGTTGCTGATGGAAGTGCAATAATTGGTTTCCCTCCTTCACTATGAGCAGCACCTCGAACAAAATCTACCTGTCCGCCTATTCCGCTGAAAAATTTTGTCCCTATAGAATCTGCGCAGACTTGACCTGTTAGATCAATTTCAATTGCCGAATTTATTGCAACCATTTTATTATTCTTTGAAATCAGAAAAGGATCATTTACATATTCCTGCGGATGAAATTCAAAAACAGGATTGTTGTCAATAAAATCGAAAGATCGTTTTGTACCCAGAACAAATCCGGCTATAATTTTTCCGGGGTGAAGACTTTTCTTTTCACCATTAACAACACCTTCTTCTACAAGATCTACTAATCCGTCTGAAAACATTTCAGTATGAATACCAAGATCATTTTTGTTGTGCAAATATTTTAATACAGCATCAGGTATGGCTCCTATTCCCATTTGAAGTGTAGAACCATCTTCGATCATCTCGGCAACGTTCTTACCTATTTGATCATAAATTTTCAACAAATCAGGAGTAGCATCCGGATCTATCTGTGGCAGTTCTTTCAATGGTTCATCAATCTCAACAATAAAATCTAATTTATTAACATGAATAAAACTATTGCCCAACGCGCGAGGCATATGTTTATTAACTTGTGCAATCACACATTTTGCCTTTTCTGCAGGAGTTTTAATATTACCTACATCAATTCCAAAACTGCAGAATCCGTGTTCATCGGGCGGGGACACATGAATCATTGCAACATCTGCTTGAATCACTCCTCGTTTAAATAGCATTGTAACTTCAGATAGAAAAATTGGAATATATTCTGCACGTCCTTCATTAATAGCCGTTCGAGCGTTAGCTCCTATAAAGAATGCTTTATGCTTAAAATGTTTTTCCATTCCAGGTTTAGTATAAGGAATATCACCTACAACAAGGATATGAAAAATCTCAATATTACTTAATTCATCTTTTCTTCTTACCATAGCATTGATCAATTCAAGAGGGGCGGCACAACCAGGTTGAACTATTATCTTATCATTCGACTTAATAATTTTTACGGCTTCATCAGCAGTCACAAGTCTTGAGCTGTATTTTTTAACCCACGGTGCATTAGATGTTAAACCAACTTTTATTTCATCAACTGCCATTTTAATATCTCAATTATTTGAAAAAATGTGAAGACGTCTAAATTCAATATTAAACGCTTCGGCAATATTTTCATTTGAACAAAATCCGTTATATGTACAAACACCTTTTGCTAATCCCGGATCTCCAAGTAAAGCATTTGATAATCCGTTATCGGCAATTTCTAAAATATATTCTATTGATGCATTAGTTAAGCCATAAGTTGCAGTTCTTGAGACGAGTGCAGGCATATTCGGTACACAATAATGAATTATATTATGCTGCATAAAAATCGGATCGGACACTGAAGTTGGCCTGCTTGTTTCAACACAACCGCCTTGATCAATGGAAACATCAACAATCACAGAACCTTTCTTCATAGTTTTAACCATTTCTTCCGTGATCAGATGAGGAGTTTTTTCTGCTTTCATTTGTACTGCACAAATTAGAAGATCAGCAAACCTTGCACCTCGAGCTATTGTATATTGATTTGCAGCTACAGTTGTAATATTATTAGAAATATCCGTTTCAATTCTGCGAAGTCTTTGCAGATCTTTATCCAAAACAATTACGTGAGCGCCTCTGGCATAAGCGGCACGTGCCGCCGTTAACCCGACAACGCCTGCGCCAAGTATCACTACTGCCGCAGGTGCAACACCGGTTATTCCGCCCATTAATATTCCTCGACTGTTGGGAACATCACTGCATAAAAATCTTTCACCTTCTTGAACGGCAAGCTGCCCGGCAATTTCGCTCATCGATTGTTGAATTGGAAGCAAATCACCCTTTTCAATCAACTCATAAGCTATTGCAACATTTTTTTTCGCAAGAAGTTTCTCAATTATATTTTTTTTACCCACGGCAAGATGAAGAAACGAAAAAATTATCTGCTCATCTTGAAGATTATCAACTTCACTTTCGGATAGAGGAGCAATCTTTACAATCATTTCAGCACGTTGATATACTTCTTCAGGAGTGTAAACTATATTTGCACCGACACGTCTGTAGTTTTCATCTGTGAAATGACTATCTAATCCGGCATTTGTTTCAATGAAAACCGAATGGCCGGCTTTAACTAAAGTATCTACTCCGGCAGGAGCTAATGCAATTCTTCTTTCTCCTTTATAAGTCTCTTTTGGAATTCCAATTCTCATAACAATTCTTAATTTATTTTGGATGTAAAATAGCTATTCACACTACGACATTCAATCAGAAGTATTGATGGGTGTTATCGGTTTTTTCACCAAAAGAACTCAATTAAATTTAAGCACAAAACTCTGCCCTTCGGATAATAAAGATTTTCATCTTAGCCGAACAATAATCTTACAATAAATAAAGCGCCGAGAATTCCAGCTATATCCGCTAATAATCCAACTGCAACAGCATGCCTTGTTTTTTTAATACTAACAGAACCGAAATACAGAGCAAGAACATAAAAAGTTGTTTCCGTGCTTCCCATTATTGTTGAAACCAGAATCCCGATAAACGAATCAGGTCCGTGCACAGACATAACTTCGGACATAATTCCAAGCGAACCGCTTCCTGAAAGAGGACGCATCAACGCCATCGGTACTGCTTCAGCAGGAAATCCGATTAGATTTGTAATCGGCGATAAGATGACCATAAGAAAATCCATTGCGCCGCCCGCTCTGAATATACCGATAGCCACAAGCATCGCAACTAAATATGGAATTATACGCAATGCAACATTGAATCCTTCTTTTGCGCCATCAACAAATGCTTCATAAATTTTTACTTTTTTGACCGCTCCATAAAGGACAAATGTGATTATGATGAGCGGTATCGCAAGTGTTGAAATGATCTGTATAAATATTTTCAATCCGTCCGAATTTAGAAAACCCACACTAGAAAATATTTTTGACAATAACCCTGTTACAGAAAGTAAAACGATTAGGAAAGCAATTGAAAATATTGCCGTAAAAAATTTCCAGCTAGATTTTAGAAACGATAAGAAGTTGGAAAGACTCATCGGAAATTTTTCGAACGTTTTAGCCGCGAGCACACCGGTAAATGTTGCACATGAAGCGCCGAATATCGACGTTCCGATTATAATTGTCGGGTCGCTGCTTCCAGATGCTGCCCGCACTGCAATTGCTGTTGCCGGAATCAATGTTAATCCTGCTGTATTGATCGCCAGAAAAGTTACCATTGCATTTGTTGCAGTTCCTTTTTCCGGATTTAGATTATCTAATTCCTCCATCGCTTTAAGTCCGAAAGGAGTTGCGGCGTTACCAAGTCCAAGCATGTTGGCAGAAATATTCATTATCATTGAACCCATGGCGGGGTGATCTTGAGGAACATCCGGAAATAAAAATTTTGTAACCGGTCTTACTGATTTTGCTATGATTGGAATGAGTCCAGCCTGCTCTGCAATTTTCATAATGCCAAGCCATAGAGCCATAATTCCGATCAATCCAAGTGCAATGTTTACTGCTTTACCTGCGTAATCAATTGCAGAGTTTGTTACATCTTTCATCTTAGCAAAAGAAATTCTTTCTAATGTAAATGAGGCGTTAAAAGAATTTATACCGTTTGAACTGCTTAGAATAATTTTTCCGCCTAAATCATTTTCCTTTCCAGAGACCTTAGCCATCTCTTGCCAGATTGCGGGAGATTTTTCATCAGTAATAAAATAAACTACATAGTTATTTTCTTTTATGTTATATGTAAGTTTTACTTTTTGGTAGATCTCTTCTTTTTGATTTTTTCCGTAGAACTTTTCGAATGACTGAGCTGAGATCATTATTATCGCATCAAATGGTTTATCGCTTTTGGTAAAACTCGAATCGAATGAGACCGCAACATCAACCGATTCGCTGTTCTTGTATTTATTTTGAGTTTGATTAGATAGATCAATTGTAAGCGCAGTTCCGATGCCGAGAAAAAGTAATCCGAGCCAAATATAATTGAGCATGTTAGTTTTCTTTGATGAATGATTGATTGGACGTAAATTAAAAATTATCTGAGTAAAAGACATTTTTTATTTAATTTAGAACTGAGAATTGCGAATGGAGAATTGTAATGAAACTCGGTTTAGTTCAATACTCACCTATTTGGGAGAATCCGGAAGAAAATATTCTAAAAATCGAAGACTTATTAAAAACTAATGATACAAAATTTGATCTGCTTGTTTTCCCTGAGATGACACTCACCGGTTTTACGATGAATTCCGAAAAGTTTGCTGAAGAAATAGATGGAATCGGGACACAATATTTCTTAAATCTTTCATTACGTTTAAGAACAAATATCTTTGCCGGAATTATTGAACGCGACGGGGAAAATATTTATAACTCTCTCGTTCATTTTGATTCACTCGGGTTAATTAGAGCGCGCTATAGAAAAATCCATCCGTTTAGTTATGCAAAGGAAGATCAGTTCTATAACGCTGGGGACGAAACAGTAATTACTCAAATAGACAAAATAAAATTTGGTTTAAGTGTTTGTTATGATCTGCGCTTTCCGGAATTGTACCGTCTCTATGCTAAAGACCGTGTTAATATTTTAATTGATATCGCAAACTGGCCTATTCCACGCATCGAACACTGGAAGACATTACTCAAAGCACATGCAATTGCAAATCAATGTTTTATGATCGGAGTAAACAGAGTTGGTTCAGACCCGTTTAATACTTATAACGGATGTAGCGCCGCGTTTGACCCCATGGGGAATGAAATTGTTCTTATTGAAAACGAAGAGAAAATAATTAGCACAGAGATTGATTTAGAAAAAGTTAATACAACAAGAAACAAACTTCCTTTTTTACGAGATATAAAATTAATTTAATTTTTTTCAATTCAATAAATACAATATTTTTAACCGCAGCAAAATTATTATCATGAAATGGATCATGACAACCGGAAAAGCGTTTTTGTCATAAAACCATGAGCTAAGTACACAGTCAAATTATATCATAATTCAACAAGAAATTATTATAGTTTTTTGCAACCTTTATTGGTTATCAGAGTCTAAACATGCAGTAAAAATGTTGTTCAAAGATTTGATTTAGAAACATTAAATGACACGGCCGTTCTAAAATTTTTCTAAAGGGAATCAATTATGCGCAAATATTTACATTGTTTACTTCTAATTACCCTTGCAGGTAATATCAACGTTTCTATGAGTCAATCCGTACCCGATTCCGCCAAATCAGAAATGAATGTTGTGCGGATCGATCAACCATTGGATATTACCGGAAAGCTAGATAATCCTTTATGGCTTACAGCGGACCCGATTGAATTAAAATATGAAGTTACTCCCGGTGAAAATACGCCGTCATCTCAGAAAACATTTGTTAGAGCTTTATATGATCAGAATTATCTTTACTTTGGATTTCAATGCTTCGATACTAATCCCGAACAAATTAGAGCCAACATTACTGACCGCGATAAGATTTACCAGGACGATTGGGTGTTCGTCGGCATAGATACTTACGGCGATTTTCAAAGATCCTATGAGATCGTTGTTAATGCTTATGGTATTCAAGGCGATTTGTTAGCTACAATAAATGGTGAAGACGGAAGTGTTGACTGGATTTGGTATGGTGCAGCTTCGAGAAACGAAAAAGGATGGACAGCCGAAATGAAAATTCCTTTCTCAAGTCTAAACTTTCCTGATAAGGATGAACAAACCTGGCGGCTTAATATTATCCGATGCATTCCCCGAGCGAGTCGTACTCAAACTTCATGGATGCCTTTCAGCAGGAACATTTCAGGCATTATGACTCAGGCAGGATACTTAAAAGGAATGAAAAATATTAAATCCGGAAGTACGATTGAATTATTACCTTATGCAATGGGTCAAAAGAATGGACAACTTTTGGATCAAAATAATCCAAACTCAGGCTTTAAATACGATAACATTCAAGGACGCATCGGAGGCGGAATTAAATATGCACCCAGCCCAAACTTTACACTTGATGCTGTCATCAACCCTGACTTCAGCCAAATAGAATCCGATGCTGCACAAATAAGTGTGAACACAACATTCGCTCTTTCCTATGCGGAAAAACGTCCCTTCTTTTTAATCGGTCGCGATCTGCTGTCATCACAAATGTATTATTCACGTTCAATTAACGACCCTGCTGCTGCGGCAAGGATCATCGGCAAGTCCGGTGGACTTTCATATTTATATTTGGGCGCTTACGATAGAAATACCGTGTTTGATATACCCGGCGAAGAAAGAAGCGATGTTGTATCAACCAATTTAAAATCTTTTGTTAATATCGGGAGACTGCGTTACGACATAGGGAATGAAACTTACATCGGCGGATTGATAATGACGCGTGATCTTTCCGGCGGTCATAATTATTTATTCGGGTTAGATTGGAATTATAAATTTTGGAATAACTGGTATTTTACAGGTGAGGGCAATTTTTCTCTAACAAAAGAAATAAACGATACTACTATTTTAAACTCGTCTCGGGAGTTCGGAAAAACCGGTTACAATTCTGCTTTCAATGGTGAAAGTTACCAGGGGAACGGTTTGCATACCAGACTTTATCATGCAGAAAGGAATTATTATTTCGGAGTTACCTTCAATAACTATTCCCCTACCTATCAAACATATAACGGATTATACGATCAGGTTGGCTATAGACAGTTTTACATGACACATGAATATGATTTTTATCCAACCAACTCATTTATAGATAACGGAGGATTCGGCTTGACTTCCGAACTGCGTTACGATTTTTACGGTAAACAAAAGGAACAATTCGTTCAGCCGTATTTTTTTATGACGGTGAAAGGTCAGACAAATATCAATCTTCAATATTTGCTTGTAAACGATGAGAACTTCCACGGAATTTGGTTTAGAGGAATTCACCGCGGATATTTTCAAATCAACACACGCCCTTTAAACGAAATTTATGTTTTCGCCAGTATTCAATTTGGAAAATACATTTACCGTTCGGATACTCCTTCCATGGGCAAAGGGCATAATATAAGTTTAGATATTGTTTTGAAACCGACTTCACAGTTTAACTTCGAATTTTCGTACTCGAGGGCAAGGCTATCAAGCGATGATACCGGAGAACTTTACTATGACGGAAATATTTACCGCGCAGTTGCAATCTACCAATTTTCATCTGAGATTTTCTTTAGAACAATTTTGCAGTACGACACATTCGCAAAAAATTTCCAGGTCTATCCACTGTTTAGTTATAAGCTGAATGCATTCACAACTTTCTTTGCAGGCGCAACAAGCAGTTATTTTAATTATGAAGGTGATAACGGTGTAGTGAATACAAGCCAACAGTATTTTTTAAAACTTCAATATCTTTTTGGAATATAATTTTTTGGAAGTAATATGTCTGTAGAGACGAAATTTACCTGCCTGCGGTAGGCATGTCCCGTCTTTTTTATGGAGACGTCATTTATGGTGCCTCTACAATTTGCAATTAAATTGAATTTTTGCTTTTATTAATTCACAGATCAGTTTTATTAATGATCAATCTAATTCCATTCCGGTTTGTTATATACAACCAGATCCACTCAGCAAGAACTTTGTAACGGTTACGAAAACCAATCAAATATAATATGTGAATGAAAACCCATGCTAACCATGCAATTAATCCCGATGCTTTGATATTACCAATCTGCATTACTGCTTTCGCTCTTCCGATCGTTGCTAAATTTCCTTTATCAAAATATTTGAACAAACCTCTTTTCTCTTTTGGAATTTGTTTAGAAATAATTTTTGCAACAAAATTTCCTTGTTGTATTGCAACCGGACAAACTCCCGGCAACTGTTTACCGTTTTTATCATAACACAAAGCTGCATCGCCGATAACAAATATTTCCGGATGCTCTTTAACACTGCAATCTTTTTCTACAATAACTCTTCCGGCTTTATCAAGTTCAGCATTAAGAGACTTCAGTATTGGTGAGATAGCATTTCCTGCCGCCCAAATTACATTTTGTGTTTCAATAAATTCATTTTCCAGTTTAACTCCGGAAGAATTTATCTCAGAGACTTTTGAATTTAATTTTACAACTACACCAAGTTCTTCCAGAAGTATTTTACCTTTTCCGTTCAATGGTTCGTCATAAATTCCTAAAATTTTATTTGATGCCTCAACAAGAATTATTTTTGTTTTAGTCGGATCAATCTTTCTAAAATCTTTCATCATTGTGTGTCTTGCTATCTCTGCAATCGCCCCGGCTAATTCAACTCCTGTTGGTCCGCCGCCTACTATCACAAAAGTTAAATGCTTTTGAATCTCAATTGGATCATTCGATCTCTCGGCTTTCTCGAACGACAACAACATTTTTTCACTCAGAGCAAGTGCATCGCTCATAGTTTTCAAACCGGGTGCAAATTTTTCCCAATCGTCTTTCCCGAAATAGGAATGACGTGAGCCGACTGCGGCAATTAAATAATCATAATCAAATTCATCATCGTGCAAAAATACTTTTCGCTTCTGTGTATCTATATTAATTACTTCTCCCATAATTACACTTACATTTTTCTGTTTACGGAGAATTGCACGGATAGGCGCAGCTATATCAGCGGGTGAAAGTGCTGCTGATGCAACCTGGTACAACAATGGCTGGAAAAGATGATGGTTAGTTTTATCTACGAGAGTTATTTCGACATCGGCATTTTTAAGAGCTTTGGCGGCGGTCAATCCGCCAAATCCCCCGCCGATTATTAAAACATGTTTTTTCATGATCTTGCTCATGATCTTTATCTTGTTCTAGATCCTAACGTCTACCGGAATACAAACCGCCGGATTTGGTAACTTTAATATCCTGAAGATCAGATGCTTTAAGACGGATTTCAAAACGGAAGCCGCTGTACGTTCCAAGCGGATTCCAATTAAAATTCATTTCCCAGCAATGAAGGTCTCTGTAAACTGTTACTTGTGGAGCTGAAATTTGTTTAGTTT
>Ga0182021_10005962_pt1 | contig 14463 bp, 11 predicted proteins | sample 612E3MmetaG_FD_120493 | JGI IMG/M metagenome (GOLD analysis project Ga0182021, IMG submission 120493) | Permafrost microbial communities from Stordalen Mire, Sweden - 612E3M metaG (Illumina Assembly) | ecosystem: Environmental > Terrestrial > Soil > Wetlands > Permafrost | place: Sweden... | reverse complement strand
TCCGTTTTTTGCAGTCTCAACAACAAAACGTTCAAGGCTGTAGGCAGCGCCGGCAGAAATAATATTACCACTTTTTTTATTTTAATGTTATTGCGTATTTTTTTAAATATTTCAGTCCTGTCGGAGCTATCAGCTGTTAAGTGAATGTCTGTAATCACCGGGAAAATATCAAGTTTAAAAGACCTGTAAGCATAGTCATCCCCTGAAATTTTAGCATCCAGGCTTGAGAAAGAATGCTCTTTTAGGCCGGCATACCTGATGCTTTTTAAATACCGGCATATCCCGGATTGCAGACTGCCCGCATTTCCGGCAACAGCCCCGCCTACTGTCCCGGGAATTCCTGCAAGAAACGAAAAATCAAATCCGTTTTTTGCAGTCTCAACAACAAAACGTTCAAGGCTGTAGGCAGCGCCGGCAGAAATAATATTACCACTTTTTTTATTTTCCGCGGCGATTTTGACGTAATCAAAGTCTCCGGTTAATTTGATAACTACAGCATCAATAGAATCATCAGCAAACAGAGTATTGGTGCCGCCGCCAATTACATAAAAACTAATATCAGCCTTCTTTAAAAAATTCAGGATTCTACATAACTCTTTAATATTAATTACAAAAAATATACATATACACTTTCCCCCGGCTTTTAAAGATGAAAACCCTGAAGTCTCCTGAAAAAACTTTACCTCTGACTCCAAAGTGGTGTCCCGCAAAAACTTTTTGATTTTCTTTGTATTTAAATCAAACATCAGACAGGTCCCCGATTTTATTCTTCTTTAGCCTTTTAACAAGTCTTCAGTCACTCTTGTTATGTCTCCAGCACCCATAATAAGGACGATATCATCTTTTTTTATTTTCCTGCTTAAATAATCCCCAACATCCGGGAGTTTCGGAATGTAAGCAAGTTGTCCTGCAAAACCATTTTCTGCCAGGCTGTCTATAAGCAGTTTGCCAGTGACCCCCGGTATCGGCTGTTCTCCGGAACCGAAAACGTCTGTTATCACAAGAATATCTGCATTATTAAAACAATTATTGAACTTGTTATGCATATTCATAAGCCTGCTATACCTGTGAGGCTGGAAAACTGATATTATCCTTCCCTTTTTTTCATAAACCGCCGCATCCAGGGTGGCTTTTATCTCTGTGGGGTGATGTGCGTAGTCATCATAAATAACAGCGCCATATTTAACTCCTCTTTTTTCAAATCTCCTCTTTGCTCCAGTGAAATACTGCAGGATACTTACAGCTTTCTTTATATCCAGCTTTAGTCCGCTGCACACCGCCAGCGCCGCCAGGCTGTCTTTTATATTGTGCATGCCGGGAACATTCAGCCTGACATCATATTTATTTATTTCATTGTTTTCTTTGTTTTTTATAATGAGACAAAAAGATGAGCCGAAATTTGAAAAAGTGATATCCTTTGCATAAATATCATTGTTACCGGTTATGCCATAAGTAAGTACCGGCTGTAGTCTGGCCCCTTCCGCAAAATCCAAACCAATTTCATCACCGTCTATTACAATAAAACCACCGGCCTTTGTATTACTTAGAAATTCCCGGAAACTCCTTTTCAGCAAATCAAAATCTTTCCAGTAATCCATGTGGTCTTCTTCAATATTTGTAATGACACTCACAAAAGGCTTATATTTTAAAAATGTGCCATCACTCTCGCAGGCTTCAGCAACTATATATTCCCCATTTCCAAATCTGGCATTGGAGCCCAACTCATTTAACTCACCGCCTATTATTATAGTGGGATCAAGGTCAAGACCCCTGAAAATCAGTGATATCATTGAAGTCGTGGTGGTTTTTCCATGTGTGCCCGTTATGGCAATGCCTTTGCTGCTGTTAAGTATCCAGGAAAGCACCTCGCCCCTGGTAAAAATCGGCAGCTCCCTTTTTTTTGCTTCAATCAATTCCACATTTGAAAGTGAGATTGCCGTGGAATATATTACAGCATCGGCATTTTTTAAGTTTTTTGCTTCATGGCCGATAACCACCTCAATCCCATCGTTTTTTAGCAGATTTGTGTACCTTGATTCCTTCAAATCAGAGCCGCTCACATTAAAACCCATGCCCTTAAGAACTATTGCAATAGCGCTCATACCTGCACCGCCGATACCTATTAAAAAATAGTTTTTATACCTGTTTAGTTTGAAGTTTTTATTTATCACCTAAAATCCTGACTGCCTTTAAATCCCTAAAATTTTTTCTGAAATAATCTTTGCGCCATTAATTTCCCTGGTACCAAGCCTCGAATTTTTTATTTCAATATATTTTTTCTTATCATGTTCCAGCAGGGATATGATAGTCGAAATTAAAATACCGGAACCCAATTCCTTGTCTTCTATAAGGATGGCTTTGTTGTTTTTTGATAAAAACTCTGCATTATAATACTGGTGGTTTTCAATCGCCTGGGGATATGGGATAAGAATCGCCGGTATGTTGACTATTGCAAGCTCTGCCACAGTGGTGGCTCCCGACCTGGCTATAACCAAATCAGTTATTCTGTAAAGCTTCTCCATCTGGTCAACATATTCTAATATTTCAAAAATCACCTTATCTGATGGCTTTGAAATCAGGTTATACTTTTCCTTCAAACCTGCAAAAAACCTTGTACCACATATTAGCGCTATTTGAATGCTTTCATTATCACGGAAGTATTCATAAAGCGAAAAAATTGCGTTATTTATCTTTTCAGCACCAAGACTACCGCCAAATGCAGTAATTGTAAACCTCCCGCTTTTTAAATGCCATTTTTCATATCCGGGAACGGCCAGTTTAAAATCCCTTATTTTTTTTCTCACAGGATCTCCGGTAAAAATGAACCTTGGTTTGATTTTATCATTTTTTTGATTGAAAAGAGCCGCTGACTGTTCAAAACTTAAGAAAACATATCTTGCATACTTTGCAAATAACTTATTTAATCTTCCGGGTATATAATTCTGTTCATGGATGGCTATGGGCCTGTGGCAAACCAATGCAGCAATAAAGACCGGCGCACAGACATAGCCTCCCATTCCAATAATAAAATCTGGTTTAAACCTTATAATCACTGCAAGGGCACCGAAAAATCCCGCCACAAGGTTTAAAAAGAACTTCATATATATCACGGTTTTTTTAAAATAACTGCGGCTTAAAGAAAAGCCAGAAGCTGATAGCGCTGTAAAATCAATACCAAGCTGTTGGATAATCCTGCTTTCCATACCATTTTTTGTTCCAAGATAAAGAATTTCCACATCTTTGTGAAATTCTTGCAGATACTCTATTATTGCCACTGCAGGATAAATGTGGCCCGCTGTTCCCCCTGCCGTAATTATGACCCTTTTTATGCTCCTCATTTATCATCTTCCTTTGACGGACCGGCAAATTCATTACTACTTTTTTTAAGAAGCGTAAAATTCTGTCTTGCAATGTTAAGTATTATCCCTGCTGATGCCATACAGACCAGCAAAGAGGTGCCGCCGGAACTTATAAATGGAAGCGTCAACCCGGTAACAGGCAGAACCCCAATTACAACACATATATTAATTATTGTCTGGGCGGCTATCATACCTGTTATAGCGGCTGCCAACGTTCTTCCGAAATAATCCTTTGTTTTCAGGCATACCCTTATTCCAAAAAACACAAATGCAAGAAATAGCACTATCAACACTAGCGTGCCGACCAAGCCTGTTTCCTCACCAAGAATTGCAAAAATAAAATCAGTATGAGCTTCAGGCAGATATGAATACTTCTGTATGCTGTTACCCAAACCAAGTCCAAATAAATGGCCCGAACCTAATGCTATAAGTGACTGATTAATCTGGAAATTAGCCGTGGAGGCCGCTCCGGTTGTTCTGCTGAGGAATGCAAATATGCGCTCACGGCGGTATTCCTCCATAAGCATGTATGCGACCAGGGTCACCAGCCCTATGGCTCCCAAACTAATCATATGTGGAAACCTGGTATTTCCTATAAAAAGGAGTATAAAAACTGATACCCAAATGATTATTACTGTTCCAAAATCAGGTTCCAGAAAAATCAGCAGCGTGACAACGGCAAGAGCAGTAAAAGATGGCCATAAAATATTTTTCAATACAGGTTTGTCATTATATCTTTTATTGAGGGAATCACAGATAAATATTATCAGGGCAAGTTTGGCAACCTCTGAAGGCTGGAAATTAAAAAAGAACAGATTGATCCATCTTGTTGATTCACCTATTACCGGAGAAACACCCGGTATAAGCACAAGCGCCAATAAACCGATTGAAATAAGTAAAAAAATAACTGAAATCTTTGAATAAAATCTGTAATTTATCTTTGAAGTTATTAGAAATATAACGAAAGAAATCACCCACCACACTACCTGTCTTCTGATAAACCAGTAAGGGTCATTAAAATACTTGTCACCAACCGCAACAGAAGCGCTTGAAACCATTATAATACCGATAATTGACAGGATTAGAATAATAATAAATAAAAAATAGTATTCCAGGTTTAACCTGAAAATATTATATCTCTGAAAATTTTCCTCTTCCATTTACCCTGTTTCTTTTATTTGGCTTTATCAAGAACTGACTTTTTGAATTTTTTTCCCCTGTCCTTATAATCCGTAAACATATCAAAACTTGCACAGGCTGGTGAGAGCAGGAAGATATTCCCGCTTTCAGTCATTTCAAGTCCTTTGTCTACCGCTTCCTGCAAGGTGTCGCAAACAATCACCTTATATTTTAGTTTTTCTTTAGCTGTTTTTTTGCATGCTGTTTTTTCGCAATTCTGCGCATTTTGGTGTCCGGCAGTTAAAATATTTAATATCTTTTGCTTTGTTTCTCCAATAAGAATGAGATTTAAGACTTTTGCTTCCAATACCGGCAAAAGAACTGTAAAATCCATATCTTTATCTTTACCGCCGAGTATCAAAGTGACTTGCCGCCCAAAACTTTCAAGCGCCTTAATTGTTGCATCCGGGTTTGTTGCTTTTGAGTCATTATAGATTTTGACACCTTTTATCTCTGCAACAAATTCTATCCTGTGTTCCAGCGGTGTAAACCGGTTTAAGGAGTTTTCAATTTCCCTGTCTTTCAAGCCATATATTTTTGCCGCGCCGATAACAGACATTATATTTGAAATATTATGAGGTCCTATTAGCCGGATTCCGGAAATATCAATGGAGCCCTGGGCAGTATTTATATCATACAATATTTTGCTGTTTCTTAAAAAAACCTGCGCATCCGGATTATCGTAAAGACTGTATTTTAATATGTTTAGCCCGCTGCCCCTGAAATTATTTCTTTGCTTTAGCCCCTCTTTTATATATTCGTCGTCAATATTCAAAATGCTCCAATCTCCCGCTGAAGCATTGAGGAAAATCTTAAATTTTAAATCTGCATATCTTTTCATAGAAAAATGCCTGTCAATGTGGTCGCTTGTTATATTGAGAATAATAGAAATAAAAGGCTTAAAACCCTTAATTTTTTCAAGCTGAAAACTGCTTACTTCTATTATTCTGATAAGCTTTTCCGAATAATCTCTCTGCCCGGACATGCCTTCCGCATCGATTGTGTCTGTTAAGGGGTTTCCGATATTTCCGCATACAATACTTTCAAGCCTGCAGCCATGAAAAACTTTTTGAATAAGCGAAACAACCGTTGTTTTGCCGTTAGTACCCGTGACAGCAACCGTATTCTTCTTTTGAGTTTTACTTAGAAGCTGCCAGCCAAACTCAAGCTCACTCCACACAGGTATGTTTCTTTCCTCAGCACCTGCAATAATGCCAACATTGGCGGACACTCCGGGACTTAATATTACAAGCGCCGCATCGTCAAGGATTTTTGTGTTTTCATTTACTTTTTCATCAAGGATAAGATTAAGCTTAAAGTTTTTTAGTTCCTCTAAAAATCTAAAATGCGATTCAACATCTATGAGGGGATTGTTGTCAATTGCAGTGACCTCACCGGCGATCAGGGAAAGTTTTCTTATTACTGAAATGCCGCTTTTACCAAGCCCAGCAACAATAACCTTTTTGCCTTTAAAAAAATTTGTATTATTAGTTTGCATTCCTTTTTAAAATTTCTTTTTTAAACTTTCTTTAAACCAACAGCAAAGTTTGTGCTGCCGGCAAACTCTGAAGCATCGTTAAATCCTTCGCTTCCGGCAAATTTTATATTACTGGTGAGTGACAGGCAACCGTCAAATTCTTAAATACCGGCGACTTCCGGGCTGTTGGCAAAATAATTCAGTTTCAATAAATCAATCAATGAATTTAAGATAATAAATAAAGAAGCCCAGTCCCGCAAACAAAGCGGCTATTATCCAGAACCTGATAATCACCTTTATTTCCGGCCAACCTAAAAGCTCAAAATGATGATGAAGAGGCGCCATTTTAAACACACGCTTTTTTTTAAGTTTAAACCCTAAAACCTGGATGATAACCGATAAGGTTTCAAGCGCAAACAATCCACCTATAACTACAAGGAGGATCTCTTGCTTTAAGATTATTGCAACTGCAGCAATCAGTCCCCCAAGGCCGAAGGAACCCGTATCTCCCATAAATATCTCTGCAGGAGCGGTGTTCCACCACAAAAACCCCGCGCAGGCAGCCAGCGCAGCGCCGCATATAACCGCAATATCTATACTGTATGATACCTGCAGAACCGACCACTCAAGAAAAGCGATAAAACAAAATGCAAAGAGCACTATTGCAGAAGACCCCCCGGCAAGACCGTCAAGGCCGTCTGTAAGGTTAACTGCATTAGTGCTTGAAATGATTATTATAACGGGGAAAAAATAATACCAGTTCCCAAGCTGAAACTGCAGACTGGTAAACGGTATGCCTATAAAAGTACCAAGTTTTAACACAAACTTTGCTATCAGGACAAAATAGACACACACCGCAACAAGGAGCCAGATTTTAACCCATCCACGAAGCCCCAGATTCCTTTTTTTCTTCAGGGCAATATAATCATCAACAAACCCTATGAGCCCGCAAAAAAGAAGCATGGATGCGGCAAAAGCTCCTTCATAAGAAAAATCCCCATACCTGAAATACTTTATCAATATCACTGCAGTATATGAAATGAGTGCCGCAGATATGAAGACCACTCCACCCATCGTGGGAGTACCTGCCTTTATGCTATGTGACTGCGGTCCATCTGTACGTATCCTCTGCCCCATATGCCGATTTTTCTGAAACCTGATAAAGAGCGGAGTCAGGGCAAGAGAGATTAGACCCCCAATAGCAATTGCTGTAAAAACCCAGTTCATTTCTTAAGCCTTTAATAAATAATTAATTACATCTTCAAGTTTGTTTGCCCTGGAGCCTTTGAACAACACTGCATCATCTTTTTTTAATATATCGCCCAAACTCTCACAAAGCTGTTTTTTATCTTTAAAATAATAGCAATTTTTATCCTTAACAGTATTATTTTCCACTGGTAATTCTTTCAAGCCGCTGGTACATATTGAAAAACCGCTGCAAATATTTTCTGAAAGCGGCCCATATGCGATCAATACATCAATTGTATTTTCTGACAAATATTTTCCAATCCCTCTATGCAGGCTTGTACTGTCATGCCCAAGCTCAAGCATATCAGCAAGAATTGCTACACTTCTTGCACTATTTAGGCGCGACACAGTTTTTAAAGTATCAATGGCTCTTTTCATGGAAAGCGGATTGGCATTATAACAGTCATTTATTATTATCATTTCCTTATGCCTGATTATTCTCATGCGGTTCTTTTGGAGTTGTGCATTTTCCAGGCCGGTTTTTATCATTTCCGGATTCAGCCCCAGGTGCGAGCATATTGCAGCAGCACAGCATGAGTTATAGACGTTATGAAGCCCGGGAAGCGGCATATTTATATCAGTTAATTTTTTACCTTTTTTATTAAAATCAAATGGATAAACCCCCATATTGTCCGGGGGGCCTTCAATAAAATTATAGTCTAGGGAGTTGTTCCTGCCAAACCTTATTATTCTGCAGGATATATTCCTGGAAATGAGCTCCGCCCAGTCATCATCGTTGTTTAAAAAGAGTACACCTTTCTTTTTTGCCAAAAATCCCGCCATTTCAGCTTTTGCCATGGCAATTTCTTCAACATTATTAAAAAATTCGAGATGGGAGGGACCGACTGCTGTAATAGCTCCGATATCCAGGTTAATAACCTCTGAAAGCATGCCTATCTGGCCTTTGGCTCGCATACCAAGTTCAGCAATAAAAAACTGTGTCATTTTATCGATTTCCAGTATGGAAACAGCAATCCCAAGTTCAGTATTGTAGTTTTTTGCAGTGAACTTGATATTAAAACTGCCTTTAAAAATATTTACCAAAAAATCCTTGGTTGTGGTTTTCCCAACACTGCCAGTAATGCCAATTACAATGGGATTAAATTGCCTGATATACCCTGCTGCAAGGCTAAGTAGAAAAGATATGTTATCCTGTGACTTCAGTATGACAAGACTGTCCCACAAAAGGCTGCCGATTTTATTTTTTAATTTTTCCAACTCTTCTGAATGCGGTCCGTCGATTACAAACCCGATGGCTCCTTTTAAAATAGATTCCTCTATAAAATCATGGCCATCAAAGTTTGGACCAGAAACAGGTATAAAAAAATCCCCTTTTTCAAGAGTCCTTGAATCGGTAGAAATCGAACTGATAAATTTTTCCTGCCCTGAACTGTTTATAAAATCATGGACCGATTGGCAGCCGGACCATTCAATCAGTTTTTTTATGCTTATTTTTTTACCTGTCTTCAATTATTGCCCCAGTCCCTTATTACTTCCCTGTCACTGAAATGAATCTTTTTATCCGCAAATTCCTGGTAATCTTCATGCCCCTTACCTGCAACAAGTACAATATCTTTTTCTCCTGACATTTCGAGAGCTTTAAAGATTGCCTGCTTTCTATCCGGAATTCTTTCATAAGTATCTAATCCGTTTTCAGCAAAACCCTCTTCAATCATAGAAATTATCAAATCCGGGTCCTCACTTCTCGGATTATCAGAAGTGATAATTGTAAAATCTGCAAGCCTGGCAGAAATGCTGCCCATTATTTTCCTTTTCTTTTTATCCCTGTCACCTCCGCACCCGAATACTGATATAAGTTTCCCACCATTGAGTTTTAAAGAGTTTGCAGTTTTTAATACATTTTCAAGTCCGTCCGGCGTATGCGCATAATCCACGATTACATTTAACTTTTTTGCGGCAGGAACTTTTTCAAACCTGCCGTTTATGCCTGTCATAGATAATATCCCGCTGCAGATAACATCAATATCAATACCAGCCATTATACTCAATCCAATGGACCCCAAAATATTAGAAATATTGAAATATCCGCAAAGCAAAGATTTTACAGGAAAACCGGATAAATTTTTAGTGTTTTTAGAATTAATACCGGAAAGTCTTACTGTCATTTCAATACCGTTTATTGAATTTCGTATATTTTCCGCAGAAATATTTGCGTGAGAATTATTTATACCAAATGTAATTGTGTTTAAATCAGTTATTCTGCTGATATTGAGCCCGTGAGGGTCATCAATATTTATTACAGCACCTTTACCTCCAAAAATATTCCTCCATTTTTTTATAAAAAGCCTGCTTTTTACTTCAAAATAATTTTCCATGCTTTCGTGGTAATCCAAATGGTCCTGGGTCAGGTTTGTGAAAACAAAATAGTCAAAATCCAGCCGGTCCACCCTGTGAAGATCTATTGAATGAGATGAGACTTCCATGCAGACCGCCTCAACATTTGCATTCCTGCTTTTTTGGAAAAATTCATTTAATTGCAGGGTATCCGGAGTGGTTCGGTCAAAATCAAGCTTTGAAGTCCCGATTTGAGCCTGCACCGTACTTATGTATGATGTCTTAAAACCGGCAGCCCGGAAAATAGAATCAATTAAAAATACAGATGTCGTCTTTCCGTTTGTACCGGTAATGCCTGTCAGGATAAGGTTTTTTGAAGGGTTATTAAAAAAATTTCTGCATAAAATAGCTAACTCTTTCCTGGAATCTTTTACAATTACCTGGGTTACATGCGGTGGAAGTTCCAAAATTTTTTGCGCCATTATTGCACAAGCGCCATTATTTACTGCTTCAACCGCAAATTCATGGCCGTCTTTTTTAAAACCGGGTATTGCTGCAAATAAAAAATCCTTGCCCGTTTTTTTAGAGTTGATGGCAATACCTCTTATATCTGTCTCTTTTCCTCTAACAAGATTTACAGTATTTACATTTTTTATCAAAGCATCCAGCTTCATTTTGCAACTACTCCTGTGTCAACTTCTTTACCGGAATCTATCCTCAGCCTTTGCAATGAAAAATTCATTATGTCCTTAAACACAGGCGCAGCAACAGTGCTGCCCCAAATAAGATCTTCCGGCCCCTGCGGTTCATCTACAACTACTATAATTGCAATTTTCGGATCCTCATATGGCGCGAAACCTACAAAGGAAGTTATTACCCTGCCCTCAGTATAACCTATGCCTGTTTTATTGACTTTCTGGGCAGTACCTGTTTTTCCGCATACATTCACTCCTTCGATTTGTGCTGCAGTTCCGGTGCCGTCTTGTACACAGGAAAGCATCATATCCTTAACTGCAGCAGCCGTCTCCTTTCCAATAATACTTGTACTTTCTTGCATCACAGGTTGTTCTATCTTGTCATTTGTGAGCCTGATTTCCTTTACAATGTATGGAGTCACAAGATATCCGCCATTTGCAATAACGCATGCAGCCCTGACAATCTGCAGCGGAGTAGCGGCAATGCTCTGCCCAATGGCTAAGGCTCCTATCGTGGAGCCGGACCAGTTCTTGTAATTATATATCAGTCCGGGTTCTTCACCAGGTATGTCTATTCCCGTTTTTTCACCAAAGCCATATTTTTTAATATATTCATAAAACAGTTGCTTTCCCATGGCAAGCGCAGAAGTCACGGCGCCTATGTTGCTGGAATACTTTATTATTTCACCGGTTGTGTATTTAATATTATAATTCCTGTGTATCTCTTTTATCACCTTATCCCCAACCAGGATTGAGGGAGGCAGGTTAAAGACCTGATCAGGTTTTATGCTCCCGGTATCGATGGAGGATGAAATGTTTACAATTTTAAATGTCGACCCTGGCTCATAAGTAAAGGATGTGCCCAGGTCTTTGTAAAGAGCCTCGTCAAAATCCTGGTAGGTATTGAGATCAAATCCCGGATAACTGCCCATTGCATATATTTCACCTGTTTTGGGGTTCATGACCACTGCAATCGCAGTGTTGGCCTTATAAGCCTTGGCGACTTCTTCAAGTTTTTCCTGCATTGTATACTGGATCTGTGAATCTATGGTAAGGATCACTTCTCCGCCATCAACGGGTGCAATGTAATTATTGTTGCTCCCCGGGATCATCTTTCCATATACATCTTTTTCAATAATATATTTTCCGTCTACACCGCGCAGGATCTTTTCATACTGAAGCTCTATTCCGCTAAGCCCGTTATTGTCGAGCCCGGTAAAACCAATTATAGAAGCAGCCAGGTCCCCCTGGGGGTAATACCTTTTATTTTCATTTTGTATATATATGCCCGGAAGATTAAGCTGGCTTATGAGATCAGCAGTTTCAGAGCTTATCTGCCTTTTGATATAAGCAAAACCAAGATCCTTATTATTAAGCTTTTCTTTGATTTCATCAGGATTTAACGCCAGTATTTCTGCCAGCGCTTCCGCTTCCTTGTCCGGACTTAATACAAGCTTGGGGTTTGCATAAACTGTTTTTTCAATCAGGCTTGTTGCAAGCTCCACCTGATTGCGGTCAAGTATTTTTCCCCTTTTTGAGTTGACGACATATTCCTCTTTGTGCTGGAAATCTGCTTCGCTCTTGTACTTTGATGCATAAATATACTGGATGGATATGAGCCTGTATGTTATAAGGGCAAAAGCTGCCACAAATAAAATAAACAGGAAATAAACTCTCTTCCTGTTAATTCTGTTATTTGCCTCTCTGACCATTTTTTAATTTTTAACTCTGTTTTATGGTATAAAAAAAGTTAACACCCCTTCTGAAACTACCATTACAATATCTTTCAAGCTGTTTATAGTACCCAGGAAACTATCGTATCCTTTTAAACCACTGGAAGAAGCAGGTTTGTTTGCGATATAATCAAGGACTTTTTCCTGTACGCCTAAACCCGAACCGGATATTTCCATGACCTTAATTTTATCCGATATCTGCATCCCCAGCTCCTCCTTAGCTGACGTAACTATCCTTGCGGGGCTTGTAAGCTCTGAAACCTTCAAAGCAAGCCTGTCTGACCTTTCCTTCTCTACAGATATCAATTCATTAACATTGATTATTTTTCTTTCATAGTTGATTGCCTGGATTTTCAGGCCAATGTTCAACAGAATTGCCATGCTTAAAAAAAATACTATTATTACCATCACATAGAAGAAGCCTGAGCGGGTTTGAATGATTTTTTCTCTGCCGTTTTCTTCTTCCCTATTTACCAGATAAAGCAGGGGCTGGTTTTTTTTATAAAATATTTCTTCTTCTGCCCGTTTTAAGTTTGCTGCTGACATTTTACTACTTTTATGTTCTCTGTTTATAATTTCAAAATAAATTTATACTTTCTCAAGTACCCTCATTTTTGCACTTTTTGATCTCGGGTTTCTGAGAACCTCATCCTGCGAAGCTGTTATGGCTTTTTTAGTTATTATCTTAACCTTCACTGTAGCGCCGCATCTGCACTCCGGAAAACCCCGGGGACATGTGCACTTTCCTGATAGTTTCTCAAAGCTTTTCTTAACAATCCTGTCCTCGAGGGAATGATAAGAAATTATTACCATCCTGGCTCCGCTCTCCAAGGCTTCCGCCCCGTCTTCGAGCGCTTTTTTTAAATTATCAAGTTCGCCGTTTATTTCTATCCTTAGGGCCTGGAAAATCCTTTTTGAAGGATCCCCTTTCCTGGAAAACCTGAATTTTGCAGGAATGGAACGTTTGATTATGTCAACAAGTTCACCGGTTTGCTCTATCGGAGCAATGGCCCTTTGCTTTACAATATTTCTTGCAATATTTCCTGACCATCTTTCCTCGCCAAACTTAAAAAAAATATTTTTCAATTCTTCTTCAGAATATTCATTTATAATATCTGATGCCTTAATGGTTTCGCTCAAATCAAACCTCATATCCAGAGCCTCGTTTTTGAGATACGAAAACCCTCTTTCGGACATTTCTATCTGCATAGAGGAAAGTCCAAGATCCAATAAAAAACCGTTTATTTTCTCCAGAGAAAGTTTCTTTAAAATCCCTGTTACATTGGAAAAATTATCCTTTACAATTAAGACTGAATCTAACAGTCCGCTTTCTTTCAAATTTATGGTGGCGGTGCTTATAGCCTGGCTATCAAGTTCAACTCCAATGACTTTGCCTGTGGGGGCAATGGCTTTGATTATTTCTACGGTATGGCCTGCACCGCCAAGTGTTCCTTCAAATACTGTGTCGCCCGGTTTTAAATTAAGGTAATTTACAACCTCCTTTCCTAAAACAGGTGTATGTATATCCTCATATTCCATGATACTAATTGTTATACTGATCTGTTAATTATTGGCTTCATTTAATTTTCAATGTTCTTCTTATGACTAAAATCCCAGTTCATCAAATGTAGCATTTGAACCCATAAACTGTGATTCAGCCTGGCTGTAATACTGTTCCCAGCTTTCTTTGGACCAGATTTCAACCCTGTCCGATATTCCTACAAGTACTATATCCTTAATAAGCCCGGCGTAATCTGACAAATCCTGGGGTATTTTTATCCTCCCCTGCGGATCAAGCTCCGCTTCTTTTGCCGATGAAAAGAACCATCGTGAAAAAACCTGGGTGTTCTTTTTGGCTATCGGCCCTGAAAGTATTTTTGACTGAAGGCCCTGCCATCCCGGTTTTGAGAATAAAAAAAGGCACTTTTCATCAAAACCTTTTGCTATAATTATGCCGGCAATCAGTTCCTCCCTGAAATTTGTAGGAACGAAAACCCTTCCCTTATTATCTCTTGTCCGGAAATATTCACCTAAAAACATTGTTTTTCTAAATTCTTCTTAATTCTGGTTAACCAATATTGTTAAAAAATTAGGGTTCAGACAGTACATTTTCACCACTTCTCCCCACTTTTAACCAAAAGATAACACAAAAAAGGGAATTTGTAAACATTTTTCTTAATCTTTTTTATATTGTTATATATATTTATTTAGATAAATATATATAATTATTTAAGGGTCAGGCAGACTACCTAAAAAATAGAATACAATACTATATCAAGAGATAATATTGTATAAAGATATCGTTCTCCATCAAGATATAATATTTCGCTGTAACTATCGCTCAAAAACAATTTTAACTGTAACCCACATAATAAAGACAGACTTTACAGATCAGCAGGCCCGATGCAAAGCTTTATTCTTAAGTCGGGCCGCAGGAAACCCTGCAATTATAAATCATCAAGCTTTAATTCCCTGGC
>Ga0182021_10005961_pt1 | contig 14463 bp, 11 predicted proteins | sample 612E3MmetaG_FD_120493 | JGI IMG/M metagenome (GOLD analysis project Ga0182021, IMG submission 120493) | Permafrost microbial communities from Stordalen Mire, Sweden - 612E3M metaG (Illumina Assembly) | ecosystem: Environmental > Terrestrial > Soil > Wetlands > Permafrost | place: Sweden... | reverse complement strand
CTCACGCAGCTGTCGAGATCGGCCAGCTGGGCTCCGATCCACCAGAAGAGATCGTGCTCGCGCACACGTGTGCGGATCTCGCCGATCCGGCGCTTGCGCTCGTCGATGGGCATGGTCAGCGCCTCGTAGATCGCGTCGGCCTGCGCGCCGACGTCGAACGGATTGACCGCCACCGAGTAGGGCCCGAGCTCCTCGAACGCACCCGTGTTCTCCGAGAGAACCAGCACGCCGTCGCGGCCGTTCACGAGCGGGGCCTCCTTGGCGACGAGATTGAGACCGTCGTAGATCGCGTTCACGAGCAGAACGTCGTACTGCTTGTAGGCCGCCACCGACTGATGGAAGTCGTCGTGTACCCGCAGGTCGATCGGAGTCCAGCCGGGACGCTCGAAGCGCTCGCTCACGGATCCCGCCTCGCGCTCGATCGCACCCAGGTATTCCGCATACTCGGGGATGTTCTGGCGCGACGGATCGAGCAGCGCCAGCATCGTCACGCGCCCGTGCAACTCGGGGTGTGACTCGAGAAGAAGCTCGAAGGCCTCGAACCCGCGCACGATGTTCTTCGAAGGATCGGTGCGATCGACGCGCACGACCAGAAACTCCGGCCTCGTCTCGAGAATGAGGCGCTCATGCTCGAGAACGCGGGGGTGCTCGCGCAGCTTTTCGAACTCCGAGACGTCAACCGAGATCGCTCTCGCGCTGACGCACGTTTGCCTGCCCGCGTAGGAGATCGTCGAGTCGTCCGGGCTGCGTTTTCCTGCCACGATCTCCTCGGCCGACTGTAGAAAGTTCCGCTGCCACCTCGGCGTTTGAAAGCCGACCAGGTCGTTGGCCAGCAGACCGTCGTGAATAGCGACGCGGATCTCTGCAGGAAGTACGTGCCAGTAATCCGACTGGACCCACGGGATGTGGACGAAATGAAGCAGCGCAGCCTCGGGAGCCCGGTCTCGAACGAACCGGGGCGCTAGGTATAGGTGGTAATCGTGGAAAAAGACGACTGCGTCCGGCTCGCGGGCCAGCTCGTCGAGGACGGCCTCCGCGAACGCGTGGTTGACCGGAACGTACCCCTCGCGCCACGCTCGATCGAGCCGGCCCTTCCCGTGCGTTGGCTGGTGGACGAGATACCACAGGTAGTGCTGCAAAAACCAGAGCGTCGGGTTGGCGACAACGTTGTAGAACCAGTCGTACGCCTCCGGCTCGTGCGCTACGAAACGCAGGCGGTAGCTCGCCCCGGTATTGGCGTGCTCCTCGATGCCCGCGGAACCGCTCTCGAGCGCTATGTCTCGATCGGCGTCGCTCATCGCGCTGGCGATCCAGGTAACGCGATGGTGGCTCGCCAGGCCGGCCAAAGCGGTCACCAGACCGCCGCCGCCACGAGCGGCCTCACGGGTATTGCCGGGCCCGTAGTGATAGGTGACCGGCCCCCGGTTTGAAACGACGATGATCGGTCGTCGCTTGCCCACGGCGCTTGAAGCCTACCCGCTCGCCGTCCGGGGCAATGGGCGCCGGTGCTTCGAGCCTATTTCGGTCGGGATGTGCATTCGAGGCGGTCAAGCCGTGGATGCCAGTGGCCGAAGGGTTGTAAAGGCGCACTGGTAGTGCGGTTGGCGGCCCTTCGAGCGCTGGCACCGCGGATCGGTCGCGTCGGGCGTGCGGGCCTATCGAAATAGGCTTCTAGACGCTCGCCACCATTTCTACTTCGACGCCGCCCGTATCGTTGCCGAGCTGGTGGTTGAAGAGCACCAGCCAGTCACGTAAGAGACGCGGCGTCAGAAACTTACGGCGAACGTCTTCCTTGCCCTTCAGAGCCATCGCGCGCGCCCTTGCCGGATCTCGCATCGCCTCGATACAGGCGCCGGCGCACTCCTCCGGCGATTCCACCAGCCAACCCGTCTCGCCGTCGCGAATCTGACTGACGATACCGCCGACGCGGCCGGCGACCGTCGGACGGCCCTTCCAGAGCCCCTCCGAGACGGTCAGACCGAAGCCCTCGCGGATCGACTTCTGGATCACGACGTCGGAGTGAACCTGGAACGCGTTGACCTCGACCGAGCCCACGTTGTTCAGGTTCGAGAGGATGAAGATGTCCGGATCTCCGTCCGCATAGGCGAGAGTACGGTTGTAGAAGTCCCAGCCCTCGGGATCGTCGTGGGCCATCGAGCCGACGAGCGCCAGTTGGACTTCGGGGAACTCCTCCTTGACCAGGCGGTAGGCGTCGATCACGCCGAGTGGATCCTTCCAGGGATCGAAGCGGGAGACCTGCGTCAGAAGCGGGCGCTCGACGTCGATTCCGAATTGATCGAGAATGTAGGCCGCATCCTCGCTCGACAGGGCCATGTTCTTCGGCGCGAGCGGATCGATCGCCGGCGGCCAGATGAATGCCGGTGGAAGACCCGGGCGGTTGGGGATGTACTGCTTCAAGTGGAAGATCATCGCGTCGTAGCGCGAGATCGACGGCAGCAGAAAATCGATCACGTCGAGGTTCGGTGTCGAGAGATCGATGTGACAGCGCCAGATCCACTTGGCCTTCGATGAAGGGAAGTGATCGATCACCGCGACCGGTTGAGGGTCGTGAATGATGATGATGTCGTAGTCGGAGTCGTCGAGCTGCGCGGCGTTGAGATCGTTGTAGCGACCAAAGATCGCGCGGTCCTCCGTTGACAGACCTCGGGGATCGCCCTGAAGGGCGTTGTGAACCGCCTTGGTGACGTTGAAAAACTCTTCCTGGCCGTGAATGACACGCCACTCGACGTCAAGACCGGCGTCGCGCATCAGCGGTATCAGCGTGTACTGGATCTCGGCCACTCCGCCACCGAACGCCGTAGCCGATAGGTGCAGCACGCGAAGGCCCTGGATCGGCTCGGCCAGCCGCTTGATCTCTTCCATCAGCCCCCGGGAGACGATCGTTCCGTAGTCGGATAGCGACTTGTGGCCGGTGTTGACGAGCTGCAGCATCGTCCCCGGTCGATCCGACCGGGGCAAGCGCTTCTCGCCAACGGCGCGAGCTTCTTTCAATCGGCGAGGTTTTTTACGAATCGAAGACGTGATCCGCCGCCTGTCTTTTCGCTGATTTCGAGCTCGTCGACGAGTGCACGGATGATTGCGAGCCCGAGACCGCCCTCACCAAAATCGCCCAGCTCCTCCAGCTCGCTCGGCGGCTCGAAGCCACATCCCTCGTCGCTCACTTCCACAACCAGCCGGTCGGGCCAGAGCTCGTATAGGAGCTCGACAGTTCCGTCGCCGGGCCCGTATGCATGTCGAACCGAGTTGGAGCACGCCTCGGTAAGCGCCAGCTTGAGATCGGCCAGTGTCTCTTCCGGGAAATCTCGTGCGCGGGCGAGCGCGACCAACGCCAAACGGCCGAGCGTGATGTACTCCGCCTTGGCCGGAATCGTCAGATTGATCACCGCGTTTTCCGAGCTCATCGTCCTATCTCCGCGCCCTCGTTCTCGAGCTGAGACTGATCTCTCGCCCTTTCTTGACAGACCTGCAGTCTATTCCCTAGTTGAACTCGCGCCATTCTGTCCGTTCCCTTGGGTTGAGCGCGTCACGACCCGCACCCGACACCGTTTCCACGTGAAAACGGCGCCCTGTTAAGCCTTGTCGCCGTCGCGCGGAAGCTCGAGCGAGAACCTCGTTGCGCCGGGTCGAGATACGAGCGTCACGGTCCCACTCATCCTCATTGCCCATTCTCGGGCGATAGCAAGCCCCAACCCGCTTCCCGACGAACGCTCCCCTTCCAGCCGGAAAAAGCGCTCGAACACCCGCTCCTGCTCAGCTGCCGGTATGCCCTGACCTTCGTCCGCGATAGCAAGGACTCCGTTCTCGGCGCTTTCCGCCACATGAATGGCGACCGCGGTTCCGCGCGGCGTATGAACAAGAGCGTTCTCGAGCAGGATACGACCGACCTGAAGCGTCCTTTGTTCGTCGGCTCGCACGACGGGTGACGCCTCGAAAGAAATCGAGAGCGGATGCTGCAACAGCTCGGCGGTCGCTTTGAACTCCTTTTCCAACGCCTCCGCGACCGGAACGAGCGCGAACGGCTCGAGATTCAGATCCAGCCCTGCATCGAGTCGCGAGAGATCGAGCAGCGCGGTTGCCAGCTTGCGCAGACGCTCCACCTGACCGCGCATCGTCTCGATGAATTCCGCCCTGCTCCGCTCATCCATCTCCTCCTCGGCTAGAAGCTCGAGCGACCCCGAAAGCGCAAAGATCGGTGTTCTCAGCTCGTGAGACGCGTTGGCGATGAACTCTCGCCGAACCTCCTCGAGTCGTGCAAGACGTAGCCGCATTCCTTCGAAGCTGCGAGCCAGGTCGCCTATCTCGTCGTTACGGCCGTCTTCGACCGGCTCTTCGAACTCCCCTGCAGCAATTCGGTCGGCGGCGCGTTCGAGACGGCTCACGCGCCGTGAAAGCCCGCGCGCACCCAAGAAGCCGAGAGCAAGAGCGAGAGCGAGCGACGGAAAGGCGGCAACCAGCAGCTGCCTCCTCACGCTCGAGACGGTTCTCTTCACCCCGCTCAGCGATCCGGAGAGAAGCACGACTTCTGTTGTCCCCGCCACCGGCTCGGCAACCTCCGCGCGGCGAACGCCGCCCCTGTTCACCGTTCCGCGGACCACGCGCCGCGTCTCGGCGGCTTCGAGTGCGATCCTGTCTTTCGAAATAGCCGCGGTCCCAGTTCTCAGCGAATCGGCGTGCACGACCAACTCGACGGGCGGGCCCAGGGTCTCGAAAACGACAACGCGAGCGTCTATCGCCGAAGCGCTGTCCTCGGCGTACGACTGCAAGAAGAGTTGATTCACTCTCGGGACGCTGTTCGCGACGTTATCCGCCGAGCGCTCGAGCTCGTTGAGCCGATTCGAGACGAGGTTTGCGTCGAGCGTCGGCACGACGATCAGGTACGTCGTCGCGAGCGCGAGCAACACCACCCCGACGAGCGCGGCGAGAAGTTGCCCCCCGACTTTTCTCAGCGGCCTCACGTTTCCCGGAAGCGATAGCCGACACCACGCACGGTCAACACCAGCTCCGGTTTACTCGGATCTCGCTCTAGTTTCTCGCGCAGGTGCCGAATGTGGACGTCGATCGTTCTCGGGTCGCGATACTCCGAGCCACCCCAGACCGCCTCGAGTAGATCCTGCCGAGAGAACACGCGACCCGGCGTTCCGGCGAGAACGCGCGCGAGCTCGAACTCCACATAGGTGAGCTCGGGTGAGCGTCCGTCTATCTCAACCCGGCGCCGCGCTCGATCTAGACGAAGCGGCCCTGCGACGATCTCTTCGCCCGGTTCGGTAGCGCTCGTCACCGATGCACGTCGGAGTAGCGCGCGAACACGACTGCGAAACTCTCGAATCGAGAAGGGCTTGGTGATGTAGTCGTCCGCGCCTATCTCCAGGCCTATGACCTTGTCGATCTCCTCGTCGCGCGCCGTCAGCATGATGATCGGTACCGCGCTTTGCGCACGAAGGCGCCGGCAGACTTCGAGCCCGTCGAGCTTCGGGAGGGCCAGGTCGAGTACGACCAGATCGACCTTCTCCTCGGCAAACCGCGTCAGCGCGGCTTCTCCGTCGCGGGCCTCGATGACCTCATACCCATCCCGCCGCAACGGGAAGGAGAGCATTTTCTGGATCGCTTCTTCGTCGTCGACGAGAAGGATCGTGAGAGAGTCAGACATACCTTGCGCCTGCCTGATGCCTACTATAGCCACACCGTGAGAGCCAGCATGCGGCCCAGACCTCCGCGGATCAAACCGCGTCCGGGGTCACTCGAGCGGCCAGTCAACGCGCGGATTTACCGCGGTTCCTGGATCGTCGTTGCGATTCCTCTACTCATCGCTGCCTTCAGCGTCGCGCGCGGGCAGCCGCTTTCGGCTCCCGCCCTCCGCCCGGTATTCGATGCAGTCAACGCCCAGGCGACGATGAACTACTTGGCGACCACTTACACCGACCGTAGTCCCGGAGCGGCAAACAGCGCCAACCTCGTGCGTTGGATCGAAGACCAATTCACGGAGCTCGGCCTTGTTTCGAAGGTCGACCGCTTCTCGGCCGATATCCCCGGTCTAGGCAAGCGGGACCTCGCCAACATCAGCGTGACCATTCCGGGCCGCTCGCCGTCCTCGATCGTCATCCTGGCGCACCGGGACAACACCGGACTCGGGCCGGGCGGCGGCGCCAACGACAACGCATCCGGCACCGCCGCGCTGATCGAGTTGGCGCGTCCGTACCAGAACAAGTTGGAGCTCGTGAAGCCGCTCGAGCCCGCGCACACGCTCATCTTTCTGTCCACCGACGGAGGCGCCTTCGGAGGGATCGGCGCGGAACGTTTCGCCCGGCTCAGCGGTTCTCGAAGTCACGTCGCGGCGGTCGTCGTGCTCGACTCGATCGCAGGCAAGGGCAGGCCCCGAGTGCTCCTCAACGGGGACGCGCCGCGGTCGCCGTCCTCCGTGGTAGTTGCGACCGCCTTCCAGCTCCTCAGCGCACAGCCGGGACGCGCGGCGACTCACTCCGGGTTCATCGACCAGTTACTCGATCTCGCGTTTCCGTTCAGTCTCTACGAGCAAGCCCCGTTCATAGCCCGCGGAATTCCCGCGGTAACGCTCACGACCGGCAGCGACCGGCCGCCGCTTCCACAATCCGACACGTCCGAGAACATTTCGCCCGAACACCTCTCCGCGATCGGGCTCGCAACCGAACAGCTGATCGCCGCACTCGACCAGGGCGCCCCCGAACCGCAGTCCAACAGCGCCGGCTACATCTACCTCGGCGGCCGCTTCGTACACGGCTGGGCGTTGCAGTTGATTCTGATCGCGGCGCTGATCCCCCCATTCGTCGCGATCGTCGATCTGTTCGCTCGTTGCCGCCGGCGCCAGCTCCCGCTCGAGCCCGCCCTACGAAGTCTCGGACGCCGTCTCGGCTTCTGGCTCGTCTTGCTTTTGCTCTTCTTGTTCTTCGTTTTCGTCGGTCTCTTCCACGGCGGTGTGGCGAGGCCGCTCTCGCCCGATATCTCGGCTTCCGTCTCTCCGCCCCTCGGCGCGCTCGCGCTCTTCACTTTCGTGGCTTTCGGCGCTTGGTTGATAGCCCGCGAACGGCTCCTTCCGCGGCGTGAGGTAAGCGCCGAAGACGAGCTCGCCGGCTATGCGGCCGCGCTGCTGCTGCTGCTGGTCTCTGCGCTCGCCGTCGCCTTTATCAATCGCTACATGGTTCTCTTCCTTTTGCCCCCTCTTCACGCGTGGATCTGGTTGCCTCAGTTACGAGACTGGCGGCCCTGGTCTTCGCTCGGAGTAATCGCGATCGGCCTGATCGGGCCGTTGCTCGTCTTCCTCGAGCTGGCCTCTCGCCTGCATCTCGGCCTGAACGTCTTCTGGTACGTAACCGAGCTCGGCGCGGTCGGGTACCTGGGGCTCCCACTACTGCTCGCGACGATCATGTTTGCAACCGCCGGCGCACAGCTGGCTGCCCTCAGCGTCCGCCGCTACGCGCCTTACCCGGCTGCCGGAGAGCGTCCGGACGCAACTCTTCCGCAGCTGGCTCTACGCCGCTTCGCTCCTTTGGCCCAGAAGTGGAGCGGATTCAGAGTCGCCCGCCGCTCTCGCCGAGACGCTTAGCCTCGTCAGGGACCGACTGTGGGCGTGGGCGTCGTGACGGGCTCGGTCGTCGTGACGGGCTCGGTCGTCGTGACGGGCTCGGTCGTCGTGGTCGGCACCGACGTGATGACCGGCGGCGGCGGAGGCGGCGGCGGAGGCGCCTGCTCGGTCGTCGTTTGGTGAGTCGTTGACTTCTTCGTCGTGGTGGTCGTGGTGGTCGTGCTCGACGAGCCCGTCGACCCGAGGTAGCCGTAGCTCCCCTTCATCCAGGTCACGAACTGAGCCGCCGTCTTCGGCGGTCGGAAATCGAGCACGGGCGCATGCCAGAGAGCGCCGGCCATGAAGTCGTGCCAGATCGAGGCCGGCAAGTTGCCTCCCGCAATCGCAACTCCATGCACGTATACGGGGATTCTCCCGGTCGGGTAACCGATCCAGACCGCGGTGGACAGCTGGGGCGTGTAACCACAGAGCCAGCCGTCGGCGTGATCCGACGTCGTGCCGGTCTTCGCGGCGGCCACGCGGCCGAAATACGCTCGTGTCGCGGTGCCGCTGAGCATGTTCTGCTCGAGGATCTGCGTGACTTCATTCGCAACCCAGTCCGGGATCACGCGCTCGCGCTTCGGCTTGCCCCAATCCGCGCTCTTGTCCACTGTGCCGTCGGGCAGGACGACCTTCGTGATCGCGAGCGGCTCCGAATAGATACCGCCCGCGGCGAGCGTCGCATAGGCGCTGGCCATCTCGAGCGGGGTGACCTCTTTCGCGCCGAGACCGATCGAAGGGACAGCCTCCAAATTCGAATGGCGCACGCCGAGCTTGTAGGCCATCTCGGCGACGTTCTCGGGACCCGCGTCGAGCGTCAGCTGTGCGTACACGGAGTTATCGGACTGGAGCGTCGCGCTCGCTACCGAGATGCTGCCCGAATAGGTGTTGCTGTAGGTGTGAACTATCCACGGCTCGCTGCTCGGGCTCGGCTGATATGTGAAAGGCGCCGAGGTGTAGTACGTGGTGTACGGATTCATGCCCTGCGAAACCGCTGAGGCGAGAACGAAAGCCTTGAAGGTCGAGCCGGGCTGGCGCCCACCCTGAGCTGCGAGATTGAACTGGTTGTTCGGGCGGCCCGGGATGATGCTCGTCATCGCTCTGATCGCGCCGGTTCGGGGATCGATCGCGACAACCGCGGAGGCGGGATCGGTGCTGTCATAGAGCGTGTCCCGAATAGCCTTTTTCGCCAGGCGCTGTAAACGTGGGTCGATCGTCGTATAGACCCTGAGACCACCCGTGCGTACGGTCTCGGCGCCGTACTGCTTGACCAACTCGTCCTTTACGTAGCTGAAGAAATACGGCTCCTTGATGCTCGTATACATCTTCCCGGCCTTGAGCGTGATCGGCTGGGCAACGGCGTCGGCGTACTGAGCTTGCGAGATGTCGCCGTTGCCCAGCATCGCCTTGAGAACTTCGTTGCGCCGGGCAAGGGCGGCATTCTGGTTTACGAACGGGTCGTAGTTGCTCGGTGCCTGCGGAAGCCCGGCGAGAAGCGCCGCTTCGGGTAACGTCAAATCGCGGGCCGGCTTCGAGAAATACGTCTGAGCCGCCGCTTCGACACCATAGGCGTTGCCTCCGTAGAAGACCTGGTTCATGTAGGCGGTCAGGATCTTCTCCTTCGACCAGGAGGTGTCGAGCTTGCGCGCAAGACAGACCTCTTTCAGCTTCCGGTCGATCTTCTGTCTTGTGGTGTGCTCATGGTTGGAGATGTAGAGGTTGCGGACAAGCTGCTGCGTGATCGTCGACGCGCCCTGAACGGCCTTCTTTGCGCGCAGGTCGGCGATCGCGGCGCGCATGATGCCGACGTAGTCGACGCCACCGTGCTCGTAGAAGCGCTTGTCTTCGATCGCAACTACGGCCTTGGGCATCCAGGGTGAAATCTCGTCCATGGGTACGACCTGGCGGTTCTCCGCCGTCTGAATCGAGCCAAGAGGCGAGCCGTCGGCCGCATACACGAAAGAGTTCTGCCCGATCGCGACCGGGCTCAGCTTCGAAAGGTCGCAGTTGGTGAACACGATTCCGGCGCCCGTCACGAAGATCACCGCGAGCACGGCGCCAAAGCCCCCGACGCCGGTCAGAACCATCTTCTTGGTACGACGCCGGCGCTGAACGCGGCTCCGTTGCCTGCGGCGCCGGCGCGTAACGTCGGCGCGCTCATCGGCGCCATGGCGCCTTCTGCTCGAGCTGGTTTTCCGAGACGGGGGGCTCACGACAAGATTCCCTGTTCGTGCAGGCGCTCGTGTACGCGAAGCCGAAGTGCTCGCTCGGCCTTCTCGGCCGACCCGGCGTCCGGGGCGGTTGTTCTCACCTGAAGAGTCGCCATGTCCGACAGCTCGCTCACATAGACCTCTAAGCCCGGCTCTTCCGCCAGCATCTCTTCCAAACCGCTCGCGACCCGCGCGAGATCGGATCCAAGCGGTATTTGCACGCTAACCTGCGCAATCGCTTCGTTCCCCCGAATCGAGGCGTTCCTAATGGTATCCGAGGCGAGCTTCTCATTCGGTATCACCAGCCTCGAGCCGTCTTCCAGTCTGACGAAGGTGTAGATCAAGTTGATCTCCTCGACCACACCTTCCTGGCCGCCCGTCTCGATCAGGTCTCCCAGGCGCAGGGGTTGCGTGACCGCGATCATCAAGCCGGCGATCACGTTGGCGAAGGTACTGCGAGCCGCGAACCCGGCGACTATGCCGACGATCGCCGAGGAGGCCAGAATGCCCCCGGCCACGGCTCTCACCTGGGGAATCACGAGCAGCGCGGACAGCAGCCCGATGAAGACGATCCCCGAGCGGACACTTCTTCTGAGCACGCGATAGCGAGTGATCGCGCCGGGCTCGAGCGTCCGTCGCGACATTCCCCTATCGACGATCTCCGAGATCAGTAGCGCAAGCGCCACCACAACGCCGACGACGGCGAGCCGGTGCCAGTCATACATGCGCTCCTATTCCACAAGCGGTCGCATGTTCCTCAGCGGCTCACGAAAAGACCGACCGCGGCGAGGGTAATCTCGTGCCGCCGATATCATCGGCACCGACGTGCGCACTCCTTGTGCAACTCGTCGCCGTCTTCCCGGCGCTGGGCTCTCTGCTCGCAGCTGGCTCGTTCTGCTCGTGCCGGCGTTTTTCTGCGCCCTGATGCTGCTCAGCGCTTGCGGGGAGAAGCGCGAGCCGACCGGCGCGCAGGTGCCGCTCTATCCGGTGTCTGTTCGCGACGCCGACCGGGATACGGTGACGCTGACCAAGGTGCCGACACTCATCGGGGTCGCCGGGCAGGCCCCCGCTCGAGTCGCGGAGGCGCTTTCAATCCCGGTCACAACGGTCGGCGACAAGGCCGGGAACCTCGACATCGGTCTCATTCGTACGCTCAAGCCCCAGCTCATCGTCGCGGGCTCGGAGGTCAGCAATACAGCGCTCGACCAGGCACGGGCTCTCAAGATCGGCGTATACGTGCTGCCCGACCGCACGCTCGGCGGAATCGAGAAGGCTCTGACCGACATCAGCCTGCTAGCCGGGAAACCGGTTCGCGGGCGGGAGGTTCGCGCGCAGCTGGCGCGGGCGCGCGAGGAGGTCAAGGCGGCAATCGCCGGCGCCAGGCCGGTGCGCGTGTTCTTCGATCTCGGCCACTTTGCGACCGTCTCTGACAGCTCTTTCATCGGCAGCATCATCAGCGAGGCGGGCGGGATCGACGTGGCCGGGCCCGATCCCCAAGAAGGACCGTTCCCGATCGAGCGCCTGCGCCAACTCAAGCCGGAGGTCTACGTCATCTCCTCCGACTCACCGACCACTCTTGCCGACCTGCGCCGCAACCGAAGGTTGAAATGGATTCCGGCGATCCGCGCGGGCCGCGTCGTCCACGTGAACATCAGCCTGCTCGAGCCGGGTCCCCAGGCCGCGGCGGCACTGAGCGGCCTGGCAAGAGCATTTCATCCGGATGCATTTCACTGATCTCGACTGCGTCACGATCGACGCGAACGGAACGCTGATCGGGCTTGTCGATCCTCGCCCCGGGCTCGAGCGTGGATTACTGAGACACGGCGTGGAGCGCTCTCTCGATGAGATCGGGGTCGCTTTTCGCACCGAAATCGCCCACTACCGAACGCGGGCGCTCGACGGGCGCGACAGCGAGACAGTCGCGCAGATCAGGCGCGAGTGCTGCGGGATCTTTCTGGACGCACTCGCCGCCGAGCTTGCAGTCGACCGCTATCTGCCCGACTTCTTGGGCTCGTTCCAGTTCGAGCCCGAGCCGGAAGCCGTCGAGGTGCTCACCGATTTACGCCGGAGAGACTTGGCGATCGCGGTTGTTTCCAACTGGGATTGCTCGCTCGATGAGACGCTCGCGCAGCTCGGTTTGACCGAGCTCGTCGATCTCGTCATCACGTCCGCCGAGGCCGGCGCCGCGAAGCCCGATCCCCGAATCTTCCGTTGCGCGCTCGAAAGACTCGCGGTGACGCCCCAGCGCGCGCTCCACATAGGTGACGAGGAGTGCGATCGCGACGGTGCGATCGCGACAGGAATGCTGTTTGCCCCGGCTCCGCTCGCAACGGCATTCGAGGGCTGGGAATGAACGAAGAAAACGGGCGCGTGAGCTCGACCAGACTGGCGATCTGGATCGGCTTCGCCGCGCTGATCGCGGTCGTCAACTTCGCCGCATACAGCTCGAGCGGCAGCACGAGCTCGACGAAGAACGCACTCTTCCACTGGTCAACCGCGGCTGGTTCGGCCGTCTTCGCCGCGATCTGGATTGCGATCTCTTTCGCCATCTCGAACGGCCGGCCAGAGTTGCGGGCGCTTCGCCGACCTCAGATCTCATTTGCGGCCGCGCTGGGTTTAGGCCTGCTTGCGGTGATCGCCACATTCATTGCGAGCGCAATCGTCTCGGTGCTCGGCGGTAACGCGGCGCGTGAGCAAGGGCTTTTAACCGAGCACTGGCAGCACGGCCACGGCGCAGCGTTCGCCGCCAACGCGGTCGCGCTCGTCGTGCTCGTGCCTCTCTCGGAAGAGCTGTTCGTTCGCGGTCTCGGCTACGGGCTCCTCCGTCCGCTCGGACGAGGCGTCGCGATCTTCGTCCCGGCCCTTGCCTGGGCGCTCATGCACGGGCTCCCTTCGGCGATCTTCCCGCTGACGATCTTTGGAATCGGGCTCGGATACCTACGCGAGCGCTCGGATAGTGTCGTCCCCGGGATCGTCGTTCACGGGCTCTTCAACGCGCTGGCGCTGGCGCTGGCGTTCGGCTGATTCGTATCGCCCTCCCTCAGAGCCCCCGGCCAGGCTATCCTGCGCAGCAATGCGGCTTCTGGTGCTTCTTGCGATCTCTTTCGCTGCCGTGTCGCTCGGAGCCGCGGCGCCGGCGCGTGCGGATATCTGCTCCGCCAGCGCGAGCGTTCTCTCGGGACCTGCACCGCTGCAAGTGACCTTCGTCTCGACATGCGGCGGCTCGACCTCTCACTGGGACTTCGGCGACGGCCAGACGGCCGACGGGGCGACGGTCACGCACACATTCACGCCCGGCGCGTTCACCGTGACGTTCAGCGCCGGCGGCCCGGCCCTCACGCTCGAGATCGAGTCACAGGCACTCCAACTCGCGGCGCCGGCGTTGACCCGGTACGGCGAGACCGGTTCGATCGGCGGCCGACTTCTACCGGCCGCGAACGCGGTCGGCGTCGATCTCCTGCGTGGGACTGACGTCGTCGCGCACACTCAAACGGCGGCCGACGGCAGCTTCGTCTTCAACCTCTCGCTCGAGAGCCCCGGGCCTTACGTCGCCCGTTCCGGCGCAGTCACTTCCGACCCCATCATCGCTCCGATCCAGCCGCGGCTTCAGTTCTCCGTGACGGGGAAGCGGATCGTCGGACAGACGCTTCTGCTCAATTCACGCCTGCGCCCGGCCGCGGCCGGCAAGCTCCGGTTGGTGGTGAAGCGACGCGGACATCGCGTCATGACCCACATTTTCAGCGCCGGGAAGCCGTTCCAGCTTCCGAACTCTCAAAGCGGCGCATACACCGCCCGGGTGGAACTCGTGCCCGGCGACGGCTACCGGTCGGCCGGAGGCGAGTTCCGCTTCAAGGTGACGGCGCCGGCTCTTCGGGTCGGCTCTCGGGGGCGCACCGTGCTCCTGCTCGAGCGTGAGCTCGTCGCCCACCACTTCGCGCTTCCCCGCATCGACTCGATCTTCGGCGCCGACACTCTCGAGGCCGTGTACGCGGTGCAGAAGCTCGCCGGTCTTCCGCGTACCGGCTCGATGAGCGCCGCGACGTGGCGAGCGCTCACCCATGCGAAACCGCCGCGACCGCGGCTTCGGGGCAACTACATCGAGGTCGACAAGACCAAGCAGGTTCTCTACGTCGTGCGAGGCGGCAAGGTGACGCTGATCGTGCCCGTCTCGACCGGCAGGACCGGGAACACCCCGATCGGGTTGTTCCGCGTCTACAGCAAGGTTCCAGGCGGGGCGGTGATGTACTACTCGAACTTCTTCACCGGCGCGTTCGCCGTTCACGGCTATGTGGAGGTGCCCCCTTACCCGGCCTCTCACGGCTGCGTGCGCGTGCCGATGTGGGTCGCAATCCGTCTCTACGGGCTCATTCCCGCCTCCACGCGCGTTCTCATCCACTACTAGTACGAGCGAGATCGGTGCTCGCATGGGCTACCATCTTCGACCCATGGAAGACCAAGCCGCAGACCCTGTGATCCTCTCGCTGCGCGAGGAGATCGACGCCGCCGACCGCGACCTCGTCGCGGCCTTCGCCCGGCGGCTCCGCGCCGCTGCCGGGATTCGCAGCCACAAGCAGGAGTGCGGCTACCCACTCATCGACCCGGAGCGCGAACAGCAACTGCTCGCGAAGTGGCGAGAGG
>Ga0182021_10005960_pt1 | contig 14463 bp, 16 predicted proteins | sample 612E3MmetaG_FD_120493 | JGI IMG/M metagenome (GOLD analysis project Ga0182021, IMG submission 120493) | Permafrost microbial communities from Stordalen Mire, Sweden - 612E3M metaG (Illumina Assembly) | ecosystem: Environmental > Terrestrial > Soil > Wetlands > Permafrost | place: Sweden... | reverse complement strand
TTTTTCATCCTTTCTATGCAGAGCCACTGTTGCCCAGACTGCATGGAAGAACATCACAGCAATGGCAACTACCCCCGTTATGGCATGTAGGTTCAACGAAAAACCATGGCTGATAATAGTCATGAGCGTTGTTCCAGTTGTGTCAAAAATAAATCCCAACCAGAATAATGCATGATGCCTTCGTTTCAGTATGCCATAGTACCGCTCCGTCCACACCCCTATCGAATAGAAAACAAGAGCTAGCGTGATGAAGATAATTGCGAACGAAAGCAGTGAGTCCATTCATTTAGCTCCTTCTCAGGCATACAGGTGTTATTTGTAATCATAAATAAAAAAATAGTTATTATAAAGTATTGGACCGAACATAGTGTATCAGAAATCCAGCTCTACGTCAGACCAAGGTAATCGTTTAGATTTCAGTTTAAATTCTTTCAGGGATTCCATTAGAAAAAGTGCCGGGGTGGTACTTGAACCCTCCATCCTGTGGAGAGTATCACCCGCGTTTCCCCTTTTTTGTGCATTATAATTTAATTCACACACATTTTTCTGATTACTAAAATTGGGTTCCATTGATTCTTTCAAGCACTCTCAAAACCAAGAAAGTAAGCCATCTGGAGGGTTGCTTTTTTTGTCCAAAATCCCAACCCTTCCATGCTTGCCACTCTGATTCAGACGTATATTTTCCTTCACTATCAGCCTTTGACTTCAGCAAGGTGGACATTTCAGTTAGTCTCGGGTCATCTTTTAACCAGTTGAATCGAGAAAGCACATCCAAAACATGCAAAATGTCATACCAGACAAGTGGTGCTTTAGTTTTTCTAAAATCAGTTCCCATATAGAACAGGTAAGGATGAAATTCTAAGCTTTTCTGCCATAAGCTTAACAAGGTTTCTACCCCAACACGAGCCTCTTTACTATTCTTCCATTCATCGAATTGAGATAACATCTTTAGCGTCGCAAGATTAGCATATGGGCAAGGATCATTTTTTCTTCCGGGACCCCTAAATTTACCTAGTTCTTTCGAAACACCACAATGCCACCCATTTTCATGAACTAAACTAGCCAGACACCTAACCGCTTTCTGCACTTGTTCATCTTTGACTAACCCTAATTTTGCGAGGGAATAGACTATGATTGGAGCATCACAGAGCGACCATGCCCACTCGGTATTGCCTGAACCTCCAAAATGTTTAGGAACATTCACAGGCACTTGGAAAGGTCCCTCATCAGATTTATGGTCAAATATCTTATCTATAATCGTGTTAATATCCGGGTCTTCTTTCTTCAGTCCTATGTCTGCAATAAAGGTCAGTTTATGAAGAGGATGACTGGCATTCTTATGGTTACTTAGAACCGTTTTCTGCCAATCCTTCAATTCATGTAATATTAGCTTAATTCTATGGTCTTCAATCATTTTGTTCTTTGCAAGAATAACATTGGGTTCATTTTCCAATTGACCCAGTAAATTTACTCGAGTTCTATATTCAAAGAAGGGGTCTCCTTTTAAGAGCCACTCAAGCACATCGTTCAAAGAAACCTCACCTATTTGACTCATTTAAGACAGCAACTAAAATTAAGTGTTCCGCATTAACGCTGGTTCATAAACTATTGTTTTCTGATAGGATTTCTAAATGGGGGTGGAACTCCAATCCCCGGGTGTTTTAGGTAGGGAATCGAATTGAACACTCCGTCCAGTGGAGAGTGTCACCCGCGTTTCCTCTTTTTTTGTTTTGTTCTAATACCCTAACCGAACAAGTTGAGTGCAGTTGGATATCTCATTCAAGAACTCAGACCTATTGGTCATTCAAGTGTAAATGTCTAGTTGTTTTCTTTGTAAAAAACTATTTGGGCGAAACCTTATGGATGCGGAATTTTTTCTCCGAAGCCTTGTGTAGTTAAGAGACTAACCAATTCGTCTTTGCCCTTTCCTATCATGTATATTTCCTTAATGGCATTTCTTAGATATTCTCGAAGCTTTAACATGTCTTGCTGTTTAACCACTGTTCTTTTGCCACTATGAACAATTTCAGACCGTTTGTCATACATGTCTTTGATATCCTTAAAAGCTAATTCAGCATCAGACTTGCTATGCCCAAGAAGGACTGCCATGTTTCTTGAAACCCTATATTTGACTTCATAAGTTGATGGATTCAACAAAGCCTCTAAACCAATCATGAGCACTAAAAACGAAAGTTGGACATCGAGAATTTGATAGGACAGCTCAAAATTTTCAAAAGCCAACTGTAAAAAATCCATCTTGAATGGAAATTCTGTTGATTCTATGAAATGTTGTATTGCGGCTAACTCTGATGCCTCAATGTGATAAGATTGGTATCCTATAGGAAGCCCCGATTCTTCTCCATGAAGTATGCTTTGGATTTTATCATCTTCGATTTTATAATAAAACCTAATGGGCATGCGAATATCTCCCTCTTTATACAACCTAAGCAACCTAATTTTTGGTTCCAAATATGCCCTAACAAACTTGTTGTCGAATTTGGAAATACACGGAAAAGTATCCAAAGACCCTTCGAACGAGTTATGAATCGAATATACTTTATGCTCAGTGTGATTTACTGCTCTTAAACGCAAAAAGTACTTTTCACCGATGCTTTGGGTAGTAAGATTTTCTATGCTGGTGAAAAACTTCAATGCATCTTCTTCCGAAAAGCTTTCAACTCTAAAACCATTATCGAAAGCTAATTGCAAGATTGATGAATCTACGTTAGACAATATCCCTCTAAATTGTATACTTATTCCTTCAGTAGTTGTCTCCAAAGTAAATTCCTGCCTTTTGCTTCGGTAACCCCTTTAAGTTGCAAGACCCGTGTTTGCTAAATACTACAGTGGATAATCTTTTCCCTGCTCTATCGTTTGCATATTGCTACAAAGAGTTTTAAATAGCTGTTGATTTTCCGTGTGAACTGGAAACGCCTGTTTGGGTCGAATTTCCTTCACCATTTCAACCAACTGGTCTTTACTCATGTGTCCTGAAGCATGAACCTGATGGAAGTGCATCCTAAAGTGGTCAAGCCAGTTGTGCATTACTTGGTCCTCGATATCTTCCTCAGAAAAAGGTTCACTCATGCTGTGGATGAATTCGCTTCCTGCTTTTGGTTTTATGTCGATTAGTTCAGCAAACTGGAAGAAGCCCAAGTCCATTATGAGTTTGCCTTGATTCTTGTGAACATACCTTCCATCAACCATTTTATCCATAAACTTTCGTTCCCAAGGAAAATAGTCCTTCTCATCATAAGTTCTAGATTTCTTTTTCTTGTAATAGACGCGAATACTATCATCTTTAAGCGGGTCTGGAACGTTTAGGTGCTCGTCCCCTAACAGTTTGGTCAGGAGATAGGCGGTCTTAGGTGTAATCACCATTTTTCTATTGTTCTTTTTTGCAACCTCAAAGAAGCTATTGAATCTATCAATATCTCGACTGGCATGCATAGTGAAAACTGCTTTGTCAGTTGAAGCAACTATTTTATCACTAATTTGTTTCACTTGTCGTTCAGAATAGTTTTGCCTCGTTTCTTTAACCGCCATCCGGGTTCCTTCACAAATTAAGGCAATTGGCTCAACTTCTTTTGCTTTTTCAAGGAAGTTTTCTGTCAGGTCTTTTCTTGGTCCGTGTCTTCTCAGGTCTCCAGTATAAACCACCGCACCTTCAGAAGTGTGAATAATGAAGCCATAAGCCGCTGGAATAGAGTGGTCAACTGCAATTGGTTCAACGGTTAAGTTATCAATTTTGATTTTATGTCCAGTCCTAAATTTATTGCAAGGATGCTGACCATAATCCGCAAAGTAACCTGTTTCCTCCATAGATTCCATGAAAAGTTTGGTTCCAACACCCATACAAACAGGAATAACTGGATCTAAAAACTCAATATGAGTTATGTGGTCAAAGTGTGCATGAGAAAGGAACACACAATCGACATCAGGTTCAGAATAAGCAAGGTTTGTTGACGCAAGCATTTCTTTGGAGTAAAGACCCTTTATCTTTGGGAGAAGACCAAACTCAAAGTAGTCGCCAAGACCGTTGATGTTTCTTGGTTGGAGCCAACTAGTGAAGAACTCTTCACCAAAAGTGAAGGATTGTCCGAAATCAAGAAATATTTTGGTTCCTTTATCCTCTAAAAGAATCTTGTTGCCGCCAATTTCGTTAACTCCACCATAAAATGTCAGTTTTACCATTTTACATTCATTTGTCTCTGTAGATGCTTTTAGTATTAAACTTCAGTGGTTAATTACCCGAACACGTATACTGTGAGAAAGAAGCAAAAATTTATCTGACGCCCGATAGACCCCAATCAAGCAATCTTATAGCTCATTCTTAAAAATCAGTGACCACTGAAAGCAAATCGCACCTAAGGCATTCGATTTGAACATTGAGAAAAATCTGGAAGATTGGGAAATCTACCACGCCTTGAGGGAAGTTGTTATTATTTATACAGCTCTTTTACAATTTTATCTATTTCAGCTTCAACTTTTTCCTGCTTAGTTTGGTCTTCCAATTCGGCTGCTTCGTGTGCTTCTTTTGATTTTTGAGACAGCTTTTCATGCATGGCGTTGTAAGGGTTGAAAGGCGAAATATGAATGTATTTTAGAACATCGGTTGTAATATGGGTCTCTAAAGAATAGCCTTTCACAATTTCTCGGATAACAAATGAATTCAAAATCGCCGCTACGTAATATGCTTCATTTTCAGACCTGCAAGGAACACCCATCAATCCATGGTCAGGTATTACGAACTTTGAGCCTACTCCTTTTATGTTAAAAGTTGAAACAACAGCCGCGTTGAACTCAGCCTTTCCCGAAATTTTTCCAGAAACATGTTTCCATACAACCTTATATCTAGCCCAAGATTTATGAGCGTTAAAGATACAGTAGAATGGCATTGCGATTCTCTGGGCTTGCTGGAAGGGAAGTTCATTCCAAGGTTTTAGCTTTGACGTATATGGTTCCCCCTTCCTGTTTTTCAGGTCCCCAAAAAATTGATACAGGAAGTTGTAGGTTTTTGGATATGTCGTTTTCATTTTACTAACGCTTATTGTTTTTCCACCCTTTTCATTCGGAAGAACTGTCAATACTGAAGGCTTTGCATACCATCGCTTAACGTCTAACCCTCTTAATAGAGGATAAATTAGGTCAGGTTCAACGTCGTTTTCGATGATTTTCACCTTTTTCTTCCAACTGACATCACCTAGATTTTGAATATGAACACAATCACCTTGTTTGTATATTATCATAGCAACAAATTCAGTCACACTATACCAAAGCTGAAGTAGGCACGTCTATTGGCGAAGCTTCCATCGTTGTAAATCTAACGTTATTATGTACATGCACGTTATTTCTTCCTGAAAATAGACAATTTACAGATGAATTGTCAAAATCTGCCCAAATATGGCTTTTTTTCAAAATATTTATTACTAGCATCATATATGAATTTTCATGGAAAAGAAAATAATAGAATTATCCTGCAAAACGCTTCTAGTTGACGTCAGCGAATACCCGTTAAACTTCTTGATTTTTTCCCCATCGATTAACAGCGAATGCCTACGTTGGTTGCACTCATTCCTGCAGTTATTGTTACGCAAGGTGGTATTGTCCAAAAGATGAACTACGAGTAAAAGTAAACGCCCCTGAAATCCTACGCAAAGAACTGCAAAAAAGAATAGATAAACCAAAACCTATAGAACCAGTATGTCTTGGGAGCATTTCTGATCCATACCAACCGATAGAGCTAAAATATCAACTAACAAGAAAAATGCTTCAAGTCTGCGATGAACTTAGCTATCCCGTTTTCATAGTAACAAAATCCGATTTAGTCACAAAAGACAAAGATGTTCTATCCTCTCTTGCAAAACGAAATCTGGTTGCCATAAACTTCACTATTACTCCTGTTGAAGCAAAATTGCTAAGAAAACTGGAACCATGTTCTCCTTCAAACCATAAACGATTAGAAGCTATGAAAACTCTTATAGGAGCTGGAGTGCCAGTCAATCTTTACCTAAGTCCATATTTTCCATTTTTATCAGAGAGCCTATTGAACTATTACATAAAGAAGGCAAACGATTGTGGAGCAAAATGCTGTGCAGTTGTCCCTTTGAAGATAAGACCTGTCATCTGGAAAGGAGTCAAACAATTTCTTGAACAAAACAGTCCAAGCTTGGTTGCTAAATATGAGGAATTATACTTCAAACATGGGAACAAGGACCTTTCAGGATACTGGTTTCCAGAGCTACTTACAGAAGAAAGATTATGGAATCGATTGCAGAAAAGTGCAAAGAGCTTGGCATATGCTTTACTGCAGAAGAGTTTCTTGACTTATGGACTACGCCCTATTCTGATTGCGTTAATATTGATGGCTGGCATGCTCCAACTGCCTATGATATTGTCAAATTCATTAAATCCCGTTCAGCAAACGCCAGTTTGGAAGAGGTAATTGAACATATCAAGAAGAATTTTGTAACTGAAAAGAACTGGGAAAAATTAATGAAAAAATATTGGGATAAAACTAAGCTATTCATTTAATTAGAATCCCAATTTCTCATTCACAAAAAACAGAGTAACCTTCCGAAAAGGCAAAGTTTCTTTTTCAGTTATCAGAATCTTGCCTATTTCACAGCCGTTGAATCCAGCCTGCTTCAATCGTTGGTCTTCAAGGGGTAAACAATACTCATGCACTCGCCTTAGTCCCTCCTCCAAATTAGATACAATTTTCTGTGTCCCCACAACCCAAATCACGTTATTTGAGGAAAAAGCGTAGGGTGCTAATTGACTGCCTGTGTTGCTGGCTGTAATTACTTCTCCAGATTGCGTAACAGCGTGAACGCTGCCCAAGAAATAGTTGGCAAGGACGCTTTTTTTGCGCAGTTCAGCTTGTTTCTGTGGGTCCTTTTCAGAAACTATTTTGTCTTTGAGGTTATTCCATGGGTGCTTGCCCGACTTCAAAAGGTCAACAAAACCAATTTCATTAAGCGTAGTGGAGCCACCAGTCATTACATCCACCCCGGAAGGAATAAACTCAGTCAATCTTTTCAGAGCATCTTCTTTGTTATTAAAAAATTCAACATGAACGCCTCTACTTTTGAGAGCTTCAATAGTCTTTTTTACCACCGCTTCATCCGCTAATTCAACCCACACAGTATAAAACCTCACTTGCCTTGTTATCGCAAAAATCTATAAAGATATCGTACCACGCTGACTAATGTAAGTCAGAAAATATTATAACGAGATCCTCAATTGTGTCAACTATTTCTCCAGAAGTGATTCTACTGAGGAACAAATTGTACAAATCTTCTGACAAATTCTTAGCCACGAACAGTTTTCCATCTTTGTTAAATTTTATGTTGTATCGTGTGCAATTCTTTTTCTGGCTCTTCTGAAGCCTATTGCTTTTCTCAAAAGTTAGTTTCCCATTGGTTCCCTTGAAGATTTGAATATCGTAACTCTTAACTGGAGTTATTTTCAATCGTTCACCTTCATGTTTTTACTCTGAATTTTTTACGATAAGATTTGGTGAGTTGTTGAAAAACTTGCAATATTCATGGTGTATGCAGTGGTAGCCGTTGCAAAGTATCTTTTCATCTTGTTTAAGCTCTTCACTAAATTCGCTGGTTGAACTGTGAGTCACCAAAGTTCGAAAAGAAGTATACCAAATAACATTGCCGTTTGATGACCTATCTTGTATTCTGAGAGGAATCAACGCTCTAATCGGTTCACCTTGAGGAAATATCTTTCCCTTCTCAAAATTGGACCGTACAGGATCAATCTTGAACACATACTCAATGCGGTCACCTTTCGGCTCTCTAATGGCTAAAAACTGAGGCTGACGTGTAATTGGTTGATTGACACTGTAAAATTCCCTAAAATAATTTAACTTGAAACTGTATTTGCCCGGTTCATCAACAATATCAAACTTTTTGGGTTCAACTTCAACAATTACTACTTCATCATTCATAGTAAACCCTTGAAATAATATCACTAATTTGAAGTTTTAAGAGTTGTCTCCAGTAGCACAAAGTTCTTATTTTAACAAGAAAATAAACTAAAGAGTTGATTCTATGCCAAAAATCTTGGTTATTTATTACAGCCGTTCAGGTAATACCGAAAAGATGGCGAAAGCCGTAGCAGAAGGTGCCAAAAGCAACCCAAACGTAGCTGTTGACTTAAACTACCATATCGAGGCTGAAGAACTAGCAAGCTACGACGCCATACTCATTGGCACACCAACCTATCACACACAGATGCCTATCGACTTCAAAAACCTCTTTGAAGAAGCATCAACAAAACAGACTAATCTAAAGGGCAAGATTGGCAGCGCCTTTGGATCCTACGGATGGAGCGGTGAAGCCCCCCAAGCTGTCATCGAAATACTCAAAAAGTTGGGCATGCAAGTGATAGAACCACCAATACGCGCTAAATATGTTCCTGACCAACAAGCGCTCGACGCTTGCATGGACCTAGGAAAAAGAGTTGCTCAACAGCTAAGTCCATAAATATTGGGTTTCATACGGATGCTAAGCTAAATTAAGGAAATATGAGCAAATTTAAAAGAGTTTAAGTCAGCTTAGAATCCTGTTTTTTTTTCGAAAAAACTATGCTTTAGGCTGAAGGAAGCATTGCTATCTTGAAAGCCCAATGTTGTTTTAAGAGTCACTTAAACTGTAGCAAGTTGCCTTTCCATACAAAAATGTTAGAGCAGACTTACAACAGGCATTATGTGCCAACCCTGACCGTTACCCAGAGCTAACGAAATCAGGCAAGGTTTTTGCTCGTCTAAAAGGGATTTAATACGGTTCACTTTGTCTATCCCCTTGGCGAAACTTTACACTTTAATATTAATTGTAGGATATACATTTCTAATCTTCGCTGAAACAGAGTCAAAACTATTATCTTGCCCAAGGTCAAAATCCTCTTGAAATGTCTCAAGATTCACTCCTTGAATCTTCAAGTAACGAATTAGCCACTCATAGCCTGTTGGAATACAACCAGATTCATGACGTTGGGGAATTCGAGTTTTGCTCCAATCTAATAGCTGTGTCATTTGTTAACGTAATAGTATAAGAAGACAATTGTAATTTAAGACTGCTGACCCACAATGGGTTCTGAAAAAATCCGTGGGAACATTTACTCCCGTCGTTAATTTTCTATCTCACTTGAAAGAATCCCGGCACCCGCAGTGCCGAGAGAGAACCGAGCAAACAGCAATACAGGTTACAAAACGTCGTGAGTAACTTCAGATGAGATGATAATGACGTTAGAATCAGAATCTGTTCACGGATTAAGTTGTATATGTGTATGTGTATATATGTTTGAATATGAATGCGAGAATGAATATGAATATATGATGATCTTCAAGGGAGACCTGAAGGGACAAAACACACTTATCTTTCAGCTCTTAGGGCTTTTACAGATTATACTGGACTGCCTCCAAAACAATTAATTGACCTTGCAGAAAAGGACCGTGAGAAAAGTTCTACGCAAAGAGGAGACCCTGAATCGAAAATTAAAGGGTTCTATGAATGGTTAATAATAGAGTATCCTCGAAAGATTAGAGGTAGAGGAAAAAGAAAACTCTCAGGCAAAAAAGGTTTATCCAAAAACTTAGCTTCTACTTACACCAACGCCATGAAGGGTTTTTATCGAGAAAATGGTTTCCCCTTAGATGTTGAAGTTCAAAAAGCTCCACCTAAAAAAGAAACCTTTAAACTTGCACTTAATTAGAAAAAAGGAAGAAATCGAGTACGACACGTTCATCGGGACGGATGCAATAGAAGCAGTGAAAGCTTATCTGGCTCAAAGAGAAAGAAGCGGTGAAATAATAAAACTGGACTCACCTCTTTTTATTTTGCAATTTACCACTAACCCAAAAAGTAGTAAAATCAGAAAAATTTACGCATCACTAATTGAATGGTCTTTAAGAACAGCAGCGTTAAAGGCTGGACTCATTACTCAAGAGCAGTTGAAAGCGGCAGACATGAGTCCTTGCAGACCCCACGCGTTGCGAACAGCATTTATGTCGATTCTAAAATTGAACGGAGTTAACAACACTTTAGTTGAATACATGTCTGGGCATTCAATCTCTCCCACAGAAAAAGCCTGTCTAAGGCTAACAACAGACGAACTACGCAGATTATATAAACAACATGAAAAACACCTATTCTTTCGCTCGATGGTTGATTCTGAGAAGCTTGACGAGCTTGAACACAAAGCACAAGTGCTGGAGCAAAACTCAAACAATAACCAAGGAGTCATCACAGCTTTACTTGAGAACGGAAAGAACAAAGATTTACAAATCAACAACAAATAGCTTCCTTACTCAAGTTCAAGAAAGCTTAACCAAACTGAACAACGAAATGGACTACCACCGACTAGAGGACATAGCCAGATACGTCATGTCGAAAGATCCAACCAGAGAAGAAATGACCAGCTTTCTAAACAGAAGACAAATCAGCGAAACAATTTTCAGAAGACCTGAACTGCAATGCATTGTCTTTTCTCCACAAGCAAATAGATGGGTCTACATTCCAGAGAACGACTCAGCCAATTTGCTAACTGCTTGATAGAAAAACTTTAACAGGTTTTTGTGCAAAGAAACCTTTACAAACAAGTTTTTAGGCGCAAAGACCTCATGATTAACTGGTATCTGTGAGCAAAGAAACGTTCACGTCGGCAATAAGGAAAAAAGGTGTTCTAATATGAAAAGGTATTTTGAAGTAATCTTTGTTGTTTGCGTGATTTTTCTATTTAGTGCAGTTTATGTTCCTATTACGAATGCAGACTGGTCAATGTATCGTTCTAACCCAGCGCGTAATGCCGTAGGAACAGGCGACTTAGGAGTTGCTCCTACAGTACTTTGGAAAAGCAATATTACTTGGGCATTGGATCAAACAAATATCGATTTTGAGGAACATATTTGGAACACTCCAGCGGTCGTAAATGGCGTGGTCTATATTTGTTCAAGTTCACGCGTCGTGACAAACAACTATCATAACAGTCTTTATTGGTCGGACGTTTTTGCTCTTGATACCAGCAATGGTGCTGAGATTTGGGGTTATAGAATTAATTCATCTGAACAATTAAGTGCTCCAGCCGTCATTAACGGGGTAGTCTATTTTGGGTCCGATGTCAACAAAGTTTATGCATTGAGCGCTTCTAATGGCAATCTTGTTTGGGATTCCAACATTGACAATAACGGTCATTCGTCTCCTGCAGTCGTCAACGACGTTGTCTACATAGGAGGCTATGGCGGCAACATTTACGCTTTGAACACTACCAACGGGAACATAATCTGGAACAGAACCGCTGGGGTCAATGTCGGATGGTCATCTCCAGCTGTCGTTGGTGGCATAGTCTACTTGGGTTCAAATGACAACAACTTTTATGCTTTGGACACCAAAAACGGCAACCATCTCTGGAAGTTCAATACTAACGGTTGGGCTATGTATTCTCCCGCTGTTGCCAATGGCGTAGTCTACACATCTTCATCAGACGGCAATATTTACGCTTTGAACGCTGCCACGGGCATCAAACTTTGGAACTTCTCCACAATAGCTATTAATGGAGAGTCGCCTCCTGCGGTTTCTAAGGGTTTAGTCTACTTCGACTCGGTTGACCAAAATATTTATGCTTTGAATGCTGCTTTCGGCACCAAAGTTTGGAATTTCACCGATGCTAATGGAACTGGCTCTCCTCCAATTGTGGTCAATGGAATTGTCATCAGCGCACGCCCTAGTGGTCTTTATGCTTTAAACGCCATAAACGGTGCCGTCATCTGGAACTACAGTAATCCCAACGTCACATTTGGGTCGGATCCAATAGTTGATAACGGCAACCTGTACTTTGGCTCTGGCGATGGGCAAGTTTATGCTTTGGGTAGTTTGCTTTCATTATCGCCTTCACCAAGCCCAACTCCATCACCTTCAATTCCAGAGTGTCCCTCATGGATAATTCTGCCATTCTTGATAGGAACCATTTTATTTGTTCTGCTGAAAAGAAATAAATTTAAACCTAAAATCAAACGAAAACCTTGAAAAACATTCCTTTCCAAATCTTACCATCATCCGTTGACGGTGAACCTTAATTTTTTTGTTTTTCTTGTATAATTTTGTTTTCGGAAGCGAAACGCAAATACCAATCGCCATGTGCAATGAGCAAGAGCATGATGGATACCATAACACTACTTGGCTTAATCGCCGCAGCATTCACAACCCTTTGCCTTCTTCCACAGTTAATGAAGGTTTACAAAACAAAATCAACCAAAGACATCTCAACCTGCATGTTCGCACTATACTGCGGAGGTATGCTGCTCTGGTTTGTCTACGGAGTTTACCGCCAAGACATAGCCATCATGATTGCAAATTCTTTAGCTCTAATCCAAGGCACAATAATCCTACTCCTCAAAATAAAATACAAATAAAATGAAACCGCAAATTCAAGCTTTCTCGATTGATTCAACCACGTTAATGGTTGAGTTTATCCATCGCAAATATGCATTCAAGGTTGAACGCAACGCAACTGTATCCTCATCTTCAACGGTTAAAACTAGAAATAATCCATCGTTCTCCAATTTTACGGTATTGCGCCTAGTTACTGGCGAATTTACTTCCGGTGTCAAGGCGTCAAGAAGCGTTCTGAGCTGTTTTCCTGATTTGAATTTTAAGCGAACAGAAGCGTTTGCCCTGATTGCCATCCAGTCTTCACTGGCTAAAACAGAGAAGTTCAAAGTAATAAACAAAAACAGAAACCTTCCTTGAATAAGAAGCAGCACCTATTTTTGGTGACATACTGGTCCTAATAGAACTTTCTCGGGAAACTACTGGTAGGCTGTGAAAGAGACATAGACATGGGAAGTAGCGGATGGGAAAAGAATGTGCAAACAAAGAAAAAAATATGTTTACAAAAAATAAATGGTGAAAAAATAACTAAAAATAAAACAAAAAAATGAAAAAATGATTTAAGAAGAAGGCTTATTGGGTTTCTTCTTCGGTTGCTGGTTCGACTGCTGCGGTAGCCGCTTGTTCGACTTCTTTTGTTGCTTCTTCGACTGGTAACCCTTTAGCTGCACGTCTAGCCACTACACCCAGCTTAGTCAGTGGAGTATAAGCTCCTCCTGAGAATGTGTAACTGCATTTCTTGCATTTCCAGATGCCGACGCTTTCACGTCTTACTCTGACGAAACCGCAGTTTGGGCATTTGTGCGGGCGTTTGAGTTCAGTAATTACTTTAATGTAGCGTTTCCTAACTGTTGCTCCGTAACGTGGACCGAAACCTCGAGTTGGACCGACTTTCTTTGATTTAGGCACTTTCTTCACCAATCAAGCTTTTTGCGCATTTCTAATGCTTTCTCTTGAGCAATCTTTACTGCCTCTAAAATCTGTTGCGGTGTGAAAAAGCCTGAGCCGCCCTTCTGGGTAGCGCAAATGTTGCCGTCTTCGTTTAGTGCAATTGATATCCTAGAGTCCATAACTTGCTCTTCCTCAATCCAAGGATCAACAATTAAAGTATTGTTAATCTTGCCCATTGTTACTGTTATTGGGTGGCTTTTTACTGGCAATGGTGTAAATCCTGGTTTCATTTTTAATTCGCCGTCTTTAACTTCGTAGTTTGGCATTTTTGCATTCATCAAAGCAGCCATTGCAGCAAGCGCTGAAGCGTCAATCAGATTTCCATCGTGATTCAGCACGTAGACGTCTACAAAGACCACAAATACTTTTTTGCCTGGTTCTATGCATAGTTTTGTGTTGTCGATTGCATGTGATTCTCTAATGCCTCTATCTACTACTCTTGCGAGTTCAATTGAGTCTTCGTTTGGTGGACCTGGCTCAAAGTTAGGTGAAGCGACAGGCACAAGCTCGGCGTTAACAGTTAATACTCCTTCGTTGGGGGTATCTTCGAATGGTTCGCCGAGTCCAACCTTTACTCCAACAAGAACCTCTGTTTTTCCCAAGAAAATTCTTGCCGAACCTTCTGCTTTCTCAATTAGGCCTTGCTCGATTTTGATTGGTCTATAATCGTGCAGTGCTCGTTCATCTAAACGTTTACCTTTTGCAATAAGTTGCTCAATCTGTCTTAGTCTTACCTTTGTTACTGGTGTTGACATTATTCTTCACCGGCCTCCTTAACAACCATATATTTTGTTTTTAATGCTTCTTTTTGCATTTCGTAGATTTTCTTGCATCCGTCAATCGCCATGTTCATTGCTTTTTCAAATTCTTCTGTTGTAAGTATTCCATCCATTTGAAGCAGTGTAACTGCGTTCAAGTTAGGCATGTAAGCGACTGGAACATCGGCGGCACCAAGTTTGTCTTCTGCATCATACAAGTCTAAGACTACGGTGTCATCGACTTTTCCAGCTGCGCACGCAACAACTAAGTCACGCATTGGAACGCCTGCGTCAGCTATTGCTAATGCTGCAGCGGTGATGCTTGCGCATCTTGTTCCTCCGTCAGCTTGCAG